>Ga0209542_10000179_pt1 | contig 155923 bp, 168 predicted proteins | sample RifCSPhighO2_01_FD_184028 | JGI IMG/M metagenome (GOLD analysis project Ga0209542, IMG submission 184028) | Soil microbial communities from Rifle, Colorado - Rifle CSP2_plank highO2_0.1 (SPAdes) (version 2) | ecosystem: Environmental > Terrestrial > Deep subsurface > Rock core/Sediment ... | reverse complement strand
CGAAGCAAGCGCATGATTGAAAGAAAGGTTATACTTGAAACGCTGGAGCAATTTGACTTAATAGAAATTAACCGAGGTGGGCTTGTTTGAACTTAGGAAATGGAAAATATTTTGTATACACCACAAGATTCGGCAAATGTAGCAGCTTACTTTAGGCTTTTTAAATAATTTAATATATGCCTCAAAAAGAAGCTATTTACTTAATATATTTGAATACAAAATAGAAATAGCAGCTAAATTATTTTTGTAAAATAAGCTCTAACCACTTTAGTTAAATTTTGCGCAAGATAATGCTTTGTGTGTGGCAAAGTAAAATGAAAATCTAAAGCGGCTTTATTTTTAAATTCTTCATGCAGAATAAAATGAGCAGGATCATTGTTATCCTGAAAACAATCAAAGCGGTAACAGTCATTTTCCAGTCTGGTTTTTTCACATAATAATTGAAGTTCTTTTTTTACCAGTTCTAAGTCTTTACCTTCTTCAGCTTGAATAAGAGCTGTTACATGTATTCTGTCTGTCATAAATGAGCCTCCTTCAGAAAATTTATTGACCATCAAAACGCAGATAGTTACCATGGGAACTATCTGGAGGTCAACATCCTATGTTTTTACTTGAAGATCTGCCCAGCGAAGCCATTTTAAAAACTTTTGCTAAAAAATTCCCCGAGATGGAAGTCGACACGACAATGGCCTGTCTGAAAATTTTAAAAGTTGCAAGCCTCCTCTTGCGAGACTTAGAAAAGCATTTTTCTGAGTACGGCCTATCTCAAGCTAGATTCCTTGCTTTAATTATTCTTGAGCGAGAAAATATGAAACAGCAGATGCCCGTAGAAATCGCACGTAAAATGGGAACGACCAAAAAAAATACGGCGCGCCTTCTTGCTTTTATGGAAGAAGATGGATTAATTACAATCAAACCTCATGAAATAGATGGACGGGCTACCATTGTTAAAATCACTCTCAAGGGAAGCAAAAGACTTAACGATGTTTTACCCAAATATTATAAAATAATGAATTCTATGATGAAAAACATCTCAGAAAAATCAAAATCCACCCTTATTCAAATTCTTAATCAAATTGAAACCTAAAACAAATACTGAATTCCTAAATTTAAATTTGTACTCACGCGCATCGTTGTGCCGAAACTGGATTCAGCGGGCACTGGTAAAGCGGCTCTAAGGTCTGCAGAAAGTGGATCTAACACCTGACGTAAGTAAATTCGAATCCCAATATCAAAGCTCCAGTTTTTTGAAAAATACCAGGCATTACCAAGTCCCACGCCGCCAAATGGCAATGTCTTTCCACCATAATTGATCATTCCACCTTCGTAGATCGCGGATAGTGTAATCGGAGTAATCCAATTTTTTGAAAAGCTGACTTTACCGTAAAGAAAACGGTTATGATAAGCCAAAGAATATCCGGACTCGGGTCCATGTGAACGATCAAACTGCAATCGCGCATTTGTTGACGCAAACTGATTCGAATAATCGGACAACCCTTTATTCCACGATAAATATCTGACTGTGATATTGTGAAATTCGGACCACGAATAACCTAAACCCGCCGCCACGTATCCACTTTGATAAAAGGGTTCATCTAAAAGCCATCCATAAGACACTTGCGGCTCGAACCTCTTAGTAAAAGTCAATTTTCGAGAAATTACAGCCTGAGGAGAATCCAATTGAGGGGGAAATGATTCATTCGGCAACTCTTCTTGCGGAAACTGAATTTCAACCGCATTTGACGACAAAGAGAGCAACAACACCAGAATTGTAAATATTAACTTATTTTGAGCCACTGAAATCTCGTTTTCCTTTATGAACTTCAGGAATAAAATTTTCACGAAGTTTCATCATTTTTTTAAAGTTCGCCTGCTTACGAATAAAAATATAATCCATAGATGGCTGATTAAACTTGGCATCAACCAACTCATTGCCAAACTCGAGGTAAATCTTCTTTTTACCATCCTTCATCTTGGCTGAAGAGGCAGCTGATTTTTCATCAGCCGCAAATACCAAGATCGGCGTGAATAATAATATAAGGAAACATAAAGCAAATTGATTATTTTTCACAGCGATTAACCCCCACATACTGATAACTTCCAATCTCGTCGCGCCAGTACTCACCTTCAAATGGCCAGTAACGATAGCCATTCTGTGCATAATAATCTCGAGAAAAATCAGCCTCGACAGAATCCAATGGCCCTACAATTTTTACCTTCAACTGATTCTTCAAACCATCCAGGGCTTCATACTTAATAAAACTGATTTGATCGGCCATATTCATTGTTGTTGTTAAATAAGACTTTAAATAATATTGCACATCCGCTGCCAATTTCTTTTTTGCTGAAATAGCGCGTCCTTTAATAATTCTTTTCCCATAATTAATAAATTTGGTGCCTGCGAAATCCCGAGAAAGCATTGCCGATTCTTTCTCTAAACGCTTCAAGTATCTTAGACCACCTTGAATATCAGGTTCCGCAATAATTGAGCGCAATACAAAGAATGGCAATGAACCTTGAGACTCAATCACACCTGTTTTATTCATGTTATCTAATGATTTTTGAGCTTTTATAAGCTCATTGTAAGAATCCTCTTCTGTGCGGTGCCCTTTTAGCCAAGCATCAATCTGACCAATTGCCGGAAGATAGTTTTTTTCAAACACCTCGGCATCACGCAAGCTTTCGTTGTGCTGACACGAAAATATATAAATACTGCTCGAAAGAACCATTGTCTCAGGATCAAAAAATTGACTGTAGAATGGCGTCATCAGTGTTTGCAATGGCGACAGTGCACTTCGAAGATTTCCACCTCGGAAAAGAGCCCATGATAATTCTTGAAGGGTATTTCGGTAATGACTGTGATCTCGTGGAACCTGCCGGTAAAATTCAACAGCCTTGTCCCACTCTTTCATTTGATAATAAGTTCGCGCGATATTCATTAATAAAAGTCCACGCTTTTTATCTGCAAGACTTTTGTTCTGATATCTTTCAAATAACTGAGAAAAATAAATAAGCGCATCCTGAGGCTTTTGTTTTTTCAAAGAGAGCGATGCCAACTGATATAAAGCTTCCTCATTTTTAGGATTCGCTTCAAGACTCTTTTGAGCCCATTCAAATGATTTATCCAGCTCATTTTGACTATCGGAAATTTCGGATAGATTCAAATAAAATGCCGATTTAGACAATTCCGTCAGATCACCAGGAGTTAACTTACTTACGGTGTATTTCAAAAGAGCTTTTTCATCCAACCGATTGGCATACAAAGCCAACTGGTTCAGCGCACGACTGCGGTATTTTCCAGGACCAGAACGCACAACATCGATCAATGGAAATGTTGCCACTTGCAATAAATCTAACTTTGACAAGGCTATACCTAAATAAAATTTAGCCTCTTTTTTTTCGTCAAGATTTTTTGTTTGGCGGGACCAATTGTAAAAACTTAAAACGGCTTTAGGATAAAGTTTCTGCTGAAAGGCCTTAAGCCCTTCACCTCGAAGTGGATTGGCTCCAAAAGTCATAGAACTCAGCAGACTAAAAACAAAAAATGGAACGAGGATGTTTTTCTTTATTACCATCGTTTACCTACCGTTGGAAAAAATGAGCTGTAACTCAGTGAAACCAATAATGACGTCGCAGCCTGTTGACCCGCACTGACTGTTTCTGTCTGATAAAATAATACACTGAGATCAAAACGAAGAGCATCGTTTCGCGAAAGAGATAAAACTTGGCCCATCCCAAGGCTAAAGGCCGTGCCAGAGGACTTGTCTGTCGCCACTTGACCTAAACCTACTGTTTGATAAATTTCAAATGGAAAAATTTTCCGATCATTCAGAGCATACTTGCCATACATGCTGCTGAAATAGAGATTCACTCCCAAATAGTTTTTTAATGTCGCTAAATTATGAGCCGTGACTCCTTGTTTGCTTTCCAAATCTTGAAGCTCAGTGCTCTTGGTCGAGGACAAAAGAATCCCACTGATCTCGGCTCCCCACGTTTCATTCAAATAATAACTTCCCCGGATTTGGGCACCAAATGTTTTAAAAAAAACGTCAGAGGGAAATAGCGTCACCCCACCAGAAAGTCCAAAACGATCCGTTTTGGGCATATAGTTTTTTTGAATAACCACACTCTGAAATTGATTTTGGACTGTATCGCCTTCAATGACTAATGTATTCTGCTTTTTCCCAGGGTTATGTGGCATCACGGAATCAATACTCGTCGGTGATGGAATATTCTTTTCAAGCTCTATTTCGACACCTTGGATTTCTTGATCTTCTTCGATATCTTGAGCCAGAGAGTAACTGCTGTAGAAAAAAACGAACCCTATTAAAACTTGAATACGTAATTTATTTAAAAGCATAAGGGCTATTATGTGCCACCTTATGCTTTCGATCAAAGATTATTGCCGAAAGGTCTTACTTTTACCTTCAAATTTTTTGATGGTGCTGTGAATGCTCTTAACAATTCCTTTAAAATTAGAAATTTCATCCACCGAAGAATCAATGAGAACTAAATTTCCGTGAAAACCATCAATAAGTCCTACATTCATTCCACAAACAACTAGTTTTCCACCAAAATTATCGACTCTATCAATTATCCCACCAAACTGAATTCTGGCCCCATCACTATCCGCAATCACTGAAATCCCGCCGGTCTGAATGCTTGCCCCATCACTATCAGCATTCACCGAGGTGTCTCCGGCCCGAATGATGGCCTTACCATTGCTATCAGCAATCAACGAGATATTTTTGGATTCTATAACCACTTTGCCTTTCATAAAAAAGACAGACCCCGTCAAAGGCTCAGCTTCTTTCTTTTTTAGACACTCCGCTATTGCAACTGTTTCAGAATCATCTTCTTTGCTCTTATCTTTATCTCTTTGGCAACTACTGCCACGATGGTCATCCTTTTTTTCCTCTGGCTTGACCTCGGCCTGAGCTTCGGCAGGTTCTCGCTCTGGAATGGTCTGGCGCTCTTCGTCTTGCACCACTTCAACTGGAGGAACATCGGAATCTATGACAACATAAGGTTCATCAGAGTTAGTTATTGTTTCTAGATCTGCATTGACCTTTTCACCGTCAGCAGCTGCTGCGGCAAGATCTTCGGGATTAATTTTTGAACAATTCTGAAACGACCCAAAACTAAGCGCCAACGTGGCCATCACTAAAATTAAACCTGAACTTCTTTTCATTGTTGCCCCCTAGACTTTTGTTTAGCAATGGTTAGACCATGCTGAAATCAATCATAGAGCCTCAAGAGCGCCCATACTTTAACATCGTCAATAAGTTCACCAGACTCAATAGTCAGTTCCTTTAAACATCTGAATTAGTTTATGAATAATGATCTACTGATTCATTATGAAACGAAATAAGTTTTAGAGTGCAAGCAAATCGAAAACAAGTTCATCGTATTCTCAATTTAATCCACGACGAAATCTACAGATGCTTTAATTTTTAGTAAGACTTAAAAATCGGCTGCAATAGCTCTGAAGAACAAAATCAAACTCACCCAAATCTTTAACCACTGTGTGTGCATGTATCTTTGAAGGCTCCACAAACTGGTCGTGCATGGGCTTCACTTGCTTGAAAAATTGAGCGCGAACGCCTTCAGCATCGCGGCCACGCTCTTTGACATCACGTTCGAGCCTGCGCTTAAAACGCAGTTCTTCTGGAGTATCAAAAAAAATCAATTCATCGAATAATGTCCGTACCTCATCCACATGGCCAATTAAAATACCATCGACAATAATCACAGGTTTGGGGCGTATCAAAACTGTCTGAAATGGGCGCGAATGCGTGACAAAATCATAGGTTGGAATTTCAGTTTCTATCCCCTGCTTGAGCTGACGCAAGTGTTTTGCCAAAAGTGAAAATTCAATACTGCTGGGATGATCAAAATTAACGGCGCCGCCGTCTTTATCAAAATTTTGTGATTGATCGAAGTAAAAATTATCTTGATAAATAATTTCACAGAGTTCTGGTCCCAGCATTTTTTGAATCTCGCGTGCAAAATAGGTTTTTCCAGAACCACTTCCACCCGCCACACCTAAGAAAAACGATTTACTTGGTTTGGAATAATCGGTCACCCGCGTCTCCTAAACCAGGAACCAAATACCCCAGCTCATTGATCTCTGTTTCGATATTTAAAGTGATGATCTCCACATCCGGATGAAAATGGTGAATCTTCTCAAGACCAAAATCACTGATCAATATATTCAAAATCTTGATCCGCTCCACTTCATAACTTTTCAAGCGATCAATGGCGGCAATCATCGTGTCAGCTGTTGAAATCAATGGATCACACAATATGGCCATACGGCCCTTGATATCCTCGGGCATTTTAAAGTAGTACTCGACGGTATTGTGAATAAACTTATCTCGGTAAATGCCGATAAAACCTGCGGAAGCAAAAGGAATCACAGTTAATATCGAATCTAACATTCCATTTCCAGCACGCATCACAGACACCACAACTGGTGGATTAACAATGCGCTGAATTGTGGCTGGCGCAATAGGCGTCTCAATTTTAACTTCTTGCAGGTCTGACCAATCCCGCATGGCTTCGTAGGCTAACAACGTACTGATTTCAGCAACCAGACGACGAAACTCGACTGAATTCGTATTCTTGTCTCGCAAGTACCCCAGTTTATGTTTTAAAAGAGGATGATCGATGACTTTAACATTTGATTTTTTGCTCACAATTGACCTCATTCATTGAATTTGAACTTAATTATACATTTAAACTAAACTTAAAAAACTGTTCCATCACTTTGAAGTTGAACTGGTGGATCTCCACTGACACGTTTTTGTTGTGCTAAAAAACGTCCCGCCCACCAGGTGCCGCCCTCGAGAACTTTTGCTAATGGAAACTCATCTGATGTTTTCTTCAGTGCTCTCTGGATCCGAGCGCCAATGATATCTAAAAAATAAATCGTAAGGGCACGCCATTCAATTATAAAATCGGAACTGGGTAACCATTTACTTTCAAGCTCTTTTTCATTTTTCACTGAAATCAAACCAATATCAATGAGAAGCCCGCCATTTCGATATTCTGCAAGACCCGTCAGTTGATCTACACCCGTGACCACAATCCCCGCTTGCATAATAGGTTCAATCAAAGAATAGGTCATCCATTGAGACAACTTATGAAATGCGATCAACTCGCCAGTTCCTTGATGCTGCCAAACATCACCGAGAGATACGCCCTGAGCCGACAGACGCCCTGGCCAAATTGGACCAAGTCCATCTAAAACGGCTCGTAAAATAGCCACCGCAGGAATTGTATTTCCATGCTTAGAAATTAAATAATCAATGATATTTCCAGGACGCCCATCTTTAAAAATTGTTTTAACCTCTAAGGCTTTTGCTAAATTATTTAAAAGTTGCAATCGCCCGGACACCCCAAGAAGCGGATTTTTTTCAGACACTTGAAAATACTGATTGATGTGTTCTTCACTTAGACCACTTAAACCCGCAGCATCCACTCGGAGCGATTTTTTATCATGACTCATCAATCCCGAAAGAAATAAATAATAACTGGCCACACCAAGGCCTTCAGAACGAGAAAATACTTTTCCCGTGGATTCCTCAAGATAACTCCAGCCGGCACCGGCTCCAGCATCCAATAGAACCGATGTGATCACCAAATCTAATTTCACTCGGGCCATTTCCAGGGCATCACTATTTTGAGTTTTAAGTTTTTCTTCCAGCAGAGTCACACGGTCAACACCCCCCACACGAAAATGTCCCCAACGCGAATGAAAAGGAATATTCAGATCTGGATAATTTTTTTGAATCACTTCCAAGACATAATCAACTGTCAAATCAAGTTTATCCAAATGCAATTGAAAATGGGATTTTCCACTTTCCACGTAGCGGTAAATTTTCGCTGCACTTTCACGAATTGCTTTAGGACTCAAGAAATAATCGACCTGTTCAGTCGTTAGATTTAAATTTGAATTATTCATCAATTTTCCGACCTTTTACATTTTTTAACTCATCGATCGCCTTTGCAGGTTCTGTGTTAAAATAACCAGCCGCTTTCTTGGCTTCCATCTCGACTTGGGCATCATTCGGAATCAAATCGGCGGGGATTGAAATTCGGTTCACCACTTCAATTCCAGAACCTACTATAGCGTCGTATTTCATATTGCTCATGGAATGCAAGTTGTGGATTTTTTGAATTCCAAAAAAATGCAAACAATCTGGCATTAATTCTTGAAAACGCGCATCCTCGACCCCTGCCACGCATTCCGTACGATGAAAATAAGTGGCGGCAGAATCGCCGCCTTCTTGACGTTTTCGTGCGTTGTAAACTAAAAATTTTGTCACTTCGCCTAAGGCACGACCCTCTTTACGATAATAAACAATAATTCCCACACCACCTTTTTGAGCCGTACGAGCCGCGTCTTCAATTCCATACATCAAATAAGGACGGCACGTGCAAATATCTGAACCAAAAACATCAGACCCATTGCACTCGTCATGCACACGGCACGTGAGTTCAATATTAGGGTTGGCTAAATCTTCAGGATTTCCAAAAATATATGCTGTTGTGCTTCCGATAGGTGGCAAACAAACTTTTAAATCTCGGCGCGTGATCAACTCGGGAAACATTCCAGTCTCTTGAAACAAAATGCGACGAAGCTCACCTTCTTCAATTTTTAAACGTTTGGCAATTCCAGGTAAATGCCAAACGGGATCAATCGCCACCTTCGTCACGCGAACATCTTTATTTTCTTTGATAATTTTACCATCTGGAACGAGGCGCCCTTTGGCGATAGCCTCGTGAATTTCAGGCAATTGCAAATGCGCCTGAGTCACTGCAATCGTGGGACGGATATCATACCCCTGATCAAAAAGATCTTTGAAATTCTTTTTCGGATCTAAACCCCAAGGGTCCAATGCCACCAATTTTTCTGGATCAAACCAACTGGGATAGGGACCAATTTTGGCCGGACTTTCGGTGTTATGCAAATCTGGCTTGTGCTGTTGTGAAAACTTACCACTAGCAATCGAAAGAGCCCGGTAAACGGTGTAACTTCCACTATGAGTACCAATCGCATTACGCGCTTTAGAATTTGTACTTGAGGCCACTACAGGACCACGCTCTGCAGCTGATTTTGCTCCCCAATGAATTGGGAGCGTCTCTTTGTATTTTAAATTTGCATGCGACGCTAAAATGATATGATTTGATCGTGTCTCTTTTTTTAACATAAAAACCTCGTTATTTAATTATACAGTTCAATTTATAGTTTATTAACTCATCCAATTTGATTCGCTTTGGGCTTCCCACTTTGTTGTGATCTTTTTGGTATTGGACCAAAAATCTAGACTCAGATGTCCCGTAATATCTCCATGCCCGAACTTAGAAGCATTAATTCCACCAAAGGAAAAGGGTTCACGCGGAACTGGAACACCAATATTAACTCCAACCATTCCCGTGGAAGCTTCACGAACAACTCGATCAGCCATGGCCCCACTGGATGTAAAGACACTGCAGGCATTTCCATATTCGACACTGTTCTCTATTTCCAGGGCTTCTGATAAATCCTGACAACGAACAATACTTAATATGGGCCCAAACAACTCATGTGTCGCGGTCTCGCTGCCAATAGCTGTATGATCTAAAATTGTAGGACCCAACCAATTCCCATCTGAAAAGTGAGCAGGTACCTTTTGTTTGCGACCATCCAGGATTATTTTTGCTCCCGCTTTTTCTGCGCGATCAATGGCTCCTTTTAAAAATTCAACCTGAGATGCGGTGATGATGGCGCCCATTGTTTTTCCAAGTTCAAGCGATGACGCCCGTTGCACGATTTTCTGAATGTGCTGATCCACTTGACCAACGGCTAGCAAAACCGAAGCAGCCATACAGCGCTGCCCTGCACACCCTGTAAAGGAATCAGATATTCCCATTCCACTCAATTCAGGATTGGCATCAGGTAATAAGATAATATGATTTTTTGCTCCACCCAGCGCCAGGACTCGCTTACCTAAATTGGTACCGCGTTGATAAACTATTTTTGCTATTTTAGTGGATCCCACAAATCCAATGGCTTTTACTAATGGATGATCAATGATGGCGTTGACTGTGGATTCTCCACCATGAAGGATCGTCAGTAATCCCGCAGGAAGTCCGGCCTCTTTTAAGGCATTTCCAATAAGCATTGCCGTCAGAGGTGTTTTATCTGATGGCTTCCAAACGTAGGCATTCCCTAGTGCTAAAGCGATAGGGATTGTCCACATAGGAACCATCGCCGGAAAATTAAAGGGCGTGATATTGGCCACAACTCCTAATGGCTCCCTTTTAAATTCACCCGTAACTCCACGAGATACTTCGACTTTTCCACCCAAGTCCAAATTCTGAATGGCCAAAGCAAATTCGAGAACTTCGATCCCTTTCATCAATCCGGCACGGGCTTCTTCCATTGTCTTTCCACATTCAGAACTTTTTAATTCAGAAATTTTATCCTGATCACGCAACAATATCTGACGAAACTGAAATAATACTTTACTGCGTTCTTTGATCGGAAGCTTAGCCCATGATTTTTGAGCCAGACTAGCAGACACAATAGCCTGTTCAATTTGCGCTGACTCGGGCACAGTTGCAAAACCCAACGTTTTTCCTGTAATTGGAGATTTGACTTCAATTTTTCCAGAACGACCATTGACCCATTCGCCGCCAATGAGATTTTCACATGTAATCATTTATTTTCCCTCGATAAACTAAGCTTATTACGATAGCCACTTGAAGCCAGAATGGCTACTAAACCACTGCTGTTGACACAGCATGGTGCGCTGGCCATTTGACACATCAGCAATTAAATTCGACGATTTTTCATCAAGGAGATTCAATGAAGTTGCTTGCATTTTTACTGTTCATAAGTTTCGCCAACCTCATCAGCTCAACGTCACAAGCCCAGACATTATCGATTGCTATGGATGAAAACTTTCCACCCTATTGTTATATAAATGAATCCGGGAAACCTGCTGGAATTTATGTTGAGCTCTTATCTCAAATGCTTGAAACAAATGGAATCAAATTTCAATTTCGACCACTCCCTTGGGCCCGCCTGGTCTCTGAAACAGATCAAAATACAGTCGACATTTCGATTCCATGGCGCGCAACACCCGAACGTTTTGAGAAATACAAAATGCTTGGTCCATTCACCCACGGTGCCGGGGATTACTATTTTTTCGCAAAAAAGACCTCAAAGGCAACATGGAACTCTTTGATCGATCTTAAAGGCAAATCCATTGGAGTTGTTCGAGGGTTTTCGTATCCAAAAGAATTTGACGAAACGACAGTACTTACCAAAGAAGCTAAAAATGACACCACCACATTGGTTAAAATGCTTGTCGGTGGACGCCTCGATTTTGCTTTTAGTGATGAGATTGTTTTTAAAGCTGAAATGGAAAAACAAAACATTCAATCTCAAATTATCAAAGTGGGACGACCTCTTGCAGGGACAGATCGTTATTTTGTCGTTCCAAAAGAAAAATCTGAATTGGCAAACAAACTTTCCAAAATGTTCGAACTATTTTCAAAAACACCTGAATACGATCGTATTGTTCGACGCTATATTTCAAAATAATCTCACGAAGAATCCTCGGTCTATTTAATTCTCTAGTGACTTGAGATTCTTCATTAAACCCATCAGTACTTTATAATAGGCCTGAGGTTGCTCCATGGGTATATTATGTCCCGATCCAGAAACAACAATAGACTTGTCTGCTCGCTGCAAGACTTGATTTGAAATGGCTACAGCTTCATCTTGCAATTGCCGACGAAATTCATCTTCATTCTCAGCCAACACCCAAATTCTGCGCGGTGATTTTAAAAAATCTTGAGTTCGTATATCATAATCTTCGATCGCCCGAGCCATGGCCATGTAACCTTCTGTTAAAGCTGTCACATTGATTCCAGGATAATTCGCAGCACGCTCCGATGCTTCGACACTCCAATGATCGCGGTAAGCTTTGTCAGTCGCGGCTTGCACCCACAAATAATTTCCTGGCCACAACTTCAGCCAATCAGCCCACGCTTTTCGTTGAGCTGTTCCAACCGGATCTTCTTCACCAAAAGCACCCAACGGAGCCGTCTCTATCGCCACGGGAAAAACCTGTGGATCCAAATACTGAACCACTGTTGAACTATAAGACAGACTCACAATGATAGGCCGTTTTATTTCTAAGACTCGGCTGACAGCAGCAACCTCGTCCGCCAGTATCTGTGAGGTCAAACCATTTCCAGATTTAAAAATAGCCGTCTCATTTTTTTCAAGCTGCAGGACAGAACTTGGATGCCCTGAAAAATGAATCGCAACATAATTGACTTTATTTTTAATAAATAATTTGATGATTTTATCGTCTCGATCAAGACCGCGATAAATCCCTGGTAACATCAAAAAAGTTGCCGCTTTTGAATCAAAAATCTCAGAATGAAAATAAACTTTTTCACCTGTTCGAATAAGGACATACCCTTCTTCGGCGACAACAGAACAAACTGTTAAAAGAGCACATAATAGACCACTGATGATTTTCATAGGACCTCGTAGGGAGTGATCCTACCACCAGTTGCTCCAGGTTCCCAGATATGAACCTGGAGATTATACTTTTTTCATATCATCGAGGCAGCAGCACCTTGTCTTCGGCCAAATACAGAGCTTCTCGCGGCGAAACCCCTTGTTGCAACAAAGTCTCGTACTCCTTTTTTAATGATATAAAAAGTGGTTCCGTCATATTCAATGAATTCAGATAGACTTGGATCCTCATTGTGGCTTCAGCTTTGGATAACGGCACCGTCACCGCCAGCCAAAAATACGCTTTTTTAAACAAATCTGCCCTGGCCCCATCTAATGGATATGTCACAGTTATATCTCGGATTAAATCCAAAGATTCTGAAAACGAAAAAAACATGTTGTCTTCAAGCCAATTAAAAAGATTTAAAAAAAGCTTTTGATTCTCAGAATTTAAACGCCCAGAAAGTACCAATTCATCACAAGCCCCCTCTGCCTGCAAGGCTGTTGATCGCACATTTGTTTTTAAGAAATCATAGGTTTTAAAATAAAGATCCACATTCGCCTCATTGAGACCTGCCTGAATTTTTGTAAAAATAAGATCTATGCTTTCTAATTCTGGTGCCATTTTTCGCACGGACAAAGACATCGCAACTTTTCCTGCAAACTGTGAAATCTCCGTGTCGTATTGAGCGCGTTCAGCAAGGCCAACTGCCCAGATCCAACTGCGTGTTGTCAACGCTGGATTCAGCCGCTGCGCCAGTTCAACCAAAAAATGAAACTGTTCCGAGGTCCACATTGCTTTCTGCGTATAATCCCAAGCCGTCTGAAGTCCTGATTTCACGGACTCCTGAAATCGAGAGATTTGCTCATAAGCCACAAACACAGAATATCGTGAATGTGATGGATCTTGTTGTGAAATATACTTTAGAAAAAACAGCAAACGCTTGGCATTCACCTCAGTGATCACCGGATTATCCCACTGAGCAATTGCAAAGTTAAGAATCTCGGGTAATCGCTGATGAAGAATACTGGAGTTTACTTTCCATTCGTTCGCAAGATCTGTGATGTATTCAAATAGTGTCAGATCCATCACGTCGCTCATGTCAAAACGTAAAACTTCAAGTATAGACACAGCATCACTCCGACTCCAAGAAACTGACTGCACCTGTGATCCAATGGACTGCTGCGAAATAATACCTGACACTGGTAACCAAAGAATATCAACCGAGGCTTTTCCACTGGTGACAGGCGCAAGGTTCTGCCGAAATGAGCTGGCTTGATCTGGTGGGATTTTAATTTCAAAAACAACCACTCCGCCCTCTTCATTTTTGACTTTAGAAATTGGATAAATCCAACTTTTTTCAAAATGAATATAGGCTGGGCTGGTCTGCTCAAAAGAAAAAATATCTCTGGACGAGCCTTTGAGATTTATTTTTGTTAGAATTCGCTGGAGCTCCTCGTCCGTTGGATTTTGAATCCTCATTTTTAAAAAAAAGGCACTGTTCGAATTCTCTGAAATCGTTATGAACTTGAAATTAGGGAGTAAACTCACCGCTGAGTGACCAATCACTTCGACAGTCGCTGGCTGTCCATCCTGAATAGTATCTCGAATACAATGGCGATTGAATCCAGATGGTATCAACTGAAACTCCACCTGATTCTGATTGAAGGTTTCTATTTTTGAATCTGTAATAACATCCTGACAACTTGCCACCTCTTCAATTTTTGTAAAAACAGCCTGATCTGAAGTCTCTGAATCTGAATTCGTGCAACCGATTAAACTCAAAACACAAATCACTGAAATAGTCTGCAACTGAAAGGCATTCATTTTTTACTCCCATCACGAATTTTCAAAATCGTAGACGAGAGTCTTTCTGTGATTCAACAAAATTGAACAAATTAAGAAACCTCAACTCACATTAATGGCTGCATTTTTGCTTTACATTTATGAAGAGGATGTGGGGGCTCAGCACCACTCGCGCAGGAGGACTTTATGACTGATGAATTCGATTCGACGAACACAAGCTCCGTGTCAACTCACAAAGGTGTTCATCCCGGCGAGAGTCTCTCAGAATGGATGGATTCCGTGCAAATGCCGACATGCCCCGTATTGACCGAGGACCTCACCGTGGATGTTTGTGTCATTGGAGCTGGAATTGCGGGATTAACCACAGCCTATCTTTTACAGCAAGAAGGCAAAAAAGTTTGCGTCCTTGAAGATTTTGAAATTGGCAGTGGACAATCCGGACGAACAACAGCTCACTTCACAACGGCGTTGGACGACCGCTATTTCAATCTCGAAAAACTTCATGGCGCTCGCGGAGCAAAGCTCGCTGCCGAAAGCCACTCGGCCGCCATTAAAAAAGTTGAAGAGATCGTCCACACCGAACAGATTGACTGCGATCTGATGCGATTAGATGGATACTTATTTGTAGCCGAAACAGATACAGAAGAAACTTTATTCAAAGAACTTGAGGCCACTCGCCGCGCCGGATTACTTGGAGTGAATTTAATGAGCCGCGCACCAATGGATGCATTTGAAACCGGCCCTGTACTGCAGTTTCCTCGTCAAATGAAACTGCATCCCACCAAATATATGCGTGGTCTTTCTGAAAGAATACTTGCCGGTGGTGGTAAAATTTTTACCAACACACACATCACAGAAGTCAAAGGGGGAGACAAGGCTTATGCAAAATCACGTGAAGGTCACTTGGTGATGGCCACCTCTATTGTTGTTGCTACAAATACCCCCATCAATGATCTCTTCGCTATTCACACTAAACAAGCCCCGTACCGCACCTATGTGATTGCTGCTCAGATTCCAAAAAATAGCGTTCCTCAGTCCCTATTTTGGGACACTGGTGATCCGTATCACTACATTCGTGTCGAGCCGGGACTTCAGCATGATCTCTTAGTTGTTGGAGGCGAGGATCACAAGACAGGCCAAAGTGAAAAACCAAGTGACTGCTATTATCGTCTTGAAAAATGGATGCGTGATCGCTTCCATATGGCTCAAGAAATTATTTATCGCTGGTCTGGTCAAGTGATGGAACCCGTTGATGGATTGGCATTCCTGGGCCACAACCCCATGGATAAAAATAATGTCTATATTATTACTGGCGACTCTGGAAATGGAATGACCCATTGTACGATTGGCGCCATGCTCATCACAGATCAAATCATGACTCGGCCAAACTCTTGGGAAACACTGTACAATCCATCGCGCATCAGTCTGCGAGCAACAGCAACATTTTTACGAGAAAATCTTAATGTGGCAGCACAATACAAAGATTGGTTTCAGGGGCGGACTTTTGAAGATGTCGAAGATTTACCCTGGGGTGAAGGAACTGTTTTTCGCAGTGGCCTTCGACAAGTTGCAGCCTATAAAAATCATGATGGCCGACTTGAATTTTTTTCTGCCGCCTGTCCCCATTTAAGTGGTGTTGTCCACTGGAATACCGCTGAAAAATCTTGGGATTGCCCTTGTCATGGATCAAGGTTCGACTGTCATGGTCAAGTGATCGAAGGACCTGCTGTTGAAAATCTTCAGGAACTGAAAATTGAAAATGACCATGTCGACAGTGTCCGAGACTTGCAAACTCTAGAAAAAGGTGGTCCTGAAAATTTCTTATTTCCGCGCGGCCTGCCCACGATATGATTCTATGAATCTATTGTGGCAACTCGACCGGATACGCGGGGCTTTCGGCCCCGCGTTTTTGACAAAAACTAAAAAAAGAGGAGTTTATGAAATCACTGACCCTCGTTATCACATTAATCTCTGCTTTATGCCTGCGAGCTGGAGTCACAGCCAACACCATCGATTCCAAACTAGAAACAAATCGAAAAGACGAGCTCCCTTATGTGTATGAGCTTGAAGATGGCCCAATGCCAATAACTGACGTGCATGATCTCGAGAATGACTTCTACCGCACAACCTATCAACAAAAAACAAAAGGCTCCATCCAACGAATCATCGGCGCGATCGAGGCCGAACTGCTTGATCGCCGTGGCTTTAAATCGGAAGTGGCCTGCTATGCACAAAATTCAGATGATCTGGTTTTTCGAGCCCTTGGCAATCACGCCCGCCACACTCAAAACCGAGCTTTCCAAAAATGTTTTCATTTCCGAAGCGTTTGCGAACCTCTCGGTTGCACAACCCGTTAGTATTGGAGTACGGCTACTATGAAAAAAATTATTCTATTATTTTTGATTTTGGTCTCTTGCGCAAGTTCAACTAAAAAAGGTGAAGTTGGCGCAGAACGAAAACAACTGCTATTGGTTCCCAGCGAACAAATCACTCACCTTTCTGAACAAAGCTACGAACAAGTAAAATCTGATGCAACTGCAAAAGGACTTCTTGATAAAGACCCTTTGCAACTCAAAAGGGTCCAGACAATTGCCAGCAAACTTATTCCCCATACGGCTATTTTCCGAACTGATGCTCCGTCTTGGAAATGGGAAGTGCATGTTGTGAATTCAAAAGAACTCAACGCCTACTGCATGCCTGGAGGTAAAATCATTTTCTACTCGGGAATTATTGATCAGCTCAAACTGACCGACGCTGAAATTGCCGCCATCATGGGTCACGAAATTGCCCATGCTCTTCGTGAACATGGGCGTGAACGCATGTCCGAAGAACTTGTGCGAACTCTGGGATTACAGCTGTTGTTGGCTTCAAATAAAATTGATGCTCAACAGGCCGGAGCTGCATCCGTTTTATCAACAGTCGTCATTACATTGCCACATAGTCGGGGGCAAGAATCTGAAGCAGATGCTATGGGTGTAGAGCTCATGGCCCGCGCTGGATATAATCCACAGGCTGCCGTTGAACTTTGGCGCAAGATGTCTGCCTCAGGAGGGAAAAAACCTCCGGAGATTTTAAGCTCACACCCCACTGATGAGCGCCGCATTCAGAATATTCAAGGACTAATTCCCAAAGTTATTTCTCTTTATGAGCGAGCGAGTTCCACGCTATGAAAGACTCTGCAAAAGAAACTGTAAAAAAGTTCATTCAAAATATTTCTGAAATTACAGAGCTGGATTACGGAGATTTTATGCGAAAAGCCAATCACTACTTAATGGAACTGCAAGAAAATATTCAAACTCCGACTGATCAAACGACTCAGTATATTCTAAATGATATGAAACAACATTTACAGTTCAACCCCAATTGGGATATCGAATCAACGCGACATTTTATTCTGAATGAGGCGCAGTTGATTAATCAGCAAACGTAGCTTTCTGCCCCGCTTCTCTGAATAACAAAACAACAATGCTTCACAACATTGGCTCTTGTTTTGCTGAGAAATACAAAACGAGGTGTATCAATGGAAGAAATGAATCTTGGAATGATGATTGAAAATGGCGAGTATACTCTCAGTCATGTCTTGAATTCGCTTCAGCGACTGGGATACACGGAGGACTTCAATTTACCAACAAGTCATCCCGAGTTTCGCAAAAATCCGCACCTGTTCAAAATTGATGGAATCTTCCGGTTTGACTATCAATCCGATCCTGATGATCAATCCATTTTATATGCGGTGTCCTGTCAAGAATTGGGTATCAAGGGTGTTATCTTAAATAGTTATGGAATCTACTCAGATCCCGTCATTAGTAAAATTCTTGCTGACCTTGATACCGACTACAATAAGCGTGAAGCCTACTCGGAGCACATGAACACACGAAAAAAGCCTCCGGAAAAATCCTTAAACTTCCAGAAATAGGCAGTGCATCAAAATACACCAGCCCATTTGAAGAATGATGTCAAATTAACCAAGTTGTGTCTAAATTTAATCTATGACAGATTTCATTCAAAAAACAACGCCACTTAAAAACACCTACTTATCAGACTCTCTACTGCAATCTTATCTCGCTCGAAAAATTGCGGAATCTCCGCACGGGCCATTATTATCTGAAATTATTCCTGGCCTAGAGGCCCTCGGAGAACGTGCGGTTTCTGAAATTCTCAATCTTGGATATCAAGCCGAGGCCGAGCAACCTGAGCACATTCCGTATTCTCCTTGGGGTGAACGCATTGATGAAATCAAAGTTTCAGATGCTTGGACTCATTTGGCACGCATTGCTGTTGAAGAAAAATTAATTGCAACGGCCTATGACCGTAAACACAAGTCATGGTCCCGAGTTCATCAAATGATTCGCATTTATTTATTTGGCCCATCAGCAGCACTTTACACGTGTCCATTGGCTATGTCTGATGGGGCAGCTCGAGCTATCGAGCTGTATGGAAGCGATGAATTAAAAAAAACGGCATTCCGTTATTTGACATCAAGTGATCCAACGTCTTTCTGGACTTCCGGTCAATGGATGACTGAAAAAACTGGGGGCTCTGATGTGGCTCTTACAACAACTGAAGCCAAACTTGAAGATAACCAGTATCACTTGTATGGAACAAAGTGGTTTACATCCTCAACCACATCAGAAATGGCGATGACTCTTGCTCGGACCCCAAATGCTCCAGCCGGAAGTAAAGGATTGAGTTTATTTTTTCTTCGCATGCGGGACTCGCAAAATAAATTGAATCATATTTTCATTCACCGCTTGAAAGACAAACTCGGAACCAAAGCGCTGCCAACGGCCGAATTAACATTACAAGGCACTGTTGCTGAATTGGTCGGTAGCCAAGGTGATGGTATTAAAAAAATTGCGTCGCTTTTTAATATCACTCGCATTTGGAATGCATGTACCGCGGTAAGCTTCATGCGCCGGGGGATCACTTTAGCTGAAGATTTTTCGAAACAACGTTTTGCCTTTGGAAAAAATTTAGATGAACACGCTCTTCATACAGAAACATTACTTGATTTGAATGCTGAATTTGTTGCGGGTTTTTTACTGGTTATGAAAGTCTCTGAACTTTTAGGCAAAGAAGAATGTAACGAAGATCTTCCTGGGGAATCAGCACTTCTTCGGATTTTAACACCACTTGCAAAACTTTATACTGCAAAACAGTCCATTGCCGTTTCCAGCGAAGTTTTAGAATCTTTTGGAGGCGCAGGTTATGTCGAGGACACTCACCTGCCTCGACTTCTACGAGACAGCCAGGTTTTATCTATATGGGAAGGCACGACAAATGTTTTAAGCTTGGACACCTTACGTGCCATTCAAAAAGAAAATGCTTTGATTCCTTTTTTCAAAAGCTCTACAGAATTATTAAATTCCGTCACTCAACCCGATCTTGTACCTTTTAAAACGAAAACCGAAATAGCACTTCAAGAAATTAAAAGTTTTTTTGAAACCACACAGAAAAATGAAACGCAACTTTTAAAGAAGTCCCGCTCAGCATCCTACGCCCTTGCTGAAACATACATGAGCGCGTTGATGCTGAATCATTGCCAATGGGCCTTGCAGAATAATGACACCAGTCTCATGGATCCTATCCACCGCTGGCATCAAAAGAATTTTATCCGTGGGATTTTGGATAATTAGAAATCCCTAGAAATCGACACGCCGCATACCAAAAAGTGAGCTGGTACCTTTTTAGCGGTCGAGTTTCATGACGACGGCTGAGTCTGAGGGAACGATGACTTCGGCATGAGCGATGGCGCCAAAAATTCCTTTTTCAACTGGAATTTCTAGCCTGATGCCGGCTTGTACTGTTTTTGACTCTGCATCTGGACAGGTAAACATGGGTTTGAGCAATATGGTTTTTGATACAATAAAGCGATTTTTACCGAGGGCCTTTGCTTCGTACAAATAATCCAACCCATGACAATTGGTTTGAACCAATTCATAGTCAATCAGAACAGAAACACTTTTTACATTGGATTCATAGATCTCATACGTATCGTATTTAATTCCGGAGGCTTCCAACTGATGAAGCTGTGCCCCCGCTGTTGATCCGATAAAAAATAATAAACTCATTAAAGATTTCATTGCGACTCCCAGCCATTTTTGTTGTTTGATTGAAAAAGATCATATCAATTCAATTTCAAATTGCATGGGAAGAAAATTCTGTTAACAAAAATCAATTACAAAATATTAAGTGCCCGATTCAATTCACGATTCCACGGAGAACTAACTCCCGCTTCAAGCGTGGCCTCATCCATCACAGAGTTATCTCTGAACAAACAAAGTCGAACTGTTGCGATATTTCCATTTAACTGACGACGACCAAGAATGCTTTGCCCTGAATGTCGCAAACAAGCACCAATCGTTTGATTACGTGTAGCTCGATAGGCCTGGTTGGCATCAGCTCCACCATAAAGATTGTTTCGTCCCGAAGATAAGGCTCGAGTCGACATACCGCCATACTCACCCCAGAAATAACACATCTCTAGCCTGGCAGGACGTGGAAATTGAATCTCAATGGCAACCACATGCCCAGAATATTGCACACAGTTCCGTTGATCAATCGTCACCGGAGCGGCGTTTGTCATGAGTATTCCAGAAAAAAACGCTAAAATTGATAGCATAGAAACCCCCTTTTTAAAGAAATTAGCTGAATCTGTTGGCTGAATCAAACCAATAGCACTCAACATGTATTTAATTATTCTTTGCTTAACTTTCACTCACCGCAGAAAAAAAACCTAGCAGTTAACTTTTAACTTTTTTACCCAAGATATACCCAAGATGTAGAAATTAGCATACCTTTCGCTCATGCAAAAACCGATGGAAGAAATCCGCGACGGCCAGTCTTTAGAACTTTTAAAAGAGCTTCATATCCTCACGCGAGAGGGAAAAATAAACCAAGACTCACGGCGCAAATTGAAACAAATCTACCATCTTTATAATTTTATTGAGCCCCTCCTGAAAGATCTGTCCAACAAGAGCCCCTCGTTAAACCTTGTTGACCATGGTGCTGGTAAGTCCTACTTGGGGTTTATTATTTACGATTTATTTTTTAAATCACTGGGGCGAGGTCATGTTTATGGTATTGAAACACGTGAAGCGTTGATTCATAAGTCACTTGATTTACAGAAACGTCTAGGATTTTCCAACATGTCCTTTTTAAATCTCTCTGTTGCTGACTCCATTTCATCAGACAAAATTCCTGAAACTGTCGAGATGGTTACAGCTCTGCACGCTTGTGATACCGCCACAGACGATGCTATTGAGTTTGCCATTCAAAAAAAAGCAAACTCTGTTATTTTAATTCCCTGCTGCCAAGCTGAGGTGGCCGCAAGCCTCAAGAAGAACAAAGCCCAGCGCCTCTCCAATCCCCTGACTGAAATTTGGCGCCATCCCATTCACACTCGAGAGTTCGGTAGCCATGTTACAAATGTTTTGCGCTGCTTACGACTTGAAGCCTATGGCTACCAAGTAACGGTGACTGAGTTTGTAGGACTTGAGCACTCTCTGAAAAATGAGCTGATTATTGCCCGTAAACATGAACGCCCCAAAGCTCGACCAGCAGAGCGTTTAAAGTCCATTCTTTCTGAGCTTGGAATTGAAGAACTTCAGTTTCGCTTTAATACGGATTTTGAGAAATATGTTGAGTAATTCTGAGGTTTGCCTTATTGCTTATAGCCATGAAAGATTATATTCCAGATCAGCCCCAAAATTCTTTCCGCATTATCGTTGAACTGAATAAGCGCGTGAGTCGCATGGATACAGTGCTTCTCAATGCCCTGAAAGAGCAAAAAGAAAATTTGGACTTACGAAATATTTCACGCGCTGGCCTGAAAGAACTTTTTTTAAAAGGCCAAATTCAAATCAAAGGTCAACGAGCAAAGCCATCCTCTGCATTAGCGGCGGGAACTACTTATATCGATATTTTAGGTTATACCTCATAAGTTCCACTTGCAGTTGTAGCCAACTTTTAGCGAGCTCCGTTTGTAACATACTCTTGGCGTTCTATTTCAGATTCCATGATATTTTGAGTTTGAGCTTCAACCACATTATTCAAAATTTTTTCACTGACAGGTCCTGGAAGAAATTTTTTAAAAGTTTCTGTTTCAATACTGCTCGCATGATACATCAGTTCGGCTTTAATCCCCGCCATACGCTCGCGGTACTCGAAATTAAGAGATTCATCCTCAATTTGGGGATCACCAATAATAGACAAGATCACTTGTTCCGCTAAATTTTTCTGATCCGACTTCAAGGCCTCCAATAAAAGATCAATTCCACCGTGAACTTGAGGAGCTGTCATTCTTTGAGGACTCAGGAAAATCGCAACTGCATTTTCGATCCATTGGCTCTCTTTTAATATTTCGGCAATCACCCTTTCATCTTCTTCAGTCCTAAATGTTTTCTTTTGGATTTCATAGAATCGCTGAAATTTAAGCTCTGTCTCAAGTCTTTCTTCCGCTTGCACGGATTTCACCGCTAACGGCGTTGGCTTTTGAGGTGAAGTGATTTTTTGAACAGCATGAATCTCTGTAGATGCCGCAGCAACATTTCTAGAATTTGAAAAATGATCACTTGGAGAAATTGCTGTGGGGTGAAAAAACCCCCACCCCACAGCAACCATTGAAATTCCAAACGAAATTCTTAAGTAACGATTCATTCTACTTTTTCTCCAAAACACCGCGGATCAAACGATTTTTAAAGAGATCCCGATTCAATTCTTGTGTTCCTTCGTTTTGATAGAATGCCGTTCCTGCCATGTATCCATTCAAGAAAACCACATTCTTTTTCAAATCATTCGATTTCACAAAGACATTGTAAACCTTGCCAAAGTACTCTTCGTTAACAATGGACACGATCGGATCACGTCGAGCTCCAAGTTGTAATAAATTGTCACCAACTTTGAATTCACTGGCCATCTTCATCATTCCAGATTCATGCAGAACCGCATGATTAGGAGTGACTTTCAATTCTCCACCAGATTTCATTTTAAATATCAGGATGGGCTGTGTCGTATCCACTAACTCAGTCACCCACTTATCCACGGCTGTTTTTTGAACGGACTTGCTGCTCATGATGCTGTTGCTTTGCAATGTTCCAACCCATGGCATTTCCTGAGTCAGAGCATCAATAAATTTCACTGGTGCCAAGTTACGATCATGCTTTGCCTTAGCAATAATTGTTTGCTCCGGAGTCGCACAAGACGATACACACACCGCTGCGATATACACTGTTGCCGGCACATTACAGCTTGCATTCACATTTATTGGCGCAATCCATGGTTTTTTACTTTTTGAATTCATAAACGTTGGATACAAATGACGTGAAGTATTATTCAGTCCAATATTTTTATAGCTAGTATCTTCAAAGTTTACCAAAAATTCTTTGATCAATGGATTCTGATCCTGGCACTTCACCATCCAATCGAATCGACCAGCAGCGTGAGCATTACTCAGACTGTCATGTGAACATCGTGACGTGACAAGATTTCGACAGTATGTGTTTGTCACCCACTCTGTTGCCGTTATGACACGACTTTCCTCTTGAACTTTGTGATCGATACAAGCCAGTGTCACTGTTGTTGTGACTGTGCGCTCTTTTGTGATCACACCAATTTGATTTTTAGGACACACGGCCGAGCTTCCGATTTCTTCTTCAGTTGTTGTTGATGAACTTGATCGAACCGCTTCGGGATTACCATCACACAGACGTGTTTCGATGGGCGCTGCTCCACATCGATCGGCAGGAGCGATGTTTCCGCTGCTATCGCGACATTCATAAATTCGGGTTTGCGAACCACCGCAATCAGCTGAACACGCACCCCAATTGTCTGTTGGAGTATTGGAGTAAACAGGGCACTGACCTGCTAAAATCACATCGCCTAATCGTGAGTTCGATGAAATCACGCTGCCGTTCACACACGATTGATCCACAAGCTGTTGAACAGTATTTGTAATACCCTCTTCGCCGTACTGACATGTTACTGGTAGACTGACTGACCCCGTAACCACTCCCACTTGAACAGTTCCATTGGGTCCAAACTCACCGCAACCATTTTGACATGATGTTTGAGTGGCTGTTGTTGAGCCTGAAATAATTCCGTTATTACAAGTGATGGTCTCTTTGACAGAATCACATGACCCAACAGGTTGGCTTGAACTGTAAAGAACGATGGATTGGCCATCACTCAAACTTTGACTACCCTCTGCTGTTGAAACTTGACACGATTGATGTAAACACTCACCTTCACTCACGAGAACTTGCGAGCGCGATGTTTCAACCCATACCAATGAATCTGCAGAGGCCTGACAAGTTTGGGTGATTTGCTCACGGTACACATTTTCACGACTACCATTCACTCCACACGCAACCGTTTGTGTATTTGTTGTTCCGTCAAGTAAACGAGTCTCTCCCACTTCAGCACAGACATTTGGATCTACCGGTGGTGGTGGCTCTACCGGACCTGGGATATCTTCCAAATAATCCACGGCTCTTACTTGGCGAGTTAATGTGATGGTGTTTGAATCTAATGCTCCCAAGCGCACAGTGACTGTGATGGTATAATTTCCCGGAAGATCATAAGTATGATTCACGGTCGATGTGGTCGCCACAGGCGTACCATCACCAAAGTTCCAAGAAATCTGAGTGCCTTCATATGCTAAACACGAAAGTTCACTCAAAGAAAATGTTGAGCGCGCCTCGATAGACACCTCTGTTGGCCCGACGATATCTAAATTTTCAATTGGACAATCAATTCCACTGGTGAGTGGCAAAATTGTAATATGATGATTTAACACGGTGGTTTGATTATTTGAATCCACAGTGGTGACAACTAAATTGTGCTCACCCACCATAAAACTATGAGATACAGGGCCCACTGAACTCACGACAGCCGTACCATCATTAAAATTCCATTGCGCACTTTGCAATTGAATGGTGTTTGGAATAGCTAACGAAAACTCATACAGATTAAACTCTGTTCCAATCTGAGGCCCTACGACAAGAACATCCGAGTTTGTCACACCAACTCGCACCGAGGTCGTCACTGCTGTCTCTTCTTGAATTTTTGAATACGCGCCATCCACTATACTTTTTGATGAGCTCACCTGAATGACATAGATTCCTGTCCCTTTGATTTTAGCAGAGACACTCGAACCCTGACCTAAAACAACCCCTGATGCGGTCCAGGTGGCTTTTTCAGCTTGGGCGCAATCAACGGAACTACCTAAACTGAGCTCCGCGCTCTGTCCAGATACCAAAGAGTCTGCGCCTTGAATCTCGGCGTTCTCTAAAGATGTTCCGTTAGCCTGACAATTTGTCAGGCCAGAGACAGAATCTGAAATTCCAACAGCCCCATCGGCGGAACCTGAAGGTTGACACGATGTGATCGCTAAAACTCCAATGACAGCCAAAGACATTTTCAGGTGATTTGTGATTTTCATTTTACTCTCCATGTATAAATTTAAACCCATGAAGACAGACTACGAGAAAATATTCCAGAATACTGTTTTCACTGCAACCCATTGAAATATCTGAATAAAACCTCGTAATGATTTGAATTGATCCGCACTAACCTATTGAAACAACTGAAAAACAAAAAGAAAGAAGAATTTTATTTTTTAAAATCGAAAAAAACCTAAACACAATGATGAAAAATAAGCGGCTGAAATTCTTTTTTTTTGGTCAACACTTTGACAGTGCTATCGATTCACGCGACGAACCGTAAATCCGTTCATTCTCAAAAGCTCAAGTACCCCTTCGGGGCCAATCAAGTGGCCAGCACCAAAGGCATAAAATGGAGGAGTTAAATTTTTCTGATTTGCTTCACGAACCTCGGATTCAATAACAGTCACCCACTTTTTATTACGTTCACTCAGCAAGCACTGCAAAAGTGGCTGGGACAATTGAAACTCGAGTTCGGCTTTGAGGCGCTCCTCGCGCCCCGTTCGATACGCTGATCGCATTGAATTCATATGACTGGACATGTTTTTCCCTCGGTAGCGAATCCAGTCCGTCATATACTGCTCATACAGATGATCTCGGCAGTTCTCCGACAGCAAGTTTCCGCTGCCATCTAAAAATGTGATTTTCTTTTCTTGTTGACGTGCGCGTTCTAAAAGATTCAGATCCATCGAGCTTTCAATATCTCCAACATCATCGAAAACAGAAAAAATTTCAGTCTCAGGAGGCTGCAAAACCACCAGCAAGTAGAATGCTGTGGCTGGAGAAAAGGATTGAATGATACTTTCTTCTTTAAAAAAGGGAAGAAACAAATCTTTAATATAATTCCAATTCTCGCTCGAAATACGCTGACTGAGCCTAAGATTATTCTTGCTGTGATTGTTCCCTAGGGATTTGTTATTTTGAGCCAACACATTCCGTGCTGCTTTTTGAACGATACTGTACTCGGCTTGATTGAGTCTCATTTCTTTTTTTAAACTTTGCGGATCAAAGGGATCCACTTCAATCCCTATTTGGCTGGATTCATCAAATTTTTCCAAAACAACAGATGGAAAAACGTCCAATGGCACGCCGATATGAATCGTCCCCAGAAGATAAGCTCGCTCCGTATTTCGAGAAATTTCATAAAAAAAAGGTTTTCGCAGCGATGCACAACCCCCAACGAAAAAAGACAATAAAAAAATAAGATTTAATTTTAAAAAAAAATGAGCCATCTCAATTAAACTGAGAGAACTTCGACTCAAAAACAAGATCTTATCGCAACGTTAATTCATCTCAGTAAAACTGGATTCAATGGCACTTGTGAGATCACTTGATCTTCGATTTGAGGTTTAAAATGCAGACGGCATCGCGCTTCGTAGTTATCCTGAGAACCAATTTCAATTTGCGAACCACTTCCCCGTAATTTTTGAGTGTAGGATGCTAAATTTCCACACGTCGTACAAATAGCTCGTGGTTTAGAAACATCTTCTGCAATAGCCATCAAAGTGGGAATGGGTTCAAAAGGTTGTCCCTTCCAATCCATATCAAGTCCTGCAACAATGACTCGCAACCCGCGAGCTGCTAAATCACGGCATACTTGAACCAATTCAAAAGTAAAAAACTGACCTTCATCAAATCCAATCACTTGGGTGTCATGATTTAAAAAATCCCAAACATCTGTAATATGTTCTAAAGGTATGGCTTGAATTTGATTTTGATCATGAGACGCCACTTTGGTTTCATGGTACCGATTATCTAATTTTGGCTTGAACACTTGAGTCTTTAATTTGGCAAACTCGGAGCGACGCACTCGCTTGATCAATTCTTCTGTTTTCCCACTGTACATGGAACCGGCAATAACTTCGATCCAACCTGACATCTCAAACCCCTCAACAAAAACTTAATGACTCTATCGCTTCAGCTCATACTCGCTCATTGCATTGATGATATGATACAATGAACTTGCCTTAGCAGCCTGCGGGATAAAAATCCCGTCAGCATCTCTGGTATCCTGCCACAGGCCTTTTTGGGGTACAGCAAAAAATTGATGAAGCGCTAACATTGCTTGATCTGCAATCAACTCATGCTTTAATTCAACTGCAATTTTAATACGCTCACATTGTGGCCAAAAACGAGAACTGCTTTTTTTAACAGTAAAATCGCTCCACATTTCATCAAAAGCTAATTGTCGATGGGTGTTTATTCCATACTTCTCGGCAGTCAAAAAAAGGTGCTCAGAAATTGGCTGAAAAGACTGACCCGTCAAGTCCCCATATTGTTGGAATAACCAGGCCCATTCAAATTGATGGCCGGGTTCAAAAATAAATCGCCCCTGCTCAAGATGTGGCTGCCAAGATTCTGAAAAGTATTCCGCAACAACTCGCGGCCCATTATTCATAAATTGTTTTAAACATAAATCGGATAAATCGGTTGCCAAAGATTTCCACTGCGAAGACTGAGGAGAGGCCCTATCCACTCGCATCCATTCAATGGCCGCTTCGAACAAATGCATATGAGGATTAGATTGAAACAAGACTTCACTATTTTTTAATTCTGTATATCCCCCCTGTGGGGCTCGACGCTCGGTTTGCAAGTATTTTAAAAGTTGAAGAGCGCGTTCTTTAATTTCAACATTTTGCAAAAGTTCAAAAGCTCTGGCCAAACCAAAAAGTAAAAACGCCTGTGTGTACAATTCATTTTGCAATTGAATGGCCTGACCATTTCGGTCAACGGCATGAAGATAAGATCCATTCGGCAAGGAATATCGTTCTAAAAATTTTAAATTGTTTATCAGAATCGGACGAACTTGATTTGCAGTTAAAATCTTTAATTTTACAGCTTCGGTGAACGCATAAATTTGTCGTGCTTGCACCATAGCTCGACGAGGCACATCTTGGGGGGAGCCATTATGTTCAATGCTCTCAATAAAACCACCATTTTGTGAGTCAACTCCTTTTTCCATCCACAATGGAAAAACATACTGACTCAGCCATTGATTATTTTGTGTCTTAATTTTAGCGCTGCTCATGAGCTTATCTTACGAAGTAAATTTAAACATTCCAAGTCAGAATTCAGTCTTGCATTGTGTAAACTTAACTTTAGTAATGAGGTGGGACAACGTGGGCACCATTGATGTCATCACCAATTTTTTTTTGAAGCTCTTTAACCATCTTCTCAAGTTCGTCAACCTTAATTTGTTGTTGGTAAACAACACCATTTAACTCTTCGAGAAGCTTATCTTGATAAGCAATTTTAGTTTCAATTTCAATCAAACGCTGATCCATTAAGAAAGGATTTACCTCTATTTCCAGAGACGTTCAAGTGAAACAAGCCCTTATTGACTCGATTTACAGAACACATGAGGATTATTGGATAGTTTCAGCAATCGAAAAGCCAGAAGGTGCTTAAAAAAGCCTGGCCCTGGTCTTGTAACAACTCAATCAGATGACTCAGAAAACCACTCATTTAGATCGATCTCATGTGGCAAAAATCCTGGCCACACTTAAACCCAAAATCCTTGTCGAATGGGAGAGCTTGGCACGACTACAAGTTCCTGCGTCAAAACACAAAAGCCATTATGCCCTTCTGAATTCACTGCCTCAATTGATAGATCAGCTCGTCGAAAAATTAGCCAGCTTAAATCCATCACTTTCAAATTCTGAAACGACTGAAATCATTCACACACATGCAGAAACACGAGCTTCCTTAACCGACTACAATTTAGATCAAGTGATTGCCGAGTATCGCCTTTTTCGTCTGGCTATAATGAATAATCTGGAATCTCAAGTGGATTTTAATTTGGATTCTGCAATTCTCAAAATAATTCACGAATTTATTGATAGCGCCATTCAGAAAGCTGCCGTTTGGTACACGGAACTGGATTCAGTCCGACAGGCCAAGAATAAAGAAATTGAAAATGCAAAAAATGAAGCTGAGCGAGCTAACGAAGAAAAATCAGCTTTTCTGGCCAACATGTCACACGAAATCCGCACCCCCCTGGGATCCATCATGGGATTCATTGATCTGCTTCAAGAACCAGACATTTCTGCTGCTGAAAGCAAAAATTATTTATCCATTATCAAGCGAAATTCGCGCCATCTATTGCGCATTATTGATGATATTCTCGATCTGTCAAAAGTGGAATCAGGAAAAATGTCGATTGAAAATGTAGAATTCTCACTGATGGAGCTTCTGGCTGATTTTTCATCGCTGGCTGGCCTTCGCGCCCGCGAGAAAGGGATTGAGTTTGAATTTAAAGCCGAGTCACTTCTTCCAGAATTTGTTATTTCTGACCCCACTCGGATTCGACAAATTCTGACGAATGTTGTGGGCAATGCTCTGAAGTTCACAAGTGAAGGAAAGGTTCAACTGCGTGTTTCTTTCAAAGAGCATCGACTTATCTTTAGGGTTATTGATACCGGGCGAGGCATCTCAGCCCATCAACGACCCAAACTTTTTCAGGCTTTTTCTCAGGGGGACTCTGCAACATCACGAAAGTTTGGCGGAACGGGGTTGGGCTTGGTGTTAACTAAAAAAATGTGTCAAGCCCTAGGTGGTGATTTCCTTCTTATCGAAAGCAAATTGGGAAAAGGCAGTACTTTTGAATCGCAAATCGTAATTGATGTGCCTGAAAAAGTAAAAATGATTCAAGTGACGCAGTTACAGTCTCCGACGATAAATACTCCTGACATGCAGTCCTCTCAAAAAATTTTAGATGGAATGCGCGTCTTGGTTGTCGACGACTCTCCGGACAATCAAATGCTGATTCAAATGATTCTGAATAAATCCGGGGCCAATGTATCTGTGGCCAATGACGGGCTCGAGGGTATCAATAAAGCCATATCCCAAGATTTTGATATCGTCTTGATGGATATCCAGATGCCTAACATTGACGGATACGAAGCCGTACGCATTCTGCGTGAAAAAAATTACCGCGTACCCATCGTTGCCCTGACCGCTCATGCCATGAAAGAAGAACGCAGCCGCGCTATCAAAGCAGGTTTTTCACATTTTTTGACAAAACCCATCGAGCGCACTTCTTTGATTGAGCTGCTGATTGAAGTTCATTCGAGTCGGGGTGAGAATATTTCGACAGCAGGTGCTGATGAGCTTTCTGTTGAGCGTTAAGATTTATTGAATTGATTAATGCACTCCTCACAGACCTTCGTATTGAAATCAAACGCTCATTCATTTATTCAATATCACAGCTAATTCAATAACCCTATGATACCCCTATGGCCCATATTCGACATCTGAAGTATTTCCTGCCACTTCTATTCTTTACCCATTCAAGCTCTTATGCAGACACCTGTAACACAGAATCTGTGATTAAATTTTTGGACCTCAACTGCAATGCCATTAGCACTCTCAGTAAAGAACAATTGATCACCCCCTCTGATGTCCTTGCCAATTCACTGACTTCAGATATCTGTGGAATTAGTAATGTTGTTATTTATGACACGGAGCCACCGCATACAATCTACAAATATCCATTAAAGAATCGCTTAGTTAATGGAACGCTCAACAACTTTACCGATTCGGAAGGCAATCATGTCTTTCAAGATATTGCGACTCAGTTAAAAACATCACCTCGATATGAACTCAAATACACTTATTTTTTAAACTCGATCGAATTGACAAGACAGATTTTTGGCTTAGCATGCACAACAAAAGCAGATAATAAAAAATATATTCTGATATCTGGATTAGATCAAAAAGATAACGCTTATTATAATTCTTTTACCCTAGCCCCCGAGAAGAGTATTATACTTAAAGACGACTTTTCAAAAATAGCTACAATAACAAATAGCGCCGAAAAAAGTGCCGCTATCACTAAAATTATTTCCAATTTTTCATTCGATCATGCTTCCAAAAAATTAAATCTTCCGATTGCGCTTATTAAAGGAGCCGCCCTGCACCACTCCACTATAAATCGAATCAACGAGAACATGGAAAATATCAAAGATTCTCCAGGATCAGTTCAGTACAACCTGACTGCACTCGGTATTATTCTTGACGCCATTGATATCGCCATAGACATATCAAATCCTATCAGGACTCATTTAATGGCGGATAAAATAAATAAAAACACCAATAAAATTGAAATAGAGCAAATCAACACCCAAATAGAAACTCTCAAACAAAAAACTCTAGATCTAGAGACTTCCGTCACTGATCTTAAAACAAGAATGACACAAATTGAACCTGATCTACTTTTTAATTATAAAAAAGAAACCTTGGCCCTAATGGCTTCATTTATATCATTGGTATTGGTCAGTATTTCGCTGATTTTATTTTTCATAAAAAATAAGTAAACCCTATTTGTAACTTAATATTCCTGAGGAACATCGCAGTTGCCCGTTCAGTTCGATAAAATTTTTACTTCCACGCACGAAATACGATTGAAGTTGATAATCAAGTAGCACCTTTGAAATAGATTTTTCTAATACTTTCGAGTGAATATCGATCTCTGTTCCCTCGTATGACGGAATATAAAGTGCGGGCCTTCCGCGACGATCCAGCGACTGCAAAACATTATTATAGGTGAATGTTTTCACCCCCACATTGGAATTAAGGAATAGAATAGGAACTCGAATCACCGTGAAGTTTTTTTGAATCAATTCAGCCTCGATTCGATTGGCTTGAGTTGTTTTTTCCATCCAAAGAGACTGAGAAAACCCTTTCAAGCCCTGAATGGCATCTGATCCCAAAATCTTTACAGCCTCTGTTGGATGCCCTAAAAAAATAATACTCTTTCCGTTGGGGGATTCCATAGGTGTCATGAACATATCAATATGGTAACTGTAGAATTCATCCGATTTAAGAGTTTCTCCGATTAAAATAATCTCCTTCTGAAAAACAGATTCAAAATAGCTTTTAGCAGTTCTTAATTCCTGCTGAGAGTCCACCATCAGTCTGTACTGACTCTCAATTTTTTGCCAATCTGTGCGCTCTATGAAAAGATATTTCTCTGTCAGCAAACGCATCCCACCCTCGCCCTGAAATAACTTAAGAGTTTTTACCGGAAAAAGTTTTTGGTAAGCACTGTGGTTTGAATAAAGCTCACCATTTTTTCTATCAACTCGTCTCAGGTCATACTGAGACGAGGAACTGAGGCCACTATCATATGAAACCGAATCAATATCTGCAAACTGAAGGGGGTTCTTTTTTAATAATAAATCTGCAATTCCCAACTCATATGGTCGGCATTCATTCATTTGCAAAGACGTCGAATACGTTGGCAGTAAGAAACTTTTAGCCCCATTGGTCATTCGTAGAAAAAAATCCTGAACCCAGGGCGTAAAACAGTTATCAAAATCATAAAAATGCAGATCATTTTTGTTGATTTCGCTACTCAGCTTTTCAATCAACTTAATCGCAGAGATACTTGGTGCTTTCACAATATGATACTGGACACCAGGGCCAAGCTGATTGATCAGCGAGCTTTGCATTTCGATATTATCAACGCTTGATAAAAACAAAAGAAGACTTTGAATTCTTTGGTTTGGATTATCGCTCACAAGGCTCAGCTTGTTTTCAAGAATAGCTTTCTCTAACTCAAACTGGACAGCTCCAGAAACAGACACATGTATCAAAATGAGAAAGCACAAAATCAACTTCATAGCGAACTCCCTTTGTTTTATCCTTTGCAATATAAATGCCTGGCATTGATAAAATCACTAGACCTCATTAATAACTTTGAAAAAATGCAATTCCAGTATAGACTAGATTTTTATACATTCTTTGAATAGGCGGATTATGAGTGGGTCTAAGTACACTCGAAAAGATCTCTTTAGGTTTTTGTTGGGATCAGGAGTTCTTCTAAGCTCACAGAAGTTATTTTTTAATAATTGGTCCTTTTTACTGAATACACCAAAGGAAAGCACCCCTGTATTTTCTATTTTTATTGCCACATTTCAACAAGAGCAGATTGCGATCAATGATGACACCCGACTTATAGATCTAGTTAAAGACTGGAGTGAGAAAAAACAGTGGGTCTCTAATTACACTTCTGTTCGAAATTATTTTATCGACTCATTCAAACTTCAAAAATCAGTCAAATTTTCAGAACATGGGCAATCACTTTATATAATAAACCAGTGGGCCAGCCGAGATGATTTCAATGACTTTTGCCAAAGCACCAGAATCACAAGTCTGCTTGAAAAACTAAGCCCATTTTTAACTTATAAGTATGAGTTGCGCACAAACTTTCCAGACGAACTGAAAATCAAAAAAATGGGCGCGAACATCTTAACGTAGATTGAAATTAATCCCTGCTAATCGCTTATTCTATCTTGAATTGCATTAACGTCTAAGTTTAGCTGTATAAAATAATCTTTCATTTTTTCGTATTGTCGCCTTGTTATTGATTTAAAACAAAGAGGGTTCAATGGAAATGTGATATGTACCCTATCCATTTTGGATTGATTCTCTATCCAGTGATTTTTAGCTGTATTCACCAAATAAAACTTTCCGCTTTCTGGAATATGATACTTTCGACCTTCAATATACACATGAGATTGCTGATTAGTTTTAACAGCATAGTGCAAGGTCCCCGTAGACGCTCCATCCGTATGTGGCTTCATACAAAAGCCTGGCTCTGCTATTAAAATTCGCCCACGTCTAAGCTCTATCTCCTTGCGAAAAAAGCTAAAAAAATCTTCGAACAAAACTCCGATTTCATTTTTTTTAGTATAGTTTACAATTTTATCTTTCGTATAAATGATTTTGCCATTTGCATCCAAATAACTCACTTGATTGACGACATCATACAACTTATTCTTTTCATCAAAGTATTGAAGTCCAATCCCTTTATAACCAGCATACCCATCTTTGTATTGTAATTTATAATGAATTAGAATTTTCTCAATCAACGACTGATAGTACTCTATGTTTGAAAAATACTTAATTTCCAAAACATCAAAATCACTGTCTGCGACACGATCCCCAATCTGCGACAGCTCGATTGATTCAAACATCTCTGCCATAAAACGCCCCCGAGAAATAAATTAATACTACAATAACTAATGAAATCATATTAAAATTAGAACCACATGAAAAAATATGAACAAGATAAAGACTGGTACTTTATATCAAAAATATACTTTACTTCAACAAATCCATCCTGGGCAAAAGAATACCTGCATGAAAGATCATACCGATTGACCTCAATTTTAAGCGACATGCTAGGCAATATTTTTTGGCAGACGTATGCTGATAGTTTAGTTGAAAAATTTAATTCTGGAGATTTGTTGTTAAGAGCAAAGTATACAGAATCAAATACAGTTATTTTGCTTCAGATTTGGAAATCAGAAAGAATTTTTCATGATTATAAAAAAAATGCATTACAAAATTTTAATCTGAAAGAATTATTATCCGAACGCAATATTCAGACCTGCGAAGTTGAATATAATACCTGCGAAAATCCAGAAAACATCATATTAACTGTACAAAAATACCCCCATTTATTTCAATTCCTAAATAGAAAAATAAATTCTACTGGCATTAAAACTGGTGACCCCCTAAAAGAAGGTAATAGTTTTCTACCGTTCCCCAAATAACAATAGAAAAGTATTGCATCTCATCTGCATCAAACTAGTTCCGAATAAAATATTTTTCCCATCCATCAGAGCGCTTAAAATTATTCTTTAAAATTATCTGGTCAAACTCGGGATATTTTTTAGAACCTCGCCATGGCGACCCTAAGCAGATTGTTATTTTCTCGAAAGGCTCCATGTTTTTCATTCCATGCGCCCAACTACCATCCATCAAAAATGGCTTATCTGTTTGAGGTAAAAATAAACAGCCAACATCCGTTAAATAATACAAAGAATCCGTTCGCCCCTGAATCACATATCTCAATTTCAATGAAAAATCTTCTAATTCGCACGGCAAGCAATCAATATGAACAGCATTACTTGTTTTTGCTGACGTTTTTAGGATCACTATACGCACATTCGGATCAATCCATGAAAAAATATGTTCTTCAAAATAATCCTTAATGACCTCTGGACATTCTTTTGACCATTCATAACTCTGCCCCTCTAGATTAATAGCAGAATTTTCCAAATCAGCTCGAGTACCCACCCCCGCCAATGTCCGTACAGGCAGAAGATGCGTGTTTCTGTAACTATCAAATAGCCACTTACTTTCAGGGATTTCTAATATCTCCTTAGCCGCAACCACTTTATTCATGTCAGCCAAGTTTAAACTGGCAAATAAAAGTGTTTCTGGATTGACCATAGTGAATCCTTTATTTTTTAAAAAATTTCACAGCTGATTTATGACTCTAGCTCTATATATACTATTTTGAATTTCTTGTTGTTATCAACATAATAAAACGACATACTATGATTGTGGCTGATTATACATTTTATGATAAATTCTACGCCCCTCACACTCATTTTCCAAAGTTACGTAAATCTTATCATAAATTACCATCACTTTATTCTTTTGATCTCGAACAAGCACGGCTTGAGTATTTAAATATATGTAAAGTTACTCCCCTAAAGCCATTTGAATTCTTGGGGAACAATGGCAACCTGAGAAAACGCATCAGCTACCAAGGACTTGGCTTATCCTCACGGGTTTCAAAAGAAAGCTGCTATGACGCGCTATCGCTATATAATCCACAGGGCCATATAGATATTTTCAAAACTTTTGCAAAATCGTCCGACACCCTCCCCCCTGAAAATCGCGAAATTGAGAAACTTGATGAATCAGGGTTTTCTATACTAACTTCAGCATGCAATAGTTTTTATTCCAATATCATAGGTCGCTTTAAATCACCTTTTACCAAAGTTAGATTCTTAGAATTAAAACCTGGAGGCATGATTCCAAATCATTTTGATTTTCCTTATTATCAGGGAATCCGAATTCATGCCTGTCTGCATTCAAATCAAAATGTAATCTGGAATGTTGAGGGGGAAGAGTTTAGCATCCCCAGCGATGGACATTTTTATTGGTTTGACACGGGAAAATACCATTCCGTAGTAAATAATAGCAATGAAAGTCGTATCGTACTCAGCATCAATCTGTCTGTCTATTTTGATAGATCTGGGAATCCACTGCATGATGCAAACACTGACTTATTTCAATTAATAGACCAAGGCTTAATATGAGCATTTATTACGAAGTCAAACCAGAAGATAGCGATTTTTATACGATTGGCATCGATGTTACGCATAGATGCAATATGAACTGCAAGAACTGCTATAGCCCTGAAAGATTAGTTGAAGACTTCAAAAAAAATGACCTTATCTCTGTATTTAATAATTTAAAAAAACGCACTGAAATCAGATTTACTGGGGGCGAGCCTACCTTAAGACAAGATTTGCCTGAGCTGATCATGGCTGCAAAAAAAGCAAAGCACCGTGTTGCCATTATGACCAATGGAATAAAGTTATCTGATCTTGAATATTGTAAAAATTTATATGACGCTGGCTTGAGGTTTGTTTGTATATCCTTAAATGGCGCAGATGATGATCGCATCTACACACTTATTGATAATCAAAAATGCGCTTTTAAAAAAATGACAGCCCTTGATAATTGCATCAAAACAGGTTTTTTTATTAATATTAACCTGATTGTCGTTAAGGGTATAAATGAACATTGCGTTTCTCGAATAATCGACATAGTTAAAAGATATAATATCAAATGCACAATTCGTTTTAGAAATATTGGACAAATTGGCAATCACATGAAACAAGAAAACTATACCTTTCAAGAGTTACTTGATTTAATACCTAACTTGCTAAATATACAAAAACCAAACTACCAGGCTTATCATAAAGTTAATGGCCACGATGAAGATCATAATGTATTATTCCCTTTATCCAACGAACCAAGTAATAAAATATGGATAAAAATTACCGACTGGGCTCCAGTCAATTCAAATATCCCAGACCCTGGGAGCAAGCGCCGAGGACGTCTCACGCAAAATTTAATGATTGCACCATTCTTTGAAAATGTAGAATTAAATGGATATTAAGGTTTTCAACAAAACAATATTCGACGATCTCCATTTATTTTTAAAAGGTAGAAAAGTTTGGAAGCAGCTTGAAATGACTGACTCCGAAATTATCGATACCCTAAGTAGCTATTTAAATAGCCAAAACAAAAAATTGTATGTCTTGTTTCAAAATAATAAAATAAAAGCCACTCTCGGCGTTTTTGAATGGATGCGATTACCTTACTACACAATTATAGATTATTATTGTGATTACGAAGGGAAACTGTCTAACTACAAAATATATAATGAAAAGCTATGGACCCATGTTATCTCAAGCATGGAAGATGTCGGAAGACACAGTTTTTACTGGTGCATAAAATCATATCCCCTTGCTAATTTAAAAAAAAGAGAAGAGCCTCAATTAGTCAAAATTATTCCTATTTTAAAAAAATATCAGTTTAACATCGAAGCAATTGTTGAAAGCAACGATTCCAGTAAGTTTGAAATTTACAACAGCTTTGTCACAAAAAAATTTAATGGAGTATATCAAATTAAGCGCGCAACATTAAAATCTAAGTACTTTAACTATGGAAAAAATTAATTTAAAAAAAATTTCAATAATACTAACAATGCATGGACTTGCTCTTGCTTCTTTTGGTGAGATCAATAAGTTGAATTTCACATCATGGTTCATAGCTCATATTTTATTTGCAACTTTAGGTGTTTCAGTCGGCTATCACAGATACTTTTCACATAAATCCTTTACCCCCCATCAAATGACTGAAAAAATCATTGCCCTTGTAAGCACACTTTGCTTTCAAGGAGGAATTATAACCTGGGCTGCACAGCACAGGGCCCATCACCTATATTCAGACAATCATGGTGACCCGCACAGCGCCAATCGTGGTTTCTTTTGGTCTCATATGAAGTGGATGTTTTATGACAATCCAAACGGATTCACTATGGCTGCACACACAAAGCGAATCCGAGATTTAACTAAAAATAATTTCCTGGTCTCTTTAAATAAAAAATCAAACCTCATAAATATCTTATTCTTAATGTCACTACTGGTCTTTTGTTTTCTTATCAACAGACCGTACTTATTTTTTTGGATAGGCCCTTTACGTATTGTCACCGTCTGGCATTTAACTTGGCTTACAAACAGCTACGTGCACAATGCGCATAACCAATCTCATTTAAAAAAGCCTTATAAAAAATCTTTATTTTTAAAAATATTTATGGGAGGTGAAGGTGATCACGAACATCACCATAATTTTCAATATCTAGCAACCAATTCTTACAAGATATCAAATTTTGACATGGGGTTTTATCTCATAGAATTACTCTACAAATTGAATCTAATCTCTAGTTTTAAATTGACGATTATTACTGATGATAAATAATTTTGAATTTAAAATTATAGAGACAATGGAAGAGCAAGTTGTAGATCTATTTAAGAATAGCTACACTGCAAAATATAATAAAAACTTCAAATTCAACAAAATTATCTGGTCTCATCTGGAAAGACAATCATTACACCTTGGCCTATATAACAAGAAAAATTTAGTATCTTACCTACGACTCAGCCTAATTCATGACTTCTATTCTTTGCATTACGAAGTTCAATTAAATCTAAACAAGAATATGGACTTAGTCCCCTGCGCCCTAACTACTCGCGCCTGCACTGATTTAAAGTTTCAAAATCTTAATTTACATAAAATTCTTAGATTACGCGCTCTTGAAATTATTAATTTTTTAAATATAGATAATCTTTTTTGCACATTAGAAAAAAAATCAAATCAATACAGTAATTTAATTAAACTAGGTTACAAACCCGTTATTTCAAGTAAAAGTTGGAACGATAGTTATATTGAAAATAATTCCGATGTCGTACTTATGAATTTAAAGGGACATATGAATATTCAAGCGGCTATTGAAAACTTAACACACCAATTAAAAATTGAAAACCTAAGATTCGACAGTAAAACGGCAGAAATCATCAAGAATACTTTAAATATGTAAAAGGAATTGCTTATCGAAACAATTAATATCTGTGAAATTCAAAATAAATACTTTCAAGCAAACTTTGAAATAATCAAAATATCCTGCCAGATTGATGTTGAAAAATCTTATTCCATCATACAAAAATATATTTCAAAGTTTGGCTTGATGAAAAAAGATGGGTACTCAACTTATGAAGGAATTGGATTGCAGTATCATGATTCACATAATATTTATTTTGACTCAATAATGTCTTCAGATTACACGAACTCCAAAAAAGTCATATATAATAAAATTAATCCACTAGGTGAAGACTTAGTCGATATCTACAATACATTTTCTAATATTAGATTATCTCGAGGAAGGGTGATTATAGCCAAGCCGGGATTTAGAATGGCAAGTCATACCGATGGAGCCCATATAAATACACTGCACATTCCGATATTAAGTAGTCCTGATTCAATTATTGTCATTAATAATACTTCTTATCATCTTCCTGCAGATGGTTCTGCTTATCTAGTCAATGCAACAATGCCTCACTATGCTTATAACAATTCTGCCGAAAGCGATAGAGTACATATAACGTTTCCCATTGGGCCGCCGTCTTTTAAATCTTGGAAAAGAGCTGATCTTGCCAAGTATGATGATTATTTTAGAATGATGAATATTGATATCACAGCGTTTAAACTTGAAATTAGCGATTAATCCTGCAACAGTATTTGCATGATCTCAGAAAAATGGAACATTAAATTTGATATCAATAGATTGCAAGAACACCTGAAACAATTTGTCATAAATAAAGAGATCACGCGGCAATCTTCGGCATTTGGTGGTTGGTCCGTTCTGTCCTCAGACGGAGACTATAAAGATGGGTGGCAACAGGGACACCTGCTTTATCGCAAAGGCGTCAGTGAAGAACAAAAAAAAATAACTCGCTCACAAATGAACAAAAAATTTTCTGAATACACCATTGAAACAGAAATATGCCACGGCTATCTTCTAGAGGTAATTAATACAATCCGCACTCACAAATTGCATCCGGCGCGTGCCCGAATTATTTGCCTGACAGCCGGAATGAGCTGTAGTTGGCACCGCGACGCCGCCGAAGGCATCTATGCTGTGCGACTGCATATTCCCATCATAACCAACGACGGTTGTTTTTTCGAAACAGAAACCGAATCTGAACATTTACCAGCGGATGGATCCGCTTATTTTATTCATGTTAATCGAGAACATCGGGTCGTCAATAAGGGAAATGAAGATCGCTATCATTTGGTGATGGATGTATTTGATAAGAATAATATAACTCAGTTTCATCACTATGCAAAATCCAACTCATGATATTGAATTAAAATGGATCACACATGAGGCTGGTGACGTCTGAAATGATTACTAACACGAATGAGTCCGATATTTAAATCAAACGGCTGCATAACGAGATAATCAAATATCGAAACGATCGATTCTAAACTCATAGGTTGAGGAAATCCTTCGACTCCAAAAATATCTGATTTTTGTTTTGCACGTTCACGAATATTTGCAAAATCAGTATCGACATAACCCAATTCCACTGCAGACATTTTCACTTTATTTTTCATTCCAGACAAAGAATAAGTTTCAGTAAAATCCGACAGTGCATTTTTTTGAGTCTTATAATGAAGCTCAGCCCAACTCAGATTCCAGGATTTATAAAGACCCGATACAGAAGAAATATTAATAACATGCTCGGTGGTTTCTTTTTTAGCAAATCCTTCAGCAAGATAAATTGCGGCCAAAAGATTAGTTTCATAAGAATGACCATTAATTTTATCTGGATACAATGCCGCGTTATTAATGACAATATGAGGGGTTAGTTCCAAAAGCTTTTGGCGGAAGTGAATATCACTAATATCACCTACCATTTCTCCTGCTGATCTGGAAACTCGAATCACATTAAACTTTTTAGAAAAATGCTGACTGAGGGCTTCCCCAACTCCCCTACTGGCACCCGTAATTAAAATCGTTTTTGCTTTCACATCATGTCCTTTTTAATATCTTGAAAATACGTCTCTAGATACCCATCAAATCTTCGCACAATCTCTCTACGATTTTTTTCAATATCAACTGGTTGATTCAAAAAACTAATAATTTGTTCATGCGTGTACCCCAGTGTGCGCAGATGCGGATACATCCAAATGGTTCCAAAAATATTTGCTCGCTGTGTGTGATTTCTGTATGCTCCACTAAACTGCGTGGCTATCCGGTGGGCTTGTTCACTGTTCATTGACTGATGCTCCCAATAGCGCTTGGGCGAAAATTCAATTTTAGTAAAACCATATTTTTCAGGATTTCTAGAGTAATCTGCATAATCAAAGATTAGCTTGTCAAAATTTTCAGTATAGGGCATCAACCCCAATGCACCAAAAGTTACAAAATCAAAAACATCATTTTCGACAAGCCACTTATATGTTCCATTGAGACTGGCCTCATCATCGCCCGGAAGGCCTATAATAAAAGACGCCTCAGCCAGACATTGATTCTTAAATCGAGAACGATATCTGATGAATAAGTCCTTCACTAAATCCGGATGGGTTCCTTTTCCTGCAGCCAGCGCGGCTTCATATTTGAAGGATTCTATCCCCCAGTACAGACCACGAGCTCCTGAGGCCAACATCAAATCCAAGGTTTCGTTGAATTTAACGGCAACGTCGACTCGGGCATAAGAAACCCAATCAATTTTAAATGGTAATGACAGAAACATCTGACACACATCTTCAACTTTTTTTCGAGTGTCATTAAAACAATCATCACAAAAATGATACACTGTTGTTCCAAACAATTCATAATTACGAATCATTTCATTTTTTAATTGCGAAATGTCTTTTTTATCACTTTTCTTTTTTTCATAATGACAAAACTTACAATTATAAAGACACCCTCGACTGATTTCAATCGGAAGAGATTCTTTGACCTGAATACCCCATTTATTTTGAAAATGGCACACAGGACATAAATTTTGATTCTTCATTGGTTCTGATTGATAGATAAATCGTTCTGTCGATTCTATTTTTAAATTTTTACTTTTATTGCTCTGACAGTATTCAATAAACGATTGATCCGCGGCTCCAAAAAAAACATGATCAAAATGCTGATAATATTCAGGTCGCCAATGCGCAAACTGAGCCTTAACACCACCTAAAACCAATTTACAATCTGGACTGATAGCCGTTATTTTATTTTTTAACTCTTGGGTCCAACGGAGCAATTCATCACCGGAATTGAACCACAGATCTCCAGAATAATAATTAGTAACGCCATCCGATCTATTACCCTTGGAGGCTTTCGCCTTTTCTGCAGGGAATAAGAATGTTGATGAAATCCCCACAACTTTAAGATCTGGAGACAAAAATTGATCGATGTAACTGAAAAAATCAGAATGTCGTGTAAAAAAATCAATCACCTGGCAACTGATTCCAGCCGTTTCCAGCTGACTCGCTAGCACATAAGGACCTATATAGCGGGTGGCACCGTAATTACCAAAAACAAAGTTATCAGACAGCAATAAAACTTCACTCATGACATTTTCAGCTACTTAACTAAAAAGCTCTGGATGGCTTTTTGAATATTTTTTTGGTTGAGCTGCAAGCTTATAGCAAACGTATAGGCATCCTTGGTGAAGGAAAAAACGGAATGCGGTTTCAGGGCATTAAATAAATAGGCCCGTCCCACCTCATATTTAATTTTTTTATCGTCATAAATAAAGTACAAATCATTTTCTCCGCAGTTATTTAGAGCAATAAAAATTCTAAAATAATCTGGAACCTGATACTTGATGGATTGATCTCTATGAGGTGGAAAAAAACCACCCGCAGAAAATTTCACAATTCGACACCTACCAAGACCATCCTCAAAAGTTGTTAAAATATTTTGAATAGCTGTTACTTTTTTAAAAACCTCCGTCGGACGACAAAAATCATTTTCAGAATAGACCTTTCCGGTTCTTTGACTAAACTCATAAAGGCTTTGCAAATCGGGCTCGCCGGAAAGACCACCATCTAATGATGTTACACTTAAACCCATTCTTCCGGTGTCACCCTTGTGCTTATTGTAAACGACCCAGTCATTGTCAAACTGTTTGATTTCATTTAAAAATAAATCTGTATCAATTTTAAAGTTCAGGGGAATAAAGTCACCATAGATGAATAATTGCTGATACAGAGAAAGTCGACTTGTGTTTACTTTTTCAATGATTTCTTGCGACATATATCCTCACCAATTGGAATGATCCATGGAAAATACAGTATCATCCATGGAGTGAAACTAATATACATTAAAATCTTAATTCCTATTTGCATCAAGGCCAAACTCATCACAATGTAAATACCATTCTTTTTTAAAAAAATTGTCAGCAGAGCCATAATTTCGACAAGAACAACTAGAAAAGCCAGGATCTTAATACTGGTTGGATATCCCAAAACAAACTGATTGATCTGGCTAAATCTATTGTAGTCCAGATGTCCCTCGTGCATATAATTTTGAATAGCCATCATGTTCTGCAAACTATTTTCAGTAAACCACGCCGTTCCTGAATTCATCAGCTTTGATAGCCCTGCAAAAAAGAAAGCCAATGCAAAATAAATTTTTAAAAAAGTAAAAATATAGCTTTTAGAAACAATTTTTGTTTTTCTGAAATAATTATCCACCGAGTATCGGCCCGGGCTTCCATTGATCACCCATAATAACAAGACCAAACCTATCGGATAAATATAATGATTGCTATAACATGATCCCAGAGCATGCAGTATCAGTATAGAAAAAGAAATAAAAGTCATGAAGGCTGAAAATCGAAATAAAAAACCCACTGCCGAAAAAATTGAAAACACGACCATGACTGACGAAATCCAACGGATCGAGTCAGCTGTTAAACGGAACGGCAATGAATAAAAAACATAATCACTACACTGGGAAAGTTGATTGATTTCAATAAACTTAATAAAATACTCTTTTGATGGCATAACAAAAATCAGCACCAGAAAAGTTGCCATCCTTAATAAGGCATGACTGATGTCTAGCTCGCTATCTTCAATTTTAAAACTAAGGTAGCGCTTGAACATAAAATTCTTCTACTATTTGAGTTTCTAATTGTGTGATATCAAATCGGGCTTTAACTACCAAAACCTGACTGTAATTCGATCTGTCTTTAACTCTATTCACAAAAATAGAAATCCAATCAAAATTTTTTGACTTCATATTTGAATAACACATCTGATGCAAATGAAGTCTGGACATTGGAAAAACATCCCTCACTTTTATAAATTCAATGCCCCCCTGCTTGTCTTTAAATGCCAGTGTGCAAAAAGTTGGCTCTAGTCTTAAAAAAGAAAACATATAAAAATCAGAAAAAGGATAGATTCTTTCGTGAATAAAAAAATTAACAAACAAGGCTAAAATTAAACAGATCATGACTGCAAGTTTGAAATCAATTCGACGTCTCATTTTATGATAAAATCCTTTTCATCACATAATGCGGACCAAACTCGAATTTTTCAGTTCGATAATCTTCTCTAAATCCTATTTTTTTATAAAAATCTATATTGTGAAGTCGAGCCATGGTCCAAACACAGTCTCCAGTTTTAAAAGGAATAGCCGCCATTAATTGATTGATTACACTTTTCCCATAACCTTGACCGCGGTGCTGTTCACTGACCCAGTTGCCACGCAGTCTGAATTCAGAAAAACTCGTTTGATGAATTGAGCTGACCGCAAGAATTCGATTCTCTGAAGTTATTTTTGCAAAAACTGGAGAATAGGACATGATACTGATGTCAATCTCGCTATTCGACTTGATGCAACTGACGGACTCAATAGGACTTGTACGCCCTGGCCACAACTGATGACTCCATATAGGTAAAATTTCACTGAATGTGCTCAGACTAAAAAGAGGCTCCATATATGACATAACACGCTAGTTTTTAAACTTTGGCAATACCTAGTCATCCCTCTTCCTTGGCAAAAAATGACTTTCTTAAAGTAATGGATTTATATAGCATATCTCTATGCCCTATTCTTTTTGCATTAAACCCTCCATCGACGAAATTACACAACTTCGTAAAGAATCTTTTGTAAATTTTTACTGTGAAAAAGTAAGGCCACAAGGACTTGAATGGAATAGCACAGATGAGCAATCTATTCATATTGGAATCAGACACCAAGATCAACTCATTAGCTGTCTCAGAATAACGGCCCTCAATGATTTATCAGAGCTCAGAGATAGAATAAAAATCCCTCTGACGTTGAATCAACCACCTCCGTATATTCTGCTTGCTCGCGCCGCCACCAGTCCCTTGTTTTTAAATAAAGGCCTGCACTCGCTCTTGCGCATCAGAGCTTTAGAAATTAGCTTACAGCAAAACTACACTCAGATCTTTGGCTCACTTGAAAAACGATCAACCCGCTTAAATCAGCTTTTAGATATTGGTTATGAAATTATCGGCGAAGCCTCTCATTGGCCCAACAGTTTCCTTGAAAATCAGGGGTCTGTCGTAGCAATTCAATTAAGTTCGAAAAACAAAATTGAAAAAGCACTTGGAAAATTATATACTATTTATCAAATTAAACCCATGATTCACACCATTGAGACTTTTAAATTTTATGAACCAACTCACCTCTAACAATCACTTTAAATTTGGTTATGATCACGACTGGTTTCAGCCGCGAAAGTCTCCTCACCAAACCTGGACTGTTCAATATGGTTCGTGCGAACGTCCTGTGGGAAATTTTCAAAACGAATGTCTCAATGCAGCTCGTAAAATTCAAGACAATGCTCGTCAAAAAATGACGGTGCTGTTTTCCGGAGGCGTTGATTCAGAAGTCGCACTTCAATCCTTTGTTCTAGCAAAGGTCCCTGTCACCGCCGCAATCTTAAGATTTAAAAATGATTTGAATATTCATGACATCTCTTACGCGATTATCACATGTGACAGATTGGGCGTAAAATACAAAATCTTTGACCTGGATATCATTCATTTCTGGGAAAATCAGTTGCTTGAGTATGCGGACCCCACTTATTGTATCTCACCCCAACTTCTATCAACGATGTGGCTTGCAGATCAAATTGACGAGTATCCGGTCCTAGGTAGCGGAGAATGTCTGTTAGTTAAAGATTATGCTGATTCCTATCAGCCTGGGATTTCACCTTATATTCACAGTGAATGGTCACTTTGGGAAAAAGAAAAAATTGCCGCCTGGTACAGGCATTTTATTGTTAAAAATCGCCCCGCCTGTCCCGGTTTTTTTCAATACACTCCGGAAGTTATTCTATCTTACATTCTAGACCCTTTTGTTCAAAAACTGACTCGAAGCGAAATTATCGGAAAACTTTCTACTGAATCTTCAAAGCTTCAAATCTATCAGCAACACTTTAATTTGATTGATCGTCCCAAGTTTACAGGATTTGAACATGTTCAAGCGGCCGATTCTTATTTTAGAAAAATACTGACTGATCGATTTCCTGAAACCAATCAAATCTTCAAAAGTAACGTCACTGATTTAATAAAATCTATGACTTATAATCAAAATACATCAGTCTGATTTTTTCCAAATCTTGATATATTGGTTTACCGGTTTCAGGACAAAAAACAATTGCTTTCCGAGGCACAAATTTTGGCTCAATTCTAAACTGATTTTTTTCATGAAATGCAACTGAACTTTCTTTTGCAAAAGAAATAATTCTTCGGACTTTCCCCGCATACAGGATTTTAATTTGATCAATTAAAAAACTCATGACTCCGAGATTTCTAAATTCAGCTTTAACAAAAAGACCGCGAATACGAATGATTTCAGGTGAAATATAATAAACAGCCATCCATGCGATTTCTACTGAAAGCACTTTAATACTGTAAACTTTTAATTTTTGCTTATCAAAATCCTCATCATCAATGTATTGCCTGCTCGAAAAAGTGTTTGCGTTCACATAATTTTCAAAAGGTACTTTTTGCTCAAACATGGACTGACTCTGCTCAGCCCAAACCTCAACGGTCGACAGACTGAACAACATCTCCATAGAATTGCCTTTCATTGAGATTGATCGGTAAATTTTTACTTAAACTCAATTCATAGATCCTATGCACCGGATAGTGTCTGTGCTGTATGACTGATTCTTCTTTCGAAAAAATGGCAGAACACCACATCAGTAAATTTTCTCCCTGCATAATTTTTACCCGATGATATGGATCCTCATTGGATGGAGATAACTCTTTTAAAATAATACTTCGATCAATTTGATCATTATGAAATCCAGCTGATTGAGTTAAATGAAGCCAATTCATCAACTCAGCAGATTCTAAGTAAGTTTTAAAAAAATGAGGGAAAATCAGCGTTGGCTCAGTAATTACATGTGCTGTTTTACTTTTTAAAGTCTGCTCAATAATTTGCGAATGATTCGTTGTTATGTGAACAAAATAAGGAACGCCTAAATCTATTTTTTCAATTTGGTCAAAATTAATATTAAAAATTCTGATACCAAATGTCGGAAAAAAGACTGTTTTATGGAGATAAGATTCCAGGGTCATCAAATCATTGATTTGCTCACAATCAATGATTTCAAATTGAACTCCCGTAATTTGAAAGGCATTCCTATAAAACTTAAAAAAAATACTTTCATCGTTTACCAACACGACGTTGTCCAATTGCTTTCTTATTAAATCAAAAGCCAGGGCATCAAGTAAGCAGGAAAACCTCTGTCCGGTGGATTCAGAATTTATAGACTTAATTTTATTTAACAACATGCTATCACTATGCTACTTTAATTTCTGTGTTTGAGTATACTAAAAATAATCACTTCAAATTTGGCTATAATGATTTAAATCACTATCAGCCACGTGAAAATGCAAATGACAGGTTTAGCTTCGAGTACGGCTGTGTTGAACAACCCCAACTGACTTGGCGCCAATCCAACGAACTTGCGGCTTTGGATATTTTTTCAAAGCGCAGTGGGGATATCACGATTCTGCTTTCCGGCGGAACGGATAGCGAAATTTGCCTGCGGAGTTTTTTAGATCAAAAATTGCCCGTGAAAACGATCTCGTTGCGTTATCTTGATTTAAATCAAGACTCAGAACTTTTTTATATTCATAAGTTGAAAGCAGACTATTCCCTGGACCACACCTTTGTCGATTTAGCAGTTAAAGATTTCACCTTGAGTGATGATTTTTTTAAAATTGCTGATCCCATTAAATGCGTGAGTCCCATTATTGTGAGCCATCTTTGGTTGGCCAACCAAGTTCCCGGTACTCCCATTATTGCTCAAGGAGAGCTTCATCTGAAGAAAAGAATACCTGCAGATTATATCCCCGGGAAAAGCCCTTATTTAAAAAGCCCTTGGTCTGTTTTTGAAAGCGAACGACTTTGCAGTATTTATACAAATTTTATGCTCCGTAAAAAGCCAGCTATCCCTGGTTTTTTCCAATATCTGCCGGAACAAATCTATAGTTATTTAACAAAGAATCCGTACCTGACTCAACTTGTGACAAATTCCATTCCTGGAAAATTGGGAACCCGCACCAGTAAAAACATCATGTCGCACCAATTTTATCCAGAAATCCCCATTCGAAATAAATTGCATGGCTGGGAATCTGAGCAAGATTTTCATGATCACACTCGCGCCTTATTGGCTCAACGATTTCCGGACTCAGATCAATCTGCCGCTGTTGAGTACGATGAGATCATCCAAAGGTGCGTCAATATTAAATGATTGATATTCTTAATTGCCGTCTATTAAAAATCAGTTTAGAACCATCGGGTGTTAAGACGAAAACGATTTATCAGTTATCTGCTGCTTTTTTTATTTGGGCTTTTGTTCCTTAAGAACTTGCTTCCCAATGCGGCTGATCAGAACCATAATAATCATGATGAAATCGGCCATATTCATTTCTATCACAGCCATCATCATGCAGAAAACCAGCAACAACAGCAAAATGACGATGAAGATGAGGACGAAAACTGTCCTTCCAGCAAATCCGTTTTTGCCTACTCAAACCTTCCAAATGAAGTTTACACACTGACTATTCCCAGTCTGGTTATAGCTTTTGATCTTGTTTTCATTCTTAAGAATAATTTCAAAACTCCCTATCTAGAACCAAGAAAAAAACCACCTAAGTTCGCTTAATTTTTTCCAAACATTTTTTCAGTTCTCGAGACTCGTCTGACGAGTCTCATCAAGTTATAAACTTTAAACTCAAGTTAAGGATTCCCTATGCCATTAAGCATTTTTTTACTTTTATTTTCGATGACTGTTTCTGCCTTCGCGCAAAACTTAAAAACTCCAAACATCAGTGCCAATGCGCTTTTTTTGTACCGCAACTCCAATTTTCACAGAGAAGATCTGGATCCTGTAAATCCTGATCAGGACCGCAATGGTTTTAATCTTCGTGAGGCCGAATTCCAGTTTGATGCCGATGTTGATCCCTACACACGCATGACCCTGTTGCTTGCGATTCATTCCAGCTATGACGCCAGCGGCGGTGCTGTTGAAGAGGTTTGGACTATTGAACCCGAAGAAGGTTTTGTTGAATCCAATACCATCCCCAACACCACACTCAAATTTGGTAAATTCAAAGCAACCATGGGTAAACACAATACCCTACACACACATGCTTATCCGTTTATTGATGCTCCACTGGCTCATGTGAACTTGCTTGGCGATGAAGGATTGGTTGATGTCGGGCTTTCCAGCGCCATTCTGTTACCAATTCCATGGTTTAGTGAAGTCACTCTTCAATATTTAAGAGGCGAAGGCGAAAATTCTGAGTTCAGTTCACCCACCACAAGCGATGGAGTTGGTTTGGCTCATTGGAAAAATCTTTTTGATTTAACAGATGCTTTAACGTTTGAGATTGGCGCATCTTATGCCCGTGGAGAAAACTCTTTAGCCGGAACAACAACGCTCACAGGAGCGGATCTCACTTTTAAATGGCGTCCAACCGAGGGCGGAAAGTATCACTCTTTATCGTGGACAACAGAGTATTTAGCTCGAAATCAATCTCAACCAGGCGTCTCAGATGAAATTGGAAATGGATTGGCAACATGGGTGCAATATCAATTTGCCGAACGCTGGGCCACAACATATCGATACGATAATTTGATAGTTGAGAATTCTTTTGATCCCATCAATTTACCCAATGACACATGGAGCAGAAACTCAGTTGGTTTAAATTACATACCCACAGAATTCTCGTCTTATAAGCTAGAGTTTAATCAAAGAACTGGCGGTATTGCGAGCTCGACTGGCGAAACCACAGAAAATGCGCTCTTCTTGCAAGCCAACTTTACGATTGGTGCTCATCCATCACACGCTTACTAGACTCATTTCACAAAGGGACAAGTCAATGAAAATATTTATTTCTGCTTTCATGATTTTCAGTTTTCCATGGATCGTTTTTGCAAAGTTGCAAGTAGCCACATCCACTCCTGATCTTGCAGCCATTGTTAAAAAGGTTGGTCAAGACCACGTCGATGTTTTCTCAATTGCAAAAGGCACGCAAGACCCACATCAAATCGAAGCCAAACCCTCGTTTATGATCAAGTTACGCCGTGTTGATCTTGTCGTTGAACACGGCTTAGATCTTGAGTCAGCGTGGATGAATCCACTGATTCAAGGATCTCGCAACTTAAAACTTGCCAGTCAAAAGGCTGTCCTTGAATTGGCAGCAGAGCTTGTCCCTTTAGAAGTTCCAAAAGAAAACCTCACGCGGGCACAAGGTGATGTTCACCCCGGAGGCAATCCCCATTTTCAATTGGATCCGATTCGCATTGGACAGGCTTCTTTGCTGATTGCAAAACGTTTGGGTGAAATCGATCCTTCACAAAAAGAGTTTTATCTTAAGAATGCTGAAAGCTTTAATCAGCACTTACATGAAAAAGCAAATCTCTGGAAAGAGCGACTTCAAAAAACAGGAATCACCGAGGTGGTGACCTACCACAAAACATTTGTTTATTTTTGCGAAAGGTTTCAAATTCAGTGTCTTGTTCAACTGGAACCAAAACCTGGAATTCCACCCACAGCAAACCACTTGCTTTCAGTGATTGATCAAATGAAAAAAAGGAAACTTCATGTCGTGCTGATTGAAAATATTTACAGTGATTCAATAAAATCAAAACTCGAACAAGCTGTCTCGGCAAAAGTGGCTCATGTTCCTGTGTACGTAGAGGGCGAGCCTGAAATCACAACGAACGAACAGCTTATTGAACGACTTGTTTCTGCGATCGAGAGTCTTAAATAATTATGGAAATCATAGAATTGCTTGCAGCGCCATTTGTGTTAGCCGTCCTCTTGGTGGGGATTCATGCGTACCTTGGGTTTCATGTCTTGGAGCGAGAGGTTATTTTCGTCGACATCAGTCTTTCCCAAGTGGCGGCGCTCGGAAGCGCTGCAAGCCTTTTCTTTATCAATACGAAAAATGGATCTGTTTTAGCTCTTATGCTGCCACTCACGCTCTGTTTGTTGGTGGCATTTGCGCTGGCGCTATTCAAACGATATGAAAAATCTGTTTCACAGGAGGCCCTGATCGGCATGACCTATGCTTTAGCCAGTGGGGCTTTGATTCTAATAGCTGACAAACTTCCTCATGGTGCAGAACATTTAAAAGAAGCACTGATCGGTAATATTTTATTTGTGACGTGGTCACAGGTCTTGGAAACATTTCTTATTTACACTGTAATTGGAATTATACATTGGGTTTATCGAAAACAATTTTGGCAAGCCTCAAGAGGTGATTCAAAATTGTTCTGGTGGGATTTTCTTTTTTATTTCTTATTTGGCATTGTTATTACTTTTTCAACCCGCCATGCAGGCGTCTTGGTTGTGTTTTCAATACTGGTCGCTCCAGCAGCACTTGCAACACGATTCTCTAACAAGATATTACCACGTTTGCTTTTAGCCTGGGGTCTGGGGCTTGTTGGAATTTTTGTGGCTTTTTTTATGAGTTATAAACTGGATTTGCCGTCCGGAGCAACGATCGTTTGCACACTCACCAGCTTGTTTTTTTTGACACTATTTCTGAGGAAATTCATAATCCCGCAAGTCTCGCTACAGAATGAATAAGCAGTGCTTCTTGAATAGGTTTTGACAAGTGAACTTGAAATCCAGATTTAAAGGCCTCTTGTTTTTCTTCTTCTCTTGTGTAGGCAGTTAATGCCGCAGCAGGAATGTGAGACTTTCCCTCGGAAGTTTCAATTTTGCGAAGTCTCTGCAAAAAAGAATATCCATCTTCTCCGGGCATTCCAATATCACAGATAATAATATCTGGAGTTGTACTCTTAAGAATATCCAGAGCTTCAGCAGCCGAAGCCGCTGCAACAACAGATGCTCCATTGCGCTTGAGTAAAAGTCGAAGAACCTGTAAGGAATCCGGAGAATCATCAATGGCTAGAATTTGAAGTCCTTCGAGCCGACGTGATCCTGCTCCCATAACAAGAGATGGCTCTGAATGAGGCAATTCAAGTGTTTTTGGCTCTTGAATCACGGTCTCAGATATCTGATTTCGCACGGCCATCAACGGAAGTGAAATTGTGAATACTGAACCCTTGCCACGACCATTACTTTTAGCAGAGGCTTTTCCACCATGAAGTTCAACCAAATACCTGACAATTGCAAGACCAAGTCCAAGTCCTCCATGATGACGTCTTTTACTGCTATCTTGTTGACGGAATCGATCAAAAACGAAGGGCAAAAACTCAGGACTAATGCCCTCACCGGTGTCTTCAACCTCAATCTCCACCTGAGTTCCCACACGTCGAAGTCGAACTTCAATACGTCCGCCAGTTGGTGTGAACTTGATGGCATTAGACAGGAGATTCCACATGATTTGGTGAAGTCGAACTTGATCACCCAGCACCGTAACCGCCGATGGATCCAAAGTCGTTTTTATTTCAATTTGTTTACTTTGTGCTGCTAAGCTAACAGCCTCAACAGCATCGTTAATAATAGGAACCATATTTTGAACTTTACTTTCCAGCGAAAATTTTCCGGTGATGATTCTCGACATATCTAGCAGATCATTGATTAATCGCACCTGCAGTTCGGCATTCCGAAGAATAGCATCTAAGGCCTGTTTTTTTTCTTCTTCAGTTTGCTCTTCATGATGAAGGATTTCTGCAAATCCCTGAATCACGCCGATCGGTGTTCGCAATTCATGTGAAAGAGTTGCTAAAAATTCATCTTTTGCCTGGTTCACCTGTCTCAATTCTTCTTCGATAACTTTGCGTTCAATGGCATATCGAAGCGCTCTGAAAAGAACTTCTCCATCCATCCATCCTTTGCAAATATAATCCTGAGCGCCCTCGTGCACAGCCTTAAGTCCAAACTCTTCATCTTCTAAAGCTGATAAAACAACAACCGGAACTCCGTGAGCTTTCGACAACACCGTTCCAAGTGTTTTATCCACAGTGCTATCCGGAAGTCCAAGATCAAGCAAAATAACATTCACGTTATCACGGGCCAGTTGTTCTAAGCCTTTCGTTAATCGATCAGCCCATTGAATATTGACGGCAGCACTGTGCTTTCGAGAAATATGGGAACGAATAAGATCCGCATGTTCGGGATCATCTTCAATCAACAGCACTTGTATGAGCGACATCATGACTCCTATTTTATGGCATGAGTTGGCTGATTCCAAATACTCCAATACAGGTTCAAATCTTCAGCCATTTTACGAAAATTATTAAAATCCAGAGGCTTCACCAGATAACTATTAGCGTGTTCCTCATAGGCCATTTCTTTATCGGCCTCGGCCGTGGACGTCGTCAGAATAACAATCGGAATCACCTTAAGACGGGGATCACTTTTGACTTTTCTTAAGACCTCATGACCATCCACTTTTGGAAGCTTCAGATCCAGCAAAATGATATCTGGATGCGGTTGATTTTTATACTTACCACGTTGAAAAAGATAATCCAACGCCTCAGCACCGTCTTTAACATGATGAATTCCATTGGTGACGCGGTTATTTTCAAGACTTCGAATAACAAGTTGAGCATGATCATCATCATCTTCCACCAATAAAAAAGAAGTCAATTTTGGTTCTTTTATTTCATTAGAGTTCATAGTCATAGTCTCCTTGGAGAATAAAATTTTTAGGAAAAGCCACCCAAAAAGTAGCCCCTTGTCCAATCTCTGATTCGACCCAAACTCTTCCGCCATGAAGTTGCATAATTCTTGAAACGATCGTAAGTCCGACCCCTGTTCCACGATTATCACTCACAAGGCGCTGAAAAAGCCCAAATATTTTTTTATGATACTCTTTCGAAATTCCTGGTCCGTTATCACGTACAAAAAAACGGATTTCATCATCTGCTAATTCTGAACCAATGGTGATCAATGGATTAGATCCTTCCACACCATACTTTAGAGCATTGATGATCAAATTTTCAAAAACTTGATAAATACGTTTGCGATCTCCCCTAACAGAAGGCAAATTATCCATCACGCTCGTGGTTACTGATTTTTCTTGAATCTGTGCCGAAAGATTTTCAATAATTGCTTTAATAAGTGACGATATGGCGACATCTTCAACTTCAAGTTTTATACGACCAACTCGACTCAATTGCAGAAGGTCATCAATCAACTGGTTCATGCGGCTATTTGCTCGCTCAAGTCGCCCTACAGAATCAGCGACTTTATCATATCGCTGAGCCGCAATGTCTTCTTTTAGTAATCCCAAAAAACCAGAACTTGTTACAAGAGGTGATTTTAAATCATGGGATACTGTATACACAAATTGTTCCATCTCGAGATTCTTTTGTTGAATATGATTTGTTGAATGGCGAATGCGATCTTCAAGCGCTTTTCTTTTTGTGATATCAACAATAGAGGCCAGAACAAATGTTCCCTCATCTGTAATCAACGGGTTCAGACCAATTTCAACGGGGATCTCCGTACCATCTTTACGTAGACCATACAGATCTCGCCCTTCCCCCATTTGTCGCGCTACTGGAGTTTTCATAAATGCAGAACGCTGTTCAGGATGACTTTGTCTGTACTTTTTCGGCACTAAAAATTCCATTCTTTGGCCTATAACTTCATCGCGATGATACCCAAACTGATTCTCGAACTGCGAATTGCACAAAACAATTTTTCCAACTTGATCAACCATCAGTAAGCCATTTGGCGTGGCATCAATAACATTTCGAAATCTTTCTTCATTTTTTCGAAGAGTATCCGCCGTGCGCACTCGGTCTGTGATATCACGTGCAGATGCTGTGAACAGGGGGGGCTCATCGCCCGTTCCGGGAATCACTCCAATCGAAAGCTCCAGCGGGAATTCTTCTCCGTTCGCTCGCAGCGCCTGCATCACGCTCCGCTTTCCTATCACCGAACCAATGCCCTTTGCCAAGTACCGCGCAAGTCCATCGGCATGAGCTTTTCGGTACCGCTGAGGGATGATCAATTGAGCTAACTCACGACCAATAACTTCTGCACGACTAAAACCAAATGTTTTTTCTGCAGTCTCATTCCATTCTAAAATATTTCCGGTATGATCTATGGTGATAATAGCTTCCAGTGAAGAGTTCAGGATGGCTGTTTTTCGCGCCTCACTTCTTTTTAAATCATTAGCGCGCTTTTGCTGTTGCATCCAAATTCTTTGACCGACAGATCCGGTCAAAGCCAATCCCAAAATCAAAAGTGTTGCCACAATCACAGCTGAAGCAAGACCTGACGATACAAGAAGATTTTTTTCATCAATTATAAATCCTTCTTTATGAGTAAATGTTGCCGCGATCATTCCCGTATAATGCATTCCAGAAATCGCAAGGCCCATGATCATGGACGCCAGCGTGAGTTGCAAAATTTGATCTGATATACTTTTCAATCGCCGAAAAACAAATAAAGCCACAAACGAGGCCACCAGCGCAATAACAACGGACAAAAAGACAAGTCCATAATTCCAATGAATCTGAGCTGCCATTCTCATCGAGTACATGCCGATGTAATGCATGCCCGCAATGGCCGCAGCCATTGCAACACCACTAAAAATCAGTGCTCCTGTGGAAACTGCAGGGCGACTTGCAATAAATAAAGCCAGCGCCGAGGCTCCAATGGCCACAACGACTGATAAAATCATCAGTGGAACATCATAGCCCATTTCCATTCCAGGCATTTCAAAGGCCAGCATACCGACAAAATGCATGCTCCAGATTCCAAATCCCATGGCTAAAGCACCACACACCAACCACACCGTTTGGGCTCGGCCTTTTGCATGAGTCACACTATGAGATAAATTCAAGGCGACATACGATGCAAAGACAGCCACCAAAATAGATAGAATGACAAGAGTCATGTTGTATTTGATTTCCATCACCATATGGCATTAACTTTAATGCAAGAATGAGACACATCATAAAAAAACGATAAAAATCAAACCACTTTACTTGAGAAAAATATTTGATGACGATGGGGCAATAGGACTCATTTCAATGGGGCCAAAATCCCAAATTGCTTCCATATCTGCGATATTTCATGCTTTTTTCTCAAATTGATACAGTGATTTGGTTTGCAAATTGCATAAAATTTAAGAAATGAAATCCTTCATCACAACCTTATTCTTCGCAATCTTAACGAGCCCTCCTGCTTTTTCTCTAGAATGGGATACAAGAATTCCTGCGACGTTCAAGATTTTCATGGAAAATACCTTGCATGAGCTTTACACGATGGAGGGGCGCCAAAATTCTCCGCTGCATCAGGCAATTTTTCAAGGACCAAGCCACGGAAAAACCTATCAAAAATGGCTCAATAAAAGAATTCAAAAAATTTCGCTTTCCACAAATTGCAATGTCGCGGCCCACATTGATTCCGAAGGACCTCCGGGGATCCTATATATTTCAAAATGCAGTAATTTGAATCCAACCTCAGATGACAAAGCCTATTGGCTTTCCATTTTTATTCATGAAGCTCGTCATCTTGAATCTCATCAACAGTTTTGGAAACATTCTGTATGCACCGATGACTTGGGATCAATAATGGCTTTTTTTCATTCACCTTTAGGCGCGTTTGGAGCTGAAAAAGTTTGGGCCAAAAATTTACTGATGTCCTGTCATAACTGCTCTCCGGAAATTCTCACTCAACTCGAAAAGATTTATGAAGACCAAACGGTCTGGAATAAACTAATGCCCCCAGCTCAGAGCCAACTTCGATCCGATGCGAAGTAAATCTTATTCCTTTTCACATCGACTCACGTAGCATTGATTCTCATTGGTTCTTCAGATAGTCTCTCTTTTTCTGATAAAACGGAGGATACTTTGAAACCCTTAGAAACCCGCGCCGACATTGAACTGCTTGTTAACGAATTTTATGCAAAAGTTCGCAAGGATGCCTCCATCGGCCCTATTTTTGATGACGTCGCCAAAGTTAACTGGGAAGAACATCTTCCGAAGATCACCAATTTTTGGTGTGATCTGATACTCGGAGAAAACAATTACCACGGTCGGCCCTTCCCCCCGCATATCCCTTTAAATTTAAAACTGGAGCATTTTGAGAAATGGCTTGGTTTATTTATTGAAACGGTTAACGAACACTTCAATGGTCTTAAAGCAGAAGAAATAAAAAATCGCGCTTTGGGAATTGCGCGTAATTTTTTAAGTAATATTACTTATTTGGAAAAAGCATAATAGGGTCTTCATTGTGTGTGCACAGTTCGCATTAAAAATCGAAGCTAACAAATTAAGTCTGAAATATAGAATTAAAATTTCAGATCAGTTGTCTTCTATCGACAGTCGTTTTTTACCGCTCAGTTCGGCTCCAGTTATTGTGACGAAAAATTCTGATCGGCTCCTCACTCCAATGCGATTTTCTTTAATCCCTAGTTGGTCAACTGAACCAAAAGTTAAATTTGCCACTCACAATGCCAGAATTGAAACTGTTATTGAAAAACCAACTTGGCGGACACCTTTTCAATCTCAACATTGCCTGATCCCACTGACTTCATTTTTTGAATCTGTCTACACCGGTCCAGAAGCTGGTCATATTATCAGATTTTCTGAAGTGGATAATGATTTGCTTTTCGCTGCTGGAATTTTTGATTTTTGGAAAGACAACTCAACACCTGAAAAAAGTTTTTTTTCATTTTCGATTTTAACTCGAGAGCCATCAAAATATATTGAAGAGCATGGTCACGACAGAACTCCGATTTTTGTTAAGGATGATTTTGCTTTTGACTGGTTAAACCTGACAAAAAAAGAGAGCACATCCATCAAAGATGAGCTTTTAAAAAATGCCTATCACCCGACTTTAAAAGTAGAAATCGATAGACCACTCAAAGCCGGCTGGGAAAAAAGGAAAACATAACCTCAGTCTGTATTTACATATAAATTACATATTTTAGTTGCCACAGTCAAGCACCTTATTTTATGTCTAGATTCATGGAAATACTTAAAATCGATCCTACTGATAATATAAGTCTCCCCCTGTTCGCCAATCGGATCAGTTGCGGTTTCCCCTCGCCCGCTGATGATTACGTCGAGGGGCTCTTAAACCTGAATGAAAAACTTATTCCTCGCCCATCTTCAACATTCTTAATCAAAGCCGAGGGCGATTCCATGAATGGAGTCGGAATTTATGAAGGTGATCTTCTTATTGTCGATAAATCGATCACAGCAGCACACAACCAAATTGTAGTTGCTATTATTAATAGTGAATTCACAATCAAACGATTAGTTTTTCGTTTTCCAAAAACATTTCTTCAACCCGAAAATCCAAAATACAAACCCATTGAAATCACTCCTGAAATGGATTTTCACGTTTGGGGTGTTGTTACTTTTACAATTCATGGTTTTCTCAAACGGGCCACAAAATGAACCCACAACCTATTTTTGCATTAGTCGACTGCAATTCTTTTTACTGTTCTTGCGAACGAGTCTTCAGACCTGATTTGCTCAATAAACCCATCGTGGTTCTGTCGAATAACGACGGATGCATTGTTGCCCGAACGGACGAAGTCAAAGCACTCAATATCCCCTCATGGGCCCCCTATTTCAAAGTCAAAGATCAAATCAAAAAACATAACGTCACTGTTTTTTCATCTAATTATACGCTTTATGGCGACATGAGCGGACGCGTGATGAAAACACTCAGTCAGTTTGCTCCTGAGATGGAAGTTTATTCGATTGATGAGGCTTTTCTATCTTTTACGGGAATGAAAAATTTAAATCTCACGGAGTACAGCAAAAATATTCGAAGAACAGTTCTTCAGAATACAGGCATACCCACATGTATCGGTATTGGACCAACAAAAGTTCTGGCAAAAATCGCCAATAGAGTCGCAAAAAAAGATAAAACCAAGACAGAGGGCGTCTTTGATCTATGCGATACTAAGCTTAGAGATCATGTTTTAAAAAATTTTCCCGTTGAAGACATCTGGGGCATCGGAAAACAATCCGCTAAAAAACTTTACGAACACAACATTAAAACCGCATGGCAGTTAAAAAATTCAGATCCCTCGCATATCCAAAAATTTTTAACCGTGGCCGGAGCCAGAATAGTTAAAGAATTAGATGGCATTTCCTGTCTTGATCTTGGAACAGATGGCGAAGATAGAAAACAAGTCATCTCATCACGATCATTTGGTCGCCCCGTCACAGCACTCAGCGAATTGGAAGAGTCTATTGCTAATCATGTGACAAGTTCCTGTGAGAAATTACGAAAACAAGACTTAAAATGTAAAAACATGATTGTCTTTATTCAAACCGATCCCTTTAAGAACACGTCTCAGTATCACAAATCTGCCAGTATGGATTTGCTCTCAAGCACCTCTGCAACTCCAAAACTAATTAAACATGCTTTTTCACTATTAAAGACGATTTATCAAAAAGATTATAACTATAAAAAATGTGGAATCATTCTGAATGGATTACATAAAAGCACATCTCAGCAAATGGATTTTTTTGATCGTCATGACAGTATAGTCGACGATCATCTTATGAAAACCATTGATGCTATAAATTCATTTCATGGAAAAGGTTCTGTTAAATTTGCAGCTTGCGGAATTGATCAGTTTTGGAAAATGCTCTCTGAGATGAAATCACCTTGCTACACGACCCGGTGGAGCGAACTTCTTCGGGTTAAATGACTGGCTTGAAAAACACATGCGCGCTGTTACGCCGGCAAAGTCATAATCAAGGGCTTACCCTTTGTGATCACCAATGTGTGTTCATACTGAGCCGTAAAAAACTTTTTATCCGTAGATAACGTCCAACCATCTCCAGCGTCAAAAACCTCTGTAGCCCCCGTTGAAAGAAAAGGTTCGATGGTGATGACCTGATTTTCTTTCAGAATGCGCTTATCTTTGGGGTCATAGTAACCAGGAATAAATTCGGGATTCTCATGAAGAGCTCGCCCCACGCCATGGCTGCCTAAATTCTCAATAACCGTTAAGTTATTCCGAGCAGCTTCATTTTCAATAGCACGACCAATGCCATTCAAAGGCTGACCAGCCCTTGTTGACCGAAGCGCCATGTCCAAAGCCCTCTTCGCCACAAGACAAAGATTTCTTTTTAAATTCGACTCCGGAGGAATAATAAAAGACCCGCCAGTATCTGCAAAATAACCATCTAATTCCGCAGAGACATCGATATTCACCAAGTCCCCTGCACCAAGTATTCTTGTCCCAGGAATGCCATGAGCAGCCTCTTCATTGACACTGATACAAGTGGTTCCTGGGAAATTGTAAACAAGTTTCGGAGCGGACCTGGCACCATATTTTTCTAAGAATGCGTGCCCCAACTGATCAAGCTCAAGCGTCGTGATTCCCGGTTCAAGTTTTGATCCCATATACTGAAGACACTGGGCCACTATTTTTCCAATTTTCCGAAGAGCAATCAGATCATTTTCATTTTCTATAGACATAGGTGAATACTATCACAGGGCAGAACAAATGTCATTTTTTAACTAGACATCAAAGAATAGCGACAAATTCACCTTCAAAAATACAGACCACATCAGATTTTACTTTAATTTCCGATCGCAAAGAAATTTGGCCTCTTTGCTTACGTTCCAAAGTGAGTAAAAATTTTTCAAAATCATTTTCAGCCGGAGAAAAACAAACACAAGAAAAATCTCCGTTTACCGGACGAATATATTTTATTTGTCCACTTTTAATAACAACGTGACACTCTAGATTTCTATTTTTCAAAACATTATACAACCACGCATAACAAGCCAAAACTGCAGTTGAATAAATGCTTCCACCAAAGACGGTTCCTAAATGATTTCGATTAGGCTCCAAAGGCGCACGCAGCTCAACTAAATCATCATTGGCCTGAATGACCCGAACACCTAAAGTTGCTACGAGTGGTATTTGAGTCTGAAGAAATTTTTCCAATTCATGTGTTTGCATAGTCCCATTTTGCCAGCTAACAGTTTTTTTGGGTATATTTTTCCATCAAAGCGGACTTATGACAACCAATCCGACGTCTGAAGCGGTTTTAATCCTTTACTAAGTCTGGCCTTATCACAACTTTCATTTCGAGATCCATCCTCGAAGCTGGCTTTAAAAATACGACAACAGTTGGGTCGATATTCATAAATACCACAGGACGTGGATTCCCCGACCGTCCCCTTTAATGCCACACAGTTTGGTTTTACCTGATCCGTTCCGTTCATCGCATTCATGTAAGGAGAAATCTGCTTAGTCAAAGCAATCGGCACGCCGTGGCTTTCTACAGAGGTCTCGGTCCAATGAAAAGACACTCGAAAAAATGCGCAACAGGCACCGCAAGACAAGCACGGATTTGGATTCGACACTTTTGCCATTCCCAAACGTAGGCCTATTGCCAACCAATACAAGCACTAATCCGTAAGGATCATTGAGAGAGCTTAATCAGACTTTCAGGATACCGCGAAAACCTCTTGCTGCGTAATAGGACTCGGCTCCGTTATGATATGTAAACACACGATTAAAGCGACGATCACAAAAAATCGCACCGCCAAGCTTTCGAATGGCCGGCGGAGCCTGAACCCAACTTGAAGTCTTCACATCGAATTCTCCTAAAGTTTGCAATTCTCGGTATTGATCTTCTGTTAAGATTTCTATATTCATTTCTTCCGCCAGGTCCATGGCGCTATTTTTTGGCTTATGCTCTTTCCTTGAATTAAGCGCCTGACGATCATAACAAACGCTGCGGCGCTCTTTAGGACTTTCAGGCGAGCAGTCACAAAAAATAAACGTATTCGACTTCTTATCGTAACCAATAACATCGGGCTCGCCTCCGGTGTTCTCCATCTCGTTAAGCGACCAGAGCTTTTCTGGATGCTTTTCGAGTTTGGTTTGCACGCTAGACCATTTAAGACCTTTATGCCGATTCATATTTTTTTCAAAACGTTCTTTTAAAACTTTGAAAAAACTTTCACTTTGTTTTGAGGATAATTTCGTCTTATTGCTCATATCTTAATTATAGATTTAATTTTTTAACCTTGTAAATAAGCCTCGCACTATAAAAATTAACCAGTTTCCGATTAAAATAGCTGGCAAAGCTAAATTCTGGTTCCTTAACTCAGTTTCTATGGTAGCCCTACCCCATGAAAAAAACTCCTCCAAAGCCCAATCTTCTCGTTGAATTGACCAACCGTAAAATGGAAGCGCAAAAGTCTGGGACGACAACCACAGAGTCTTTTCGCAAGTTTCAACCCAACAAAACACGTAATGAGAATAGATCGTCCGTAGGCCCACACTGGGGTCCTCGAAAAGGAAACTAGTTACTTCACATTGGAATTGAAATCGTCTTCAGGGCCACGATTCTTACTTTAATGAAGAAAAATACTGCCCCAATGCCTCAATATCAGCTTCGGATAAATTGACCACCATGGGATTCATCATAGGGTCTTTACGAAGTCCTTTTTTAAAATCATTTAATTGCTTGATTAAGTAATCTTTTTTTTGACCCGCTAAATTGGGCCATAATGGTGAATTGCTTATTCCTTGCGGACCATGACAACCAATGCATGTTGCCGCGGCTCCAGGCATGACAATAGGAGTCTCTTGAGCTTGAACACTGCTCCAGATAAACATCCCCAATAGAATTCCAAATTTTAAGTTATTCATTTTTTTCATTCAAGCTCCTTTGGCGCAACGTCATCAAGCCAGTTTTTAATTATATCAAGATCAGATGGCTGCATCGGTCCCGAATAAGGCATGTCTTTTGTTACAAAAAGTCTATTCCGTATTTCAGAAAACTTGGATTCAACAACGGCATAATCAGACCAATTCGGTAGCCCTGAATCTGCATTATGACAAGCCGTGCAATTGACCGCGACAATATCCCTGGCATTTGAGTATTTTTCTGGCCATGGTGTAATCTGCATTGGTTTTCCATCCAACCAATTTTTGATAATTTCTCGTTTCTCATCTGTTATTGTCACCGCCATCGGCATATCTTTTACGACAAGAACTCTATTGTAGATTCTGTCTTTTTTACTTTCAACGACAGCATAATTTTGCCAATCTGGAGCATTTGGCATTGCGCCTGTATGGCACATCAAACAACTTTCATCGAATATTTTTTTAATCGAAATTAAATTTGCTGGCCAAGGTGTTGATACTGGTTCATCTACAACTGGAGCTTCCGGAGCTGTAGGTTCTGTAGGTTGAACAACTGGCGGCGCTTCGACAGGAACGTCAACTGGCGCTTCAATCGGTGGATTCTCTGGGGTGTCTGCAACCGACCCATCTGGTTCTGGAAGTGTTCCAGTTTTTAACCATGTTGCTAATGTCTTAAGTTCTTCTTTTTCTAATTTAAAACCCAAAGGCATATCACCCTTGATGATGACTCTGTCCATTAACTGAACTTTTTTTGAAGCTGCAGAACTGTAATCTAACCAATCTGTCGCATTCGCTTTACCCGCGCCATGACAGGTCGTGCATTTTTGAAAAATGGGCTTTACATCTGCAAAAGTTATAGCTGAAACTGTTTGGCCTGCTGTCGGCCTATTTGCTTTATCCAGCTTAAAATCTCCATCAACTGGATTATGGGGACCACGGCCACAAGCCGAAATCAAAATCAAAGCTATCAATGAAATACTGCTATTGATGAAAGTCCTCATAACAAATCCCCTTGGTTTTAAATCCATAAGTGAAACATGATAAAGCCCATGTTGTTAGCTGCGCGAGCGCCAGAATTTTCAGTAACATTTGGTCTGGTCGAAAACGATCTTTCAACTCTGAAATTTAAATCCATCTGACTATTTAAAATATGCTTAATACCAAAACCATGTCTTTCAAATTGATCACCCTTCCATTCCAAATCAGGGGTGAATGTTTCCTGTTTATAAAGAAATGTCCATTTGGGATTTAAATTATAGTTCAACTGAACAAGTGTTCCTAATGATCGACTTTCAGCCAAAGAATCTCTCCAGTTCGAAACGCTGTCCGGAAAAAAGTCTGACGTTAAATATCGATATGGAAAATCAGTGACATTATTCATTCCTTGGGAATAGACGGCCTCTAACAGAATGGACCCACTGATTTGAGTGTTAAAAAGTTCAGACATTAATCGATCAAATGCATAGACAGAATAAAGTGATGTGGCTTCGATGGGATAAGTCACGCGCTCAGTACCGTGGTACATATAGCTTGTTCCAATAAAAAATGTTGATTTGAAAGGGTTCCATCTTAAATTAGCAAAAATACCGTAGGGACTATCATCAACCGCCGGAGTCACATTTCCACCAGATTGAAAGCCACTTGTGAAGGCTAAATCATAGTGAAGACTATATGCTGGATCACCAGAAAAATTAATTCCTGCTTCATAGTCTGTAATGGTGGATCTCGATTGAACTCTTGTAAAAGTTCTGTGTTCATCTGTCGCCAGGCCAAATGCGGGCAAGAAACGACCCACCATAATATGTCTTAAAGGTGCTGTGAAATGGGAAGATGTCGCTTGATCTTCGAAAGGAGTAAACAAAACATATGAATCTTTAAGACCAGTATCCGCCAGCCCTAAACCGTAAGAAACAACAACCATGGCTTCTGTTGATTCAGTTTTTTGATTTTTAATAACAGGAATTGTTGCACCCGGAGTCATATTCATCAGCGTCACTCCACGACGTGTCGACTGAGGAGACTTCGAAAAAAATCCCTGCATACGTGAATCCAAATGAAACCATTCTTTTTTTGAAAGTTCGCTTGGCCACTCACCATGGGACCCATAATTTTTACCATTCCTATTTCTGGGGCCACCACCTGTTGGGCTCGTGTGACAAGCTGTACAATTCACGTAGGAGCTTGTAGCGGCAAATTCTGGACGAGCCATCAATTCCACCGAAAACAACAAAACCATGACAAGTGATACATAAATTAAACTTAAAAATTTCATGGCCAGCACTCTAATGCGACTAAAAAAATGGCTATATGATGGCCATCATATCCCCCATTTAAATGAATATTATATACGCTTTTAATATGTAGATTTTCCATGCGATTTCAAAAACTGAGAAATTCTAAGGCAGCTCTTCCTCAAGAAGTGTATAAGAATTTTGAAAGCGGTTATTTATGAAAAAACTATTTCTAATCACTTTATCCATTTTAAGTTTTACTCTTTTAATAAATCCCCACGGCCAAGCCTATGAACAAAACTTTGGCTTCGACACCATCAATACATGCACCAGCTACGAGTACATCGACACTCACTTAAACTGCGGAGAAAAATCTTACCTACAGCACTTTGCAATCCCCTACTGCAATAAATACCTTCGCAAAAATGAAATCTTTTCTGACAGAGCTCAAGTGATTCTTGCAAACATTCGCTCGTGCTTACAAATGGAATTATTAGCTCGTGCCAATTCTGATTTAAATTGTGAAAATATCGAAGAAATTGGTGTTGAATCGCATTATGGCTGTTATCTGGAATCTGGTTTTTGTGACTTACCTGAAGTCGATAATCTTAAAGTCATGTGGATTGCTCGATTAGAAGTTTTTAATGTGAAAGTAATGAGTGTCTTTTCAAAAGTGGTTGCTGAGTGCAGGATTAGAGAATGACTTCTTATTCAGTTTAAGCAATGATATTAGCACTATGCCAAACAAAACAAAGCCACGAAAAAATAAATACCCCGCCGAAGGCATTACCTTAGAAATGATGGTCACGGACCTTGTGAATGTTTATGGCTGGGAAAGACTTGGCGAAAAAATAACTATCCGGTGCTTCACCCACGATCCAAGTATTAAATCGAGTCTCAATTTTCTAAGAAAAACTCCTTGGGCCAGAGAACAAGTCGAACAGCTTTACCGCTGGAGATCAGATACCGGCTGGGATCCTCGAGACGATAGTAAATAGCTAAAAAAATGAATGGCTTTTCTTAGGCTCTCCTGTCAATCATTTAGACACTTCATTGCTTTAAACATCGCTCTATTGTTTTAGAGTTGGCTTGATACTCGCTTTACCCATCTGGAGATCTCATTGCAAGCGATCTTTAATTGGGAGCAACAAATGAATTCTACAATCCATTCTAATACTCGTTTCGTTTTTACAAGATTAAGTATTCTGATATTTATTTACTCCTTGACGCTATCTTTCTCATTTGAGGCTGCTGCCAAATCGTTGTGTTTAGAACTTTTTAGAATCGAATCCACGACACCCCTAAATAGTTCACTCAAGCATAAGTATGACAACATTGACAAAATCGATCAGGGCGATGGGGAATTCACATTTAAAGACTATTTAAATCAATACGTACGAGCTTTGAATTCTAAAAATGAGCAACTGCGTGCTATTCGTATCATGAATGAAACTCGATTTGGCTACTACGTCACCGAAAGAATGTATTTGCTTTTGAAACGAGACGTCACTTCAAGTTATCAAGTAAAAATGACAAAAGAATTACAAAAAATTGATGCACTTCAAGCACGCATAGGATCATGGCAAGCTCTTAAGAGTCATTCTCGATCCTCTGAAAAAGCTAACTTGTTGTTGGAAAAATCTGCTCCGGGAATTGATGGTGAAAATATTAAAAAGAAAGTCGAAATTGAAAATTGGAACCAGTCGATGCAGTTTGTAGAAATGCTTTCTGAAAATCCGCGCAAACACTTGACTGAGTGGGATGTTGCAAAGATAGCCGCTCTCCTTCAAGGAATTAAAACAAAAAATGAGGATGTCTCGTTTATTGATGCAAAATTTTACTCGCACTATGACATCAACTTTATGTATACTTTAGATAAGAAAAATAAACTCATTCTGGATCCATTAAATTCATTTATACCTGGATCACAAAAAATAGACGGAATTCGATATTTTATTGAGTGGCTGAGTAAAAATAGAAATAAAACACATCCCATTGTATTAGCAGCTCAAGCCAGACAATTGATTGTTTCGATTCACCCACTGCCTGATGGAAATGGGCGATTCGCACGACTCATTGCAAACTATATACTAATGAGAGCCGGATACCCTCCGGCCTTTATTCCCAAAGGGGATGACAGCAACAATGCTTCAGTTGCACTATTCCCTTTGAAAAATTTTGAGGATCAAATCAGTCCCGAAGAAACAATCCAGATTATGATCAACGGTGTGCAGCGCTCTCAAAATATTTTATTAAGTCCATGAATCCTACGGGTAAATTTAGAATTTAAATATTTTTAAACTTGGGCAGTATCAGTTTTTGCACAGCGGGTGTTGATTCCTCAATTAATTTATAGAATTCTTTTTTATTAATAGCTTTCCAATTTAATTCTGGAAATTTAGAAAAGCGTTTCCCTCTTCGCGATGAGATATACAAAGTATCGAATAGTGCTTTTTCTGCAGTTGCCATATTATAAACAAGCTTTCCAGCATGAACTTCAATTCCAGATTGCATAAGTCCAGGTTGTATATGCAGCAGCTCAAAATCCGCAATAGCACTTGAAAGACTTCGACCATGTCCTGTAGTTGCTATTTGAATAACACTGGGAATTTGCGATATGACGTCATGGCGATGCAGGGCCGTAAGAAAAGAAATGTAACCTTGTTCATTACCCAATATATATGGCGTTGCTCCATAAACAGAGTAAAAAGGGTGTTGAACTTGTGCCCAAATGCCACGACTGACCATCTCGATCGTTTTTTGTGTCGATATTTTTTTAAGCTGCCTACTGGCAGTAGCCATTGGAATCTGCAAAGACATCGCGTATTGCCTTGTGCTGAAGAATACATTTTTATTTAAAAAATCAATTTGATTCATCTAGAAAACCCACAATAGTTTCGCATATTTGGTCCCAATGACTGGAGCTTGCAAACTGCAGTTTTGATTCGCGCTCCAAATACTCGACGACTTGACCTTGATAGCTTAAGAAATCCAGACTCAATAAAGCGTTCAAAGCCTTTTCTCTTTCAATCACAGTCGTGTTTGCAGTAATTTTATTTTTATCCATATGACCGCTTAAATAAAAAATATAAAGATCAAAAACATCACGGGCTTGAACTTCTGTACGCCCGCCCAATGCTTGAATTTTCTGAGCAATAGCGAATTCAGCTGCATAATGGGGACACTGAAAGCTTAACTTTTTATAAGATAAAGCAATTTCTGGAGAAATTATCTCTGTCAGAACTGGCTGACTTGGTATTTTTTTACGCCGAGAAAACTCTACTTTTGTTGGAAACTCGTCCCCATTATTATTGATAAGGCGAAGTCGAAATCGTTGAGTTGTATCTGTATGTTTTGCCTTTAGAAGATCATTTATTTTTATTTCACGGATGCCATAAGTCTGGAGGTTTCGTAAAAAAGAGGGATCATTTAAAATCTTATACCCATTCTTTTTTAATGTTTCAACGCTTCCTCCGAAAACATCTAAGTCCATATCCTCAGAGTAACGTGGGCTTTTAAAGAAAAAGCGTAAATTAACCCCACCCTTCAGGGCATACATATGTGGATCCGTTGTTCTCAATAATCGCTCTAAAAACAGCAAATGAAAAACTTCTCGCTGTTGTTTGTCGGTGTATTTATCCATTACTTATTATGTATTTGAATTGTCATAAATGTCAATTCAAATACATAATTGATCGCTCCTATTTTCAATTAGAACGGCCTGTCGGGCTATAAGTCGATAGACGGGACGATTGTCGAACTTATTTACGACAATGAGGTCAAAAAATCAGAAAGGTGATCATTAAATTTCTGAGGATTTTCTAAATTACTCAAATGACCAGTCTTGGCTATGATCTTTAACTGACTGCCGACAATAGCTTTAGTCATGATTTCAGATTCACTCACAGGTGTTACCTTGTCTTCCTCACCGACTAAGATCAATACCGGTACATGAATTTTAGAAAGACCCGGTGTGCAATCGGTTCGGGTGGCCAACGCGACCAGTCCTGAAATTATACCGGTATCAGTGACTCTAGAGATAAGCTCTTCGAATCGAGTTTTAAGAGGGCCGTTGTTTTTTGAGCTCTCCCCCACCAGAGCATGCCATTGAATCCCAATAAATTCTGCTCGGTTCCTTTTCAATATTTGAATATTATCCCATCGCTTCAGCTTAGCCTCGTTGCTGTCAGCTCCGGCCTTGGTATCGCAGAGGATTAGCGCCCGGCAATTGTCCGGCGCACGTTCAAACATGCGAAGCGCAAGATAACCACCCATCGAAAGCCCACACCAAATCGCCTTTTCTATTTTTTCTTCTTTTAAATAATTCAAAACCGAATCAACATAATATTCAAAAGTTACGGCTTGATCTGAAGGGTCACTTTCCCCAAAGTCTGGCAGATCAGGCGCAACACAATAAAACTTTTCTGAAAATAAATTTATTTGGTCTTTCCACATCTCGCCAGAGAACGGGAATGCATGCAGAAAAACAAGAACAGGGTTTCCAATTTTACCCTGAGTGTGAACTTTTAATGCTTTCGATGACATCGTGATCTCCTTTAAATAGTGATCAAATGGGATGATACACTCAGGACTTCTGCATTCATAAATTAAAAACTTTTATTGTGATATTCGCTACAGTTTTATAGCCTTATCTGAAAAATCGAATCTAAGTATTTAAATTTATTAAAGGAAAAAATGGCGGGCAAGTGGGACGAGTTTAGAATTTGGCACCTCGTGTCTTTGGCACAGTATTCAGAATACCAAATTTCGAGCTTATATAGAGTCTGAATTTCTTACCCGATTTAGTCTCGACGCATAAACATAAATGTATCGGAAGTGTTCTTGCGATAAGTTTGAATTCGCTCTCGTAGGAAAGCGGGAGCGTCTTCTTCATTGATAATTTTAAATCCAATAAGGCCATAAAAATTTCCCAAGTGATCGTACGGAATGCAGTACGTGGGTCTGAAATTATTTTTATCAAGGTACTGCGCGAAGTTTTCAAGTATTTTTGCGCCAATTTTTTGAGATCGCAAGGGGGCATGAATGATCATACTTCGCAGTAATGGAGTATTTTCTTCGATGCAAAAACGACAAACTCCTACGATGGTATTTTCAATGAATGCAGCAAAGAATAAATCAGATTTACGCGCGCGATGGCTCTTGCCCTCCTGTTCATAGAAGGGATCAACAGTCGAGGCTGCTTCAGAACCAGTAATCAGCTGAATGCGAACCGCAGTAGTCATAGCAAAAAACTAGCAAAGGTCCTCGGTAGTTGGCAACAGTTCTTGATGACCGGGCCAGATACGATGAGTTTCGAACTTAATAGCTGCAATTATTGCCAGCAAGCTAGACCCATAGCTTACCGAATAGACAGGCTCATATATTTACCTTAAATTCTAATTTAATGAAAAATAAATCAAAGCGGATATATTTAACTTCATTTGAACAACCGAACACTCAGGGCAAATTAAGCTATTTTCCACATGACCCCCTCAATAACGCTAATGTGAAGAAACTGAGAATTTATACGCGCATAGAAAAGCTTATAAAGCATAAAAAATCGAATTTGCAAAAAGCTTTGGCCATCGCCCACTTTACTTCAAAAGCTTGGCGCCACGATGGATTTAATTCAAATCCAAAAAAACAGGATGCACTTACATTGCTAAAGCTTGCAGCCCAAGGTGCTTCATTTTCATGTGTTCAGTTTGCATCAGTTTTCGTTCAGCTTTGCCAATGTGTTGGTATCCCGGCCCGTGTTCTACAAGTACGTACAAGATATCCAGAGCTCGGATCATCTGGCCATGCGCATGTGACCGCAGAGTATTTTGATAACGATTTAGAAAAATGGGTTTGGGTCGATCCACAAATACATGCCTACGCTACCCACCGCAATATCCCCGTCAGTCAAAATGAATTAGCAGAACTTATTGTTCAAGGCATAAAACCAAAAATTCACTTTAGCTCCCGCACAATGCAATATTTAGGCAACGACCGAAAGCGATTAAATCAGCTCGAAACTTTTATTAAGCGCTATACTTGGTCCTCAAAAATTGGCGGAATAAATTCGTTCTACACGAGCCAAAAGAAAATCAAAAGTGTTGGCTGTAAACGTGATGGCGTCTTGCCAGCGATCACAATGCAAGGCTTTGCAACTAAATCCGTTCAATTTATTTCAAGAACAGATTTTGACGCCCCATTAAATATTTGCCAAATGAGTTTCGAAGCTATTGCCCCTAAAAAAGAATACCAATGGAAGAATTTAAAAGACTACAAAGGGTTCTTCTCAGTTGATAGTGGAATGCAAAGTGTCATGAATGGATAAAGGGATCCAATCAAATTCAAGAACTTCTTAGAATTTTAGTTACGAAGCTGAAATTTAAAAAGGAGTATTTGATGGATCCCAACTGGCAATCTAACAATCGATTAATCGTTTTACCAGAGCTAAATATTTTAACACACGGCCAAAGCAATAAGTTTAGATATAATTACCAATGTGAAAAAGTTTCTGAGTTTGAAGTTTGTCCAAAATGTGCCACAAAATCCTATTCCGTTCATGACCGAAGATGGATCAATGTGAAAGATCAACCTGTTCGCGGAATGGGTGTAAAGCTACAAATTTTAAAACGTAGGTTCAGATGTCCCAATTGCAAAAAAGTCTTCACTGAACCGCTTTCTGGCGTCCGCAAAGGTTTTAAAACAACAGAACGCTTTAGGCGCGGCGTAAGATGGGCTTGTGATAATTTTAAAAACTTAAAACGTGTTCAACTGGCCTATGCTTGTTCCGCGGGTTTGATATATAAAGTCTTTTATGAACAGCTTGAATTAAAACAGCGTGAAAAAATGAACGATCCTTGGGGTACAACCCTAGGCGTTGATGAACATACCTGGAAAAAACGCCGTGGAAAAATCAGACAAACTGAATTTGCATCTTTAATAGTTGATTATGATCGCGGACGCATTGCTGAAGTTGTAAAAGGAAAAACTGTTCATGATCTAAAATCACAATTAGATTATATACCAGGACGTGAACGCGTTCGTGATGTGACAATCGACATGTGTGATCCCTTTAAAAAATTTGTTCGTGAATTTTTTCCCAACGCAAAATTAACAGCAGATAAGTTCCATGTTCTTCGACTAGCAAATCCTATGATAAATCGCGCCAGAACTGAAATTACGGGTGATCAAAGATCAAATCCCGTTCGCGTTCTACTACAACGAAATCGTCATCGATTAAAATATTTTGAAACTAAAGCCTTAGATCAATGGCTTGATCATTATCCCAAAATGAAAGAAATTTATTGGTACAAAGAAGCGCTATATAAATTTTATCGCACCAAAGGTTTTGAAAAAGCATCGCGGGCCCTCATAAATTTAACAGATCAAATGGCATTATCTAGTTTAGATGAAATAAAAAAACTCAGAAAAACTTTAATGAAATGGCGTGTGGAAATATTAAATTATTTTAAAACAGGATTGACCAATGCAAGAACTGAAGGTTACAACAGGCTCGCAAAGGGCGAACAATACTCAGCTTTTGGAGTTCGCAACTTTACTAACTACAGACTTCGGATGCTAAATGTATAGAATGTCTTGGATTTTAGATACACTTCCACCATCGAGTGAGTAGAACCCCAAGTGGTCTGCGCGCTCAATTAGTTTTTCATTGCTAACTTTTGCGAGCTGAAAAATTGTTTCACATTCTTTCAGCGAAGCATAAGCAGTCTGATAGTAGCGCTTCTTATCTTTTTCCGAAGGCTTTGCATTTCCTTCTGATAAGTTAAGCGCAATGGAAGATGATGCTCTAGTCAGTTGATCCTTTAGATTTCCTTTCAACTTTAAATCTTCTGTCATTTCGTAAAATTGAATTGCTAAATCTAGGGTTCTGAATTTTTTTTGCATAATTGCTCCTGAGTGCATTGTATGCAAACTGATAGCTACAACTATTTATGATTTTAATTATACGGCCCTCTGTATTCGGTACAGTATTCGGAATGCAGTTAACAGTATTCTGAATACTGTGGTCATTTTCGCCTAGCGAAAATGGTAGGGGCGCAGGGACTCGAACCCCGGATCCATCGGTTATGAGCCGATTGCTTTAACCAACTAAGCTACACCCCCTCGGATGCAATTGGTGGTATTAAGCTAGCAAAAACAAAAAAGGAGATCAACTGATCTCCTTTTTAACTGCGTTAAATTTGTTTTATGCGAACTATCCGTCAACAAACGTTTTTAGCTTATTCGAACGACTTGGGTGACGAAGCTTTCTGAGGGCTTTCGCTTCGATCTGACGAATACGCTCACGTGTCACGTTAAAATCCTGACCCACTTCTTCCAAAGTATGATCTGATTCTTCACCAATACCAAAACGCATGCGCAGAACCTTTTCCTCGCGCGGAGTCAGTGTTGATAACACCCGACGCGTTTGCTCGGCTAAGTTCAGATTCACAATAGCTTCTGCTGGATTGATAACTTTTTTATCTTCGATAAAATCGCCCAGATGAGAATCTTCTTCTTCACCCACTGGCGTTTCTAAGCTGATTGGTTCTTTTGCAATTTTCAAAACTTTGCGAACTTTATCAACTGGCATGTCCATTTTTGCTGCGATTTCTTCCGGAGTGGCCTCGCGACCTAACTCTTGAATTAATAAACGCTGCGTACGAACCAGCTTGTTGATCGTTTCGATCATATGAACAGGAATACGAATTGTACGGGCCTGATCCGCAATGGCACGTGTGATCGCTTGGCGAATCCACCATGTCGCGTAAGTTGAAAACTTGTAACCTCGACGGTATTCAAATTTATCAACGGCCTTCATCAAACCAATATTACCCTCTTGAATCAGATCCAAGAATTGTAAACCACGGTTTGTATACTTCTTTGCAATAGAAACAACGAGACGCAAATTAGCCTCGACCAATTCAGATTTTGCTAAGTCAGCTTCGCGCTCACCCTTCCAAATTGCTGTATAGGTTTCTTGCACCCATTTGAAATTCATTTCCGTATCAACATGCAATCGCTTTAAACGAACTTCAGCTTCTTGAGCCTGAAGCGCATACGAACGGAATCGACCAAATGATAATCCCGTATCCCGAGTCATCTTTGCTAATTCTTTTTCGTTTGTTTCAATCAACTTCATACGCTCAGATAATGAAGTCACATCTTTTGAAAATGTTTTTTCAATTCCGTCTTTGATACGACGACGTAATGTTCCCATGCGGTTCACCAAGTTTTTAAACTTGATCACCACACGGTTGATTGTCTTACGATTGAAATTGATGGATTCAAAATTCGCCATCAATTTTTCATTGATAACTTTAACTTCTTCCATTGTTTTGATGCGAAGATTCTGATTTAAATTTTCATCACGCAATTGAGTAAAATGCTTTTCAGTCGCACCTTGGTATTCAGTAACAATACCAATCAATTGGTGAATTTTTTCGATATACTCTTTTTCGTCATACTGCGTGTCTTCATCTTCAAGACCGCGGAAGATTGCTTTTACTTTAATACGACCCTGATCAAGTCGTTTACCCAAATTGATAATTTCAAATGTTCCCAGCGGAGACAACAACATCGAACGAACGATTTCGCGCTCCCCTTTTTCAATACGACGAGCAATCTCAACTTCACCCTCACGAGTCAGAAGAGATACCGATCCCATTTTACGTAAGTACAAACGAACTGGATCACTGCCCTTAGCGTCTTCGGCAGCCTTTGGTTCATCCTCGTCCTCTTCCTCTTCATCTTTAGCTTCAGATAAAAATTCTTCTTTTTCTTCAGCCTTAGCCGCTTCAGAATGCTCTGTGATCACCACGCCATTGGCTTCAAGAGATTGCATAAATGCATCCAACACAACAACTGAGTTGATTTCTTGCGGCAGGCTTTCGTTGATCTCTTCGATCGTGACTCGGCCTTTTTCTTTTGAAAGCTTAACTAATTTTTGAATTTCTTCATTGGCTAAAGCCTCTTGTTCAGGAATTGAAAGCGCTTTCAATTCTTCTTTTCCGCTTTGATTCTTACCAGCCATATCACCACCGTATTTCACGAATTACATATTACGTATTTAATTTCTCAAATTTACTTTTCGTTTTTATTCAGAGATAAACGATTGCGCTGGAGATCTTCGATCTCTTTCAACTTTTCAGGATCAACATTTTGTTTCAATGCCATTCCTAATTTCTTCGCTTGCTCTTTTAAAAACGTTTGCTGAATGCGTTTGAAACAATCACTTAGCATTTTATTTTCTTTTTCTTCATCAAACTCTGAAGTTGATGACATAGAGCTTGAAAATAAAAGTTCTGGCTTGTCCAAATTCTCGATCAGCAGACTGAGTAACTTATCAAATTTGTTTGGGTCTTGTCTATAAACTTGCTCAGCTTTTTCGAGTATGGATTTCACGCCTAAATGATTGATTTGGCTTAAGATTTGCTGATTCAACATCACTTCAAAATTGGCACGGCTCTTGAGTGCAAGTTGAAGCAATAGTATTTCTGCAGAAGAAGCCCCTGTAATCGAAAATAACGGCTTCTTAGGAGCTTCTGCCGCTGGTTTTGGCTGGTTAGACGTCACTTGGGCTGGCGTGATCTCGCGATAATTTTGCCGACCCTGGGTGGAAGTCAGTGCTGATCGGACCCAATCCAAGCCCACGTTCATGCGTGCAGCAATCTCTTGCGCATATAGACTTTTCAGTCTTGGATCAGGAATAACATCAAAAACTGGCCTCGCTTGGTCCATAACCTTTACCTTTTGCGAGGCCTCACCACGATAGTCGACCATCCACATTTGTAAAACGACATTAAAAAGCTCCGGCGCCGAGTGAATCTTTTTTTGCAAAGCCTCAACTCCAAACTGAGTGACAAATTCATCAGGATCTTTTGCCTCGGTCAAAATTAGACCTCGGGGATACAATCCCGCCGCCAACAGCAATGGCAAACTTCTTTCAGCTGCTCGTTGCCCAGCTTCGTCACTATCAAACAAGACAACCACATTGTTCGTCATTCGTTTGATGAGTTTTGCATGCTCTGGGGTTAATGCTGTCCCCATTGTTGCGGCCACATTTCGTATTCCAGCCTGAAACAGCGAAACCAAATCCATATAACCTTCGACAACAACGACAAGATCTTCGGGTCGAATATAACGAGCCGTATGGGCTAATCCATAAAGAACTTTGGATTTGTTAAACACCAAAGTCTCTGGGGAATTTAAATACTTAGGTTCCCCTTGGTCATGAATCCGGCCGCCAAAAGCCAATACTTCGCCCGAAGGTGATAAAATCGGAAACATCAAGCGGTCACGAAAAATATCGTACGAACCGTTTCCCTCTTTCCGAGGCTTCGTCAGTCGAGCCTCATCTGCAAGGCTTGCTGAAATATTCTTTTTGTCCAAGTGATTGGCCAACATATCCCATTCTGACGGAGCATAACCAATATGAAATTCCTCAATTGTTTCAATACTGAGTTTTCGCTTTTGAACATATGTTTTGATCGGATGAGTGGATGAGGCGCGCTTTAACGTTTCACGATAAAAATCATCGGCAATTTTATTAGCACGAAGCATTTGCTTTTTCTTATCTTGAGCCACGGCATACTGATCATTATCATCGCGCTGGGTTTCCGGAAGTGGTATCGAGGCTCTTTCAGCCAAATACTCGATAGCCTCGGGGAAACTCATGCCATTGTAATCTTTTAAAAAAGAAAAAATATTTCCGCTCTTTTTACAACCAAAGCAGTGATAAACTTGTTTTGATTCAGACACAGAAAAACTAGCGGTTTTTTCTGCGTGATCCGGGAATGGACAACGCCCCATGTATCCACCACCACTTTGTTTTAATTGAGTGTATTGCGAAATAATGTCGACAACATTATTGGCCTCTGACACTCGATCAACAAATTCGGGTGGATAACGCAAAAAGCCTCCGCAATGACTGAAATTTTTTAATGATTAATTCAATTTTGATTTAATAGCTTCACTCAGAAGCTTGCCGTCTGCAGAACCTGCCGACCGAGCCATGGCTTCCTTCATAACTGCTCCCATGTCCTTGATGGTCGTAGCTCCGGTGGCGGCAATGACTTCAGCAACCATTTTCTCGATTTGCTCTTTGGTCATTTGTGAAGGCATATAAGCTTCTAAAACTTTTAATTCTGCGGCTTCCTGATCAACTAAATCAGTGCGCCCTGCAGATGCAAATTGCTCAATAGATTCTTTACGCTGCTTAACTAATTTTTTAATCACTTGCATGATATCATCAGCCGTAATTGGATTCGGGCGTGAATCGATTTCTTTATTTTTAATAGCTGAGTTTAAAAAACGAAGTGTGTTTAATTTAACTGTGTCCTTAGACACCATAGCCGACTTGATGTCGGCTAATATTTTTTCACGTATTTCCATGAATAAATCCTTATAGTGTTCTTTATATAAAATATAAAGAAAGCAGAATGGAAGAAATTAATCTCCCCAGCTGCGACGAACTTTTTTGTTTGCACGTTTGCGAGCGGCTATCGATTTCTTTTTGCCAGATACGCTTGGTTTTTCAAAATGTTCACGTTTTTTAACTTCAGAAAGAATACCCGCTTTCTCGCAAGATTTTTTGAACTTACGAAATGCGCCTTCGAAACTTTCTCCATCACGAACTTTAACTAATGCCACAGTAATCACCGACCTTCCGAGGTGGACTTTAGAGTGAAAATCAATTAAGCATGTATAGCAAAGGACCTTTTATAAAACACCCGAAAACACCTATGGACAGACCAAATAACATTGCGCATCAACAAGATCTAGACTTTATGAGCCAGGCTCTAGACCTGGCTTTGCGGAGTGAAGCCATCGGGGAAGTCCCCATTGGGGCCCTTATTGTTGATGAAAATGGCCAGATTCTGTCGATGGCAACAAATCTACGCGAGAAGAACACCACAGTTATCGGACATGCTGAAATTATAGCGCTTCATCGCGCCTGCAAAAAAAGAAAAAGCTGGAGACTCACGGGTTGCACACTTTATGTGACCCTTGAACCCTGCTTCATGTGTGCCGGTGCTTTAGTGCAATCGCGAATCGCTCGGGTGGTATTTGGAGCCTATGACCCAAAGGGTGGCGCATTAGGAAGCTTGTCGAATTTATCATGCGATGCTCGGTTAAATCATAATTTTACTGTCACAAGCGGAGTTCGCTCAGAAGAGTGTGGAAAAATTTTAAAAGATTTTTTTAAGAAAAAAAGAAAAACCAAATAGACTTACAATTCGCATCTTGGCTTAATAAATACCTGCTCAACTTTTGGCGCGGCGCCCTGCAAAAAGTGAGCAGTAACCTTTTATTTAACGTCTAGGCGGTAACCAAAGCTGGGGACTGCTGTTATCACTCCGACAAAACCTTCGAGCTTCTTTTTAAGATAATTGATTTGAGAATCTACATTTCGCGGAGTCACGTCAAAATGACCCCAAACTTCGGTCATAAACTGATTTCGCGAAACCAAATTATTCTTATTTTCGATAAGTAGTTTTAAAATTTCAAATTGCTTTGGAGTCAGGGTTACCTCTTTGGTTTCCACGTAGACTTGACGAGAATGTAAATTCATTTTCAAGTTTGCCGCAAGCAGTTCAGAATTTTGCTCTTTGCTATAATCGCTAAGACGTTTTTTCACACGCAGCAAAAGCTCTTTGGGATGAAAAGGTTTTGCTAAAAAATCGTCTCCGCCAGATTCTAAAGTTTCAATTCTTTCATCTGAAGTGACCGCGCCTGAAACGAAAATAATCGGCGTATTCTTGATTTCTGGAGTTTCTTTTATGATTTTACAAAGTTCAACACCGGTGACATAGGGCATTTTAAAATCCATTAATATCAGATCGGGATTGAATGTTTTTACAAAGTCTAAAGCTTTTTCGGCTTGGCAAATATACCGACACTCAAAATGCGGACTTAAAATTTCCGCCATCAGTTGGCAACTTTCTTCAAAATCATCGATTATGGCGATTTTCTGCATTTCTACATTCCTTTGTACTTAATTTGTTTTAAATCCAAAATTTTTTTAATGGCATCACGCTTATCACCCTGAATTTCAATCTGTGCAACACCAGACTCTACTTTATAGGACCCACCAACACCACATTTTATTTTTAACTCTTTTGTTAGTTCTTTAACAAAAGTTTCATGATTGGGAAGCTGATCCAAAATCGTTACTGTTTTTCCGCCTCGGCCATTTTTTTCTAGACGAAAAACAACGGTAAATTTTTTTGTATCCACCAACTGACGACTTTGAGCTGCTAATTTGTCTTTCTCGGCTTGACCAGAAATGATGGCCTGATCTTTAGGGTCTGTCGAATACACCAGAATACGATCTTTTGAGCTATTTGACTGTGAAGACACCCGCGTATTCCTTTCTAAGAAAGAACTGTCCTACGGAGTGTTGGTCGTTGCGCTTGCCGCTACGCTCCCCAGCCCGTCACCACCGGCTAATTTTTCATTCTGCAGACTGTGCTTTGTATAATCACTTCCGTCGAATCTGAAAAGCTGCGGTTCGTTATCCATTATAGTAACCAAGTTTACTGGACGTTTCCAAAGTAAAAACAGATTTTTCATCGTGGCGTCCATGTAATTCGGTTGAAGGTCTAGACCCTCATGCACGTGCTGAAGCAATAGTTCTCCACGGTTCTCAAAGTTGGCATCCTCAATCTTAATAATCGGTTGTCCAAAATTAGCCAGCTGGAACAACAACTGGGCTTTGATAGCTTTAAAATCCTTCGTGTCCACTTCGAAGCGGTTTGTCTCCTTATTCAATTTATAAACAAACATTTTGTTTTGAACACAAAAATCTTCCGTTAAAAATTCATCAATAAAATTAACATCGTTATATACTTTTCGAATTTCAAAAATCTTATCCCGACCTAATCCGGTTTTCTTATCCCAGTTTTTTCGTTCACGCACATCGTCACAATCTTCCCACTCTCGACCAAAACGTCCCTTATTCCATCGCTCCTCAATATCGCGAAAAAGCTCAATACCGACTTTATAGGGATTGTATCCACCCATTTGCATGAATGTTGTTCCCGAGTGATGATCTGCGAAATCAATGATTTCAGAATCATTCAGAATATGCCGAGTCATCATGTGCGAATGCCAATACGAAGCCCAACCCTCATTTAATGTTTTTGTCATTCCCTGGGGCGCAAAGTAATAGGATTCATCCCGAACAATAGTTAGAATATCCTGTTGCCAATCCTCAAGTGGTGCATAGTGAATTAAAAAAGATAACACATCTCGAACTGGCTCGTTCGGAAACCGCAAACCCTGTTGCTGCTTCTCGTGTTGCTTCTTTTTTTCTTGCTCAACATAAGATGGCGGATTGATGTAATCTTTCATATAGCTTTTATCAACCCTAAAAAGGTATTGTTCATTTGCTGGCATTGGTTTCGTATCTATAAATTTCGGTGGACCATTCAAAATACTGTGACGATCAATTAAATTTTCCAAACTCAAACAAGAATCAATAAATCTTTCGACCGTGTCGTACCCATGACGATCAATATAAGTCCGAATTCTTGTCGCATGATTTGCCATTTGATCCATCATTTTACGATTGGTTTTTGAAAACCAAATATTATTCTTAAAAAAATCACAATGACCGTAAACGTGGGCCATTACTAATTTTTGATCCATCATTGAATTGCCTTCCATCAGGTAGGCGTAACAAGGATTTGTATTGATAACCATTTCATAAATTTTTGAAAGTCCGTATTCGTATGATTTCGAAAGTTGCTCGTACTCCATACCGAATTTCCAATGTGGATATCTTACTGGAAAACCCCCATAAGAGGCAATTTGGCTAATTTGATCATAATTGATCAACTCGAAAACAGTTTCAAAGAAATCCAGTCCACAGTTTTTAGCAATCTGGCAAATTTTCTTTCTCTCTATTTCAAGTTCTGAAGTTAAATTAGCCATTACTATTTTCCTTTACCTAGAAAATCTTTGATTGAATCCAAAATTTTATCGCGATTTTCGATTTGACTGAGTGTCACACGCTCGTCTGATGGGAACTCTTTTTGTAAATCTTTTAAAAATTGACCACTGCCATATTTGCTTTCAACCTGTCCATATGAAAAGACGTTCACATTTGGCAAAAAGAATTCTTTTAATAAATTTACACAAATTCGCGTGTCTTCACCACTCCAATTATCGCCATCACTAAAATGAAATGGATACACATTCCATTCGCTAAACGGATAATCTTGCTGAATAATTTGCTGACAAAGCTTATAGGCTGAACTGATGAGAGTTCCGCCCGATTCGCTGGTTTTAAAAAAAGTCTCTTCATCAACTTCTTTTGCGGCTGCATCATGAATGATAAAACGAGTCTCCAATCCCTTGTAGTGTTTCTTCAACCAGGTATTGATCCAAAATGACTCCAGACGAACAATTTCTTTTTGCTCATCTCCCATCGAACCAGACACATCCATCATGTATATAACAACCGCCTTGGTGTGGGGCGTTTGAGTTTTTTTAACGGAACGATACTGATAGTCACGACGAATCGGAATAATAACCGGATCTTCAGGAACATAGGTCCCCGATGAAATATACCGGGTCAGCGCCTTTTTATAAGTTTGTTTAAACTTACGCAGGCCTTCAGATCCAACAGGAGCAATGCCCGAGTACTTATTCTTCTCGGTCATTAAATTTTTTGAACCCTTAGGCTGAATATTAGGAAGCTGTAATTTCTCGCCTAAAATGTCAGCCAACTCTTCCATAGAAATTTCGACTTCAAGCATGTGCTCACCAGGATTCTCGCCGGCTTTCCCCGCGCCTTGTCCTGGTTGTCCAGGACCATCTCCGGGTTCACCATCACCTTGCCCAACCCCTTGCTCGTTTTGCTTTGGACCATATCGAAATGTTGGTATATCAATTCGGGGAAGCGGAATTTTAACAAGCTCACCCTCGCGACGACCGATCAGTTCTCCGTTTGTCACATACCGTTTAAAGTCCTCTCGAACTTTACCTTTGATGATCGTTTTGAATCGGTTCTGATCTTCTCTTATTGCCATTACTTATTCTTTACATCGCCTCGGGCGAAAATGCTGGCTACATAATGCAACACATCTGTAGCTGAAATTTCATCATAACCAAAATCCTTAATTAAACGAGACTTAACGATATCAATTTTTTCTTGAGTATCCTTGTCCGCTACCGAACTGACCAATGACGTCAGCTTAATACTATCCTTTTGATCTTCGAATAATTTCAACTCTAAAGCCTTATGCAAGCGCTCGTTCATTTTGTAATTAAACTTTTTCCCGTCAATTGCCAAAGCCCCAATATAATTCATCACCTCGCGACGAAAATCATCTTTACGAGATTCTGGAATTTCTATTTTTTCTTCAATGGCACGCATTAAACGCTCGTCGGGTTCTTCGTCGTAGCCCGTATAAGGATTTCGAACTTTTTCCTTTTGAGTGTAGGCTTTGACATTATCAATATAGTTTCCACAGAGTCGCTGCAAAGCACCTTCGTCCGCGCTGATAGCACGTTGGACTTCGGATTTAATAATTTCTTCGTACTCCTGTTTCACAACACTCAGCAGTTCTTTGTACTCTTGTTTGAGCTCTTCATTCGAAATAAGCGAGTGATGCTTCAATCCACTTTCAAGTTCGTTCATAACCATAAATGGATTCACTGAACCTTTATTCATCTGCTGCGCCATCACAAGTGCATTCGAAAGCTTATCTTGAATATACCGTGGTGAAATACCATCAAGACCTTCACGAGTGGTTTCTTTGCGAAGCTCTTTTACATTGTCTTCAGTGAAGTTTGCCAATGTCTTTCCATTGTATAGTTTTAACTTCTGAAGCCGCGTTAAATTGGCTTTTTTAGGTTTTTCCAATCGTGTTAAAATAGCCCACATCGCCGCAACTTCAATTGTATGAGGTGCAATTGATATTCCACGCAACCGCTGGGAATTAAAATCTTTCTTATAAATATTAATTTCTTCTTTAAGTCTTGTGATATAAGGAATATCAATTTTTACAGTTCGGTCGCGAAGTGCTTCCATAAATTCATTGTCTTGCAATTTGCGATACTCGGGCTCATTCGTGTGCCCAATAATCACCTCATCAATATGCGTTTGCGCAAACTTCTTAGGTTTTACGCGATGTTCTTGAGAAGCTCCTAAAAGATCATACAAAAAAGCCACATCCAGTTTTAAAACTTCGACAAATTCAATTAAGCCTCGATTGGCAACATTAAATTCACCATCAAAATTAAAGGCCCGAGGATCAGAATCTGAACCATACTCTGCGATCTTGCGGTAATTGATATCACCAGTTAATTCTGTGGAATCTTGATTTTTTTCATCTTTTGGCTGGAATGTGCCTATTCCAACACGATCTGCCTCTGAAATAAATAATCGCTTCACTCGGACATGGGACAACACCTTCATCAAATCGCCATTGTAACGCTCCATCAGACCTTTAAAAATAAAACGAGATGGCGGACACAATTCTCCGACAATTTTAACGCGGAAATCTCCTTCTTGAGATCGATTAATTTCATCACAAATTTGTTGGCGCATTTCTTCCGGAATCAGTAACAATGGCTCTTCGTTCATCGGCGACGGGAATACCTTCACATCTTTACCCAACAAATGATCGGTCTTACCTGTTTCGTCCACCCACTCAAATGTAAAAAGCGCTCCCTGATCGGTTCTTGAGTAATTTTCTAAACCTTTTTTTAAACGACGACAGATTGTGGATTTTGCCGAACCAACTGGCCCGTGCAACAAGATCACCCGCTTTTCAGTTCCATACCCAAGAGCCGCAGCTTTCAAAACATTAACCAACTTCATCAGCTGAACATCCAAACCAAAAACGGCGTCTTTCCCGCCATTATCAGCATCATCAAAAAACTTGTAACGTATGATTTGTTTTTTAAAATCGATATACTCTTCGGTACCCGACTCAACAACCATATCAAACAAGCGCTGATATGCATTTCTTGAAATTTTAGGATTGGCCTTAACCAGATCTAAATAGTCCTGAAATGTTCCTGACCAATGAGCAGCAACCGACGGACTATTGCTTTGCCATTTTTCAACAATGTTCTTGAAGTTAATAGATGACGACATCGAGACTCCTTCCACTTGAATGAAAATCAAGTTGAGAATCGGGTGGATCTTAACTGTATATGATTATAAACCCAGGCAAAAAGGTTAGCGACTATAAACTATTTTATTTGAATTTGCTGGTACTCTTCGGGTTTTTTCAGGACGAAGGTCTCGTTTTGAGTCACCACAAAGGGGCTTTGATCTTTAAAAACCCAAATCATCTGGAACTGATGGTTTTTAATTTCGATTCGACGCTTAACAGGGTTTTCATAAGTGTACTGGATAGTCACACCTTGCATGCCAATACAGTTTAAAGGTTTTTCACTAGCGTTAACTGTGCACTTCAAATCACTTCCTGCAGGGGTACGATCATGAATCGAATTCCATAAAATTCTGGGGTCAATATTCTGTTTAAAAACGGGATAAAGAGTTCGAGCTGAAAAAGAGCCCTCAACGAACTGTTTTGTTGTGTGCAATGCATACTGTATTTTCAGAGGCGTCATAACGATTGTTGCAATTGGATATCCAAATAAAGCGGAAACTTCCATCCGAACTGCCTGATTCGGTAAAAGCACGATCTCGATTTTCGCGCTATGACTTTCATCTTTTTTGAAATCTTTAATTTGAGCTTTTGTTTCAATCAATACAGGACTGTACCCGGGCAATAATGGCTTTGGAGCCGTGACACAGCCAAGGGCAAATATTGAAATAGTTAAATGCAAAAGCAGATCTTTTATTGTCACGGTCCTTTTATTAAAGATACGATACATGCAAAAGGCAACAATGAAGTTACGACATCTTATTTTATATTTTGTTTCATGCGTCCTATTGATTCTGGCAGATCTGCCCGGTGGTTCACTTATTGCGATCTTTGCTTGGCTACAGATTTACACTCTTTGGACACAACCGATGTTTACTCGAACAACTCAAATCTGGGCGACTAAATTATTTTTCCTGTCGATTCCATTTATTTTTTTCTGGGGTAGCATTCATTCTTTTTTGTTCATTTATCAGAAAGAAAATCTTTGGTCGATGACCCTTGGAGCAGGATTGCTCAGCCTGGTTCTTTGCCTGATTGGATCCATTTACTTTGTCTTCGTTTTTAAGGTGGGTGAATCTGCAGAATATCAAGCCATCCGCACACTCAGAATGAGCTATAAAGCTATTCAGACAAGTCGTTTTGATTTTTTTAAAATCAGCTCTATTTTATTTGTTTTTTCACTTATTCCGGCACTTGCCGCCGAATGGAAGATTGTCTTCGCAATAACGGCAACCCACTTATATATCAGTCGCCGACAGTTGCCGCAGGTTTTCGCAGCTGACCGTTAAGATCTGTTTCTAGAATAGTTAATTTAGTCTCAATTTCTTTTTTGCGCGAAATATCGTTTTCCAACTCTGTCGCTTTCAAAAAAAGTAGGCGTGCTTTATCCAATTTTTGCAATTTGATATACGCATCTCCAAGATGTTCCGCAATAACCCCAACAGTGGGTTGAATTTGATGTGCTTTTTCAAGTATGACAGTGGCCTCTCTGTATTCTCCCTTTTTAAAAAGAATCCATCCTAATGTATCTAAAATAAAACCATCCTCTTTATCTTTTTTCGCTGCAATTCGAGCTAGCTTTTCGGCCTTCTCAAGCTCTTCATTCAATTCTGCCAATGAGAACGCAATATAATTCATGGTTTGAATATTTTCAGGATCCAATTCGAGTGCTTTCTCCATGCTGCCTAGCATTTCACGTTTTTTATTCAACTTATCGTGCAAAGTTCCTTCGTAGAAAAAAGCTTGAGCATTTTTAGGAAAAGCTTTCTGTGCTTTTTGCGCAATGACAATCGCTTGTTCGATTTCCTTTTTATCTTCATGAAACTGAGCCTGTAAAAAATAAGTTTGAACATTCGTAATTTTTTCAACCTCTGCTAATATTTTTTGTCCATTCTCTGCATTTCCAAGAATTCGGGACAAGTACGCCGCATGCACCCGAGCCTCTTCAAAATAGCTGCTGGATTTACCAATTTTCATGTACTCTTGATAAGCCAAATCAAATTGTTTTTTTTCTTCATAGACTGCTGAAAGATAAAAGCGAACTTTTTCGGACTCTGGAGCGATAGCAAGAATTTCTTCTAATTTTTCGATGGCTAAATCAAAAACTTTTTTATCAATCAAAATTAAAGCCATTTTTAATTTTATTTGCACTTGGTCTTCAGCATGAGCATCTAAAATTTCTAACTGTTCATAGGCCTTATCATAATCACCCTTTTCAATATAATACTGCGAAAGAACTTCGGCCAATCGAGCCTGTGGTCCTTTTTTCGCCTGGTGATCTGCGTAGAATTTTATTGAAGCAACCAGCCCTTTTTCTTTTTGGATCGTCTGTCCCAACAGAGAAATCGCTTCAAAAAAATCAGCTTTCTCGGTTAAGGCTTTCCTTAAATTGATTTGAGCCTCTAGGGAATGTTTTTTTTCATCTTGATCCAGCAAAAGACGTGCGATGTAATAAAAAGCCAAGTGGCGCGAACTTGAATTTTTATCCTGAGTTACTTTGATGAATTGCTCGATAGCTTTTTTATACATTTTTTGTTCTGAATAAACAGCACCCAAATAAAGCATTAGCTCGGAGTCAGTCGGTTCTTTTTTTAACAGACCTTTATAGGTTGCCGCTGCTTTTTCATAATCTTTGGTCGCGCTGTAAAGCCCTGCCAAAAGCAGATTTAAATCGCGACGATCGGCCGAAATGCTTTTTGCACGCTGTGCCCAGTATAATGAGTCTCGCAACTGACCACGACGAAAGTACTCGATAGAAAGACGTTGCATCAGAGTTGCGGATTGAGGGTCATAAACTAAAGCTGATTTTAAATCTTCGATGGATTCTACAGCATGACCTTGTTGAGATTGCAAATCTGCACGAAGAAATAAAAAATCTGCCTCTGCCTGATTATGAATCTCATCAATCACGGGTACTTTTTCATCATACTCTTTTGGCAATTGCAAAGAGGCCGGTGCTCGATTGTGGTCATTCATTGCGGAGTCATAAAACTGCGAACCACCCGTTGCGCATCCCACAAGCCACAAAAAACTTAGCGTTAAAATCATCTTTGATTGAGTCATCATACGAGCTCCCATATGGGGTCTCATCGGCTAGAAATGGCCATTTACTCGAGTCCAATTCTGGCCAAAAACACATCATTTTTCTAAAAACTGGACTTTTTTTAATGGTTTAGAGCAAATCTACAAAAATATTAATGATTCCAATAACCTAATGAAATAATTGGATTTATTTGAAACAAATGGATCTTCTTTTCAAGGTTTTCACTTGAGATCCAATACAAGTCAAAGTCAGTTAACCTAGAAATACTTAAGGAGTGTCGACTTACTTGACAAGGGGTGGCGGCAGAGCTACTTTGCGCAAGAATAAACAGGCGAAATAGCTTCAGTTTTAAGCTCCGTTCTGGTGTTTAAAGCAGAAGAAACTAAGCCTTACATGGAGGCCATTGTGATGAATCAAATGGATAGTTTAAGCATTAAGCCGAGCGCAAAAATAAAAATAATCAAGCGCTACCAAAATCGAAAGCTGTATGACACTCAACAGAGCTGTTATGTGACTCTGGATGATATTGCCAAAATGATCCGCTCAAATGAAGAAGTTATGGTTATCGATAATAAGTCTAAAAACGATATCACAGCAGCAACATTGACTCAGATTATTTTTGAATCCGAGAAAAAAGCTTCCCAGTACGCTCCACTTTTTACTTTAAGAGAAATCATCCAGAATGCAAACGGCAGCATTTCCAGCTACTTAGCTAAATTGGGAGCTTTTCCAATTGATTATATGACTAAACAAGCTGCAGTAAATGTAAACATTGACCGTGTTTCTACTGATGATCTTAAGCAGAACTTGGAAAATCGTGTTGCTTCAGCTGCTCGGTTGAATACAGATTCAACGTCAAAAGCTGTTGCCGACAAAGCAACTGTTTTACCGGGTGTAAATCAAGAGGACGAAACTCCAAATTTACCGCTTCCAAATAATAATCAAAACTTCAATCAGTAATTTAAAAATCTGATTTTGAATAAAAAAAGCTCATGAGAAATCATGAGCTTTTTTTTATTCGCAATCTGAAAAAACCCTACTTTAAGCTCCGTACAAGTTGGAACTTCTTTTCACCGGCACGAATAGTGACATTTAAATCAGGTAATTTCTCAGAATCATTTAAATAAAGATCCATTCCTGTCAGTCGAATTGTATGCTGACCGGGCTTCAATGGAATTCGAACGATATGAACAGTTTTTGGATAGATTGACCACTGCCTTAAATCAGCTCGCTCGGAGCCAACCATAACAACCCAAGCTAAAGCACCCAGAGCATTGTCCCGTTGTCTCAGTTGATCAGCAACCACTTCTTTGGCGACACGAGCTCCAACTCGTCGAGCAACAAGCGAGTTGTAATCCGCATTTAAAGTAGCAATAGCTGCTTTTTCGACACTATAGACCGCTTCGCTTTGGAAGCTATTCAAAATATTCTGTTTCTGGTCAAGAACATCAGCGCGCAAAAAATGCGTGTCGCTGTTTACACCCACCAATTGTGGAAATGCTGGAGCATCAAAGCGAGGTTGTTTTCGAGGACCCCAGCCCTGTAGAAAAACCAAAATCAATTCAGTTTTTTCAAAATTCTTAGCAGCCTTAATCTCTTCGTCCGTGGCATTCATTTTTTCAGCAAGCTGTTTGAACTCCTGCTGACGATTTGCTTTTAAACACCCACGCAACATATCCACACCAATTTTACGATACAGAGGATCTAAAAGAAAAGCTTCTTTATAATCAATGCAAGCATCATCATACTTTTTATCAGCTTCCCAAATAAGCGCTGCCAAGTATTTTGAAAAGGGACTCAATTCAAAATTTTTCTTCTCTTCTGCTTTATACTTTAAAAATTTTTGATTGATTTTTCGAACTTCAACAAGAGCGCTTTCAAATTGGCCCAGTTGCATAAAGTTCAAAGCCAGAGAGGCATTTAAAAATAATTTCTCGAAGGTATCACCCTTGTACTGAACCATTTCTTCATTTAAAAGTGTTGCTCCGGCTATTCGCGATACCGAGTGATAATCGACAGCATCTGCAAGCTTTTCAGCTTTTAAAAAAATAAGATTACTTTTTTTAAAATCACCACAAATTTGCAGAGCTCCTGCATAATCTAAAAGGTGAATCAACTGATCGCCGTCTTCTTTGAGGCTTAATTCCTCCAGACTGACTAGGGCGGCATCACATTGGCGATTCACCAATAGATCCCGAGCTGGCGCGACCTTGCTTTGATAAGTTGCGCAGCCCGAAAGAAACAAAAATACAATGGCAGAAATAATTCGCATTTAGGCTTTAGAGACCAATCGATTTCTTCTTAAATGTCTTTCGAATTTGTTTGTGATTTGTCCAAGTGATAACGCTGGTTTTCAAGTTTGTTAAATTCAATGTGATTTTATAAAATACAGACTTATCTTTACCGACTTCTTGGACGATCGCATCCAATCGGCCATTAATAATAAAGTCCGCGCCAATTTGGCCACCCGGAGTTTTTTTAGTTTCTGCAGAAACTGTTCCTGTATTCTGATAATCATACTCATCAGAAATATCTTGGCGGGCTTCTTTGTCAATAAAAGCCACTTTACCTGAATTTGTTAATTCAACTCGAACCATATCCATAATACTTTGAGTATCGATATGCTCTGAAGTTTTATTTTGCAAATTCGTAACGATAACGATTGGTAATTTTTTAGCATTCGAGATGGAGGGATGTTGAACCAATGAATCCACCATTGCTTTAACCACAACCTGCATATCGGTTTCGGACCATTGATCATTCAATAAATTTTCTTTTGTTACATCATCATACTGACCCTTTACAAAAGCTTTCGGTCCACAAGCTGATAAACCAAAAATAGAAACCACGACTGTCGTTAAAAGCACCTTTTTCATAAGTTCTCCTTAATGAGGATTATCTTAACATTTAAATGATTGGTTTCAAGCTCAGATCGAAATTCGAAAACAGATCCGGATCAGGACCATCTTCTCAGATATGATATTCAATGGACAGCCCAGCATATTGCTGAGGTGCAAGAGATGTCACAAATTCACAACAGTCATTCCGCCTTCAATCTCCTAAAATCAAAATTCAATCCGACGGCCGAAGAGTTTTGGCTTTTAACGCTCAACTCCGTCCTGGAACTGACTCAAACTATTTTGATTTCCAAAGGCACATTAAACCATTGTCCAGTTCATCCACGAGATCTATTTCGTGAGTGCATAAAAGCAAATGCTTTTACCTTTATTATTGCTCACAATCACCCCAGCTTGGATGTCACTCCATCTCCAGAGGATACAAAACTAACGCAACGATTATTTAGAATCTCTAAAATTTTAGAAATACCCATGGCCGATCACATTATTTTTACCGACAAAAATTACTTCAGCTTACGAGAGAACAACTCAATCAGCTGGAAATAAATCAACAGAATCTTCGTTTTGACTTGGTTTTCGAATCGGCGTCACACTGATCACTTTGTTATCAGGTGATAACACAACATGAAACCCACTATTACGGGCATTTTCAATAAACTGTCGCGCATATTCTGCCTTATCCATTTCTTCTAAGTGCTGATCCAGTTGCTGTTGATACAACTCAGATTGAATGCTCTCTGCAGGTGTGGCACTGACTTTATCTTTCCAAATTTGCTGTTCTCGAGGAATATCTTCGGGACGAATTTTCGGCTCATCGCGCTTGATCTCCAAAGGCTTATTCAATTGGGTTTGCAGCGCGCGCTTATACGCCATCTCATCCCGCAACGCCTGTGCAGAAGTCTGTTTAATAAATTTATTAACAACTTGATCAACATCGACTGTCCTGGACTCAACAACTGCTGTTGGCTTTCGTGATTTTAATTCAAAGAAATAAATCCCTGCGTAGACAACCAACACAGCGAAAATAACTAAATTTAAATACTCACTGATTTTCTTTAACACAGTCACAGTATCGGCTGTTCACAGTGTTATTTTGAGTGTCTTTTGTCATTTTCATCTCATTCTGAGACAAACGGCCTACTTTTTCAGGGGATGAACTGGAATTATCAATGTAAACTCAGTACCAATGCCTTTTTGTGAACGAACTTGTATTTCACCACCATGATTCTGAATAATTCCATAGGATATGCTCAGACCCAGCCCCGTTCCCTGACCAATGCCTTTTGTTGTAAAGAATGGTTCAAAAATTTTTTCTAAAACTTCACTATCCATTCCTGCTCCACTATCTTGAATCGAAATTTGTACCCGACCAGATCGATCATTCGACGCTTTAATTGGCAAAGTGGATATCCAAATCTGACCTGTTCCATTGATTGCCTGAACAGCATTCGATAAAATATTCATTAGAACCTGATTGATCTGCGAAGCAAAACATAAAACTTTAGGAATAGGCTCATACTGTTTAGTAATCTGAATTCGATTCTTAATTTCACCTTGCAGCAATTCCAAAGTTGTATCCAGCGATTCGCGCAAATCAATTTCTTTAAGCTGTGCTTCTTCAAGACGAGAAAAATTTCTAAGCCCTAGCACAATATCTTTTGTTCGTTGAGCACCCTCTTGACAGGATTTAATCAAGCGAGGCAAGTCCGTTTTTATAAACTCATAGTCGAGACGTTTTTTTAGTTGTTGAATTTCGCTTGGATTTTTTTCTGCTTCTTCAATGAGGGTGAAGAGTTTTTCTGTGTATTCTCGGAGATATGTTGTGTTGCTATAAATAAATCCGATCGGATTGTTCAACTCATGAGCCACTCCGGCAACCAATTGTCCTAGGCTGGTCATTTTAGCAGAATGAACGAGTTTTGTTTGAGCTTCTTTTAACTCGCTGTTTGATAATTCAAGTTCTTTGAATTTTTTCTTCAAATCATTTCGCGTTTGGAAAATTTTCAGACTCATCTCATTAAAAGCAACAGTCAGCTGGCCAATTTCTGTATTATTTTTAACTGGCAATTGAACAAGGCTTTCTGTTTTCTCAAAGGATTTTAAACTTTGAATAAGCTCATGAATGGGTTTTAAAAACCAATCTGCGCTGACAAGAATCGTGACGATCAAAAAAAGTATAACAACCGAAATCACAGTCAAGAATGCGATGTTAACATTTTTAAGAACTGCCTGCGCTTCTTTTTTTGTTGTCCCTAACGCGACATAAAAATTGGAACGATCCCATGTGATTGGATAGAGAACAAATCCATACGGTTGAACAGGTGTAGACACTTCAAAGAATCGTTCAGATTCGGTCGCCTTAAGAATAGAATTGATATAATCTTTTGGAATCGATTTAAATTCTTTTTGTGTGGCAGCAATAACCTGACCCGTATCACGTACTAAAAAAGCTTCCAATTTCAGACGATTTTTGACTTTCATTAAAAAAGGGTCTTTTAGATCTAACGTTTGTTCAACGTAACCAACAACTTTACCGCTATTTGAAACAATCTTTGAAAAAAGAATAAGTGATACTTTTTTGCCTTCTGGATAATCAGCCAACCCCAGATTGGGTTTTTCTTTCAGGTGATTCAGGTATTTTTCATTTAACAAAATTTTTCCGACTTGAGTGAACGAGCGAATAACATTTTTATAATCCTTAAAGACCGACGAAACAAGTCTTCCATCACGATCATAAAATGACAACGACGTGGCGATACCTTTTTCAATCCAAGCCATCGACATCTCTCGTATAGCTGTGCTATCGGACACCGAAAGATTATAGATTAAATGTGGATTGCGAACGTAACCATCACGACTCAACATAAACTGAGTGAAATAATCAGAAATCATCACTTCAATTTCACGACCATTGCCACTAAGGCGCTGAGCCAGTTCGTTATTGATTGCTTTTTCAAATTTAAGCAAGGAGTACCAGGCAACAAAGGCCAGAGGAATAATCGAAAATAGAAAAAACCAGATAACTAGAATAGATCTCAGGGATCGAAACGGCTTCGCCTTGCCCTTTGAATCAGTCACCTTCTTTAACCTCAAGAATCATTCGCTTGAAGCCATTCGGCATAATTCGCGGATGATTTTCAAATTGAATACTGAGCGGCCCAAACTTGGATAAGAAGTTTTTAACTTCATCCACATTTTCAGTCGGTATAGTCACATGATAATAAGATACTTTTGTCGATTTTCTCCAACCCAGTTCGACTTCTCCGGCTTTTTTCCCACCCAAAGAAACAATCTTCTCGGTTATTCGACCAGTCACAGTATCAATATCAGAAACAGCAATCGACGCCCGATAAAGCCCACCATGACGTTCCATTTTTTCAGGGCTGACAACAGCTAAACTTTTTGTTGGTTTTTGTGTACTCACAGACGACGGCAATTCCGCCTTTGGTTTTTCTTTCGTCGCACCAACCGGCATTTCATTGAGATTTATTGCTGGAGTGCCATTTTCTTCAATAGTCATGGTATTTTCAACAAGGTGCGGCTGGCTATTAACCTCTATCATCTTGATGGAGTTGTCGCCCCACTTTAAAGGTGACCTAGAAAAGGATATGGGCCGAACCGTTACAAAAATCAAAACCAGAATTGATGCCGCTGTTAAAGAATACATTATTTTTTTATTTTGTAAAAATGGAGCCACTAAAATAGAAACCACCGCATCTTGACGAGGCATCTCACTGACAAATTGAAAAGGCTCGGTTGGCTTCAAATCCATTTGAAGCAATCCACGCAGTTCATCGATTATTTTCAAGTATCTTTTCTGAAGTTGCACGAGCTGCGGATAAAGAGCCAAACCTTCCTGTACAGAATCATGGTCTTTCTTGGACAAAATATTCAAACAATACTCGACTAAATTTTCATTTGTAAAAAAGTAAGAAACTTTTTTGTCGACCACTTTTCGAAATTTAAACTCAACTTGTGGCTCAGGATTTTTAACATCTGCTTGAGCCACATTCTTAAATGCTTGGTTTATCAGAAATCGCACTCTCTCTGTTGAGATTCTAAGTAATTTTGCAATTTCATCAATCGTGAGTTCAAAAATAATTAACCCAATAATAACAAGTAAGTGTTGCTTCAATGATTTTTGATAAAACTGATCCCAATTGTCTAAGCTGTAGTTTTCAAAGCTACCAAAGGGTTGGCCTGAACGAACAGCCCGCGTTTTAAGAAATAGACTTTCTAATTTTAAGAAAACATTTTCTGCATAGTCATCGGTATTTTTTCGAGGCACTTCCGACAAAGTGATATGATAAATATCAGAGGCTTGTGATGAATTTGGATACAGCAAATGTGTTGCTATCCAAAGTCGCTGGTCAGTTATTTTTATCATTTAAATATACTAATCAATTGTGAGCTGGCTGAGAAGATCCAGCTGGTCCAGAACCTTACCTGAGCCCATAACGACACAGGTCAATGGATCTTCAGCAATCGAAACTGGTAGACCAGTTCGCTCTCGCAACAACACATCTAGATTTGCTAATAAAGCACCGCCGCCAGTAAGAACAATACCATTGTCAACGATATCAGAGGCCAATTCTGGTGGGGTTTTTTCTAAAGCCGTACGCACAGCATCGACAACCTCTGAAAGCGGGTCCATTAAAGCATCATTAATTTGAGTGCTTGTGATCTCGATAGTTTTAGGGGCCCCAGCTACAAGATCCCGACCTTTAACTTCCATTGTGCGTTCTTGATCAAATGGGTAGGCATTACCAATTTTAAGCTTGATCGCTTCAGCAGTACGTTCTCCGATGAGTAAGTTAAATTGACGACGAACATAGTTAACAATAGCTTCGTCAAATTTATCGCCGGCCACTTTAATAGATTTACAGTAAACAATTCCACCCAATGAGATGACGGCAACTCCAGTTGTACCACCACCCATATCAACAACCATATTGCCTGATGGCTCTGTGATGGGTAATCCTGCGCCAATCGCTGCAGCCATTGGCTCTTCAATCAAATGAACTTCACGAGCACCTGCCGATTGAGCAGCCTCTTTAACAGCGCGTTTTTCAACTTGGGTGATTCCATAAGGAACGCAAATAATAATCCGAGGACGAACAAGTGCTTTTTTCTCGCCCATGGCTTTAGTGATAAAGTACTTCAGCATAGACGAGGTCACTTCAAAGTCAGCAATAACACCATCTTTGATTGGACGAATGGCGACGATACTGCCAGGAGTCCGACCGAGCATTTCTTTGGCCTCTTTACCAACAGCTAAAACACGATTTTGCATACCACGATAATTTTTTTGAACAGCAACAACAGATGGTTCGTCTAGGATAATACCGCGGCCTTTAACATAAACCAGCGTATTTGCTGTGCCCAGGTCAATCGCGATATCATTAGAAAAGTAGTCGGCAAATTTATCGAAAAAACTCATGTACTAAAATACTAGAGAATTATGAATTACCTCGTCAATGCAGATATTTAACGCAAGCTGACAATAATCAGCTTGCGAAAATTTATAAGAGCTATCTTGGTGAGCAGGTGACATCAACATTATTTCCATAATCGCTGATCACTAACTGAACTTTTTCCTTCAAGTAACCAGAGGCCTGCACAGTCACATCACCAGCAACACCCGTCGCAGTGATTTGGACTCGATCATTTTGGATAGTCATCATCAATTGACTAGCCAATTCTACGTCGTCTCCAACAAGATCCATGTTGTACGGCAATGAGAGATCAATATCTTCCTTATAAAATCCTAAATTTGAAGTCCCTTTACACACATACTTAGAAACTGGTCTTGCAGAAGCAATTCGTTTAAATTCTCCTAGACCTTTACAAGCAACTTTATATCTCATTGTTGTCACTCCATCGTCGCTATCGGCTTCCAAACGCACGATCTGACCCGCAAATCCGGACTTCTTCATTTCAATTTCTTTATTTAATCCTCGATTCGAAAGAGTAATCGTGTCTGCAGTGCCCTTGAGACTTGCAGGAGTAAATGTCATTTTTGTGTCACCAAAATGTCCAATATCAAAAATATGCGAAAAAATACTTCGCAATGAAATTGTCGATTTTGTGCGCGAATCTACGATCGCAGATGCCGTAATTGCGCCCGTACCACGATGTGTTTGAATCCATTTTCCTTGTTTTACACGAGATGCTTCGAATTCACATTGAACCTCGCGAAAGTTTGGATCCAGCGGTTGCTGAGTAATTGGGTTCAGCGGTTGACCTGGTAATACATTTTGACCGACACCCTGACAGCGCTGCTGTAAAACAGCATTCATTCCCTGTTGGCCACATCTTTCAAAAGAGTTCAATGCAGCACGAACGTTCTGACACATTGTTGTTATATCTGTAAACTGAATCGGCGTTGAAGCACATTGCTGGTTATTCCATCCGATTGAAAAGCAGGTCATGGAATTGGCAGTGATATCGCAATAATTATTCTGATCAACACCATTAAAGCTTTGGGCATTCACCCGACCTTGTGGAACTCCCACTGGATTTGCGATGACTTCTTTCTTGCCACCATCGCCTCCGCCACCATCACATGCTGACAGCACCAACATCATTGCAGTAATAACAACTTGAGATAATTTTGTTTTCATAGCGCACTCCTCGGGTAACGAAATAAAATACTCCGATCAGTGTTACAGCAGAAATAGAGCCAAGTGATTTTAAAACCATATTCTTTTGTATTGGATTTGAAGCATTTCAAAGTGTCGAAGTTTTTTACACCGTTCAAAATTTGTTTCAAAATAGGACTATTTGCTCTTCTTTTGCTTTTGGAGACAAATTTATTTAACATCACCTCACTTCACTCCGACAAGTTACCCGTGGACGCAATATACATATTACTTGGATATATTTTTAATCTGACCTTACTTGGCGCTGCTGCGCATTTTTGTTTTAAGTTCTTACAATTGAGAAAAAAATCCGGACAAAAGAATCAAATTTTGAACTTAAATGCCAAGCTCTCGATGATACGAATGTCTTTAAAAGCAAAAATTAAAACAAAATCCTATAGATATCGAGCACTTTTCAAAACAACTGTGACCTCTGGCGATCCTGTCGATATCGCTCTGAATGATTTGATCAATCTGAATCTAGATACCGGTGAAGATTTTCAACGTTATTTTGATCTTTCAAAACGCATAAATTCACTGCTTATCGCCGAGCGCGCTTCTGAAAGTCCTGAATCAAAAAAAGAGAATCAAAAAGATGATTCCCATATTGGTAAAGAAGATTTCATGGGTACCGACTTCAAAAATGAAATCTCCATACTGAGACATATAAAAGAAATGGTTGAGATCTCAAGCCATCTAAATAAAAGAATTGAAGCCTACAATCAGGCAAATGTAAAAAACCCCATTCCCCAAGTCAATATTCTGACTTTTCATTCATTGATTGAGGTTAATCGTGTTTTCAGGAATGAAACCGATGAAAATTCAAAACTGATTCACGCTGCCTAATTAAGGAGTCGTTCGAGTCCATTCTTCTGTTCGACCGAGAAGTGAAAAACCGACATACCCACGCAATTTCATTTTGTTTTCATCAACAAGCTTGATCCAGCCGCTGTATGTTTTTCCGGATTTGGCATCATAAACAGTTCCATCAACCCATTTGTTTTCATTTTTATGCTTCACAAATCCCTTTAAAAAAACAAGATTCAGCAATGGGCGCGACTGTAACGATTCGTCAGGGTTTTTATCATCACGCACTGCCACACCAGCTTTATCGTTCGGTTCTTTCAGCCACACAAGTTTACCTTCTAACGTTTCGCCGGCCTGATAAATTTCAACTTTTGCAGATTCATCTGCTACCAACCAAATTCCAATAGGAGATAACGATTGCGCATACGTTACAGATGAGAACATGAATAGCATGAGTGCAAATTTCATAAATAAATCCTGTCTTTAAAAATGATTGTTTCTAATCATTAAAATACTTTAAAAACTTATGAAGGTCATGACATTAATGAATTTTAGGATTGGTTGTTAGATCAAAAAGACTCATATCGAAGTAAAATGTTTTTCCCTGGTATTGGTACTTAAAACATCCATCCTTATTCGCACTGATATTAAATCCAGCTCCCCACCAAAAATATCCAGGAACCTCTCCTAAAGTATTGGCGTAATTTTGATCTTTTGCATAGTACACATTCGCAGTATAGGGCACCTTAATATCACCGATCAGGTTTCGGGTAAAATGTCGCCATTGCAAATAGGGATCACTCACCAAAGATTTGTCTTTATTGCTCAGCTTAAGTTGTTCGGCTGTATGATAAACTATTTTAACTGTTGGATCTTGAAAAATCTCGCTGTACATTTGTGAAAAATTTGTGACTGGAAACTTGCTGTATTTTTCTTTATACTTTTTTGTCGGTATCAAATAGTGCGAATGACCCATATCCGGGAAAATAATAGCATCAGCATATTTGTGTTTTAATGCTTGTTCAATATGAGCTTGTATTGCATGTATGAAACTCATAGAAACAACAACATCGCCCCCATTGTATTCCGTGTACGGAAGCTTTATTCTTTCTGATTGAGCATCATAGTAGGCTCTTTTGTCTAATCGTTTTTGACCCAAGTAAACTGATTGGAAAGCCTTCATGACATCTGCTAAAGACATATCCCAATGAAAATCATTTTCATAAAGAATCTCTTGTTTATCTGTCTGAACGGAGCAACGCTGAGAAATTTCAGCAAGTGTATTGAGGTTACCAGCTAGAGACACTTGAGACAGTACTGAAGTAGCTACAAAAAATGATAAAACTAATTTTTTCATATCCACTGCCATTTCAACTTTGATACCAATCCATTGATTACTGTGGGCATTTTAAAAGTTCAAACTGTCGAGTCCCTTGACAGTTCAGCATTTTTTTAGCTCAATAACCTCATGAAAAAAACACTTGTTATTATCATTCTTTTGATCCCATCAATAGCCATCATCATTGGTCAACTTGGATTGCTTTCGGGCCGAGTACCAAAAGACCTCGGTGTTCGTGATGGAAAGTTGAAACCACCTTCTAAAACTCCGAACAGTGTTTCCAGTCAAGCCCATTTGCACTCGAATTCAGAGTACGACACAGAATATGCTCAAATGAATGCGTTTCCCATGACTGGTTCGGTTGCCGAGGCAAAAGCTCGTCTCAAGCAGGTGATTTTACAGCAACCAGAATCAAAACTTATTGAAGAGACCGAGGACTATCTACGCTACGAATTCACCACACGTCTGATGAAGTATGTGGATGATGTAGAGTTTTACTTTTCAAAGGATGAAAAGAAAATCCACTTTAGATCCGCATCTCGCCTTGGTCGAAAAGACTTTGGGAAAAATCGATCCCGTCTTGAACAGATTGATTTGTTATTTAGAAACTAGCTGCCCCTGTCCTTGAATTGCTTGTGAGAGTTGGGCGACGGCCTGTTGAAGACTGCTGGAATGCAAATCCAAATCTTCACTGTACGTTCCGAGTTGATCAGATATTTTTAAGTTGGATTTGCATTCTGATTCAACTTCTTGAACTGCGGTGGAAATTTGCTGAATTTCAGTTGACTGTTTTTCTGAACTGCTTGAAACATCATTGACCAAATCATTCACTTTGTTGACCGATGCAATAATATCTTTGAATACAACGGCAGCTTTATCTGCTAATCCGGCTCCTTTTTCAGCTGATTCAACATTCTCTTTAATCAAAACATGAATCTCATTAGTTGCGGTTGCAGATCGTTGAGCCAGACTACGGACGGCCTCGGCAACGACAGCAAATCCTTTTCCATGTTCACCAGCTCGAGCCGCTTCGACTGCGGCATTCAGCGCCAATAGATTTGTTTGAAATGCAATATCGTCAATCAACTGACTAATTTCATTAATTTTGCTGGCACTATTTCTAATTTCACCCATAGCATGGGTTAGGTCGCTGATCTCTTGTCCGCCACGCTGTGCAGTTCGAGTGCTTTCTTGGGTGAACTGCAAGGCCACCTTGGCGTGTTCAGTATTCTGAGACGTCATTCCAATAAGATTCCTTACTGATTCGGCAGTGGCCACAAGTCTTGATGTGATTGTTTTTGAATTTTCTGATAACTCTGATCCAGAGGACATCAAGGTTTGGCTTGTTCCAAAAACTTTCTGACACGAATTTTCAAGACTTTTTACAACAACTCGAATTTGTCGATCGACCTGGATCATAATAAAAGTCAAAAGTCCAAAACCGATAATCACACCCAAAGGCAAACCACCACTAGCCGAGTAAAATGTTGCGCGCGATGAACGCGATTGAATCGAAAGAGATTTCTCTAAGGACTGGTTCAGTTCAAGCAAAGATTGATCAACAAGACTGCGAATTTGATTGGCAATACTCATGCTTTTGCTGGACTTGAATCCCTGTACAAATTGTTCTTGAGTGATCAAAGCTCGGGTGAGTTTTTTACGATTTAACATAGTTTCTACCACTGGACCTTCAATCCACTCAGCCTTCAGCTCGCGAATCTTTTTTAAACGCTCCTGCAAAATAGGTTCATTCAGCAACATAGCGTCGAGATCACGCCCCTGTTGTTCGAATTTGCCCTCGGCCGCATTGAACGGTTCCAAATAGACATCTTCTCCGCTGAGTAAGTAGCCTCGGATTCCAGTTTCCATATCAACCATGATCGTCAGTAAATTAGAAAATCCTTGAATGACCTTTGTATCATTACCAACCTGAGTTTGAGCGGCTTCAGTGCTTTTAAGATTGAAAGCCACTATCAAACTGACAGCTAAACACAGTAATGCCCAAATTCCACTTGCTAGAAAAATTTTGTATTTTAAACTCAATTTCATATTTACAAATTATGAACATGGACTGAATAAACTGTCATGGTTTATTCCATGAATCACTTTGAGTTGGACTGAGAATTAACAATTTCTAGACCAATTACAAACAGGACTTGTGACTGATTTAAAAAAGAATTTAACTATTTTTAGATTTAAAAATCCCAATTTTTTAACGAGAGGCTCATTCATGAGAATTGCTCAAATTATTCTTTTTGCTTTATCCATTTCACATTTTGCGTTTGCTGAAAAACTTGATCTGAAAAGTTTGAAAAAAAACTTTACCCGACCAAAAAGCATCCCTTATTTGGATGACAATAAGTATTCAACAGAACGTGAAATCTTAGGGAAAATGCTATTTTTTGATCCACGAGTTTCTGGATCCAACTCCATTTCGTGTGCAACCTGCCATAATCCGTCCTTTGCCTGGGGTGATGGCTTAGCCAAAGGTGTTGGTCATGGACACAAAGAACTCGTGCGCAAATCCCCGACTATTTTAAACTTAGCGTGGACTGAAAAATTAATGTGGGATGGTCGCTTTACACATCTTGAAGGCCAAGCACTTGGACCCATCGGCAGCGAAGCCGAAATGAATATGAAAATGGAAGGCGAGGGCAATCTTTCTGATAAAATTAAAGGAATCGCAGGTTATCGAGTTCTATTTGAAAAAGCCTATCCCAAAGAAGAAATCACAAATGAGCTGATCGGAAAAGCCATCGGTGTTTACGAGCGAGGCGTGGTTTCAGGCATAGCCCCTTTTGATAAATGGATTAAAGGAAATGAAAAAGCGATCAGTGAAAGCGCGAAACGTGGCTTTGTCTTATTCAACACGAAAGCTTCTTGCGTTGCTTGCCACTCCGGATGGAACTTTACGGATGATAGTTTTCGCGATATTGGAGTCAACGACACCGATCTTGGGCGAGGCAAATTTTTAAAAATGACATCTCAGCAACATGCCTTCAAGACCCCCGGTCTACGAAGTATTGCCTTACGCAGCCCCTATATGCACAATGGAAGTGAGAAGACACTTGATGATGTGATTGATTTTTACGACCGAGGTGGTGATGTGAAGCGGGAAAGCTTAGCTGGAGAGATTAAACCACTCAGCTTAACAGCTTCAGAAAAAATGGATCTAAAAGAGTTCTTACTGACATTAACTGGTGATGACAAACCCGTCACCTTACCCATTTTACCAAGATAAGAAGAGGATAAAGGATATATGAAATACTTATTTTATGCGATAGTAATGGCGCTTGTTTCGAATGCCACAGCTGCTGAAGTTATGATTTCACAAAAAGACAAAAAATTCGATAAAGCAGCTATTAAAATTAAAAAAGGTGATAAAATTGTATTTAAAAACAATGAAAAAGATATCACACACAATGTGTTTTCATTAGGACCAAAAAATGCATTTGAACTGAAAACCCAGGCCCCTGGAACAGCCAGTACTGTTGAATTTAAAGAACCAGGTACAACGGATGTTGAATGCGCGATTCATACAAACATGAAATTAAAAGTTACCGTCGAGTAATTTTTTTAAGACTCAAAATATATTGAATAACAGCCTCGCGCTCTTTTAACGAAAGAGCGTCTTTCCATGGAGGCATCGCCGATCCCGGAATGCCTTCGGAAACAGTTTTAAGAACTTCTTTAGGTGTCGCTCCAAAGCGAAAGTCTTCTTCTAGAAAATTTCGAGGTTTTGTACTGGCAATGGCACGTGCCGCAGGACCCTTTCCATCTCCGGTGACTCCGTGGCAGGATGTGCAATTGGCCTCATATACTTTTTTGCCTAATCGTAATTCTCGATTTGGCCTCACGGATTGAGCCTGAACCGAACCAGCAATTAGAATTGCCATTAGAAATTGTGGAATTATTTTCATATCTGTTTTTCGGTTTCACAAGGGGGCTTCTTGACGAGTCTTTGGTCTAGGTCTATGGTCGCCTCATGTCAAAACTTCAAATAAATTTGCATCGGAATTTGCGCCGAACTGTGCTTCGTGGACATCCTTGGATCTACAAAGATGCCGTTGTTCCAGTCAAAGCAAAAATAGCACAAATATGCCAAGTGATGGATGGTAAAAACGAGTTTTTAGCTTGGGCTTACTTCGATCCTCACAGCCCCTTGTGTTTACGAATTTTAAGTTTAGATAAGAAGCCACCGACTTTTGAAACCTATGAAGCTCGTTTTCAAACAGCATTTGAAATTCGAAAATCAGTGATTGATCCCCAGACAAACAGCTATCGTCTTTTCAATGGCGAAGGTGATCTGTTGCCTGGATTGATATGTGATATTTACAATGATATTGCTGTTTTACAATTCGACGGCCAAGGCGCAAATGAATTCTGGAATAAACAACAAATTGCTGACTGGATTATCCAAAATGGCATCTGCAAAACGGTTGTTGAAAAATTACGCCGACAAACACAGGGTGGAATTTTAAAACTTGCCGGTGAAGATTGCGAAAATGAAGTCATTGCCACTGAGCATGGCGTGAAATTCATGGTGAATTTAGAAAAAGGCCAAAAAACTGGATTTTTCTTAGATCAACGTGAAAATCGAAATTACATTCAATCTGTGAGTCGGGATAAATCTGTTCTGAATCTTTTTAGTTATTCAGGAGGCTTTTCAGTCTATGCCGGCTTGGGTGGCGCTCGAAAAGTGGCAAGTCTTGATGTTGCCGAAGGCGCTATAGAATTGGCCGAGCGCAATTGGCAATTGAATGGACTTGATCCTGCAAAGCACACAGGACTTTGTGTTGATGTGTTTGAATACTTAAACTCAGCAACCGAAGTTTGGGATCACATCATTGTTGATCCCCCGTCTATGGGTCACTCGGAAGAGCACAAAGAGCGAGCCAAGGTAAAATACATTGAATTATTTGCAACCGTAGCAAAAAAAGTCCGCGCTGGTGGGCAGCTGTCTGTGAGTTCTTGTTCGAGCCATATTTCATTTGAGGATTTCTTTGAAATCATTAATGAATCCCTATCTCAGTCGAAGCGTCGGGGACGAATATTACGTGTCTCTGGACAAGGCCCGGATCACCCGTTTCCACACAGTTGCCATGAGCTTCGGTATTTAAAGTTTGTTCACTTGATTTTAAATTGATCTTAGACGATACCTATTTCCTATGATTAGCACATCCAATGTCAGTTTACGTTTTGGTGGAAAAAAATTATTCGAAGACGTTAACGTCAAGTTTACACCTGGCAATTGCTATGGCCTTATTGGTGCTAATGGCGCTGGGAAAACCACATTTCTAAAAATCTTAGCAAAAGAAATTGAACCCAATACTGGCGAAGTCATTATTGATCCCAATCTTCGACTTTCAACTTTAAAACAAGATCACTATGCATTTGATGAGCACACCGTTTTGCAAACGGTTTTGATGGGCAATCAAAAACTTTATCAAGTCATGGTTGAAAAAGACAAACTGTACGCGAATCCTGATTTTTCTGAAGCCGATGGTGTTCGCGCCTCTGAACTGGAACAAACTTTTGCTGAGCTGAATGGCTGGGAAGCCGAATCTGAGGCCAGCACCATGTTGGCAGAACTAGGAATCAACGAGGGCGCTCATCAAAAACTAATGAAGGATCTGGCCGGCGGCGAAAAAGTAAAGGTTTTATTAGCGCAGGCACTTTTTGGACAGCCTGATATTTTACTACTGGATGAGCCAACGAATCATTTGGATATCTATGCTATTCAGTGGCTGGAAAACTTTCTGTCCAATTTTCAGAATACCGTTATCGTCATTTCCCATGATCGTCATTTTTTAAACAAAGTCTGCACACATATTGCGGACATTGATTTTTCAAAAGTAACAACTTTTTCTGGCAATTATGATTTCTGGCGTGAAGCCAGCGAATTAAGCCAACGACTTTTATCTGATCAGAACAAGAAAAGTTCAGACAAAGCCGAAGAATTGAAAAGTTTTATTCAACGCTTCAGCGCCAATGCATCAAAATCTCGTCAGGCATCTTCACGTCAAAAACAACTGGAAAAATTAGAATTTGCGGATATGCCAAAATCTTCACGCAAACAGCCGTTCATTGGTTTTGAATCTAAACGGGAATTAGGAAATGATATTCTGACTGTTGAAAATATTTGTAAATCCATTGATGGCGAACAGGTTCTGAAGAATATCAGTTTTTCGATGCGCAAGAACGACAAGATTGTCCTTGTTGGTCGAAATGATTTAGCAAAAACAGCCCTATTGGATATTTTGGCCGGAGAATCAACCGCAGATTCCGGAAAATTTAATTGGGGTGGCACAACTGTTCGAAATTATTTTCCAACAGACAATTCAAAATATTTCTCGGGTGATGAAAATTCCATTGTCGATTGGTTAAGCCAGTATTCAGATGTGAAAGATGAATCTTTCATCCGTGGGTTTTTAGGAAAAATGCTTTTTAGCGGAAACGATGCGCTAAAAAAACCAAACGTCCTTTCGGGTGGAGAAAAAGTCCGCTGTATGTTTTCAAAGCTGATGCTCTCAGGCGCCAATGTCTTGCTACTAGACGGACCAACAAGCCATTTGGACTTAGAATCTATCACCGCCGTCAATGAAGGCATTAAACGCTTTAAGGGCTGTGTGATATTCACTTCACATGATCACGAGTTTATACAAACTGTTGCAAACCGCGTGATTGAGATTGAACAGACAATTACTTATGACAACAGCATCACCTATGATGAGTACCTTGAAATAAAGAAACCTCTGCACTGATCTTGCAACACCAACCATAGAACCTTGCCTTGGGGACAATTTCCCCAAAAGGAGTGTCTATGGCCAGAAGTCTATGGAAAGGCGCGGTCAGCTTTGGTTTACTTAATATTCCTATAGAGCTGATGTCGGCCAGTCAGGAAAAACGCCTGAGTTTTCACCTGTTGGACAAACGAGACAACTCACCCATCGGATACAAACAGTACAATAAGGTCACAGGGAAAGAACTTGATAAGAAAAATATTATCAAAGGTTATGAATACGAAAAAAATCAGTATGTCTTGCTTGAAGAAAAAGATTTCGTCAAAGCAAATCCCAAAGCCACACAGACTATTGATATTGAAGACTTTATTGAACTGGAAGATCTTGATTTTTTGCTTTTTGAAAAACCCTATTATTTAGTACCCGGAAAGAATGGGGAAAAAGGATATGTTCTGCTGCGAAAAGTCTTAGAACAAACAAAAAAAGTGGCTATCGCAAAATTTATTTTGCACAACAGTCAGCATTTAGCTGCCATTATACCAAAAGGTGATTATCTGATATTAGAAGTACTTCGCTTTGCACATGAAATAAATGAAGTCCACGAAGTCGATTTACTAAACCACGCGGATCTGAATCGAGTCAAAGTTTCTGCCAAAGAATTAAAATTAGCTCAGGATCTGGTTGCCGGGATGACGGCAGAGTGGAAACCCGAACAATATAAAAATACGTATCAAGATGAACTTCTTAAATATATAAAAAATAAAATTAAACGAGGTGATGTCGAGTTTTCAGAAAGAATTGAAAAAGAAGAAGTCACAAATACAAATCTTGTGGATTTGATGCCTTTATTGACAAAAAGCTTAGAGACCAAAAAAACAAAACCTCGAAGTCCACGGGTACATGCATGAGTTTAACCGAGTATCACCATAAACGAAATTTTCGAAAAACAAAGGAGCCCTCGGCGAAAAAATCATCCACTGGGAATCATATTTTTGTTGTTCAAAAGCATTATGCGTCTCATTTGCATTATGATTTTCGCTTGGAACTGGATGGTGTTCTTAAAAGTTGGGCTGTTCCAAAGGGGCCATCGACAGACCCTCATCAAAAGCGCCTGGCCGTTGAAGTCGAAGATCATCCTGTTAGCTATGCCACATTCGAAGGGACCATTCCCCAGGGGGAATACGGAGCCGGTGAAGTTGAAATTTGGGATCATGGCACTTGGAAAACTTCGAAAGATCCTCAGGCACAACTTGCAAAAGGCCATTTAGAATTTGAACTGAAAGGGGCAAAGCTTTCTGGAAAATGGATGCTGATCCGAACAAAGCAAATTGCTAAAAAAGCCAATTGGCTTCTTATAAAACGGACAGAAATGGCGTCTGTTACAAAAATTCCAAAATTTATTGAACCCCAGTTATGCACCTTAGTTACATCGGCGCCGGAAAACTCGGAGTGGATTCATGAGATTAAATTTGATGGCTACCGAACACTAGCGCGTATGGAAAACAAATCCGTTATCTTACAGACTCGAAATGGTTTAGATTGGACAAAAAAATACCAATCGATTGAAAAAGATTGTCTTAAGTTGAAGGCAAAATCTTATATTATCGATGGCGAGGTTGTTTGGTTGGATAAAAATGGAGTAACTCATTTCAGTCAGCTTCAGCGCAGTTTGGAAAATAATTCCAGTGATGAGCTGAGATACTATGTGTTTGATTTGCTTTTTTTAGATGGCAAAGATCTTCGCGAGATGCCGCTTCTGCAGCGCAAGCAACTTCTTAAGAAATTAATCAAAAATTCAAAAACGGCTCATATTCTGTTGAGCGAATATCAAACCGCCTCGGGATCAAAGGTTTTTAAATCAGCGTGTCACTTAGGTCTTGAAGGTATTATTTCTAAACGTTCCGATGCGCCTTATAGCTCGGGACGAGGCTCCTCGTGGGTTAAAACCAAATGCACGAATGTGCAAGAGTTTGTGATCTGTGGTTATACCGTTCAAGAAAATGGATCCAGCCTAGCCGCACTTATCCTGGGTGAATATGACATCAATCGAAATCTGCACTATGTGGGACGAGTGGGTACAGGATTTAATCAAAATAATCTTCCTTTACTCATGAAGAAAATCAAAAAAGCACACTCTAAAAATTCACCATTTACAGAGAAAGTGCCACAGTCTAAAAATATATTCTGGACTAAGCCAATCCTTGTTGCGCAAATTCAGTTTGGTGCCTGGACAGAAGATCACATCCTGCGACATGCAGCCTTCAAAGGAATGCGCGAAGATAAACCCGCTCATGAAGTTGTGACTCATCCAGAAAAAATAATTTTCCCTCAACAAAAGATCTCAAAGATGGATCTTGTGAATTATTATCAAAAAATAGAAAAATGGATATTGCCTCATATAAAAAACCGCCCCTTGGCCCTTTTGCGATGTCCCGATGGACAAGGACAAGCTTGTTTTTTTCAAAAACATCTTGAAAAAAACAAGCTGATGATCACTGTTCAAAATTTGAGTGATCTTTTAAATTTGGTGCAACTCAATACTCTGGAACTTCATGCTTGGAATTGCCATATGAATTCCATCGATAATCCAGATAAAATTGTTTTTGATCTGGATCCTGACCCGTCAGTGAATTGGAAACAAGTCAAACAAGCTGCATTTGATTTGAATTCTTTATTGAATAAGTTGAATCTCAAAAGTTTTATTAATGTCAGCGGAAATAAAGGGGTTCATATTCACGTTCCCATTGATAATCGTTACAGTTGGAGTGATGTTAAAAATTTTGCTAAGAGCGTTTGCGCAAAAATGGTTGAACAAAATCCAACCACTCTAACTGTCAATATTCTCAAAAAAAATAGAAAGAATAAAATTTTCTTGGATTACCTCAGAAATGGGCGCGGGGCCACTGCGATAGTCCCTTTTTCTGTTCGAAATACTCCGCAAGCCTCAATTGCCATGCCGATCAGTTGGACGGATCTGAAAACGTTAAAAGCCCCTAACGAGTTTACTGTTAAAAATTTCTCAAAAAACTGGAATCCCAAAAAAGATCCATGGAAAAAGTATTTTTCGATTTCTCAAAGAATAGAGATCTTAGATTCTGTTCGTGATTTGCCCTAGCCTTAAGAAGCCTGTGGGATTTCGACAATAAACTCGGTATGACCTGATGAGTTGTTGTAGGACAAAGTTCCTTGATGATTGGCAACGACATTATAGGATATACTTAAACCTAACCCCGTGCCCTTACCAATGCCTTTCGTGGTATAAAAAGGCAGAAACATTTTTTCAGCAACTTCCGGCGGAATGCCGGGACCACTGTCTTGAACTGAAAAGCGAATACGACTTCCCTTGGAATCAATGGAAATGCGAATCCATCTATCAGGAAGATTTTCAACGGCATCAATCGAGTTTCGAATCAAATTAACCAAAACCAATGAGATCTGCACGGCACGGCATTTTATAAGTCGCTCTTCGTAGGGCTCAACAATTAGTTTTACTTTCGTCTGTTCAAGCTTATACGAACAAAGCGCAACGGTTTCATCAATTAAGAATTTTAAGCTGACCTCTTCGATCCCTTCCCTGACGCTGTCTCTGACCAAAAATTTCAAGCTCGAAATAATTTTTCCGATTCTTTGTACAGTTGCTAAAATTCTGTTTTGTAAACTTTCAACTTTTTTAAGATCAGTGACTTCTTTTGTTTGTTCAGCAAGTAATGAAATAACTGTTAATGGTGTATTAATTTCATGCGCAATACCACCCGCCATTTCACCCAATGACGAAAGTTTCGCCGCCAGCACCAATTGGTGCTGCTGATCTGCAATAATCTGGGACCGTTCCTGAACTTGATACTCAAGATTCAAGTTCAACTCGTTCAAATCTTGAAAATTACGATGAGACGCTTCTAAAAGTCCATTGATAGACTGTTCGAGACTGTAAATTTCGTCAGTAAATTTTTCTGATCTCTTCAAACGAAGAGGAGTATAGGATTTAGCTAAATCCATATTTTCAATCAAATGCCTGCGAATAACCGAGAGATGTCTTGCAAGAATTTGATTCAGAATAATCAATATGGCACTTGATACCAAAAATGTTTTTAAAAACTGCACCAGTAACGTCATGCCTGCTTTTTTCCAAACGCGCATATAAACTTTGTCTAAGTCTCCCCATAATTTCAGTTCGCCGATTTTTGTTTCGTTTGTAAAAGCCGTTTTTTGACGGACTAAGTCTAGCGTATAAGACAATGAATTGTTTTCTGAAATCTTCCCATTTTTATAAATTATTTTTCCATGCTCGGAAACTTCAATATACATAATACCAGGAATATTCAATATGCCCGCTGTTTGAATTCCTAATAAGTTGTAATCAAAATTCCACAAGGCTGTTTCTAAGCCTTCTTTATAGGTTCGTTCGACTAAACTGAAACTTTTTTGAATATCATTGATCTCTTCGCGATAATCAAAGTAGAGCTGAGACAATGTGATGAGAAATGTGACGCAACTGCTGACCACAAGAACTGCCAACAAGATCTGCACATTAATAGACTTATAGAACTTTTTGAACAGAAAAAATCCCTTCGGGAATGATTTCACCAACATTCATCTATCGGAAAAAAGACCCCATATCTAAAGTTTAAATCACACGACAGTCGTTCCAAACTGAATCACATAGTATTATCTCCATTTTACGCCACTATGGGGATAAAACTGGTGAAATGACGACCTTGGAAAGTTGCCCTACAAGAAGTAAACCTTGTCAAAAACTGTCTGTTTCGCTATGTACTCTTAACACACAATCGCTTTGTCGATTTTTACCAAACGAGGCCTATATGAAATCAATAACTGAATTTCCACAATCCACTCTGCTAAAAGTTCTAGCTGCAAAATCAGCTCTTACAACTGAAGGTAAAACACCTGAAGAAATTACAACGGCTATGGGCGAGTCCTTAAAGATGGAAGGCGACAAGTTAAAATTTGCCATGGCTGCAGCTGATTTAGCCGCTGGTAAAACGGCTGTTCGACGTGTGCTTGTAGCAAGCATTGCCGACGGTGAAACACCTCCAGCAAAATACCAAAAAGTTGAAGATAATTATTATCTTGTCGAAACTCTTGAACCAATGAAACCAAAAGAAGTTGCTGCACCTTCAAAATTTGGTCGTGGTGGCCCTCGTAAAGGTGGACAACAAGGTGGTGGCGCAAAATCTTCTCCGTGGGGCGCATCTCCTGAAGAAATTGCTGCTAAAAAGAAAGCTTCGGCTGCCGCAGCTGCTGCAAAAAAATAATTCTACTTTTCAGTTTCAAAAAAATCTAAACACCAAGCCTCTTGCTTGGTGTTTTTTTTGCCTCACTAAGCGATTTTCATTTGTCCAGAACGTCGATATGTAGTTTCACGCGGATTTAAATTCACTTGTCGAATGAATTTAAGCTGATTTTCCACTAAATAATTAAATGTCTGTAAAAGGTTGTCGTGTTTTCGCGATGGCGTATCGAAGCCTTGGCTTAAGCCCAATAATTCTATTGTTTGATGAATGGCCTCAATCGTTGAGAAACACTTCTCATTCGGCTGCTTTCGCACACGAAAGTTGGATGGAGATTTTGGTATAAAACTAATTCGTGGCAAATTTTGCAAGTTAAGACTTTGCCGCACCATTTTTCGTGCCGTTGCCCAAGTGCCATCGATAACAAAAACCTGAAGATTTTTATTTGTAGGGAATAAATTTTTCTTTTGATTTTCGTCAAAATCAGAAATGTTAATCGAGCTCTTTCCTGGATACAGCATTACTGAGTGGCTCTTTGGATCTGCAAGTAATGCATTGACCTGAGAATCCGAAGTGTAATCTTTTCCTTTGATAAGAACAGAATTTTGCAAACAGAGATGTGACATCCGACCTGTCGCAATTCGTCGCTTGGCTTCAATGGGATGAATAAGAATAACAAACTTAATACGGGGATCAAACGTTTTAATTTGCGCGCAAAAGCAACTAAATCCTGGCTGAGCACATGCTGAACACAGAATTCGATACTTTGGCTGTGCCTCAAGTCGCAACTGACGATTTAGCAAATACTTTTGAATATTCGTAAGAGCCCCTTTGGTAACTAGCGTCGAGTCGTTGAAAAACCACACTCATCATACTGATATTCCATTTGCACATAATAAGTTTTTTGATCGATTAACAATCCCATAAGAATGGTTGTTTGATTGAATACCAGATCACTAAATTTTAGTTGATGCAAAGATGAACTGAGTGCAAATATTTCGATTGGTTTCCCATCGATACCGTTAATGGTACCGCCTCTATAGCAAGAAAAGGTTGTATCGTCGTGAAGTTCACAGTTTTCTAAATCAAAGAAAAACTGAGCCTGCTCACCAATGTTAGCTAAAATTTCTGCACGTTCCGTTAAAATTTTTAAATCATTGATTGTCACAAGTCCCGAATGAATTGGCATAAACTTAATGCCATTATGATTGATCATATTCACTTTGACTCGGCCATTATCCATATCAGCTATAAATGATGTTGTCGGGAACTGAGTCACACAAGCAAATTCCAGACTTTTGGGCTGAAGTGATGCCCATCCCGAAATTGAAACTAATGCGACTGTTAAAAATATAATTCTAGAAAGCGTCTTCATAAGATTTCCCCTTTTTTAAAAAATATCACTACTTTTTAATGTTTGTCGCGTTGTTTGTTTATAATTCCTTCGGTACTTTGCAGCGGAACAGAATTTCGTTGTGATTGATGCAATAGATAGGTAATTCCAACCAGATATCCCACTGTCATATTTGATTTATGCAAAGGACTACCTCGATTCACTGAAGCTGAATAATCCGTCATCGATGCCCCCGCATACACAGCCGTTCGACCAAACTTGATCGCATGAAAAAATTGAATCTCATGACCAAGAAAACCATTTTTTGCCTCGAAGTAAGGACGTGATGGTGTGACATACTGATGTGGTACTTGGAAATATGTTTCCAAGTAATCCTTTGTTGCAAAACGAAGAATTGAAGCAATAAATGTGTGATTTCTTTTTCCAATGAATTCTGAATCCCACTGATACATCAGCTTTGAATCCAGAACACCGCCATTGGTTTTTGTATAACTAAAATCTGTAGAAACAGCCTGAAAAAAACCAACACGCAATTCCATATTATCAGAAAACTCTCCGACAACTTGCGGTCCCAAATGAATCATCCACGGAAGATTCGGCATATCTCGACGAGCTTCATTATCTGAGGCATCAAGCGCAAAAACTCCGCCACCCGAAAACTCAAGTGACCACACATTATTTTTTAGCAAATAAGCTCTTGTCCCCTCGCGATCATCTGCACGAAGAATTTCGCCGCGATACTGAAAAGTTGGAAAGGGTAATGCCAAAGAGGCATACTGATCTGCAGCAGGATAGTGTTCAAAATGGACATATCCGAAACCAACACCAAGCTCCCATAAGGCTTCTGTATTTTCCTGAGCCAAAACATAGTTGCACATAAAAATGAGAATAATCAAATATTTCATTTTCGCTTGAGCTTATCGGATCCCAAATCCACCGGAACGGCTGTTCCCTTCCAAATAAGGTGCTGGTAATTTCCCTGCTTTACTTTGGTAAATGTTAAATCCACATCAATCAATGTATTAAATCCCTTTTCAACAGCTTGAAAGGCCAGTCGCAAAATCGTTTCATCTTTATCTAGACAATCCACAACTCGAAATGGTTTCTCGGCTCGACTCATCAGACGGGTTTCTTTACCTTGATCTTTATAAAAAACGGCAACTTGTCGGGCTTGATTCATCAAGTTTTCATGAATTTCAATGGCTGGTTGAACCTGATTATAAAAACAGGTGCCGCAGAATGTTGAGGCTTTTAAATCTTGGCGTGTCTGTGCCGCAAATGAAAAAAAATCGTGATCCACAAATTGAGTGCAATTTTTACAAATAGATTCATGACAAATGCCGCACTCAAGCGTTGCTTTCGGTTTTTGACAGATGGTGCAAATTGGTTTTTCCATTCACAAAGTATAAGCACGACTGGTCATGAATTCAACCATAGCCTTTCGATAGGAGATGCGATAATGTTCCGGCATGATCATTAAAATTGAAAAATTTCATTTTATTCTTCGCCTGGCGCTGGTTTTAGCCCTAAGCGGGCTTTTTTTACTGATTTTTACGCCGTTTATCGTTCCAATCCTACTGGCAGCATTTGTTGCTTTTGGAAGTGAACCATTCATTCAAAAAATTAATTTTCAACAGCATTTTAATTCTAAAAGACGCAATTTTTTTATTCTTGGTCTGTTTATCACTTTGCTTTTGGTTATCTTGGTTCCATTGACTGTTTTTATACTTCGCATCCTGAAGGGCCTCAGATCATTGTCGGCAGAATCCATGCAGAATTCACAATTTTTTCAATCGCTTGTTAATCTGTGGGAAAAGGGTCAAACCCTATTGACTCGTGGAATAGATTCTATCGGCCTTGAGATTGAGATCCTTCCCGGGAAAGACGAAATGATCGCTAAATACACTCCGGTTATTCTGGATAAAGCCACTTTGTTTTTAGGATCATTACCCGATTTGATCATGGCTTTGATTGTCTTTTTTTGTATGCTTTTTCTTTTTATTCTAAATGCGGCGATGTTGAAAAAGTTTTTTATAGAAAGCTCCCTCTTGCCAGAATACGAAATCAACTTGATTGCCAAAAAATTACAAGCCAGCTGTTCTATGATTCTTATTTCGACTGTTATGATTGGCACTCTTCAAGCTTTTTTAGTTGCTCTTGGATCTTCCATATTTGGTTATCATGAGTTTTTTCTGATCTTTTCAGTAACTTTTTTTCTTTCATTCATTCCAGTTGTGGGGGCTGCACCTGTTGCGGTTTTATTGGCCTTGATTTCATTTTTATTGGGAAACTCTGGAGATGGCGTGGGGTTAATTGTGGTGGCCGGAATTACTGGCAGCATTGATAATATCCTGAAGCCTTTGATTTTTTCACATGCTGAAAAAAGTCTTCACCCTTTGGTTTCACTTTTAGGTATTATTGGTTCTATTATTGTTTTTGGTTTACCAGGACTGCTATTAGGACCTTTGCTTTTGCAAGTCACAATTCAACTTGTTCCCGCATTGTCTCGACGAATTGTCTCTGCATAGTATTTTTTATGAACACCATTTTTGTATTATAAAAAAGGAGATCACATGAAAAAGAAGTTGTTATTAGGTGTTGGAATCTTACTGAGTTTTAGCCTGGCCCTCGGGTCCACTAAAGAAATAATGGAAACACCGGTTGAAATAGTTGAAGGTGTTATGAATTCAATTGGATATGATCACCCACTTTGGGATATTTCAATCGATACAGAAGACAACGGAGTCAGAATTTATAGTTTTAGAATAGAAATTAAATCCGGTAACGATTATGATAAAATAGATAACCTGAAGCTCAGCTTGGTTCCTCTGGAGGCGCCTCGCGGAACGACATCTTATGGTGCAGAATTTGAAGTGATTGTTTCTGGCCGTCGCAATGGTGCAACTGAATACAAAAATAAACAAGCCAATGCGATTTTTCAAAAAGTTTTAGAACAAACAGAGCAAGTGACACTGATTGAGGCGTTAACTCCAAAGTACATATTAGGAACTTATGCTGGTTTTATCGCGATAAAAGACCAAGTCGGTCTTCAACAATTACTGACTCAAATTGAAATGATTGTAGAAAAAATTGATAAAGATGGATTAGAAAATGTTATCGGAGTTCTTCCGCACTAAATTTTATGAGGCAAAATGGACCATCCAGGGCCTCATGACAAATTAAAAGATATCCCCCTCGAAAATCAATCGGTCCCAAGTTTGCTGAGGCCTCAGTAACAGAAGAGGGGGATTTTCATGCCACCAGAAAATTACGAATTAGATATCGGTCATATGGCTGATTTTCACCAAGAAGCGCGACGTCCTAATTTTGATGGGGGCATTTCGGGTTCTCTACGTCGATCGATTCCCCGTGGAGAACACTTTGGAAAAGGTCCAATAGGCTATCAACGCTCTGATGAGCGAATTTTCGAAGATGTTTGCGAAACATTGCTTTGTCATGGTGGAATTGATGCCCGACATATTGAGGTTAAAGTTGAAAAAGGAGTCGTGCGCTTGACGGGCACTGTTGAATCGGAAGCGATGAAACGACTGACCGAAGAAGCACTTGATCAAATTCCCGGAATGCGTGATTTTCAAAATGAACTTTCAGTTGATACCAATCTCCCGTCTCAAGACAGATAGTATTTTTTTGAGGAAATTCGGAATTTTTATTAAGAAGTGGGGCAAATATCAATGGTTATTTCTTGCAGTTCAAATTGATCTTGTACTAGCGATGGCCTCTGTCTTGCGATGGATAGAACTATCTACTGGGAGGTAGCCATGTCTGGTCTTCAGAAAATTCAGCAAACGATTCAATTTTTATTCTTTCCTTGCCTTACAACCCTGTTACTGACTGGAGCCAACATTAATGCTGCTGAGCAAACGTCTTGCTATAGATTTCTCATTGATTCAAATGTAACCGACAGTGTCGATCACCACCAATCTCGATTTGAAAAGTGGTGCTACCGCCGCAATATGGATAATAATGATATATATATTTATAATGTCGATAATGCAAAAGTGAATCCCGAACTGGCGATGCTGGTCGACAAAAATGGAATTTTAACACATGGGTCTCTGGCAGGTGGCCGAGTAACCGTGCATCGCGTGAATGCAAAAGACTTTAATCCCTACTCGATCCCCCTAAGTGAACCTTCGGATGAGCAACGAATCGCACTGACAGCAAATGAATTTTCAGATTTTGCGGAATCTGCAAATGAAGTGCTCGACATTTTTAAAATGAGCGACTCCGCACCGGCATCACTTGATATTTATCAGTTGCAACCCTCTGCAACTGCAAATCGATTGCCTTGGCGGGGTTACTGGTGGCCACGTAAGAATATGCCGATGCTGACTCCTTTGCGTAAGTATGATTCTTATGTTGCTGCTCGCGGTGGCGGCAATCCCGGCGCTGCTGCCTATGAGCAGGCACATCACGGATACCATGGAGTTTCCTGGAGCGGTCACTGCAATGGTTGGGCTGCCGCAGCCATTATTCGATCTGAACCGCGATCCACTCGACACGATCCAATAAGTGGAGTCACATTTTCAGTGGGCGATCAAAAAGGAATGCTTTCCGAACTGGATTACTGTGTCAGCACAGCCTTCTTTGGAAAAAGAAACAATGGCGGTGGAAATAATGGAGATATCAGACCAGAACTTTTTCACAAAACTGTTCTTTATTATATAGGAAACTTAAAAAAACCTGTAGTGATGGATTACCGACAGGATCCATCTGTGGATAATCATGTTGTTTCCGGATACTCCATGAACATACAGCAAAATGGAGCAAATCGCTTCATCGTAACAGCAACCATGTCATTTCATCGCTATGATAAAAGCAACACAAGCAGTGTTGGCATTGCCCCTCGTTACACACGGATCTATAAATACAATTTAACGACAAACTCGAGTGGTCAACCCATTGGTGGAAGTTGGATCTCATCAAATCCAGATTTTGTATGGGTGCCTCTGAGCCCCGCGCGGTGTAAATCCAACAATCAAAGAATCACCTCAGCATGGATCCAACAAATTATAGGAATTTAGCACTTAACTTATTAGATTGGTTTCATCATTCAATGAGACCAATCTAATACTTTAAATAGATGATTAGTCTTTTAATTTCTTTTGAATTTTAGAATTCAAATTATCTACTGAGGCTGCAAATTTAGTTTTAAATTTTTTCCAACCCGCAGATCCAGACTCTTTCGCTTCATTCAGTTCAGATTTCAACTTAGCTTGTGTCTTCTCGAGCTCAACGATGGCCTCCTCTTGAGCAACGCTGCCTTTTTCTTTGGCCTTTGCCTTCAAAGTGACAAGCTCTTGCTCCACTTTATCAAGACGAACTGACATTTCTTGCTTAAAAGTTTCATAATCCTTCTTTACACCCTCGACGGTCTCAGAAGCTTGTGCCGAAACCCCGAAAACAAATACCAATACAGATAGCAAATTTTTCATAACTCATCCTTTCGCTTTTTTTAAAGTCTATAAGCAATAATGGAAGCTGGGCAAAGTCTTTTTTATGAGTCTTTTGAGTCAAATGAAATTCTATTTAGCATCGTTTCAATCAGAGAAGGAGTTAAAATTTCTTGATCAAATTTATTTGAAACTCAATCGCCCTTTAACAGCATCTTTAAAACTTTTTCCTCGAAAAATATATTTTTTTTGAAATCATTTAAGCATCAACTAAAGCCATTAAGTTCAATTGTCTTCATCCGAATAGTATAGTGATGAATAATAGATCCCACTCGAAATTTCTATTTCTGATGACAATGCTACTTTCAGTTTTTTTATTCATTGCTTGCGCGAAACCACCGCTTGAAGAAATAGAATCTTCTGAAGAAATTAGCTATGGAGATCTGCCCTCACAAATTTCAACGGATGTCTTCTAGTATGAACTCACTTCAGCACCTGATCATTTCAACAGTTCTATTTTTAGCAACAAGCCTAACCTCGATAACCCTCCAAATACCAAAAGGTATAAGTCCTTATGCCTTCCAAGATGTTCATCAGTTGTTTTCGCTTCTGCAAAGTGGTGAGCTGCCCATTACAAAATGGATTCGCATGGTCAACCCAGGCGTCAATACCCTGGAGGCCAATGAGGGATCTATCGATTTATCATGCGAACAAATCCCCCAAGCTGCCAGAGATCGCTGTGCGAATGCCTGGATCGACTATCGACACGGAGCACTTAATTTTTTCAATGGAACACTTTGTCGATTAAATAATGAAACAACGGCTGGCGTTGAAAATGTTCTTTGTCATTTTAGAAAATCACTCGGTGTCAAAGTAGATTTGAACTCGCTTCCCTTAACAGCTCAAAAAGTTTTTGGACCTGTCACAGTGCATGTTACTGTGACGTTTCCCACCGAGAATTGGGCCCTTGACCAAGGTTATCAAGCCAAAGGCAGCGTCACAGTAAATGGCTCCCTCTATATGGTTCTTTACTGGGGTGGACAGAACAACCGCTCAAAAGGTTTCATGATCGAAGGTTTTGTTGATCAAGGACTTGCCGGAAGTAGAGCCGCTTACACGCAATGGGATCTTACAGATCCCACCAACCAAGTGGTTAAACTTTTTCATGCGGATTTTTCGTCCAGCGGTCGCTACCTGACAAATCCATTAAAAAGTGCAACCTCATATCGCGGTGATGCCGCCATCTATGGAGCCGTCAATTTCAATGCAGAAACATCTGAAGTTACAACACAAGTCGTCCTTATCGAACAGCAACGAAATGGCTCGAATGAATTTGGCTGTTTCCGCATGTTTGCTGCTGGAAAAAAGAATGGTCGAATGGTCATCGCCAAAACTGAGAATGCTTTAAAAAATCTCGGGCAATCGGTCTTTTCCGGTGATCAGGATTTTCACAATATGGACGGCATTGTCCTGACGGATTCAACAAAGACCGCTCCATATGAAGGTCAAATTTTAAACTCGGCTATTTCTATCGGAACAGTATTGCACCAGAGTCTTGATTCCAACCCATTTCATATATCCTGTTCTGATTTAAACCAATTGGGGGATTCAAACCCAGAACAGCTTTTTTCATCAGCACGCCCAAGTCTGGTTGATTTTAATAAATCAGTGATAGATGTCTTTTCAAATTAGAAATTAAGACTCACACCGAGGGCAATCCCGGCAATACCTTTGAATGAGCTATCCTGCGAAAAATCCAAATGGGGCACCACTTGATAATCAAGAATTTTCTTATAGAGCAGATGATTCCACGAAACAGAAAAACTGTATCCATGCAGATGATATGCCGGTCGACTATTTGAAAAAGTAAATACACTGTACGCAAAAAAAGAATTCTTTGTGATTGATTGCACTAGTGATGTTCCGATTGTTGTCGAAAACAAGTTTCTTTTTTCTTCATATTCACCCTCGTTAATGAGGTTCAATGTGTACGTATCATTTAAAAAAAACGAAAGATTCATACCTAAAAACACCCCGGTTCCCTTGTCAGGATTTGCAAAAAATTCGATCTTGGGATTAACCTCATAGGTGGTCATATCTGACGTGCTTGAAAAACTTAATGAATGAGATACCTTAAGAGGATCTTGCAAATCAATCCGAGGTTGAAATGAAGTTTTCACAGCTCCTAAGTTTCGGAATAATCCTAATGCTGCCCCAAAATTTTGCTCGCGCACAAGAGGTTGGGCATAACGCTTCCGTGAGCCACGTTCCTCATTTTGATCATATGTGGTGAACTTTAATTGAAAATAATCTTCAACGTTGGGCAATTTAAGATTGATATTCAGATGGGTTACATTTTCAACAGTCTGCCCTTCAGAAGAACTACTGATATTTTCAACACGAATACTGGTTTCGTTCTTTCGTTGATACTTTTTATAAACTATAAAATTATCAATATTTTCAGCAATACCATCGATATACTCGGAAATAGCGATATTCGAAGAAATAAACTTCTCTTCGAATTTTTTAAAAAAAGATTTTTCTTTAACTTCTTCAGCAAAGGCAAGTTGTCCATTTAAAAAAAAGCAGACTAACACCAGATAGCAAAAAGATTTTGGTTGAACTCTATTGAACATCAATCCTAATCTCTTTCTATGTTATCCATATTAAAATTGTTTCTTTTGAACTCACTACTGATATCTTCAGCTTTAGCTTATACTCCGCAAGAAGGTAATGTCACGGCGACTTTGGGTCCTTTTCTTTATAAAACAAATTTTGAATCCACGGATACCGGAGCAAATTCTCCGAACTTGGGTGGTGTCGGATTGATAGCTCTCGGGGACTTAAATGCCACCGGCAGTTTAGAAATAGCCATGTTCAAACTTCATAAACTTTACTTTCGCGAACAAGCTTCGAACTCGATTGTTGAAGAAAAAGAAATTATCCACATTACTATGGGATACCGCTACTGGATCAACCCGTATTTTTCAACATCCCTTTCATTCTATTCATCATACTCAATGGGAGATCCTAAAATTATTCACAGCACCTTTGCTGCTGGTGCTGAAATTGATACTTCGGCACGCGACACCACTGAGTATGGTTTTGACTGGGCCGTTCAGGGTGATATTTGGAGCAATGATAAAATGGCTGTCATTGCAGAAACGCGTTATTCCCTGTCCGTAACCAGCAAAGAAAAAGAAAAATCTGATCACTATGGATTGATGTTGGGAATTCGTTATTTAATTCAAGAAAAATTTGGAAAATTGCCAAAAAAGTAAAAGCTTAAGTTCCAAACCGATACGACGCCATATCGACGCCCATCACATGATCAACAAACTCAGCATGTCCTAAATCCTGACCTGCAGCACCGGCGACAATCATCAAGGGCACCAAATGATCTTCATACGGATGTGCTTCGCGAGCAGATGGCGCTAATGCCCAAGATCTTAACTTTTCTGACCTTTGCTGAATATCTTTTTCCGTCACTGTGCTTTCAAGCCAAGCCCCAAAATTTTTAGAAACTGCAGTAGCACCTGCGGATCCAAAACCACGCATATTGTGATAGCTAAGACCACTGCCAATAATAAGGACTCCCTGACTGCGTAATGATTCCAAGGCCCTTCCGGCTTGTAAGTGCTCTTCAGTGTCATAGTTTTGTTTTATGGACATGGATACCACAGGAATATTCGCATTGGGGTACATCATCACGAGCGGTACAAATGTGCCATGATCAATTCCATGATTGGGATCTGAATGATTTTCAATACCGGCCTTAGAAAGTAAATTTAAAACGTCATTGGCAATGGTCGGATGCCCCATGACGGGATATTTGATTTGATAAGTATGACTAGGAAACCCTGTATAATCAAAAATCATTTCCGGAGCCGCTGTCGTTGAAACAGTAAATGCAGATTCTTCCCAATGTCCAGAAATTGATAATATTGCTTTTGGCGTTTCAGACAAAGTTTGTGGCAGCTGTTGCAACCACTGAGCCGTCTTTTGAAATTGCGTCTTCATTTCCGGAACATACGGCCAAGGGCCCCCACCATGAGAAATAAAAAAAGTTGGTAGCTTTTTCATTAATCCTCAGTACCACAGCATTTTTTAAATTTCTTGCCGCTGCCACAATGACATGGATCATTTCGACCAATCTTGGGTTGATCTCGAACAACAGTCTGAGGTTTCGCATGGTGATGATCTTCGCCTTCTTTATGAGTATGGGCCTCTCCATCAATAAAAAGCCAACGACCATTATCACCTTTACGAAATTGCGAAATCTCGTGGTGGTCCAAACCTTCGCCACCCTGCTCATAAGTTGCAATGAACTCGACAACTCCTTTTTTATCCTGTGGTCCTCCATCCGAAGTGGATAAAATTTTAAGTCCTTTCCACTTGGCTTGTTGAGCCCATTGCTGAGTTGTTGCTGGATCAAAATCAGATCGGGATTCTGGCGCCAAAGTTGATCTTAGATATTCGATATTTGCCTGAGTATACGCTGTATACCGAGAACGCATTAATTTTTCAGCTGTCTCAGGAAAGGCTTTCCCCTTAAGATACGGTTCACAACAGAGTTCAAAAACTTGATTCGATCCACAGGGACAATTCATGTCTATTCCTTTTTTTTAACCAGATTTAGCAACTATTTCGAAAATCTAAATATTCCAAGATGAAGTATGCCCTATTTATTAAAAAACCTCAATATATCGAATCAGAAATGCTCAAGGCCCTGGCTCCTGCTAAAGTAAATTCCATGAGAAGGAGTTCCCAGTGAGTACCAAAATCATACTGCTCGTTGAAGATAATCCTGATGATGAAGAATTAACCCTCAGAGCACTCAAGAAAAATAATATTCGCAATGAAATTGTTGTTGCTCGAGATGGGTTAGAAGCTATTGAATACCTCGAAGGAACTGGCAAGTACGCTGGTCGAGACCCAAAAGCTCTGCCACAAGTCATCCTGCTGGATTTAAAGCTTCCAAAAATGGATGGCTTAGCTGTTCTTCGAAAAATACGAAGCAATGTAAAAACTAGACTTCTTCCGGTTGTTATTCTGACATCTTCAAAAGAAGAACAAGATCTCATTCAAGGATATGATTTAGGTGCTAACAGTTATATTCGAAAACCTGTCGACTTTAACGAATTTACAGAAGCTGTACGCAATTTGGGTCTTTATTGGTTAGTCCTTAACGAAACCCCTCCCAGTTGAAATAAAGTGAGAATCATATGCGATGGATTTTATTTTTTATCTTAATTCTGATAACCACCTTGAGCGAAGCTCAAAGACTTTCAAAAAAATCAACTGAAGAGCGCATCCAAGAGCTGGAAAATCGTATTCAAGAATTATACTCGCGCCAAGTTGAAGGCAGTGGTCGTGTGACGACGTTCTTGAATAATAATTTTTCTCTAGGGGGTTTTTACGACGGAGCTATCACTTCTGTCTCAGGGCCAGACACCGAAACGCAATTTTCCGCTTCTTCAAATATTTTTGGATTGAATTTCTCAACCGATTTTAGTGATAGTTTAGATTTTGTTGCTCAATTCATTACAGGATTAAGTTATCCACTTGTAAATGCTCACAATAATCCATCTTTAACTCCCTCTTCGCGACAGTATTTGGGATTTGGAATTGGCTCACTCATCACACAAGCGTATCTCGAATATGAAAACTCGCCGGCATTCAGAATTCAAACAGGTTTAGGTTACATCCCATTTGGAAAATCCATGCAGCAACGCGAGTTTGTCTTATTTCGGAGACGGGGCGGTCCCCAATTAGCAAATCCAACAGGGTCAACGGCTATTGCGCTGGCATTCCCACTTTGGATGGGGTTGCATGCTTCTGGAAGTATTGATCAAAAAAAGTTTCGCTGGGGTTATAATGCTTATACCTTTTCGCCACAATCAAATCCCAAAACTCTTGGAATGGGAACACGATTATGGATGCGTCCAATAGAAGGCCTTTTTTTAGGAACTTCGCTGCAATCAGGTCAAAACTCAAATAGCACTTATTGGACTTATGGTTTTGATGTGGACTATTCCATTCGACAATTTGGAATCACCGCAGAGTATGCCCGCAATTTAGATTCAACGGATGACTCCACCCCAGAGTCTTACTATGTCGAACCCTATTATACATTTACTGGCGGCTCTTGGGTTATTTATGGTGTTATTGATTATCTCAGTCAGCCCAATCTGGTTGAAGGGGCCGGAATTGATAATGGATTTCACAAATGGCAGTTCGGAGGTGGCATCAACTGGTTGCCCTTTTCAGCAACACGGCTACGGCTTGGATTTCTTTCACATGATTATATAGGGCAATCTGCCACATTGATAACACAAGACCGTGACTATTTAAGTTGGGACCTATCATGCAGCGTTACTTTTTAATCTCAGCTTTTTTTATTCTGTTTTACTCGTGTTTATCGCTGGCCCGAGCGGATGATATCACTTTCATTGTCAATGAAAACAACCCCGCAACAAGCATCAGTCGAGCCGAACTGGTCGATTATTTTTTCAAGAAAAAAAGGAAATGGCCCGACGGCACCAGTGTGCGATTTCTGGATCGAAAAAATGATTCCCTGGTACGCAAAGTTTTTTTATCAGAGTACCTTAATAAATCTTCTGAGGATGTTGAACTTTTCTGGATTGGCCAAAAACTCTATTCTGGCGATAGCGCTCCGCTTAAAGAAAGCTCGGATTCCATGGCGCTTCAATTTGTTAAATCTTTTAAAGGTGCCATTTCTTTTGTTCCAGAGCAGGCCGCTTTCGACGCCGAGGGGATCAAGATTATACAAGTACGGTAATTCATAGGAGTATAAAAATTAAAGAATTTATCCAAACTAAATCTATTGCTCGTCGACTGACTTTGACGATTCTTGCAATTTCAACATTTTTTATAGTTGAACTTGGAGTTCTATTTGTTACCAGTCAGGATTTTTTAGGTGGTCTTTCTGAATTGCGATCCATTATCAAAGCCGATGAAGCTATTCGAAAAGCAAAACAACTCAGCCCCTCGCTTCATGATTCGTTGGAACAGATTCGATTGACGCCAGATCGTTCAGATGCCAATACGTTATACTTTGTTGCAGAATCCAAAGCTCTGGAGCAATTGAAACTGTGTCTGTCTTTTGTTGGACGAAACAGTGATGTCTATCCTCTCATTGAAGAAGCCATTAAGCATCTGGCTCAACTAAAAAAATCCAGTCTCGAAATTTTTCTAAGTAATGACAAATCAATTGCCAAACAGCTCGTTGTTGAACAACTCGTTTTGGAATGGAATGAAATCTTAACTAAAAGTCAAATATCTTTGACTGAAAAATCAAGTGTTGTCTTTGATCGGCTTTATGCGATTCGACTTCGCCCCCTAATCTCAAGTGTTACTCTGGCGATTGTTTTTTTGATAATGGCGCTCATTCTGGGTTTGCGTATTTCAGCAAAATTACAACACTCGACCGGAAGTCTTGTGAATGCCATCAATATCATTTCCGGAGGAAACTTAGACTATCGAGCTCCGCTTCTAGAGCATGATGAAATTGGTCGTTTAACCCACGCCTTTAATGCCATGACTTCAAATCTGCAGGAGACAACTGTTTCAAAACATCATATAGAAAATATTATTAATTCTATGTTGGATTGTCTTTTGGTTTTTAGCGAAGACGGAACCATACTTCGAATCAATCCGGCCACAACAGATATTCTTGGATATGACAGTCACGAATTACTGAATCGCTCCATACAAAGCCTTTTTTCTGAAGACCTCACATCCATCAGTCAGTCTAAAAATATTGAAACAACCTGTTTGAAAAAAGATGGCACAAAAACACCTGTCATCCTTTCAGTATCACCTCTTCAAAATTTAGGGGAAGGTCTCAAAACACGCGTCTGCATCATCAAAGATATCAGTGATATTCGTGCTGCCGAAGAAGATCTGCGGGAAAAAAATATTCTGTTGGCCAACGCGAATCGCGAATTGGAAAGTTTTAGCTATTCCGTATCTCATGATCTTCGAGCGCCGCTACGAGCCGTTGATGGTTTTAGTCAAGCTCTAGTAGAAGATTACAGCAATACGCTGGATGACGAAGCCAAACGTTACTTAAGTCGAATTCGGATAGCTATTCAAAAAATGGGCGCATTGATTGATGATATTCTGAAGCTTTCACGTATCAATCGAACTGAAATGAATTTAGAACAAGTTAACCTCGGCGAGTTGGCACATCTTGTTTATCATGACATCAAAGAGCAGCAAGCCAAAGATAGAACAATCGATTTTATTGTCACGGGTGACCTGACTTGCTATGCAGATTATGCCCTGGCACGTATAGTTCTTGAAAATTTGATTGGCAACTCCGTCAAGTACACATCGAAACATCCAACAGCTCGCATTGAACTTGGAGCAACCACCATTGATGGCAAGAAGACATTTTATATCAAAGACGATGGTGCCGGATTTGATATGGCCTATGCACAAAAATTATTTGGAGCCTTTCAGCGACTGCACCGAGACAGTGAATTTTCTGGATCAGGAGTTGGTTTAGCGACAGTTCAACGAATTATTCACCGCCATCAAGGCAAAATCTGGGTTGATGCCGCCGTTGAACGAGGAGCAACATTTTACTTCACATTTGGAATTTCAAAGAATGACTTTACTATTTGATAACTCTGCTGTTCTTTTTGATCTTTTATATTTTTCAATAAATGACATAAGCTCTGATTTTTTAATTGGTTTAGCTAAAAAATCGCTGAATCCAATTCTGAGACAGCGTTCCCGCTCAGACTGAAATGCATGTGCTGTAAAAGCTAAAATCGGGGTCTTGTACCCTTGCTGGCGCAATCGAGAAGTTGCATTGTATCCATCGAGTACGGGCATTTGAATATCCATCAATACCAAGTCATGCTTTCCTGCCAAAGCACTCGCAACCCCCTCTTGACCATCGGACGCCACGTCAACATGAATACCCTCGATCTCTAAAAATCGTTTCACGAGATATTGATTGTCTTCAGAGTCCTCAACTAATAAAACACTAAAATCTGTTCCATCTGTTTTTGAGGATGCTGTCGTGGCTTTACTGACCAATGGCTCTGCCTGAAAAAGCGTTTCAAATCGAGTGATTCGTGGCACGTTTTGAATTGGACCTGTATCAATACGAATACCAAATGTACTGCCTTGACCAGGAATGCTCTCTATCAATTGAACATCGCCCCCCAACGCCTGCGCCAACTTCCGAGCTAACGAAAGTCCCAAACCAGTGCCTCCAAACTTTCTTGTCATGGAATTATCAATTTGTGTGAATGGTTTGAATAAGTTTTCTCTTTCATCTTCAGAAACTCCAACACCCCGATCACGAATTCTAAATTCAAGCTGAGGTTTTTCATGGGATTCATCCAACCTCACAGTTAAAGTGATCGGTCCTTTCGCACTGAACTTGATCGCATTTCCTAATATATTTAATAGTATATGTCTTAGTTTTTCTATGTCCGAAGTAATGAATTCGGGAATACTTCCCTCAATTTGAAGAGTCATTTCAATTTTTTTCTCATGTGCCAATGGGCTGAGCATTGATTTTATCTGCGCAATAACTTTGGGAACTGAAAATGAACTGATCTGGACACTCATTTTTCCTGATTCTACTTTGGATAGATCTAAGACCTCGTCAATGACACTTTTAAGGTGTTCACTGTTTCGAAGAATTTTTTCAGCCCATTGATTTTTTTCCTCAGTTGTCTGTTCAGCTGTCAAAAGCAATTCAGATAATCCCATTATGGCGTTAAGTGGAGTTCGAATTTCATGACTCATATTTGCTAGAAATTGGCTTTTTGCTTCATTGGCAGCGTCTGCTTGCTTTTTTGCTGCTTTTAATTCCTCTTCGTATTTTTTTCGATCCGTGATATTGGTAATCAAAATGACGAATCCCTTAACGCCACTATCTTTCTCAACATCTGGCACAACACTGATACTTGCAAAAATATCTTGAACAGCATGAGGCAATCGGCTCTCAAAATTAAATTGTCCCCCAGTCAATAGCGTTGGCATTTTGCTTTCAATGATTTTAGCTACTGATTCACCTAAGATTTCTTGGATATGATGGCCTGTTATATCTTTGCCAAACCATTCTTCATTGACCTTATTACAAAAAATGAATTTTAACTGTCGGGAAATATAAGCCAGTGATGCCGGCAATACGGCTGTGATAACTTGCAGTTGTTTTTCATTCTGACGAAGTCGATCTTCAGCAACAATCTTTTCAAATTTTGAGCGTGTTAAATCCAATGCGATCTTAATAGCTGAAGGCAGACGAATAATTTTTTCTTTTAAAATATAATCAATTGCGCCCTTTTTAAGACACTCCACCGCCATTTCATCTGTCAAAGTGCCCGTAACAATGATGACCGGAATATTCAAATTTTTAACTTTTAAAATTTCAAGTGCAGCCAATGCACCAAACTGGGGCATTGAAAAATCACACAAAATTAAATCTGGCTTGAACTCTTCGAGTTTTTTAATGAACTCAACTTTATTGTCGGTCACTTCTACAGCACATAAAATGTCAGATTTTGACAGTTCACGCTTGATCAAGAGCTGATCCATCTCATTGTCTTCAACGATCAGAATATGTAGCTCTGAGTTTTCTTGAATAGGCATACACCTAGCAATATAGTGGAAACTTTCTGAACGTGATAGAATAGACGCAGCTAGCACCTTCAGTGTCGAGAAAAATCAACAAAATGATTTTTTGTAAACGAACTGTTTCTTTCTGAGACACTCAAGTGGCTTGATTTGATAACACTTCAAAAATTTCACGCTTTTTTAAAAAAATTGTTATGCTTAAAAGTATGAATAAACTGCACGTACTTCTGAAAATATTCGTAGCTGGTATCTTTTTATTTCAATCCGGTTGCTTAACTGAAGCTGGAACAGGAACTGAAAGTGGCAGCACTGTCGTCACCGAACCTAACGAGTCTCCGACTGTGGATCCGACTCGAACGATCTGTGATCCATTTTTAACCAACTCGCCACAAGCCCGAGATCGAGGTCTTGTTGGAAGTCTGCTTTATCTGACAGATGATCAACCTCGTTACTCCAATATCACTGACTATATGAATAATGCTGTTGTTGCTGATGCGACCATTTACTTGGACCGATTATTTGTTCCAACGCGCCCTTTTGATCGCGGCTTTTACATGCAATCCGGTGATTTAGTCACAAGCATTAATGGCGATACTCTTTACGAATATTTCGGATTGCGCATGAGTGGACAACTTCAATTGACTGCAAATGAAGAACCTGGTGCTTATCAACTGGCTCTCTTAGCGGATGATGGGGCTCTACTGAAAATTCCTGATGGATTAGGTGGCCAAAAAATTATTGTTAATAATGATGGCACTCATCCAACAAAATTTATGTGTGCCACAGAACCCGTTTATATGACTCGAGATGCAAAATTACCAATGACTCTTGAGTATTACCAGGGGCCTCGCTTTCATATTGCGATGGTGGCTATGTGGCGCCCTTGGCCGGCGAATGAAGTCGATGTCAATGATCCACTCTGCGGCCAACAAGGTAACAGTTTATTTTTTGACTCCACCCAAGATCCCGTGACGTCTCAATCTGCTTTTTATGATTTACTCGAAAGAAATTGGAAAGTCCTTGAAAATGAAAATTACTTTTTTCCAGAACAATCCGAAAACCCTTGTGTTCCAGCAGAAGAACCACTGGCTATTACCAATTTTAATTTTGAAGCCCTTGGTCGAGATCAGGTCACATTAACTTGGACTACAAATATTGCGGCAACCAGTCAGGGTGAATACAAAGACACTGCGCTGGCCAGCAATCCTTATGTTCAAACTGCAGAAGACGGTACTTTAGTCCAGGTCCATCGTTTAACAATAACCGGCCTGGTGCCGCTGACCCGATATGCCATCAGAGCTATCTCTAGAACACCTGGTGGCCAAATGGCTGTTAGCGATGAAAAGATCGTAAGAACGGCACGTTAAAAAAGCCAGATCTTGAATAATTTCAACACTTTCCCCTCAGGTTCGCCTCCTTGACTGACGATAAGTAAGAGTCAATCAATGAGGTTTAAATGAAGGGGTTTTTTTCTATCCGAGCCAAATTTTTGGGAGTCATGAGCGCGTTGCTTGTGGCCTGTTTGGTTGTTTACCTGTTGATTGCTGTTGAAGTGTTTAAAACAGATAAAACAGAATTGGTTTTTGATCTTAATCGCAGCATGGTATCCAATCTTTCTACAGAGCTCGAAACCGAGTTCGACGGGGTCTCCGACAAGTTACGCCTTTTTGCTTTGCTATCCAATAACCCAGCCGCTCAATTTGAATCCGAAAATGTTTTTGGAGAAAACTCGTCTGTTGTCTATGCTTCGCTTTATCGCCAAGATCAAAATAAGTCTGTCAAAAATTATATCGATAAAAAATACTTAGAAACTTATGGTCTTGATACAAATTTTTTCGAATCAACTCTGCTTTCGAATCGTCCGGTCCCCTTTTCTGAAATCTTAAAGAATGGGGAACATTTTTGGAATGCTTCTATTGATGGAGGAACACCACTGATTGGTTTTGGCCGCAACGTCATCATCGAAGATCAAAATGGTATTCCTTCAGATCATCTGGCTGTCATCAGCTATATTAAATTAGATAAAATATTAAAAGTTTTAAGCTTCGTCAAACTGAGTGAAATATCTATTGTCGATGGAAATGGAACCGTACTTATTCACCCTGACTACAATGTGATGAAAGCAACGAAGACATTACAGCACAGTCCACTTTTTTCTGCGGCCCTAAACTCAAAAGTCAATATCAGCGTGGCTTCGCTTAAAGATGATTCCGGAGAATTCCTAGGCGCTTACGCCAAGGCCTATCAAGGTCAAATATTTGTACTGGCGCGAGCTTCAAAAAATCAAGCCTTCTCGGCGGTCTATGAGCTGGTCTCTCGATCCATATCTTTTGCACTTATTGTTATCACACTTTCGCTATTCTTTGCCTTCTTACTTTCGCGTTCTTTGACGAGACCTATTTCAATACTTGTTGATGGTATGGAAAAAGTTTCTGGTGGAGATTTATCCACACAAATCAATGTCACATCAAAAGATGAAACTCAGATACTGGCCTCGTCATTTAATAAAATGATCCAAGATCTCAAACAATCCCGCGATGAATTGCAAGAAATCAATCGCGAGTTAGATAAAAAAGTCAAAGAACGAACACTTCAATTAGAAATACAAAATCAAGCTGTAAAAGAGGCTCAGGAAGCGCTTTTAAAAACAACTCGGCTGGCCTCTGCAGGTGAAATTGCAGGCCGCGCAGCACATGAGGTTTTGAATCCATTAACTGGAATTCTAACTCGCCTCAGTGCCATTGAAAAGAAAGTGCAAAACCAAATTGCACCGCAGATTAATCTTATGAAAGATATTTTTCAAAGTTGGAAAGACGATCATCATTCGGGAGGTTTCCCAGCCCTGTTACAAGCCTGGCAACAGTCATCACAGGTTGATTCAACCCAAACCCTTTGGGATGAAGATATGAAAAATTTAAATTATGTTCAGCAAAGTTTTGAAGATCTTATGAAAACAATGGAAGTTGATACACAATTTTTACAACAGGAAAGTCGCCGCATCAGTAAAATAATCGGCGGAATGCGCACATTAAGTCGACTTAACTCTGATGTTCAAACTTATTCAGTTAAAAAATTACTTACGGATTGTAAAAATATTATGGCCGATCTTTTTATAGAGCAACATATTCAGATACGTGAAGATTATCAAGTAGACATTGATGACGTTGAAATTGACCGTGATGAGTTTATTCAAGCCGTAACAAATCTTATGCGCAACTCACTTCAAGCCATGCCGGTCTCTCATCCAGGTTCCTATTTTTTGAAACTTTCTACTCAATTAATTGATGGGCACATTCATGTTGTCATCTCAGACAATGGATCAGGAATTTCCAATGAACATCAAAAATTATTATTTGAAAAGCAATTCACTACAAAATCAGCAGACGAGGGCACTGGCTTAGGTTTAGGAATCAGCAGACGATTTATTCGTGCCCATGGTGGAGATATTGAATTTGTTAGCTCTGAGCCATTTTCTCAAACAGTATTTCGAATTATTTTACCCTTAAAATCCATTAACAGTACGTCTCTTACAGAAGGTGCCGCATGAGTTCAGTCGCAAAAAAAATAACACCGACTTCTTTTGCAGAAGCCGTTTCCAACCGGATCAATGGTCACTACAACTGGCGAGTACTTATCGTCGAAGACGAGCCCGCAATTGCTGAAGGGATACAGAACATTATTGCGCCACCGACCAGTGTTATCCCTATTCATCGATCCAGTCGACAACGCCCTAATCCAGCGAACGGAAATTCATCTCCATCAGCTCAGAAAGATCAATTTGAAGTCGTCTGGGCAAAAAATCCAACAGAAGCCTTAAAATTCGTGCAAGATTCTATTGCGCAAAACAAACCCTTTGCGATGGGATTTTTTGACGTTCTCTTAGGGAGCTCCATTGATGGTATAGAATTGGTTCGCCAAATTCATCAGATTGATCCCCGTATGTATGCTGTATTTGTTACGGCTTATCATGACCGCACTGTTGATTCTATAAATCAAATACTCGGTCCTGATAAAGCGGATCGATGGGATTACATGAATAAACCTTTTACTGATGGATCTATCTTACAGAAGGCTCGTAATGCCGTTTCAATGTGGAATTTAAAAGAGCAAAAAAAACACCAAGAAGAACAATTAGCGGAAGCTGCCAACTTATTGCTTCAAGGTGAAAGAGCAAACACTGTCGCGGCTGTTGGCCGAAGTGTGGCCCACGAATTTGGTAACTTGCTGATGCATATTATTGGACATGCAGAAATTGCACTGATCAAATCCGATGTTACAACCATGCAACAATCTTTGGCGACAATTTTAAAAGCCGGAGATACCGCCGCATCTGTTTTAAAAAAGTTTAAAAAAATGCACAATTCAGATCAAAGTATCGAGTTTACTGAAATCAGCATCAATCAGAGTATTGATGAAGCCGTCGATTTAATGGGTCACGAATTCAAAAAAAGGATGATTCAAGTGACCCGTCCCATTTTTCACAAGTGTGTCCTTGAAGCCAATCACCATTCTTTAGTTCAAGTTTTTATGAATTTATTTATCAATGCCTCGCATGCCATGCCTCATGGTGGCCAGATTGACATTTCTGTAACTCGGATCATGCATGGTGAACTTCCAAATTCAGGAATGGTTGAAATTCGAATTCGGGATCATGGTCCTGGTATCCCCGAAGAAATACTACCCTTGGTTTTAGATGCTTTTTTCACAACTAAGGGACAACAAGGAACAGGTTTGGGTCTTGGTATATGTAAAGAAATAATTCAATCAGAACATCAAGGTGAATTCCATATCGGTAATCACCCTTCAAAGGGTTTAGAAATTGTGATTCGCCTTCCTGAAAAGCAAGAGGTATCCGATGAAAGAAGTTAGTATGGATCGCATGGTTATTCTTATTGTTGATGACGACAATGAAATTCGATCAATCATGAAAGATTATCTGACCATTTTTGGTTTTAGAAGTTTTATTGAAGCCAAAGATGGCGCTGAGGCTTATCGCTTTATTCTTGATTCTGTTCAGCGCATTGATCTTATTATTTCAGACTGGGAAATGCCTCGTACTGATGGATTGACCTTACTTCGAGCTGTTCGCAAACATCCAGCTCGACATAGCACACCATTTATTATGGTGACGAGTCAGCAATCTCAGGAAAAATTAAAGATTACACATGCAAAACGTCATGCTGTTGATTGCTACATTATCAAACCGTTCCGCGCTGAAGTTTTAAAAGAAAAAGTGATGCAAGCATTAAAATTATATGAGGATTCATCAAAAGTATCATGAATTTCTGCTGCAGATCATTTCTTTTTTTAACTTGGATCACTTTCAGCTTAAATCTATTTGCTGATACAATTATTGAAGAATTCACGACACTAACTTACCAAGGCGCTGGTTCCACAGCTGTTTGGAATACCGTTCTTGGAAAAGTTCATCCCACTCTGCTTATAAATAATTTCGAAGACCCTCCATCGCTTCCCGATTCGAAACCAGCCCTTGTTGGTGATGGACATGATGGGGCTTTTAATATTTCAACGTATTCCAATTTTGGTACTGTTGCTGGCAATGTCATTACCATCGATGCGTCCCTATTTCCCGTTTTGAATTTGACCCATTTTCATTTGGCGAGTGGTTATACATTGACGAGTATTAATGGCCCACTCGTTATTTTTAGTTTATCTGATGTTATCATTGATGGAACAATTCTTTGCGATGGATTAAATGGTGAAGATGCTATTGGTACTATCGGTGGTGCCGGGGGACTGGGGCGCTGCGATGGAAATACCGGCGGTGCTGGTGGAAATTCGACGTCATCAGGAAGCACGGGTCTTCCGTCGACAGGATTAGTCAGTGGTGGTGGTGGCGGAAACTATGTTTCTATTGCCCCCGGAGCTGGCGGCGGGGGCGCTGGAAGTTTTTATGGAAGCGATGGAAATGCCGGTCAAAATTCAACACCCTCAACTAACTTAGCTGGTGCTGGCGGAAATGGAAATCTCGGTGGCGATGCTGATTTTTCATCATTAAGTGGTAGCCCAGGCGGTGGTGGCGGCTCAGGATCCGATACCGAAGGCGGTGGTGGCGGTGGTGGTGGCGGTGGAACCGTTGTGATTCATGCCGTTGGTGATGTCACCATTTCAGCAACTGGAAATATTTTAGCCCGAGGTGGTAATGGTGGAAATGCAAACACCGGCGGCGGCGGTGGTGGTGGCGGCGGTGGCTCTGTGCAAATATTTTCCCCGGGGCAATTGGTTTTAGTTCCCGCTGCCGTGGTGATCGATGTCAGTGGGGGCGCTGGAGCCATTCCCACGTTGGGTAACGCCGGAGATGGTGGGGCTGGCACTAATGGACGAACATGGTTGCTACCCTTTGTATTCACCGGGCCAGGCACCGAAAGTCACGTGACTCTTCTGGCTAATGAAGGCGTTGTCGAATACTCGCAAGTGGCTGAATCAATTGTCTCAAAAAGCTATGACACAGGATCAACTTTAGCAAAATTTAATTCCATTTCAGCTTTTCCAACGGCAACGGGTATCACATTTGAAGTGGCTGGAAGCAATGATGATTTCAGTACCGATGATACAGGCTGGATTTCCGCATCTCAGTTCTCGCAACTGGATGGAAAACGTTTTGTTAAATTCAAGGCTACACTGAATAATACCAGCGCCACTTCACCATTAGAAATGGATAGTGTTATTATTAACTACGATTCTGGTCTAAAGGAAGAATTTACTTTTAAAGGGTGTGGAACTGTAAAAACAAATTCAACAGGTGGCGGAAATCTGCTCTCAATTTGGTTTATTTTAGTAATGACTTTGTTACCGCTTTTACTGACAAAAAAATTAAAAATGATCAAATCCCAATAGAAAATGAAAGTTTCCTTGGCTGCCCTGTCCGGTTTGAAACTTTTGATATAAAAACTCTCCAGAAATTCCCAAATAAGGTTTAAAACCGAAATCATGATTTGAAAAATAAAATTTGTTTCTAAAATCCATGACCACTTCTTGTGTTTGGTCACCAAAAAATGCTCCCATAGAAAATGTAAACTGCTGAGTGCGATACAAAGAGTCTTTGACATAAGTGTAGCGAGGCCCAACTGTCTTTATACTTTGAATATCGATGGTTTCTTGACTATTTCTTATGGGATAAAAACTTTCGTGAGCACTTAATCCAAATTGATGCCTTTGATCCAAACGCGCATAATCAATCTGAATCCATGATTCATTTGTTTGTAAATCTTTCTGAAAAGGATAATCTTCGATGGGGTTGGGCTTCCACCGCTGTTGCGAAAATTGCGCTGAAAGCTGAAAATACGTTTCTCCATAAGTCTTTGTTCTGATAAATAATTGCGCGGCCTGCAATGAACCACCATTTAACTTGAGTTTTGAATCTCGCTCACCTTCTAATTGTGTTACTTTATAAAGAGGTGCCCAGGCGATGCCATAAGCCCATGGTTTCTTTGGAATTTCGACGGGCTCTTGCTGAGCAAAAGCGACTGGAGCTTCAGTATTTAATTTCTCAACAACTTTTGGGACTTCAACAGATAGTGGCTCTTGCTTTGCCGGCACAGATGCAGTCTGAACTTTATGAAGGGCCTCCAACTGCAGCTCCATTGCTTCCGAAAAAAATCCCATGCGGCCCTTTGAATTTCCGGCAGCCACGCGCCAAAAATATTTTTTATACTTTACATTCTTCCAAGTAAACTGAGTCGATTTTAAAATTTGAATCAGCTCTGGCTTCTGAAAATCTGCGCGTGACGAAACCTCTAGAACATACATATCAGCGCCAGGAACAGATTCCCATTCAAAAGAAACTTCATAATCATCACTCGCTGCAGTTTCAATAGCATGCGCCGTTTTTAAAAAAAGACTCCAAATAAATTGAAATTTAAAAAAGGCGCCATCTGCTTTTTGATTTTCTGAGTTTTTGATGTCTGGTACCTTGAGCTTCGGCGCTTGCAACGGTTGTTCTCGAATAAAAAGTTGGAGATCATAAAATGACGGTATCAAAACCCCATCAGAGTCAACCCCTTCGACTTTCCATTTGATATCTTGCTCTTTATCAAAGGTAAACATTCCAAAATTATCACCTGATAATTCATTTCGAATAATGCTTTCTCCATTTTCAAATGTGATTTTGTATTTCTTGATTCCCTGATCATGAGTCCATACAAACTCCAAAGCCTTACCCGCAGGTAAACGATCCCGTGGCAGAGGTTTTTTTAAAAATATCCTGGGTGCCGGCCAGACTTCTATACTTTTTGAATCTGAAATACCATCAACTCCTACAAGTCGCACTTTATAATTTCCAGGAGTTAATGTGACATCTGTTGATCGTGTCTGTTCCGAAATTTCAATTTGAGAATCAGTAGCGCCTGTTTTTTGAACTGAAATTTTCTGAGCAGATCCCTGCCACTTCAAAGGCACTTTTGCACTCTCTTCAAATGTGTAAATGCGAGTAAAGTCTTTTGTGCTCCACTGTAGGTTTTGATTTTTTAATGTACTCAAAACCTGTTGGTCATTTCCGAGTGTTAAAACCTTGCTCTGATCTAGAATCTGCGAACCTTTTTCAGTCTCGAGCCTGGCTTGTCCCGCGATCACTTCAAATTCATATGAGTTTTTATCTTTTCGAAGGGCCACTTCGGAGCCTTTTTCTAAATTCACAACCCAATCATCACCAAAAATTTGAGTTCGCGAGACCGGATTGCGCGCCTTGAGATCGCCCTTTGAAAAACGCAAGCGAATTTCTGAGTTGGAATTTTTGTCGGGCTCTTCAAGTGTTACCAATGTATTTTCCGCAAGCTGTAGTTCTGTTTGATCTTTTAAATAAAGCTTTGCCGTACTCTGGGATAATGTCAGAATCGAATCTTTGTAATAAAGAATATCATTTTCTTGAGTTGAATCCCAAATAAGACTATTAGCGCCACGTCGCTTGAGATTATCATTGGCCTTCATAACATGGCCGGCTTCTACCAAACCAGTTTGAATCGTTTGTCTCTTGAGGAAAGGCAAATCAATCCATTGCAAATCCGCAAGCAACCACGTGATTTCAAAAGACAACAGCACTAAAATAAAAAGGATCCATCGCCGATCCGAACGGTTCTTATTCACTATTGATTTATCGGTATTTTCATTGGACCATTGACGGCCAGTCTAGTTGGTTTTAGACCTTAGTCGGTACTAATTAAAAAGACTTTTCGTTTACTTTTGTGACCAGTAACCAGTTTAATTCTCGATTTTGGAATTTTTAGCTCCTGAGACAAAATTTCGATAACTCGCTCGTTAGCCCGACCCTCAATCGGAGGGACATTGACCTTCATGATATAGGATCCATCAGCTGATTTTTCGACAGATTCTTTGCGAGCATGGGGTTTAACATGAACTGTAACTTTCATAATTATGACTCACTAACCATAATGGCACCTTAATGCAACATCGTAAAAATCTCAACAAATTAACCGGAATGAGATTTGCTTGAAGTTTAAATGATGTCTAAGAATGCTGTCTTTCTAGTATCATTAATGACCTTAATTTTTGTATTTGGATTTTGGATTTATCAAAATCAAACTGAAGTCGAAATCACGCCCCCCGCACCTCCGACACGTGATTTACAACAAAAAACCTCTACATCCATACTGACAAAACCTTCTACGACTCAACTGAATGTTCGCCTTCCTGCCCCGCCACCAACACCATCAATCGACCTCATTGAAATAGAAAAAGAAACTCTTTCCGAAAAAAAACAACGCTTAGATATCTTAAGGGCACAACGAGAAAAAGACATTGATACAATCACTGTGGAGTACCCAGATCTTATCTCCAGAAGTTCTGTAGAAATCGCAAATCTTAATGATTTGCTTGAGGCCCAACGAAATGAAGAATCGCGATTAGATCAATTGGCAAACTCAATCCTGAGTCAGCAGCAAAATTTAGCGCGTCTTGGTCAAGATCAAATTGAGCCGATCATCCGAAATCTTGAAAATCAAGTCCAACAAATCCAAGAACAAATTAATTTTTGGCACTCAGCAACGTATATCACACCCATTGAAAAGCAAACCCGATTGCAAGCTCTCGAAGAGAATTTCATTACTCTGTCTACTCAGCTCGCGAGTCTCCAAAATCAAAGTATTGCAATCTCGTCATCAGTAATTGAACAATCACAGGCTATTGCCTCACTAGTTCAACAAGAAAAAAATCAACTTGCGACGAATCAAGTCGAAATTCAAGATTACATTTATTCTTTGCGAAATGAAATTGCGCGACTTCAAAATGAATATCGACAAAGCCGTGGGCGACTTTCAGGATTGGATGCACAAGTCAAACAGGCTGAAAATGAATATCAACAACAATTAAATCGAATTCAAGAAATTGAAAATAACTCACGAATAGAATAAATTAAAATCATGTTCCTGATGAATTAGCCTGAGGATTTATTCGAGATTGTAGACTTTCGTCACTGAGAACTTGCGCCAATTGAGCTGTTCCTTGATGGGATACACTCATAAAAGTTTTATCATCTGAACGCACTTTAGATTGTTCAATCACCATCATCTCATCGTGCTGCTTAAATTTTTCAATCAGCCAGGTTGCTTTTTCTTGCGAATATCCCATATCGATAAAAAGTTCTTGAACAAAATTAACACTGGAATCAAAAACTTCACGTTTGATTGAGGTCACTCCAAGTTCCATAAGATCAAACACATGACCTCGATTTCGAGCTCGAGCAAAAATTTTAAGATTTGGAAAATGAGATTTTACAATTTTTGCAATCTTCATCGAAATTTCTATATCATCAACAGCTAAAATAAAATACTTGGCTGTTGAAGCTCCGGCCGCCTCCAGTAAATCTGGACGAGCCGCGTCTCCATAAACAACCTTATTTCCAAACTTTCGAAGTAATTCAATTTGATCAGAGTCATGATCAATAGCTACAAATGGAATATTTTGAGCTCTCAGAATACGTCCAAAAGTTTGACCAAAGCGACCAACACCGGCAATGATTATTTGAGGCGATTGATCTTCGACTTCATCGTACTTGGGTTCTGTTTTTTTCATCAATCGTCGACTGAGTTTTTCATCGATTACTGATAGCAAGGGATTGATTGCCATCGACAATGTAATAACTGCCGTTAAAAATGCTATTTGTTGATTTGAAACTACCGAAAAATTTGTAAACAAACCAAAAATAACAAAAGCAAATTCTCCGCCCTGTGAAATATTTATGCCCATCAGTTTAGAATTGCGATGATTCATTCCAAAAAATCGCCCAATCAAATAAATAACTACTGACTTAATCAAAATATAACCCAGGCTCATCGCTAAAATTCTTAATGGTTGATCTAAAACAATGTCAATGCTCACGCTCATGCCGACTGATATAAAAAATAATCCCATGAGCAAACCCTTAAATGGCTCAAGATTTATTTCTAGCTCATGTCGATACTCTGAATCTGCCAAAAGAACTCCCGCAATAAAAGTTCCCAGACCCGCCGAAAGACCCACCTTTTGCATCAATGCTGAAACTCCAATAACAATCAGTAACGTAAATGCCGTAAAAACATCACGCATTCGCGTTTTAGCAATTAATCTAAAAATAGGCCGCAGAAGATATCGACTAGCAAAAATGAGAAATCCAATGATCGCAAGACCTACACCCATATTCTCGATCTTCATGGTTGAGCCAGACTGAGCAATGAGAAAGGGAATAATCGCCAAAGCTGGAATAGCGACTAAATCTTGCATTAATAAAATGGAAAAACTTCCGCGTCCAAATTCAGTATTGAATACATTTTTATCAATGAGTGTTTGCACCGCAAATGCCGTTGATGACAGTGATAGTGCAAAACCAATCACTGAAGCCACGGCCAAAGAAAGTTCAAAGAAAAGACCGATCCCTGTGAAAATCAAAGTGCAAATAAGAATTTGTATGCCGCCTAAACCTAACAATTGAGATCTCATCGACCAAAGTTTTCGAGGTTGGATTTCAAGACCAATTATAAATAGCAAAAAGAAAATTCCAGTTTCAGAAAAATGAACAATATTTTCTGGATCTTTAATCAGACTCAGACCAAATGGTCCAATCAAAACTCCCGCAATCAAATAGCCAAGCACAGATCCAAATCCAAATCGCTGAAAAAAAGGCACAACAATCACTGCTGCACTGATAAAGATGAGAGCTTGCTCAATCAAATTTTGCATTAAAAACCTCTAATGACTGAGATCAGAATAAATACGCATCGAGCGAATAGATTCCTGGTCCAATTAAAATCATGGCCACCAAAACCACACCCAAATTAATCGCATATTCATTACCCGGAGGATTATTCGTAATCAAGTACCCGCCACCCTTATGCCCAACAAGGGCTGCCACGATCATTGTGGTTAAACACATCACGGCACCGATCCGGGTGAATAAACCAATAGTCATCATGATTCCACCACTAATTTCAAAAGCCATGGCGGCTCTTGCTTGAAATCGCGGAAATGGTAATCCCAGCGAACCCAGCCAACTTTCAAAACCGGCCATATTTCCAATACCGACGACTCCCAGCTTACCCAGTCCATGAACGACAAAACAGATTCCCATAAAAAGTCGCAAAACAAGAGCCGCGACATCAAATAAAAATGGCGATGATTGCACTAATAAATTTTTTATTTCCATAACCTACGATGAGTGTAAATCTGTAAAAAATCAATCCTCTTATACGGATTCTAAAATGGCCGCGATACCCATTCCACCCGCCGTACAAATCGAAATCAAACCACGCTTTTTTCCAGACTGCGATAAGAGCTTAGCCAATGTTCCTGTGATTCGAGCACCCGTCGCTGCAAAAGGATGTCCCATGGCCAGACTGCTTCCAACCACATTCATTTTCTTTCGATCAATTGTCCCTAATGCAGATGATAGTTTTAATACATCACGACAATAGCTTTCAGTTTCCCATGCTTTTAAATTACAAAGAACTTGCCCCGCAAAAGCCTCATGAATTTCAAAAAAATCAAAATCCTGAAATGTCAGATTATTCCGCGTTAATAATTGAGCAACCGCTTTAGTCGGTGCCATTAATAATCCAGCACCATGCGCAAAATCAACGGCTGCAACTTGAACATCAACAAATTTTGCCAGTGGTTTAGCGTTTACCTTTTCGGCGCCTTTTAGATTTCCAATCAGCACACACGCTGAACCATCCGTCAGCGGAGAGCTGTTCCCAGCTGTTAATGTTCCGTTCGTTTTATCAAAAGCAGGTTTGAGTTTTGATAATTTTTCAATTGTTGTATCGCCTCGTAATGTTCCATCCCGTTTTATTCCACCAAATGGAAATACCAAATCATTAAAAAAACCTTCTTCATAGGCTTTGAAACCATTTACATGACTGGCAAAAGCCACCTCATCTTGGGCTTCACGAGATATCTTCCATTCCTTGACCATCAACTCCGTGTGGTCACCCATGGACAGTTTTGTGCGTGGTTCGTTCACACCCGGAATTTTTGGTTTCAAATCTTTCAACGAAATCCCACTCAAAATTTTTATTCTTTCACCAATCGTTTTGGCTTTGTTCAAATTTAAAAGAGCGCGCTGAAACCGAGCTGAAACTTCAATCGGCAAATCACTATTCGTATCGACACCACCAGCAATTCCCAAATCAATTGCACCTGTATGAGCCTTCAGCGCAATTTGCCACGAAACTTCAAGGCCATTTCCGCAAGCACGCTGTACATTATAAGCTGGTGAGTTAGGATCAAGGGAGGTCTCTAAAGCGCACTCCCGAGCTAAATTAAAATCTGCGGAGCTATTCATAATAGCTCCCAGAGCAATATCCCCAATAAATTGGCCTTTTAAATTATAATGACTGACCAATGCATTCAATGAAGCCGTCATCAGATCTTTGCGATTGATTTCAGCATAGGTGGTTTGACTTTTAGCGAAGGGAATTCGTGCACTGCCTAAGACAAAAACGGGATTGGCTTCTGATTTCATGGGGTCCTCTTTGGTCTTTCAAAATTCATTATCGTCGCTTATGTCAGAAAAAGGCAATGATGCCGCAACGTAAAAAAGTGGCAAATGAAAGACTTTTTACCATTGAGAAAGCTTGTCTTCGATTTGAAGGTTAAGATAAGGCCATCTTTAACCCAAAGGACTATTGAACTATCTTTTTCTGACCGATACCTGTACTGTCATCAAAGTTAACTGTCTGTTTTGAGTTTTTTTAGGTATTTCGCCTTTAGTCTCCGAGCCGGCCCCAAAGCCTTTAGGAGGTTTACTATGGGTAAGAAATTATACGTGGGCAATTTGCCCTTCTCAGCAACTGAACAAATTTTAAATGATTCTTTTGCAGAATGCGGAACTGTTGCATCTGTTAAAATCATCACTGACCGTGATTCTGGTCGTTCAAAAGGTTTCGGCTTTGTTGAAATGTCAACTGATGCTGAAGCAATGTCTGCTATTGAAAAATTCAATGGTGCTGACTATGAAGGTCGCGCAATGACTGTGAACGAAGCGAAGCCAATGGCTCCTCGTGATAACAGCGCTGGCGGCGGACGCAGTGGTGGTGGCGGATTTTTCGGTGGCCGTAACAGCCGTTACTAGTATTTTATTTCAGAATACAAAAAAGCCGCATGGAAACATGCGGCTTTTTTTTTGACTAACGCTCGCCAAATAATTTTTTATCCAATGAATACTGTCCCGGCCCCATTGCTAAAAATAATAAAGCAATAACGGCATAACCTAAAGCCAGTTCATAAGAAGAACCGCCAGTCATATTTACAAATGGATCTTTCATAACAAACGCATGCATTGCTGTTGCGACGATCATCGTAAAACCTAATCCCAGTGAAGCCACTCGAGTCAATAAACCAAAAAGAATTGCAATACCGCCACCGAATTCAGAAACGGCTGCCAACAGTTGAAGGATTCCAGGAAGCCCTGCTGTTTCAGGCATCCACGCCATTGGACTCTGAATCTTTGGTGATCCATGCAGAATAAAGGCAACTCCAACCACAACTCGAAGCAACAAAAGTGCTGTCGCCTGGAAGTTAGAAAATGACTGAGCCTGTAATAAATATTTCTTAAAATTCAACATGAGAAAATCCCTTCAGTTAGTTGTGCTGAAGTTAACGCTAACTTGAACCTTGCCGAAAGTCATATGCTCCTGGACCGAGGTCTAGCCTAATCCCCACAGCTCGTCCCATAAAGCCAATTCCCAGGTCCAATATAAATAGAATGCAGTGACCCCGTTGAGGTTCGTACTGAATCTACACCCCAACCAGGTTGACCAAAATTCATTGCTGAAATTGCAGTATTTAAAATTGTATTCGAATTTTTTGCAGCAACAAGAGTTGACGACAATGGAAAACTTCCAGAACTGTTATTATTCAATGCCAGAACCCCTGAGTTTCCAGCACCAATAGGATATACAACGTATGCGGTGCCTTCCTCTGTGAATGAGAGTCCTGTGCTCAGTAGACCCTCGGAAGTCGCTGCCAAGCCGCTGACCCCAGCGGTGAGATTTTCAACAAATGAATAGGACCAATTCGCAAGATTTGTGCAACTCGCCAGTGTTGTCGTGCAATAGGCGTAGTGAATTCTATTATTTGCTCGATCATAATATGTAATCGCTGGACGTGAGTTTGATGGATTCAATTTTACTTTTGCACCCATACCACTAGCGGTAAATGCTGTTACATTTGTTGCCGTTGACCATGTTGCCCCGCCATTAGTGCTTTGAGAATATTCAACACGGTTATTCGCGCTGCGATCATAGTAGGCGACAACGATATTTCCATTCGTATCAAAATCTGCTGTGAGATTTGAATTTGAATTCGCTAAATTTGTAGATTCGATCTGTGAAACGTTCGACCAGTCTCCCGTTGCAGGATTAAGTCTTGCCGACCAAATTCCAGTATTTGCAACGGTTCCATGATTTGCCACACCGACAATCATCACCGGCGTGACTGAAGTCGCTGTTCTGTCCATTGCCACCGCGACACTATGAAAGGCAGGAGCTGTTGCCGCAGTCACAGCGGTCCTAAAGGGAAAATAGTATGTCGACCACACACCCGTGCCATCTGTTTCTGTATTTGTTGCAATTCTAAATCTTAACGTTTGAAGATCGTAGAAACCGATCCATGGTTTATCATGACTATCGAATGCCAGAGAGACGGCTTGTGGCTGACCAACTATTGGAACTGTTCGAATATTCCAAGCATCTGACGACAAAGTTCCATTCCGTAGACCGTATTTAAGAATACCTGCTGTTGCTACATTAGCTGAATAGTCCACAAACACTGCCGCTGGGGTGCCATTTGAAGTTGCCGCTGCTGCCAAATTTGGAACTTGACTCGCAGTCATCTGAAGCTGTCCGTCAATTGCCAAAGGTGTTTCATAAAATTCAGCAGTCGCGCTGTTTGAGGCAACCGTAGAATTTTCAATCCATCCAAAAACTAAATTTCCATTTAACGGTGCCGCAGCTGCTGTTTTTGCAAAAGTTGTATACGCTTGCGAGAGCGTTGAATCGACAGCAATTCCACCACGCGTTGTTCCTGCGGCTGCAAGAGTAGATGTCGAAACAGTCCCCTGAGCATTCCAAGATGTGAATGATCCACCCGTCGTATTGTAATACCGAACACTTGTTGTCGTTTCGTTTGCGATCAGGTGATAGTTATTGCCAGTAACTCGCTCCAAATTTAAAAAAGCGTTCCCACTATTTGCAGTGGTTCCTGAAATTGTACCACTTGATGCGATAGCCCCAACTGTTCCAGCTGAGCAACCACCGCCCGCAAAGGCCGACTGGTAAATAGCAAGGCCAGAGCCATTGTGAGCAATGGCTCGAACTGGAGCATCAACAATCGAATCATCCACTGCAAGCTGGACAGTGACTCGGTTTGTGCCAGTCCCCGTTAAAGTTTGAAGTGCTCCTCCGGCCCAGCTGGCAATACCAGTTAAACAACTTGAAAGATTCGACTGACGACAGATTGCATAGCTTGAATTCGCAGCACCTGTAATAGAAACAACAGGATAATAAGTTGTTCCAGAGTAACACCAGCCAAGCCCCAGCGAATGCGGAAATGTTCCAACCGTTCCCAATGTTGTCGATGGAGACGAATAGCTTGCACCTGACGAACAATCCGAAGTGCAAAGAATTAAATGAGAGCTTCCAGCCGTATTTCTTGCATAAACTATTGCAACTTGATCTGAAGGATTCACTTTCATTTCAATCGCTCGAATGACAGTACCACCAGTATCTAAATTTTTAATTGTCCAGGCGCCCTCTGTCGCTAGGTTTGCTGTATTTCGAATTGCAAGCTGCAAAGTCGTTGTCGAATTAGACCACACAACTATCGGAATGCCCGTGCTCAGAAATACAAGTCGAATGTGAGTGAAAGAAGTCGTACTTGCTGAAGACACAATTTCAGTATTCCAATTCGTCCCATTCCAAAATGTATAGCGAATACATGCGCATCCTGCATCCGTATAAACTGATGCTGGATAATTGGTTGTCGGGATAAGTTCGATATCTGACCAGAGCCCGCGCAGTGCCACAGTTGTTGCTGTTGCTCTTTCTCCGCGCCAAATAACTGAAGTGTCGGAAGAAGAGCAAACATTTGTAGAGCTGACTGGGGCTGGGATTTCTATCGGTTCCGTGTTGAGATTTGTTACGCTCGCGTCTTTATTACAGCCTGTGCTTGCGACAAGCAAGACAACAAAAAGCAGATATGCAAATATATCTTTCTTCATAAATATCCTCATTTCAGTAGCCAATCTTGATTCCAATAGGAATCGCAATCTGAGTTCTCGTATCTTGTCCGGATGTCACACCTCGGCTGACGAAACCATCATAGGAGACTTGATCTATTCGATAACTGGTTCCAAAAAATCCAATGATATCATCCGACAATGGAGTCTCCAGTAAAAATTTAAATTCAGCGCCAATAAATTTTGGATTATAACCCGTGATCTGCTGCGACTCTGTGATCTGGTGAGGAAGGTAAATCAGAAACTCAGATTGCATCGACCAATCAAACTCCAGTTCCATTCTGTAAGTCGCATTGAGCAGAAGACCTTGGCTCGACTGTTTTGTTAAAATATTATTCGGCAAAGTATCTGTGGCACCTGTTTGTAAAATACTATATCCAAAACCAATACGTAAGTTTTCAAATCTTCCAAAATCCCAAGGTAAAATTGAAATGATAAATCTGAATTCTTCACGAAAAATGGAGAGACTGGCTGGAGTCACCCCTAATGGCGCCGTCTGATCAACCGAAGCCTTGTCATACTTAAAGTCATACTGAGTTTCGCTGTCAGGGTTTTGATACGAAAAATCAATTCCATAAAGCAGACCACCCCGGCCAGGCAAATCGGAATTGAATCCTGATCCCGAAAGGCCTGACGAAAGAATTCCATACCCAGATTGAAGACCAATATATCTTCCCTTTCCGACTCCCTGTGCGTGAGCTAAAAAACTGGCGAATACAAGCAACGTGGTTATAAATAAAATTTTCATAACTGAGGAGTGCTCCAGTTGATGAAATAAGAAATCTTACTTGAAGACGTCGTCGCAGGCTTACGGTCTTCCATATTTTTTTGTTGCTCCAAAGCAAGTGCCGCATTAACTCGGGCTTTAGAATAAAGAGGCGAATCAGCAGGAACTTTTAGCCAATGCTGAATGGCCTCTGACAATTTATTTTCTTTGAAAAATGAAATGGCAGCATGAAAATCTATCTCTAGTGAGGGTTCAGTCACCTCTGAAAGCATAAGTCTTGATTTTTCATATTTTTTAGAAAGATCAAGAAAATAAGCATAGTAAAATTTAGAGATACTTGATTTGTTTTTTTTAGTGATAATTTCCATACGCTCAAGCGCACCTTCACTATCTCCTACAAGCCACAGCAGTTTTGACAGCTCAACTGAAGCCCAAATATTGTTAGGATTATTCTTGTTAAATAACTTAAGCGCTATCCCCAATTTTTCAATATTTTTTCTCTGAAATAAAAAGGCAGACCAACTTCTCATTGCAGGCTCGAATTCAGGACGTTGATTTAGAATCGTTTCAAACTGAATATCGCTCTCTGCGATGTTTCCACTAAAAACTAAAGATTCAGCAAGCAACTGACGAATTTCGACATGGCTTGGAGCTAACGTCACCGCTGAGTCAAAAAATTTCGTAGCCTTTGAAAAATCTTTTTTGAAAAAAGCGGATCTACCGAGATACTCAAAACATGATCCGTTCTTAGGGAATAATTGAATACATTTTTGACCAATTTTTTTAACATCTTGGTGATAGTGACTGAAATATGCTGATCGAACATATGAAGAAATAATTCGTTCATCGAACGGTCTTATTCCGTAGGCTTTTTGGAAGTCTTTATAAGCATCAACATACAGTTTCAGTTGAAAATAGGATTCTGCGCGATCAGCAAGAGCGCTGTAATTTTTTTTGTCTCTGCTCAGATAAACTGTCAAAGTTTCAATTGCTTCACGGTGCTTTCCAAGTTTTTGCTGAACAACAGACTTGATGTGAAGAACTGTCTTTGCTTGCCCTAAAATTTTCTCAGTAAAATCAATTTCGACAAGGGCCTCATTGAATTTTCCTGCGGCCAGGTAGACTTCAGCAAGCCAAAGACGATATTCACCAACAAATGGGCTTTTTTTTATCTCAAGATTAAGTGTCTCCGCAGCATCATCCCACTTTTTAGAATCTTTAAAACTTGTGATAAGTCCTAACAGAGCATCGCGTTTTAAGTCTTCAGACTTAAAGTAAACCTTTTTGAACAACTTAATAGCCGTCTTATGATTTCCAGTTTTTTGTGCACTGAACGCTTGATCCAATACGGGCTTGAATCGCTCTCTATCGAGACTTTCAGCGAATGCTGAACTACACACCAGCAATAGATGAAAAAGAAATAGAATTGTGATTCTCATGAAGATTCTCCGTTCCGTACTGTCGTGTCGGAGATTCTTTAATAATATTTAGAATTTGAACTGTAATTAAGATTTAAGGCCTAAACAAAACAAGTGATTTAGACCATTGTCTAGCAAGAAACTAGGACATCTGTTTTTTTAGAGATCGATATTCTTAAAAGAATTGGCTTCTTCATCAAACTCCAGAAGTTGACCTGATTCTAAATCAAAATAAATTCCCATCACTGCAAGACCACGATTTTGAATGGCTGACACCACAAATGGAAATGTTTTTATATTTTTAATGGATGTGATGATGGATTCAAGTTCGCAATGTCGACAAAGAACCTCGTCAGAATCTCCCTGAAACTTTGCTAACACACGATCCTTGGCATCTTGTGCGATTCGAACCCATTGCTCCACAAACCCATTTGGACGAATGGAATCGTTTGTCATCAGAGCTCGTATACCACCACACTGCCGATGCCCCAGTATAATAATATTCTCTACAGACAAGTTAATCACTGCAAATTCAATCGCCGCACTCACACCATGATAAAGCCCACCCGTTTCATAGGGCGGAACCAAATTAGCAACATTTCGTATAATGAATAATTCGCCTGGTGATGCCGAAGTAATAATTGCAGGATCGACTCGTGAATCACTGCACCCAATAATTAGTGTTTTAGGAGATTGTCCATTGCCTGTTGTTAAGCGTTGATACAATGGATGCTCATTCGCAAAATACTTGTCGCGAAATTTACGAAAACCCGCCATCAACCGCAATATTTCTTTTTTTCCCATATCCAGGTTCATACCTCAAATACCCTGAATAGAGAAGTTTAGAATAAGGCCTTAAGCTATATTCTTACGAATCGTTTTTAAAGCGCCTGACCAGCTCTCGACATCATCAAAAACGGCTTTTAAACTTTTTTCATGATGGCTTGAAGGCTTAAAAACTTTGTAATTCTCGAAATCCGAGTGTAGCGATAGCATCAGCTGGTTGCGAACATCAGCCATCTTCAACTCTCCGGCAACAAGACGCAAATTCTCAACGGCTCGGGCCCCCATGGCGCTTCCGTAACTGACAAATCCACAGGCTTTGTTGTTCCACTCTTTGTACAAGTAATCAAATGCATTTTTCAATGCAGCAGACGTCGAGTGATTGTACTCTGGGGTTACAAAAACAAAACCATCCAATTTTGCAATCGCTGCCGCCCATTTTTTTGTATGTTCTTTCGTGTAATTTCCCATCATCGGCGGATTGGGTTCATCCAACAGTGGTAAATTGTAATCCAATAAATCGATTAAATGATAGTTTACCTCTGATCGTGTTTGGGCTTGTTCAAACACCCATTTTGCAACACCTTCACCAATTCGACCGGGACGAGTGCTTCCCATAATAATGCCTATGTTCATAAACAAATCTCCTTTTTATAATAGTTATTATCACTTAATTCGATAAATCCGCCCGGAATCCGTCGAGAAAAAAATATCTCCATCGCTGGATTCAATTACAGATCGAATACGCTCATTCAAGTTAGCAAATAAACGCTCTTCATTGCGGTTACTATCCACACGATTTAAATGGGTCAGCACAAGCGCACCTAAAAAAAACGAATCCTTATATTGGGGGAATTTTTTACCAGAGTATTTAAGTAATCCAGATGGCGCAATCGAAGGAACATAAAAATAATATGGTTGCTCCATTCCTGGTTTTTCTTTTCCTTCGCCAATTTTTGATCCATCGTAATCAACCCCATGAGTGATCACCGGCCAACCATAATTTTTTCCCGCTTCAATTTTATTGAGTTCATCGCCGCCTCGCGCGCCGTGTTCGCTCTCCCATAAGGCGTTCTGAGCTTTATCAAAAAATAAACCCTGTGGATTTCGGTGACCATAGCTATAAATTTCAGAAAGAGCCTCCGGCTGATCCAAAAATGGATTCCCCTTTACGGCTTTTCCATTTTGATCCAAACGAAGCACTTTTCCCAAATGCGTTTGTAAACTTTGTGCAGAATCCCTGAGAATATACCGATCCCCCATAGTCATAAAAAGATGACCAGTTGAATCCCAAGCCAAACGCGAACCAAAGTGCTGCTTTGAATTGCTTGCGGGCTTTGCAGAAAAAATTTCCGTTAGGTTTACAAGAGATCTCAAATCTTTTGTTAATGTCGCAAATGCTAAACATGTTGAGTTTAAATTTCCAGGGCGCTCGCAAGAATAAGTAAAATATATTTTCCGCGAATTCACAAAATCTGGATGTGTGACAACATCCAAAAGACCACCCTGCCCCTGATTCAATACCTTTAACTCTGATTTAACTTCTGAAACTTTTCGATTCTTCAAATCCAGTATTTTAAATTTTCCACCACGAGTAGTAAAAAGAATTTCTGTCTTTGAAATAGGCGCTAATGCCCATATCACATCATGACCATCCGTTAGACGTTCCGTCGAAATAGCTGCCGAGACCTCGAAACCCAATACCACCGCTAAAACAAAAAAGAGTCCTTTTTTCATTGATTCAGCCTATCAGGACTTGCATCTGAAATGATAATTATTTTTTCTCGACATTCGTTTCGATAATGCTAGGCTTCAACACGAAATGACAAAAGAAAAATCCACAAACACTCTTCGTAAAAGAAAAACAAAAAACCCGTGCGCGGGATGTGGCCTTCATCATGATCTTTGCATTTGCAGTCAAATTCCAAAACTGGATTTAAAAACAAGAGTCTCATTGATTATTCATCGCCGAGAAATGAAACGCACAACCAATACCGGCATGCTGGCACTGAAGGCTTTAACCAATAGTGAGATGCGAATTCGAGGGGATCAAAATCGCCAACCTCTGGATTTATCTGATCTTATGAATCCAACTCATCGCACACTTTTATTTTACCCCTCTGATGACGCCATCGAGTTGACCCCTGAACTCATCGCACAAGATCCTCGCCCTATTATGCTGATAGTCCCCGATGGAAATTGGCGACAAGCCAGCAAGGTCAGCATACGTCACCCCGAACTTCAATCGGCTGTACGAGTCAAACTTGGAGGAATCAATACTTCTGCTCATCATTTGCGAGCTGAGCATATGGTTGAAGGAATGGCGACACTGCAAGCGATCGCCTATGCATTAGGGATTATCGAAGGTTTACATGTTCAACAGGAACTTCTGAAGTTATATCAGCTTAAACTGCATCAGACTCTTAAGGGGCGCGGGGTTGTTGTTGAGAATTAGTAGTCTTATACAAAAGAGTTTATTTATCCACATTATCCAATGCCGAGGAATAGTAAATCTGATCCTTATCATCCATCATGATAAAGTCTTTATAAATTTTTAAAACATTGCTGATTTTTTGCTTTTTCTCGTCAAGGCAAACTTTTTTACCGCACATCACACCTGTAATTTCAACATCTGCTGATATTCCCGGAGTTAAATGGTATGTCCATACTAAGCCAGTCGATCTGATTTTGAAAAAATTGAGATTGGTTAATCTTATTAACGGCGTATCTTTATTAATATTTAATATTGTTCGTTGGAATTTATTATGAAAACTATTGCCGCTCAAAATTTCACTAAGCTCTTTTGTAGCGCACGTTTTTTTATTTGTAATTTCAATATTGTCAGACATTAATTTATTATTTTCATCTACGTGCATAAAATTTGACTTAATAAATACATATTTATTTTTAAATGGCCGAGGGCATGGATTAAATTTCGCGTAATCTATTTTTTTCTTATTTAGTAATATATCAGTCACTTCGCATAAGTTTTCATTTTTTTGATGAAGCTGATCCTTCGTAAGTGTGGCCAATACACATTTTTCAGTCCCCCTCGGTCTACCAAAGCTCTGGACATTTAGTGAGCCAAGCAAAACAAGAAACAAAATTGTTTTCATAAAACTCCAAAGTTTTTAAAATCCATACTACTATAATGACTCATCAGTGTGCAGCTTTCCTTCTGCATCCAAAATTGCCGAAGACAATCTCTTTTTTAATACAATGTTAAGTTTGCAATTTTTATTTTTTTTACAAAGTTTTTCGTTTTTTTCCAACCTCACCACAAACCCTGGATTTGCATAATAGGTTTGGTACTCTTTATCGTCGAAGACCAAATGGAATTTATTTTTCATCAATTCCTCAGGTGATAATTTAAGCATATGTGCATTAAATAAAATTTCAGACGCCTCACTACACTCGCTTTTTTGCCAAATAAAACTTAATCGCGATCTATTTTTACGCCCAGAAAGCGCTCCACTTCCAAAAACTGTCAATTGATCTGCTGGGTACCTCTTTCGAATATATTCAATTTTTCCAGTCAATTTAGGACACAAATGAGCAAGTAAGTACATATTGTCGAAATTATCTTTAGTTTTCAATAAGTATCCGCAATGAACTTCTTCGCTTAACCTACCAAAAATCTTATCGTGCAAAATAATCTTAGATTTCTTTTTTTCAAACTTTACAATTTCAGCTGACTTCACATCTAAGCATGTTTCATTCTCAACAGCCTCAGCATTTAAGCCAGCAACACATAATGTGTAAAAAAAATAAAAGACTAACAAACCTCTCATAACACTCCAAATTTTTATAAACATATGGGGCGACTTCTTTTATAATATTTGACTGTTGAAATTTCAAACTTGATATTTGATTGAAATGAATTAAATACTCTTTTTTCAACCAAATACGATTTTACCTATCACTTATATAGTTTACTCATGTGACCTCAAAATTAAAAACTGTGGCGGACAGATTAGTTTCCATATTTTTCTATGGGATCCAATGCCGAGGAGTAGTAAATCTGATCCTTATCATCCATCATGATAAAGTCTTTATAAATTTTTAATACTTTACTGATTTTTTGCTTTTTCTCATCAAGACAAATTTCTTTTCCACACATTTCACCGGTAATTTCTACATCTGCTGATATTCCTGGAGTTAAGTGGTAAGTCCATATTGACCCAGTTGATCTGATTTTGAAAAAATTGAGCTTGGTTAATTCTTTTAGCGGCGTGCCCTTGGGAAGATCTTTTATTTTATAACCGGTGAAGTCTTTTGGTTCTCTGTAAATATGAACCCCATCGACATATTTTATATCACAACTTTTTTTATTTGTGATTTCAACTTCATCAAAGTAGGGACTTACAACGCCAGTTGTTGCTATAAAAATGAATTTCCTTTTGCTTGCTAATGGGCAAATTCTAGTTGCAGATCTCCATTTTTTATTATTTTTTATTTCAACAAAGTATGCGGTGCAATATTTTTCATTTAACTCTATATTTTCTGTTGAAAGCTTTGCCTCTATACATCCCCATGTATTGTAATCAGGCTCACCTAATGAAAAAGAAAACTGACAGTAAAGTAAACTCGCAATAAGAATAATAATTTTCATAGTACTCCAAAGTTTTTATAAACGTATGGACCAGCTTCTTTTAAGACATTTGATTGTTGAAATTTTAAATTTGATATCAATTTTTCTAAATTAATATTTGATTGAAATGAATTGTATAATCTTTTTTCAACTAAATACGATCTGACCATCCATTGATGTTGACCTGAGGTTAGCTTTGTTGATTCTAAATTATTTATCAGCATTATCCATTGCAGAAGAATAGTAAATTTTGTCATTGTCATCCATCATTATAAAGTCTTTGTAAATTTTTAAAACTTTGCTGATTTTTTGCTTTCTTTCATCAAGGCATATTTTTTTACCACACATTTCACCAGTAATTTCAACATCTGCAGAAATTCCTGGTGTTAAATGGTAAGTCCATACTAAATCTGTCGATCTTATTTTGAAAAAATTCAGCTTTGTAATTTGATTTAAAGGTGTGCCTTTGGGAAGGTCTTTTATTTTATAACCAGAGAATTCTTTAGGTTCCTTATAAATATGAACCCCATCGACATATTTTATATCACAACTTTTTTTATTTGTGATTTCAACCTCATCATCCGTGCTTAAAAAGCCATTGGATGCTATATAAATAAATTTTCTCTTACTGGGTAACGGACAAATTTTAGATACTGAGCGCCATTTTTTTTTATTTTTAATTTCAACAAAATGTGCATAGCAATTTTCCTTGTCATCTTCTATATTTTCCGCTGAAAGCCTCGCCTCTACACAACCCCTTGTATTGTAGTTCGGTTCACCAAATGAAAATGAAATTTGGTAAATAAATAAACTAGCAACAAGAATAATAATTTTCATAATACTCCAAAGTTTTTATAAACGTATGAACCAGCTTCTTTCAATGCATTTGACTGTTGAAATTTTAAACTTGATATTAACTTTTCTAAATTAATAATTTTATTTAGAATAATTTGTTTTTTATCAATATCTGTTTCTTGATCGTATTCACGTTTTAATTTGTACAAACTAGTCTCTGATAAATTAATATTTGATTGAAATGAATTGTATAATCTTTTTTCAACTAAATACGATCTGACCATCCATTGATGCTGACCTGTGGTTAATTTTGTTGATTCAGAAACAAACTTCTTACCTGATTGTAATATTTTATTTTCTATTCCATCAAAAAATGCTTTGTACACAAATATATAACTTGGTTTTTCAGCAATTTTTAATGGCTGAATAGATAAAACAGACCGCTCATTTAATTGAGAACCGTTATCTAAATAAATTTCAACAAAAGGATTTTTTAATACTTCCGTCGCTGGACTTGCCATTATTGTCGCTTGTGGTGTATACAAAATATTTTCCATTTCCTAAGTTCAAACAAGCCCACCTCGGTTAATTTCTATTAAGTCAAATTGCTCCAGCGTTTCAAGTATAACCTTTCTTTCAATCATGCGCTTGCTTCG
>Ga0209542_10000177_pt1 | contig 156763 bp, 180 predicted proteins | sample RifCSPhighO2_01_FD_184028 | JGI IMG/M metagenome (GOLD analysis project Ga0209542, IMG submission 184028) | Soil microbial communities from Rifle, Colorado - Rifle CSP2_plank highO2_0.1 (SPAdes) (version 2) | ecosystem: Environmental > Terrestrial > Deep subsurface > Rock core/Sediment ... | reverse complement strand
GCGCCACCACCGCGGAAACGCTCAATCTGGCGCTTGCCAAAACCCAAAATGATGTCGCGAAAATAGGAAGTTTGGGCGCGGCAACCTTAGAAAATGAGAAAATCACAACAGACAAAGCAAAAGCCGAGAATGACTTAGCCGATTGTTTAAATCCGCCAAGCGGTGGAGATTAGAAATGAGAAAAGAAAATAAAAAATTCATAATCACAATTTTCTCAATAGTGCTTTTCTGTTTGATGTTTAATTTCATCGCGGCGCCGTTGGCGTTGGCTGCAGCCGCATGTCAAAAAACAGACGGCACAATTGTTAAAACATATTCAATGTCATGTGACGCGTCAGAGTGTTCAAAATTGGAGGGAATATGTAAGCCTATTAATGTAAGTGAAAGCGGTATAAAGACAGCGGATCAAGAAGTCTTATTAAACAAGGCTGGTGGGGCGTTCGGCATAGGTAAGGGATTGCTATGGGGACTAAACATAATTTTAACGGCAGCAGTGCTTGCTATGGGGAAATTCGTCGCGCTAGCTGGAAGTTTTTTTGACGTAGCTATTCATAATGCAGCCTTAAGTGGCTTCAATAATTTAATAGCTGTACAAAAAGGCTGGGAAGTGTCGCGAAACATCGCTAATCTTTTTTTCATTCTCATACTGCTTGCTATTGCAATTGCCACTATTTTGCGCATACAAAGCTACAATGCAAAACAATTGCTACCTAAACTAATAGTGATAGCCTTGCTAATTAATTTCAGTTTAACAATAAGCTATGTAGTAATTGATTTCGCAAATATACTCGGAGGTGGCTTTTGGTTTGCACTTACTAAAAATGGAAGCCAGTCTATCTCTCAATCTCTAATGGCTGGTGCTAGATACCAAGAGATTTTTGACACCAATGATGTTATTAAAACTTCGGGGTGGGAAAAATGGTTGTGGGGCACAATTGGCACTGTTTTAGGTGCTTCAATCGCAGGAGCAGGCTGTTTGACAGGATTTTTCTGCCCAGGAGCAATTGCGCTCGGAGGTTTGATGATTGGAGGGACGTTCGCTGGTTATGCAAGCTGGGCAACATTAAGTTCATCAGCCAACTTACAATCCGCTATAGATTATTTTTACCTAATAATGCTCCCGCTTATTGTTTCTCTTCCGCTGGTTTTCGTCTTTGTATTTGGGGGAATTTTAATGATTATCAGGTTCGCCATACTAACTCTACTTTTGGTTTTAGCACCATTAGCTTTCCTTTTTTATATACTGCCTACAACAGAAAAATATTGGCATACTTGGTGGGAAAAGTTGATTTCTCATGCATTTTTCTTCCCCGCTTTTATGTTTCTTCTTTACATCAGCATCTCCATAGCCAACACTATGACGCGTAGCGCGATTAGCGGAAATATAACCCAAAATTTTCCGTTTTTGGTTGATACAACTACAGTTGTCGTACTTTTAATCTCTTCTCTTTTAATTGCGCGCACAATGGGCATCTACTTTGCTAGCTCGGTCTTGGGTTGGGCAACTTCAAGTAGAAAATGGCTCACGGGATTTGTGGGAGGAGTGGCGGCGAGGAATTTGGTGGCGCCGATTGGAGCAAGATTGCAGCAAACCAAGGCCATGGGAAGAATAACGGAGGCCTCTCCGACTTTGGGTTATTACGCGCGGATGGGCACGGGCTGGCTGGCCGGGCTGGGCAAGGCGCCAGCGCAAGCGGAGAATATGGCTAAAGCGGCATTGGCGCAAGGCAAGGGAACATGGGGGGCGTCGTTTGGAAAACTTGGTCGGGCAGGGCAAGAAGCGATGCTGAAAGGGATGACTCAAGAACAACGCGCGGAATTTGTTGCCGGCCTTTCAAGAAATCAAGCGATAAGGGCAAACGATATTCTTCGTTCGCCGCAGTTTAGCGCGACCGAAGCCGCGAAATTTGATCTGGAAAGTTGGAAGCGGCAGACCAGGCCGCAACAACAAGCGCGAATGGCCGGATGGCTTGGCATTAATCCTAAAACCGGACTTCCCAATAATCAAGAAGCTGCGGCTGAAGCTTTGCGCAGTATGAGCCCCGAGGACCAAGCAACCCTGGTTGATTCGCTAGCGCTGGTTGACCCTGCGTTGGCAAAACAAGCCACAGATTTCATTGAATCGCGATTCAGTCCGAAAGACCAACAAAGTTTCAAGATTGCCCGCCTTCTACGTAAGACCGATGATGAGCAACATACTAAATTCGCCACCGAACTTAACAATGATGATAAAGAAGCTTTCCTGCGTAAAAAAGACGCTAAAGGGCAAGCTAGGTTTATGGATAGCTTTGCTACAATGCCGGCTGGCTTTAATGCAAAAGATTGGACTGATGCCGAAACCGCAGCTAAAACAACAATCCAAACTCGTTTTAGCGCCAGCGAACAAAGGGCTTTCAAGGAAGCGGTTATTGAAAATACAAGCGGGAAAGCTGTTGATAAAATTAAGGTAGCCGCGGCGACAATGTCTGATGAAGAGCTAGATATTCTACAAAAAGTGGGAGATGAAAATAAGATATCGCGGCTGATAAGCGCTAAAGCGGGGGAGAAAGCTATAGCTCAAAAGATTGGTAAAAGCATAGTTAAGCGCGGGCAAGAAAATAAATATATTGATCGCGTAGCGCCAAGGCAGTTTATAGACACAATTATGGGCGCGGCTGATACTAGATCCCATCAAGAAAAATTAAAAGAATACTTCACTAAAGTTGACGCCAAAGCTTTGCGCAGGAATTTATCTCCGGATATTATTAAGCAAAAAGAATTTGTGGAAGATGTTTTGGCGGCAGGGACGATAGAAGATATTTCACTAATCACTGGAGACACGAGGCGCGCGGCTGCGTTTAAAGAAGGTTATGAAGCGATATTAACAGCATCAAGAGTCACAATAGGACCCAGAACGGAGGATAGAGCGCAGGCCCTGGCAAACGAGATGCAGAGAAAGGGAAATAATATCGCCGCTCAAGAATTAAGAGATTATGTTGCGGGAATTTCTCCGTATAAAGAAGTAATTACAAGTATATTGGAGGGTAGAGCGCAACCTAAAACACCCTAAAACTATGGCCGACCAAAAAGATATTTTAGAAAGAGTTTCAGAACTGCCGGATGATCTCCGGAAAGCGCTTTTCGCGCGCTCAACGACCGATACGATACAAGTCGTTGGAAAAAATGCCGGACTTTCCATTGATAAAATCGGGGAGTTAGCTGACGAAACGGGACGGGTGATGCTGGGAATTACTTCACCCTCGGATTATGTAAAAAATCTGGTGAGCAGATTGAGTGTTAATCAAGAAAAAGCGAAAGCCATCGCCGAAGAAATAAATCAAAAAGTTTTCCAGCCGGTGAGGGAGTCGCTGAAGAAAATACATGGGATAGAAACACCCCCCCCAGCCCCCCCCTTATCAATGGGGGGAGAAAGAGTAGAGATATCCCCTCCTTTACAAGGAGGGGTCAGGGGAGGTAAAGAAATAGAAATCAAACCGCAACCCAAGCCATTGCCGAAGCGGGAAGATATTGAAACGCAAAAACCAAAAACAGAAGAAGCCAAAACGGCGTTTCAAGCTCCACGTTCCACGTTTCAAGAAGTAATCCCTCCAATCTTTGTTAAAAAAATGCCCACACCAATAGCTTCGCAATTAGGCGGGCAAGCTCCGCCAGATATTCTTCCCGCTCCAAAAGAATCTTTGCCGCAAAATTTTCTTGCCGCTAAAACGGAATTAGAAAAAGCTTTGTCGTCGCAGCCTGCCCGCAATGCTACGCAAGGCGTTGCAGGCGGGTATAAAGACAAAGACCCTTATCGCGAAATAATAGAACCATAATATGCAACACCAAGTACCGCAATTTATAGACATAGAAGATAAAATTTTCGGGCCTTTAACGGCCAAGCAGTTTTTCTATATTTTGGGCGGCGCCGCCATTGTTTTTATAATGTATGTCTACCTGCAGTTTTGGCTGGTAATTATTCTGGGCGCTCCGATCGCGGCGTTTGCCGGCTCTTTGGCGTTTTTAAAAATAAACGGCCAGCCCTTTATTAAAATTCTGGCCAGCGCCATAGATTACGCCTCTTCGGCCAGATTGTATTTGTGGAAAAAGACAGCCGCGCCAGCCGGGAGGAAGTCCGACTTCTTTGGGGATTTGAAGTCGGACTTCAAAGAGGCTGGCGGAACTCCGAAACTTACCCAAAGCAAATTACAAGATTTATCCTGGTCGCTGGATATTCAAAAGAATATTAAACGATAAATATGGCAAACGCTTTACCATCTCAAGATATTTTAAAGATAGAAGAAATCCGGGATGGCGTCCTGGTTTTAAAAGACGGGTCGCTCCGCGCCGTGATGATGGCCTCTTCCTTGAATTTTTCCTTGAAAAGCGCGGACGAGCAAACTGCGGTTATTATGCAATACCAAAATTTCCTGAATTCTTTGGATTTCACCGTGCAATTTTTTCTGGAGTCGCGAAAATTAAACATTGAACCCTATCTTAATACTTTAAAAGAAGCCGAAGCCAAGCAGACAAACGAACTTTTGAAAATTCAAATAACGGAATACATAGAATTCATTCGAACATTCGTCCGCGCGGCAAATATCGTAAGCAAAAATTTTTATATTATTGTGCCTTTCACACCGGCGATGTTTACAACGCCAAAAGAAGGATTTAAAAGCTTGCTTGGAATTTTTGGGCAAGGCGCTCCCAAACCTAAAACCTTACCGCAAGATAAATTTGACGAATATAAAAATCAGCTCTGGCAAAGAGCGGACAGCGTGATTCAAGGGCTAGTACGGACTGGCGTTAGAGCGGTTCCCCTGAACACCGAGGAACTGATTGAACTTTTTTACAGTCTTTACAACCCCGGCGAATTAGAAAAAGGCAAACCCTCACACCAAAGTGATTTTGGTGTGGGGGTGAACCCCCTATCATAAATTTATGGCATTACTGAATATATTTAGAAAAAAGAAACCTAAAGAAACGGAAATTACTCCGGTTTTTCCGGAAGAAATTTATCGCGCCGGCGTTTTGGAATTAAAAGACGTTATCGCGCCAGCGGCGCTGGAAGTCACGGCCAATCACATGCGCCTTGGAGAAAAATTGGTGCGGACAATTTTTATTTTTTCGCTCCCCAGATTTCTTTCTTCAAACTGGTTTTCTCCCATAATAAATTTGGATAAGGTTTTTGATGTTTCCATATTTATACATCCGGTGAATACCGCAACAGTTTTAAAAAAACTTCAGCGGAAAGTCGCCGAAGTTCAATCGCAAGTTTCCATCCGGCAGGAAAAAGGATTGGTGCGAGACCCGATTTTGGACACCGCCTTCCAAGATTTGGAATCTTTGCGCGACAAGCTCCAGCAAGCGCAGGAAAGATTGTTCAATTTCGGGCTTTATATCGCGGTTTATGGAAATACTATAGAAGAGCTGGATAAAGCGGAGACTGAAATAAAATCCATGCTGGAGTCGCGTTTGGTTTATGCCAAGCCCGCGCTTTTTCAGCAAAAGGAAGCCATGGACTCTATTTTTCCCCAAGCTTTAGACACTCTTGGCGTCAACAATTATCTGAATTCCTCGCCCGCCTCCAGCGTTTTCCCATTTGTTTCTTTTGACCTCACTTCCAATAGGGGAATCCTTTACGGCATCAATTCGCATAATAATTCTCTGATTTTATTTGACCGCTTTAGTTTAGAAAATTATAACTCGGTAATTTTTGCCAAAGCCGGCGCCGGAAAATCTTACGCCACCAAACTGGAAATATTGCGCTCCTTAATGTTTGAAACGGATGTCATCGTTATAGACCCTGAAAAAGAATATGAATATTTGGCCGAAGCCGTTGGCGGAAGATATTTTAATATTTCTTTGACCTCGCACCACCACATCAATCCTTTTGATCTGCCGATGCCTCGGGAAGACGAATCGCCCGCTGATGTTTTGCGCTCGCACATTATAAATTTGGTGGGCCTTTTCAGAATTATGTTGGGCGGGTTAAACCCCGAGGAAGATTCCGTCATTGACCGCGCCATAACCGAAACCTACGCTTCGCGGGACATCACGCCGGACTCGAATTTCAGTAAAGCCACCCCGCCAATACTTTCCGATTTGGAGCTTGTTTTGGCCAATATGGAAGGAGGTGAAAGTTTAGCCCAACGCCTCCGAAAATTCACCAAAGGCACCTGGTCGGGATTTATCAACCAGCCGACCAATGTTGATATCAACCAAAAATGCGTTGTTTTTTCCGTCCGCGATATGGAGGATGATTTGCGTCCAGTGGCTACGTATTTAATAATCCACTATATCTGGAGCGCCATCCGCGCGAATATTAAAAAAAGATTACTGGTGGTGGACGAGGCCTGGTGGATTATGAAAAATGAAGACGGCGCTTCGTTTCTCTTTGGCATAGCCAAGCGCGCTAGAAAATATTACCTGGGCTTGGCCACTATCACCCAGGACGTCGGCGACTTTTTAAATTCGCCCTACGGAAAATCTTTGATTACCAATTCATCCATCCAAATTCTACTGCGCCAATCTCCAGCGTCAATTGATTTACTAAAACAAACTTTCAATCTTACGGATGAAGAAAAGTTTTTGCTCCTTGAGTCCGATGTCGGCGAAGGGCTCTTTTTCGCTGGATTAAAACACGTTGCCATAAAAATCTTAGCTTCTTACACTGAAGATCAGTTGATTACTTCCGACCCGGCCCAGCTCTTGGCGATTAAAAAAGCTAAAGAAGATTTTTCCCTGCCCGACCGGCAGGCGGGCGCCCAAGGCGAACAGGTATCACAAAAATAATTTATGGACGAAACAAACACAATGGACAATCAAAATTACGCCGGTCTTCAACAAGATCGCAATGCGGATGCGCAAGACGAGCCCATTGCTTCTTCCGGAGCAACCGCTGTCAGAATGAGCGCGATTACGGCCACATTGCTTATTCTGATGGCTTTGGGAATTGATGGCCTGCAGGTATTCTTAAATTTTATAGTCATAGGCGTCGTGCTAAACTGGATAATAGACATATTCACTTGGCTCCTGTTTTTTGTTTGGCTAAAAAGTCTAGGGATTTCAGGAAGCATTAAAAAAGATAAAGACCTAAAGAGATTGATATTTCTTGCTTCAGCGTTTGGGTTTGAACTTCTGCCGATTTTAAATTCATTTCCCGGGTGGACAGCTTTTGCTTTAGGCACAGTGATTATTGAATACGGCGGAGAAATTTTAGAAAAAGTACCGATCGCCAAAAAATTCATCAAGAAAAAAGAATCATGAAAAATATTTATAAAATTTTAATACCAGTTCTTGCGTTGCTTTTTTCTTGGCAAGTTTACGCCCTAACCCTCTCCTCGCCGACAGATTTGGCTCTTGATGTTTTTCCTTCATCTCCGCGGGCGGGAGCGTCTTTTACAGTTTCGACCAAGTCTTTCTCTTTTGATATGGTCCGCGCGAAATTTACCTGGTTTTTAGATGGAAAAAATATTACTTCTGGAGTTGGATTGAGAGAGCAAAGTTTCCAAGCCGGAAAAATCGGTTCAGAAATGAATATTAGAGTAAGCGTGATTTCGGCCGATGGAATTTCCTATGAAGCTGGCGCTAAAATTACAATTTCCGACGTAGATTTTATAATCCGCCCCTTAACCTACACGCCAAGTTTTTACAGGGGTTCCGCGCTTGCCACACCTGGAAGCATTACTGAAATAATCGCCGTGCCACATCTTTTTTTCGGAGGAGAAAGGCTGCGCGCCCAAAATCTGATTTACGAATGGTCAATTGACGACAAGCTTTTTCGAAATCAGTCTGGCGGCGGAAAAAATAAGTTCTCCATAAAATTAGCCGATGTCGGCAACAGCGATTACATCGTTACCCTTAGAGTCAGTACCTTAGACGGCGAAATATCCGCGCAAAAAAGCGTGCGCTTAAAAACAACTATGCCAGAAATTTTATTTTATGAAACCAACGCGCTTACCGGATTAAAGTCCATGGCGCTGAATTCTTTTTTGGGCCGAGCGGGGGATTCGTTTTCAATATTGGCGGAACCTTTTTATTTTGATTTAGGTTCTTTGGTGCGCGCCAAATTTAATTGGAACGCGAACGGAACGGCGGCCGCCCCAAACGCCAAAAATCCGTTGCTTTTAGAACTGGCCGCGCCGGATAATACCGATTCGCAAACCGCTTTTTCTTTAAAAATTGAAGACCGCCAGGCGCTTTTCCAGCAAGCCGAAGCATTAATAAATATTTCAGCCACAAAATGAAAAAGAAAATTTTAATAATAATATTTTTATTCTCTTTAGCCGGCACGGCTTTGGCGTATAATTTGCTCCAGCCGCTTCCCGGCGTGGGGCAGACTGTTGATACTTTCCCGGATTATATTACAAAAATAATTCCGTTTATTTTGGGCTTGGCGGCGGTGCTCGCAGTGGTAATGATAGTTATTGGCGGGATAGAATACGCCGTCACGGAAGCGATTGACGCAAAAGCGGACGCTAAAGACCGCATCACCCAAGCGATTTTGGGACTCTTGCTCGCGCTAATTTCTTGGTTAATTCTTTCCACAATAAATCCAGAGCTTGTGAACTTGAAATTAAATATTCCGGGCTTACCAGGCACGCAACAAACAGGGCCTGATCCTATTAGTTTGCCATGTACAAATACAACACAATCTGAATGCGCGCCTGGATTCTGCGATATTCTCTCTGGACAAAGTGTCGGTATGTGCAAACTTTATGCGGGAACATGCCAAAAGCCGGCTGATTGCTCATCTAATATCTGTAATATTCCATCAGGAAGCACAATCGGCGCGTGTACAAATACAGATGTAGTGCCGCCGCCTTCTGCGAAAATTGAAAGCGCCTGTCTTTCTTCCGTTGGCATAATTTTAAGCCCCACAACTAACGCTTGCGACAGTGCTGACTGCGCTTCCCGAGGAGGAAGTTGCAGTAAGTTTATAACTTTACCGCCAACTCTTGCCGCACAAACAGAAAAAAGGGCTGTAATTGTAAAGGGGCAGTTTTCGCAAAGCCAAGAAACGCTAATACAAAATGAAATGGATGCGGTATATGCTTCACTTCCAGACGCTTACGCAAACTTAAAAAAGCCCGTGCTCATACTTAATGCAGACACTATAGACGATATCAATATAGAGGTTGGTGTATCAATTGGCGCAATTGAGGCCGAACGCGGACGATCTTTTTCCGGAACTGAATTTAAACATATTCAAACCACAGTAATAAATGGGGAACAAGCTGGTGTTTCAAACCCTTTTTATAATTCCGGGACATATTTTCAATTTACCCTAGTACATGAGATGGCTCATGCTTTAGCCACAGAAAAATTTGGAGACGCCGATGGTAATTCTGAATGGAAAAACTTACATACTATCTCAGTTTCAGAAAATCGCGGAGTCGCTTTACCCGAAGTACTGGGTCGTGATAAAAAAACCGCTTACGCTTACAATACTTCAGCGGAAGATTTAGCTATGGCAGTAAATGTATATGTTATGACCAATGGCCAATATAAAACCGGTAATGCTAGATCAGATGAAATATTATCTCAAAAATTTAATTGGTTGGAACAAAACGGATTTGTTAAAAAAATGAGATAAAATTATGCAAAATTATTTAACCAGAAGAAATATAATAATCGCGGGGGTGGGAATGATAATTATTATTGCCACGGTGTTTTATTTTGGGTCAAAGAGCGGGACACAAGGGACAGGTGGGGGATTTTTTGGAGCTATTTTTCCATCCGCTCCGACGACGCCTTCAGGCGGTGTCGGAGCTCCGACCCCCGCAGAGCGGGGCGTCGGAGGCGTTGGCGAGCTTCCCTTAAGCGTCGGGGCGGCAAAATCCTTGCCTGTGGGCACATTGATACGCTTAAGCAACGACAATATTTCTTCCATCGCGCCAATAGGAACGACTTCCGCGAGATATCATAAAAATATTCCGGAAAATTTGGGGCATCTTTTTGAAAGGCGCGCGGACGGCGCCGACGAAGAAAAAAGAATTTCTAATTTCACTATCCCGCAAGTTTTGCGCGCCATCTGGGCGCCCAACGGAAAGCGCGCCGTGATTTTTTATAACTTGGATGACCAAATCAAAAAACTTTTAATTGATTACAGCACCACGACTCTAAAAACAAACTTCTTGCCCGATGCCGTTTCAGATGTGGCTTTTTCGCCAGATTCCAAATCCATGGCGTTTATAAATGACGGGGGGGATACCCAAAATATTTTTACAGCCACATCCGATTTTAAAAATCAGAGAAAAATTTTAGACAATAACATTCCTGGGTTGGAAATTTTCTGGCCAAATCAGAATTTTGTAGCTTTAAAAACAAAATCGTCATATGCTATCCGCGGATTTTTATATACGGTTAATATAGAAAGTGGTATATTCACAAAAATCGCCGAGGGTTTGGGCTTGGACGCTGTTTGGAATAAAGATGGTTCGGGGGCGCTTTATTCCCGAAGCGACGCGGACGGCAATATGCTCAACATCAAATTTTTGGACGTTAAAACAGGGGTTGAAAAAGAGTTTATAGTAAAAACTATTGCCGAAAAGTGCGCTTTCTTGAATACTTTAAAAAATGTCGCTTATTGCGGAGTCCCTCGCGAAAAAACACTTGAGCGAATGCCCGATGCCTGGTGGCAGGGGAAAGTCGGTTTTCAAGACGATTTTGTTTTGCTGGACACCGCGACCGGCCAAAGTTCCGTTTTTGTGCCGACTCCCACCGACATTACACAGCCAAAACTCCTTTTGGACGATTCCTTTCTCCTTTTCCGCGACAAAACTTCCGGCAATCTCTGGAGCCTAAAATTGAAACCCTAGTTAAGAACAGAAAATAAATTTTTTACGGTTGACATAAGTTTAGTAAAAAAATTATTTTCTGTTCTAATTAAACCAAATCCAGCGGTTTGATGACCACTCGGCGTTCGAGTCCTTGGCCGGTGGATTCGGTCGCGATATCGGGGTATTCCTGCAAAACATAATGCACGATGCGCCGTTCGTAGGCGTTCATCGGCTTCATCTCCATCGGTTTTTTAAAATAGCGGACGCGCTGGGCGTGCATGCGCGCCGCGTCTTTTATTTCCTCAATCTTTTTTTTATTATAATCGTTGATGTCTATTAAAAATTGAAATCTTCCGCCAGCTGGCGGATCCGGAAATTTCTGCTCGTAAATTCTTTTCACGACATGCGAAAACGCGCTCAAATGCTTGCCGTTGTCGCCGATCAAAAGCTGAGCGTCTTGGGCTTTTATAATAAACCAGCTGTTCTCGCCCCCCTCTTGAAATTCTAAGGAAAAAGAAAATCCCATCTGATCAAGCAGAGTTTTGATGGCATTTTCAATAAATTCTATTTGTGGTTTTTTATCCTCCAACATGCCAGGTAGTAGAATTTCGCATTAATTTTAATTACTGCCTGGCAGCGATGCGAAATTTCACTACCTGGCATGTAGGGGCGTCCCGCGCGCCTTCTTGCGCACGCGCGCTTCGTGCACTATAGCAAAAACATTCATGGCTGTCCAATATAGAGAAACCGCGGCCGGCAGTTTAAAACCTAAAATAAAAATAATAAAGGGGAACACATAAAGCATCTGCCATTGCATCGCCTGGCCCATACTCGCCCGCTGGTCGGGCAGGTCGCCCTTGGCTGAAGTCGCGGCTTTGGGAGGGAGGGCTAATTTTGCCTGCCAAAATTGTGAAATCGCCGCCAAAGCGGCCAGGCCTACGCTAGCCTCTGTTAAAGGAATGAATCCTAAAAACATCGTGTTTATGTTCTCTGGTATTTTTAAAAAAGAATAAACTTCACCAACCGGGAAAGGAAGCCCGTATAAAAAAACCTGATACATGGCAAAAAGTATCGGGAGTTGTATGAGTAGAATAAAAAATCCGGAAAGGGGATTGATGCCGTGTTTTTTGTAAAGTTCCATCAAAGCTTTAGCTTGGTCTTCCTTGTTTTTTTTGTCCGCGTAAATTTTCTTGACTTCCGGCTCAATTATTTTCATGGCATTCTGGGTCTTCAATATTTTATGCGTCATAGGAAACATCAGCGCCCTAATTATCACTGTAAGTAAAATAACTGCCAATCCTAAATCGTGCCCCGGCAAAACAGACGTCAAAAAAATTAACGCTCCCAAAAGGGGGCGATAGAAAATTTCATTATAAAATATTTTGAGCCAAGACATATTTTATATCTTCTTTAATTTCTTTAAAGGAGGGGGCTTTTCTTTCCGATAATTTAATAAAAAAAACAACATCCCGGCCCCGCCTGTCCGGCGGGCGGGCGGGGAGAATTGTTTTTAAAAAACTTTTTACGGCCTCGGACATGCGCCTTTTTGTCAGATTCCTTAAAACCGCCCCACGATTTTTAGGCCCAGAAACTATAAAAGCAAAGCGGTTTTTTTGTTTTTCATTATGGAGTATGCGCGCTGAAATAATTTTCCCGCGGAAACTCCGTGTTTTTGACCTAAAAATTTTTGCCAAATCCGCTCTGCCGAGCCTTAACGCTTTTTTCAGCATATCACATTAAACTGCCAGGCGGTATCTGCCTTTCTGGCGCCTTCTGGCTAGGACATTTTTACCTATTTTGGAGCGCATTCTCTTTAAAAATCCATGCTTCTTGGCTCTTTTTCTTTTTTTGGGTTGGTAAGTGACTGACATAATTTTTTAATTTTACAACAATTCCTGTTTTTTGCAATATTCACAACTCATCCACAATCTATTAACATCTTTTATGATGCAAAGTAAAACAATAGTTTTATAGTAAAACCATGACTAATGAAGAATTATGGGGCCTGGCACTGATCGAAATAGAGCTTGCTGTGTCGCGGGCGAATTTTGTGACCTGGTTTAAAGATACCAGAATTTTGGACTTCGCGGAGGGCACCGTCACAGTTGGAGTCCCCAACGGATTCTCCAAAGAATGGCTGGAAAATAAATTTCATAAGTTTATTTTAAAATCCTTAAGAACACGGGTTCCGGAAATCCGCGCCATTAACTATTCTATAGCCACCCCTTCAACTTCTGCCGCTACTAAAATTAAATTTAAAAAAGAGCTTCCTCCCCCCCAGGAAGAACAGCTTGAATTTAAAGATTTTTATGTGGACCCTAAAACTAATCTTAACCCTAAATACACACTTGACGCTTTTATTGTCGGATCTTTTAATGAACTAGCCCACGCGGCGGCGCTGGCGGTAATTAAAAGTCTGGGTAGAATTTATAATCCATTATTTATCTATGGGGGGGTGGGCTTGGGTAAGACCCACCTTTTGCAGGCCATAGGCAACGCCGTGATGAAAGAAAGTCCAGGGAAAAAAGTCCAATACATTACATCAGAAAGATTCAGTAATGAGCTGGTAAGCTCCTTACAAAATAATTATGTGCATAATTTTAAAGAAAAATATAGGGAGTTTGATTTATTGATTGTGGACGACGTCCAATTTTTTGCAGGAAAAACAAAAACCCAGGAAGAATTTTTCTATACCTTTAATGCTTTGTATGAAGCGGGTAAGCAGGTTGTTTTTTCTTCGGACCGTTCGCCAAAATCCATTTCGGATATCGGCGAAAGGCTTCAGTCGCGGATGGAAGCCGGGGTAATTATAGATATTTCGGAGCCGGAATACGAATCGCGCCTGGCTATATTAAAATCTAAAATATCGGAGAAAAAAATTGATCTACCAGAAACTACCATTGAGCTTGTGGCCTCGCTTATTCAAAAAAATATACGCGAATTAGAAGGAGCGTTAAATACCATAAACATCCAGTCAAAATACCAAAATCGCGTGCTCACCCAAGATGAAGTAAGGGTTATTTTAAGAAAAAATATCAAACCAAAAAACACCATAACGCCCACACAAATAATAAAAACAGTCGCTGAATTCTACGATATCCAAGAAAAAGCCATATATGAACACACTAGAAAAACAGAGGTGGTAAAACCGAGGCAAGTAGCTATGTATCTAATCCGTGAGGATTTAAAGGGGTCTTATCCGTTTATCGGCCAGAAGTTTGGTGGTATGGACCATACCACAGCAATACATGCTTATGAAAAAATCGTGCAGGAGTTAAAAAAAGACACCAAACTTGAGGATGAATTAAAATCCATTAGAAATAAATATTAAAACTTATATAAATAAAATGTGTTTAAAAAAATAAAAAATATTTATGCGGTTAATATTCACAGGTTGTTTAAAAAATTAATTAAAAAAATCATTAAAATAAAATAGTTTTTAAAAAACTCACATATCCACAATATTAATAATAATAAATTTTATGAAAATTCAATGTTTAAATAAGAACTTAAAAGATGTGGTGGTAATTGCGGAAAGAAACACGTCGAAAAATCAAACTTTACCTATTTTAAATTCCATACTTTTGGAAGCTAATAAAGACAAGATAAAAATCAGGGCAACTAATTTGGAGACAGCTATAGAAATTAATGTGTTTGGAAAAATACAAGAAACAGGCATTCTCACGATTCCTGCTAAAACTATTAGTTCTTTTCTCGTGAATATTGGAGACGATCAAATTATTCTACAAACCCAAAAAAATAATTTATTTATAAAAACCAACACAATAGAAACAACTATTCGCGGTTATCCGCCAGAAGATTTCCCGATTTTTCCAAAACTTGAATCTCCAGAAACTTTTACTTTAACATCTCCAGAATTAAGGCAAGGGCTTTCTTCTGTGGTTATAGCATCTAGTGTGTCCGATATAAAACCAGAGCTGGCTAGTATATTTTTTAGTATTTTTAAAAACACAATAAAAATAGCGGCCACCGACTCCTTCAGGCTCGCAGAAAAAAATCTTGTTTTAAAAAAAATGCGCGCCGAAAAAATGCTTTCTTTTTTGATTCCCCAAAGGGCTGTCGGAGAAATTTTAAGACTTTTGGAAAATGACGAGGATATTGAGGTCGGGGTAAATAAAAATCAGATTATATTTTCCGGATCAAATTATAAATTTATATCTCGACTTACGGATGGTAAGTTTCCAGATTACGAACAAATCATACCGAAAAAATTTAATACCACTGCCATGGCAAAAAAGTCGGATATTTTATCGCATATAAAATTAGCCGGCGTGTTTGTTGGAAAATTAAACGAGCTTTCACTTACTTTTAATCCCACCAAAAAAGCAATTTTATTGAATACTTCGCATTCGGATGTTGGAGAACACTCTTCAACTGTGGCGGCTGCGGTACAGGGCGAAAGCATTGTGGCAAAATTTAACTGGAAGTATTTATTGGATGGAATTTCCCAAATAAATAATGAATACGTGGAATTTAATATAAACAGCGACCAATCCCCATTGCTTATTAAGGGCAGGGGCGACGCATCTTATCTTTATCTGGTTATGCCGATGAGGGGGATGTAGTATTCCACTGTGTTGCCGACGGCGTCGTACACTTTTACTTTTATAGTAATATAATTTTGCTCACCCAAATGGGAGAGAGGTAGTGCAAGTTCAAACGGATATGTTTTAACCCCTCCCAAATATTCGTCGTTGGCGAAATAATCAACCTGTTCTATATTGAATTTATTTTCCATGCGTGGGTGGAAAACCACAGTATCATTTTTGCTGTAATTCGCTTTTTGCGGAGTCACTTCCAATTTTGTTATTTTTGGAAAATTTTCCGGAACGTGGATATTGTCGTATTCTCTCGGTATCACGCTTTCATTTTGGTCTAAAAACCCATTGGTTAGCGCCCAAGCGCGCACCGGCTCCTCCCAATTTTTTAATTGAGCGCTTTCCTGGTCAATCCAATAAAGAGTGGAATGGACTTCCTGCACAACTCTTTTTTCCTGCGTTTCCAGTGGGGTGTAGGATGTGGCGAGTTTTCCGGAAATTTTATCAATAATAAATTCCTTGCCGCCGCGCCATTCCCCGCGGAGATACGGTTTTGGTCCGCCTACCGGCGGTGGAAGCGGATCCGGCGACACAAAAACCGAAGAGGTAGCGTTAGACGTGGCAAAATCCATAATTTCGTGCCACCAAGGAGCCACAATGAATCCGGCCACCCTTTTTTCCATCGGCGAATTGTCATTATTGCCGGCCCAAGCGCCGATGGCGATGTCCGGTGTGTAACCAATCACCCATGCATCTCTATAATCATTGGTCGTGCCGGTTTTGGCGGCGACTTGTTTTTCCTGGAAATAAAGCGCGGAAAATTCTCCAAATGATGGCGCGCGAGCTTTATTATCCGACAATATATTACTTATGGTGCGCGCGATATTTTTATCTATCACTTCCCGCGGCTGGTTCGGGGCTTCGTAAATAATTTTGCCGTCCGAACCCTCAATTTTTAAAATATATCTATAAGGATTTCTCACGCCGTCGTTGGCGAATACGCCGTAGGCGGAAACAAGCTCCAAGAGCGAAACTTCTCCGCCTCCCAAAACCAAAGTAAGCCCGTATCTTGCCGGGTCGTTTAAAGAAGTAATGCCAAAATCTTGGGCGGTGGCCAAAGAGTCGGGGAGTCCTGCTAGATAAAGCGTTTTAACCGAAGGCACATTTAAAGATTGGGCCAGAGCTTCCCGTAATGTCACCGGTCCACGGAATTTGTTATCAAAATTTTGCGGGTGATAGCACTTATCCTCCTGAATTCCAGCTGTGGGCTTACCGTCCGGAGTACAGAGTGGATTAAATTCCGTCGGCAAGTCAAAAAGCACTGTCTCCGGCGTATAACCCTTTTTAAAAGCTGTGGCGTAGACAAAGGGTTTAAAAGAAGAGCCAGGCTGCCGGTGGGTTGTGGCGATATTAAAATTACCTTCGCGCTCCCTATTAAAATAATCGCGCGAGCCGACCATAGCCCAAATATCCCCAGTTTTAGGGTCAATGGCCACCACGCCTTCGTTTTTCGCGTTAAAATTCTTTTCATTACCTGTGGCGTATTTATCCACAACCTCTTCCGTTTTTTGTTGGAGATCGGCGTTTAGGGTTGTTGTTACTTTAAACCCATTTATCGCTACCGCGTCTTCGCCGAATTTTTTATTAAGTTCTTCTCTCACCTCAATTACAAAATGCGGCGCGATAATTCCCTGGGAGCGCGCCGGAGCAAATTTAACTTTTTGATTTTTCGCGCCCTCATATTCTTTATCCGTCAAAAAACCCAAATCTTTCATGCGCTTTAGGGTAAATTGGGCGCGGCCATCCAATTCCTTGGTATGCTTTCCGTAAGGCGAATAATAACTTGGAGCTTTTGGCAAAGAAACCAAATAAGCCGCTTCCAAGGCTGTTAAATCTTCGGCGCGTTTTCCGAAAAATGATTCGGCCGCGGCCTCTATGCCGTAAGCGGAATTGCCGTAAGGTATTTGGTTGAGATAGAAATTCAATATCTCGTCTTTGGAATATCTCCGCTCAATTTTCAGCGCCACGATAAGCTCTTTTATTTTTCTAAAAATAGTCCGCTGCGGGGTGAGTAGCGTATTTTTTACCAATTGCTGGGTGATGGTGGACCCGCCTTGTTCCACACTGCCGCTTGTTAAATTAACTAAAAATGCCCGCAGTAAGGATAACGGACGGACTCCGTAATGCTGATAAAAATTGCTGTCTTCCAAAGCGATGGTCGCGTTTTTTACGCTTCTCGGGATTTCATCAGAAGGAATTACCGTGCGCTTTTCCTCTCCATGCACATCATAAAGCAAAATCTTGCCGGTGCGGTCATAAATTTTTGTGGACTCTACGACTCGGCGCTCATCAAAACTATTTAAATTCGGCACGCTTATTGAGGCCGTAAAAAAAAGCAGGGCCCCACCTAGAAGAATCCCAACCAGCAACACTTTTATTAAAAAGAATCTCATCTGGCCTATTATAGAAGATTTTTAGGTTTTATGGTAGGATAGAAATAGTCTTATGAAAATAAACGAAGAAAAAATAAAAGAAATATTAGAGCGTGGCGTTACAGAAGTTATAGATAAAGAACATCTAAAAGCCGCTTTAAAATCAGGAAAAAAATTACGGGTGAAATTAGGAATTGACCCCACAGCTCCAGATTTGCATTTGGGGCACGCAGTTTTACTTAGGAAATTAAGGCAATTTCAAAACGCCGGCCATCAGATTTTGCTTATTATCGGCGACTTCACGGCGCGCATCGGCGACCCTTCCGGGAGGGAAGATGCCAGAAAAACGCTTTCGGAGCGGGAAATTAAAAATAATTTTAAAAAATATCTGATTTCGGCGGGAAAAATTATAAATATAAAAAAATCTAAAATTTACCATAATAGCCAATGGTACAAACAAGACGGAGTCGCGAAACTTCTAAAGCTTCTCGGCGCGGGCTCAATCCAGCAGGCCATTCGCCGGGAAGATTTTCAGAAACGCCTAAAAAATGGCGATGACGTAACATTATTGGAAGCTTTTTATTCTCTTTTGCAGGGTTACGATTCCGTCGCGGTCAAAGCGGATGTTGAATTAGGGGGCGCCGACCAAAAACTTAATATATTGGCTGGGCGCAGAATACAAAGGCATTTCGGGATGCCGGAGCAGGACATTGTGATTTTGCCTTTACTTGAGGGCACGGACGGCGTCCGTAAAATGTCGAAAAGCTTTGGTAATTATATTTCATTGGACGAAAAGCCGGATAATATATTCGGTAAAATTATGTCCTTACCAGATAATTTATTGGAAAAATATTTTTTACTCTCTACTGATATTCCGGCGGAAGAAACAAAGAAATTTTTAAACCGGCCGTTTGAAGCAAAAAAAACCCTAGCATGCGAAATTGTAAAACTTTATCATGGAGAGAATGCCGCAAAAAAAGCTAGAGAATATTTTGAGAAAACTTTCTCTAAAAAAGAAATTCCGGAAAATCTGAAAATTTACCGCGCGAAGATAAACGCAGAATGGGCCAGTTTTTTAGTCAGAGAAAAACTTGCCCTTTCCCGTTCCGAAGCCAAAAGATTAATTGAGAACGGCGGACTGGATTTTAACGGAAGAAAAATTGCCCGCGCAAGCGAGCAAATTTCCGAAAGCGGGACAGTGAAGATCGGAAAGCATAAATTTATTAAAATTGACGTCCGTGTCTAGTTTTTATTCATTCAAATCCTCTTCCTCAAGCTCCCAGGAATCCAAATCTTCTTCGTCTTCAACGCCTTCTTTACCATCTTCAAGCGCCACGTCGCCCTCTTTAACCGCGTCGTCGCCTACGCCTTTATCCAACTTGTCGTCGTCTAAATTTGCCATGTTTTAATAAAAATTAACGCACCTTTAATCTCGTCTTTTCTAGGATAAAAAAGTTTGTTTTGGCTTGCAAATCAGGGTTGTGGATAAGTTATGGAAAAGTGACGGAAACTAGGCTCGTAAGAGCCAAGGCCAGAGCATCGGTTTCATCATCCAAAAGCTTATTTTTGGGCATTTTAATAGACAATTTAAGCATAGAGGCCACATTTTCCTTGCTGGCTCGGCCGTATCCACAGATGGCCACTTTGACCTCCAGCGGGGCGAATTCTTTTATGGGTAGGCCATTTTTTTCCGCAACCGCCAATATTATCCCGCGGACTTCTCCTATGACTAAGGCGGTTTTTACATTCTTGGCGAAAAACAACTTTTCTGTTGAAAGCCCGTCGGGCTTTTCCTTTTTAATCAATTCATCTAAAAAATCAAAAATTTCCCAAAGCCTGGCGCTTTTTCGCGAAGTTTTTAATGTTTTTTTGACGCCCGAAGATACTCTTGTAAACTCACTTCCATTTTTTTCAACAATTCCCCACCCCAATCTTTCTATTCCTGGGTCAATGCCTAGAATTTTCATTTCATCTCCGCATTAGAATAAACTTCCTGCACATCGTCGTGGTCGGAGAGGGCGGAGAGCAGCTCTTCAAACTTTTTGGAGTCTTCCGGAGAAAGCGAGACGGGATATTTCGCAACAAATTCTTTACTCTCTTTGTTAAATGCCCAAGCGGCTGAGCCTTGCTCGCCAAGCTTCGCGCCGTGCTCGGAAAGCAGATGTTTTATTTCGTTAGTAGTGCGGTTGGAATTATCTGTTACCGCTGTTATTACTAACGCGGAACCCCCAGGGCCATAGGCTTCATAGACAACCTCTTTTAATTCCGCACTGTCTTTTTCAGTCGCTCTTTTTACGGCGCGGCCAATATTGTCGTTGGGCATATTATTTTTTCGCGCCTCTTCTATAGCCGTCGCTAATTTCGAATTTGTTTTTGGGTCAGGACCTCCGCCAGCTGGCGGATTCTGCGCGACAATAGTAATCGCGCGGGAAAGTTTGGAAAAAATTTTCCCCTTTTTGGCGTCCGTCGCGCCCTTTTTATATTTTATTTGCGCCCATTTAGAGTGGCCGGACATTTTGTTTTTTGGCGTAATCCAAGATTAAATTTTTCGCCTCATAGATATTAGGCGCCTGCTCTATTTTGAAAGTTGCTTCACTGGCAGTCTGAATAACCAAATTACCGTATTTAAGGAAAGTGGCCATAATATTAGGGATTTCAATGGTCACATCCTGCACCTTCTCCAGCATAAATTCGGAAACCTCACGGTTAAAAAGCCCTTTTTGGTCAATATCAACAATTCTCTCCGAGGTTATAATCCAAATATCCAAATAATACTCAATCCAAAAAACAAAAATCACGAGGACTACTACCATCAAATAAATTAAAGTAAAAAACCAGAGCACCACCTGCGAAATACCCAAAATTGATTCAATTAAAGAAAAATAAGGAATAACCAAAAGCGCGAGGATTAAAAGAACCGCGCCGATTAAAAATTTCCAAAAAATCGCTATCCAATGGCGGTGGAGAACCATCAAGATTTGTTCATTTGGCAATAAATGAATCATAATTTCAAGCTAAAAAATAACGACAGAGAAATAATATTGAGCACGGCGATTGTCGCCAAAAAAATCCAAAGAATCCATTTATAAGAATCCTGCGGCATGGAATATTGTTTTACGTGCCATAAAATTGAAAGCACAACAGACCAATAAACCGCCAAAAAAAGAGTGTATAAAACCAACACTACGATGAAAGCCATGGCTCTATATTAACAATTTTGCGCCTCTCAACAGACTTGACAAGGTTTTTAAATGGGTGTATAATAGGACTAGACAAAGTGCTTACCTGTCCTAAATTCACGAAAGGAGAAAAAGATGAAAGATCGTGTAATCGACGAATTGTTAAAGCTGTTGTGTTGGTTTCTGACTGGGCTTTTCGTATGCGGCTTTGCTGCATGTATGGGATCATACGAAAGCCGCACTGGACATGAGTGGGGAGGATCGCCCGCATTTGTGTTTATGGCAATATTTGGATTCGGGATTTGGTGTCTGCGATATTTCAGAAAGTTTGACCCAGAAAGATATAGAGAACGGGCCAATTTACTAAGAGATATTGCAGGAATTTTAATCTTCGTTCTTTGGGGTTCGTTTTGGGTAACATTGTCGGACGACTGCGATCGATTCGGTTGTGAAAGCCGCGGCTGGGGAATTTGGCAGGCCATGATTGTAAATCTCATCTTTTTCATCTTCGGTACTGCCGTATATGGTTTATGGTTAAAAATCCAAAGCAAAAGATTAAAGACGGCCACATAGAATTGATAAGGGGGAGCAAGAGCTCCCCCGATTTTTTCTCTAAAAATAGATTCCTCAGCCACTTAGACGTCCGACGTCTAAGTGGCTTTTATTTATATGTAGTATCGCCGCGGCGTTCGACGGAGAGGATAAGAATATTGTCGCCATTCTTTATAAAAATTACGCGAATGCGTCCTTTGCGGACGCGGAATTTATTTTCTTCTCCTTTAAGTTTTTTGACGTCTAGTCCTAAAAAATCATGCGCCAAAACTTTAGCAATAATATCCTCGAGCATCCCTTTTTCTGCCGGAAGGAGCTTCTTTAAAAATTTAGCGACGCGATCCATTGTTTTTTCGCAAAGACCGTAACACATCCCGCGCCGGGACTCCTTTTTCGTTGAGTGCCCGAAAATCTGCTACAATTTCCCATATTCCTTCATCGCCCCAAGCGTCTACTGGTGCGATTTTAAACACCGGTTTTGATTTGCGGACAACTGTGAATTCTCGTCCGCGTTTCACCTTATTTATGTACTCCTCTGTGTTTTCTCTTAGGTCTTTTAAGCCTATTAGGTTTGTGTTAGCCATATATTCTAAGTTTATCTTAAGGTAAACTTGGTGTCAAGCGCTTGCTTAAATCAATTTCTGTTGGTCTTGTTTTGGGGCGGTAAGTCCTAAATGTTCATAAGCTCGCGCTGTGGCTAGGCGGCCGCGGGGGGTGCGCTCCAAAAAGCCCAATTGCATTAAATATGGCTCGTAGACTTCTTCAATTGTGTCATCTTCTTCCATAATGGAAGCGGCGATGGTAGAGAGGCCCACAGGGCCGCCGCCGAATTTTTTAATAACCGTGTCCAATATTTTTCGGTCAATGGATTCTAGCCCCAGCTCGTCAATTTCTAAAAGTTTCAAAGCTTCTATGGCTAGAGGCATTGTGATTATTCCGTCGCCTCTCACTTCGGCGTAGTCTCTGGCGCGTTTTAAAAGGCGGTTGGCAATCCGCGGGGTAAATCTGGAGCGCGAGGCGATTAAGGGAATGGCGGAGCTTTCTATTTTTACTCCCAAAATTTCCGCGCTTCTTTTTATAATACGCTCAATGTTTTCTTCGGTATAAAAATCCAACCTAAAAGACCCGCCGGAAAAGCGCGACCTTAAGGGCGAAGAAAGCAAAGCGATACGGGTGGTAGCCGCGACCAAAGTGAAAGAAGGAAGTTCTAATTGGATGGTGCGGGCGGAAGGCCCTTTCCCTATAATAATATCCAAAGACCGGTTTTCCATCGCCGGATATAAAATTTCTTCAATCAATTTATTTAAGCGGTGCGCTTCATCTATAAATAAAATATCGCCCGGAGAAAGATTCGTTAAAATAGAAGCCAAGTCGCCAACTTTCTCAATCGCCGGCCCGGATGTAATTTTAATTTGGCTTGAAGTTTCTTTAGCCACCAAATGCGCCAGCGTGGTTTTTCCCAAACCGGCCGGACCGTAAAAAAGCAGATGCTCCAAGGGCTCATTTCTTTTCTGGGCGGCCTCAATTAAAATTTTCAGGTTCTTTTTAATGCCTTCCTGGCCGACATATTCGTCAAAAGATTTTGGCCTCAATGCCAAATCCAGCGAGAGGTCTTCACTCCGTTTTTTTGGGGTCAATTGGTTCTTGATTTCATCACTTGACATTTGTATTGTTATTTGCTATAATGGGGCTGGTTAATAAAAGTTCTGTGAAGGCTTCCGGTTAATAGTCTCTAGGCGATTTTCCCGATGCATTTCGGGAAAACGGGTTTTTCTCTCAGTCTAGGATGGTCTGGCATCTTGCTTCGGCTTGACCAGCTGGACCACTCCTCGGAGGTAATCTAAGCTCTCTCTACCCATGGAAGAGCAATCGCCTGGAGACTATTCTTCGGAAACCACTCTATTTAATTCATCAAGGGACGTAACGCCGGCCAAAACTTTCAATATTCCGTCCTGGTACATTTTGGCCATGCCCTGTTTTTTGGCGGCTTCTTCAATATCGGCTTGGGGCGGGTTTTTTATGATTAGACGTTCCATTTCATCATCAATTAAAAATGCTTCAAAAATTCCGATGCGGCCCTTGTATCCGGTCATATTGCAGGCCTCGCATCCGGCGGATTTCCAGATTTTAAAATCTTTGTGGACGTTTTTGTTATAAGCCGGAGGTAGCGCCGCGACTTCTTTTAAAATTATTATTTTTTCTTCTTCGGTAGGCTGATTTTCTTTTTTGCACGCTTGGCAGAGCACGCGCACCAATCTTTGCGCCATCACCAAATTCACCGCCGGAGAAATAATATTTGTTTTTACGCCCAAGTCTATAAGGCGAGGAATTGTTCCAGAGGCGTCGTTGGTGTGCAAAGTTGAAAATACCAAATGCCCGGTGAGTGCGGCATGCATGGCGATCTCCGCAGTTTCTAGATCTCTGATTTCTCCTACTAATATAATGTCCGGGTCCTGGCGCAAAATGGATCTGAGACCGTTTCCAAAATCATAACCTTTGGAGGGGTCAATCTGCGTTTGGGTGATATTTTGAAGATGATATTCAATCGGGTCTTCAATTGTGATTACTTTTACTTCTGTAGAGGCGATGGTTTTTAAAAAAGAATAAAGAGTAGTGGTCTTTCCGGATCCGGTTGGGCCAGTGTTAAGAATCATGCCGTTGGGTTTTTTTAATTCCGCTTCCATTATTTTATAAACCGGAGGCTGCATGCCTAAACTTTCAAATGTTATGGAAATAGTTTTTGGCAAGAGCAACCTCATAACCACAGATTCGCCGAAAGGCCCGGGCAGAACCGAAGTCCTTACTTCAATATCTTCTTTAACGGTTTTTATTGTGAACCGCCCGTCCTGCGGCTTGTCGTGAACGTTTAATTTAAGTTCGGAAATAAGTTTTATCCGAGAAAGAATCAATTGGAATAAAGCTGTGGGAATTTCCGCGATGTCCTGCAAGACGCCGTCTATTCGCAACCGTATTTTGGCAGTTTTTTCCGCCGGCTCAATATGAATATCTGAAGCCTCAACCCCTAAAGCGCCAGCCAAGAGAAGCTCTAAAGAGTCCGAAGCTTTTCTAGCTTCCTTTTCGCGGGCCATTATTGCGAGCATTTCTTTAAATTTCGCGAATGAACCCGCTGTCTGGGTGAAAGCGGATAATTTTTCGGCGGAGACGTCCACAACGCCGGCTTTTATTTCTTCAAAACGCGGGATTTCCTTGTATCTGGAGAAAACTCTTTCCATGCCGGACGGAGAAACCATAAAAAGCTGAACTTCGTATTTTTTTCTTTTTAGATTATCCACAATTTCTTTAGTGCCGGGGCGGTCCGGGTTGGTGACGGCTGCTTGCAATTTTTTCCCGACGCTTTGGAACACGGCGACAGAATTCGCCCGGGCGTCCGCCTCCGGAATTATTTTTAAAGAATCTAAATCAACCGTGATGCGCGAAAGATCCAAATAAACCAGATCGTGTTTTTGGGCGAGGACGCGCGCCAAATCCTCCTCTTCTTTTTTTCGCAATTCATCCAGGGTGTCGCTTTTAGGCATGGGTTAATTATAACATTATTAAAGAACTCTGCGGATAAATCCCCTTATTTTCAGTTCTGCTTCGGAAAATGTAGCGAATCCTTTAGCAAAAAAATAGGAAGACGCAGGAAAAGAGCCCAAAAGCTCGGCTAATGTTTTTAATTTTGAGGCATCATTGCCGGCTAAAAGCGCGTTGATTGATTTTGTGGCGGGCGCCAGTGAACTTTCCCAAAGTAAAGCGAAAAAATTGCTTTCGGGCCTCAAGCTCCGCATTTCCTCCAAGATGGCCAAGAGGTTCCGCTCACCTTCATTGGTTTTTGCAAAATCAGTTTTGGGCAGAAACGCCCAAGTTGTGGCCGTTTCTTTTTCAAACGAACTTCTAGCAAGCGCTCTTCCAAAAAGTTTCCAAAAATCCGAAGGGCGGAGGGCCTCTTTGGCTTTTTTAATTTTTTCATACGCCAAATTTTGGTCCAAAAGGCGCCCTAAAAGCGCCAAAGTTTCTTTTTTGGGAGGATGATTTGTTTTTTCTTCATGCGCCGCCAAAAACCAAACCACCTCTTTAAATTCATCCGGGATTTCGCCGAAAAAAGCTTCCAAAATTTCCGTGGATTTGACGGCCAGACTTTTTTCTTTAATTGAAAGCTTCACCGCGTTTTTATGCGCGGTTTCCGAAAGTAAACTTTCCACTTCGGCCTCGGCCGGGTTAATTAAAAGCAATAAGTCAGTGGGAACCGCTTCTTTTTCCACCGATACGATTTTCGGGTCAAAAGATTTTGCTTCCGCGCTTTCCAAAATTATTTTCAACATATCACCGTCCTGCTCATATTTCAAAGAAGACACCGGAAGGCTTTTGGTGTCCAATTTTATCAGAATATTTTCTTTGGCGTCAAAATTTCTATCGAATGGATTAGAATTTTCACCGAATAAAACGCTTACGCAATTTTTTGTCCGCTCGCTTAAATTGTCCGAATCAATGTGTGATTTTTTTCCGGCTTTTAAAAAAGTCTGATGCGCCAGCGCTCCAGCTAACGCTTTGGCAATATCATCAGCTTTACCCAATCTTACCGCGATGGTCTCGGCGCGGTCCGCCATCTCTTTAAATTTCTGTATTGATTCCGACATAATGATTAATTCCTAGCACGTGGCGGAAATCCGGCGCAATTGCAGGCAGTGCATAACGGGCTTGACAGAGAGGTTTATTGGGAGTATAATGGGGGATAGAAATGGAGGTGCTCTATGAGAAAACTGTTGTTTTTAGCGGTTCTTGTTTTTGGTTTTTTGTTTCTTGGCCCAGAGCTTTTGGAGGCCCAAGGAGTTGGCTTGAGGTGTGATACGCCGCATTGCCGGTACGCCCCGATTTATCGCGGGCGCTGGGCTGGAGATGGTCGGCATGACTATTCTCCATACGGCTATGGTTATGGTGCGTCAATCACTCCCTTCGGAAGCGGGTACAGTCATGATAGTATGACTATCGTAAATCCCGCGCCAGGGACGAATCTTTCGGTAAAACAAGAGGGCGGAGGATTTTTCTGTGGCACCATGTTTAGCATTGGCTGTAGTAAGAAAGACGTAAATTTTTCTACAGCCGCGCCCAAGGGCTACGAACCCGTTTCACCGAGTTATGCGCAACCGGCGCAACAACGGGCTTCATCAAACAAGCCCGAGCAGAAATTAGCATGTGAGACGACATGTGTCCGTGTTTCTGGCGGAAGCTCAGAAGTAAGCATGGTAGTTAAGGGTGAGCTAATTAAGCGATCATATACCTTAACAACCAAAGACGAACTCGATTACGAACTGAGAATCGCTGATGAGATGACCGGCGATAAGATCACGGTCAAGTTGGAATTACTGGATCGAAACGGCAACCGCGTTGCCGACAGTGCCGGATCGGCGCGTTTCCGTGCAGAAGGCGAGGATACTGACGCGCGGCGCGCGGCAACGATTCTCGCGGCCATCGAAGCCATGAAAGCATTAAAGTTCTAACGTTTAAGGGGCACCCCGTGCGGTGCCCCTTTTTTGTTATAATATAAATATGGAACAGCTTGAAATTTTTACAAAAAGCGATAAAGAAACAAAAAAACTTGGAGAGCTTTTGGCAAAAGAAATAATGAAATCCTTCGGCGGAGCTCAGGACAAACTTAAAACTGCCACAGTTTTAAGTTTGGAAGGCGATTTGGGCGCAGGCAAAACAACTTTTACACAGGGTTTCGGAAAATTTTTAGGGATTAAAGAACGAATCCAAAGCCCAACATTCACGATTATGAAAATATACCACCTCCACAATTTTATTCATGTTGACGCTTACCGCTTAAAATCAAAAGATTTTAAAGTTTTCGGCTGGCGGGAGTTTATAAAAAATAAAAATAATATAATTTTAGTGGAATGGGGGGACAAGATAAAAAATATTTTACCGAAAAATTCTTTGCGGATTATATTCAAGCATCGTAAAAATTCCAATGAGCGTATAATTATAATGCGTGTATAGTATAGTATTGATTTATTTTTTACTTCGATATATCGTAGTAGTTAATGCCGCATATATCCAGAAGAAAAGTTAAAAAGAAAACGTTTAGAAAAATAAGCGATCAATTGGTTAATGTAATTGCCAAAGTTAATTCTCGCGATTTTGTGAGGGAACTGCTTACGCCCACGGAGAGGATTATGCTGGCCAAAAGACTTTCATTGGTTTTAATGCTAAAAAGGGGCTTTCCGTTTTCGGTAATAGAGCGGACTCTAAAAGTAAGCCCTTCTACGGTATTGCGTTTTTGGTTAATATCTAAACAAGGCTCCTTTGCTACTTTAACTCATAAGTCCGCTTTCGGTGATGATACTAAGTCTAAAGTTAGGCACAAAAACAAAAGTAATTTTTGGGATGAACTGGAAAGCCTGATTCTTTTAGGAATGCCTAGGCGAGCAAGCGGCACGGCTCGCTGGGATAAAATAAGAAGTTTAATGCATTAAGGATATTTAAAACATTCTAAGAAACAAACCGACATCAAATCACTTTGATATATCAAAGTGATTTGATTGATATAGAAAATGATTGCGAAAAATTATTTTTGAAAATAAAAACAGCCAGCGCGCAATCCCGACAGAAACCGATGCTAATTTTTGGAAAAAAAGGAGGAAACTCGTGTTTCCCCCTCTTGGGCTATCTGTTAGCATTATATCATATCCTATTATGTTTGTCAAGTGTAATAAAGCTCTGTAAAATTTTAATATTAGTTAATGAAAACGCTTGTTTTATTAGATACACACGCATTAATTCATCGGGCGTATCACGCTTTGCCGAAATTTGTTTCAAAAAATACAGGCGAGCCGACGGGCGCGCTTTACGGGCTCTCCACAATGCTTTTGAAAGTTATTAGGGAATTAAAACCCGATTATATCGTCGCGGCTTTTGACAGGGCGGAGCCGACTTTTCGGCACGATGCTTATGATGGCTACAAAGCCCAGCGTCCCGAAGCGGAGAAGGATTTAGTGAGGCAACTTATCAGGGCGCATGACATTGTGGGCGCCTTCGGGATTCCGATTTTGGACGCGGTTGGATTTGAAGCCGACGATGTTTTAGGGACTATTATTGAGGCGCTTCGCCGAAATCCGCCAGCTGGCGGATTGAAGACGATAATAGTTTCCGGCGATATGGATACCTTGCAATTAGTGGAAGGCGAAAAAGTTGTTGTTTTTACTTTGCGAAAAGGCATTGAAGATACCATGATTTACGACGAAAAAAAAGTTGAAGAAAGATTCGGCTTCGGGCCGAAATTCATCACGGATTTCAAGGGCTTAAAAGGCGACCCTTCGGATAATATTATGGGCGTCCGCGGTATCGGAGAAAAAACAGCGACGGACATAATCAAGCAATTCGGGACAATTGAGAATTTATATAAAAAACTGGAATCCGGAAACGCGGCAGGAAAATTAAAAGACAAAACTATACAATTATTAAAAGAGCATAAAAAAGACGCGTTTTTCTCTAAAACTTTAGCCATAATCCGCAAAGACGCGCCGGTGAAATTTGCGCTTCCAGCAAAACAATTTGATTTGAATTCTAAAACACTTACTAAAATTTTTACAGAGTTAGGATTTACAAGTTTGACCGCAAGAATAAACAACGGGAATAATCGAGTGGTTAGACAAGAAAAAAAAATAGCCAAAGAAAAAGAAAAAGCGGCAAAAATTCCAGCGAACGCAGTCTTTTTTCCAGCTGACGAAGCATCACTGGAAGCCGTTCCTATAAAAAAATGGCTTGAGATTTCTGAAAACAAAACTCTAGTTTCTCCGGACGTAAAAGCCGTAATAAAATTTTTAAAAAGGCGCGGGCTTCCGGAGCCGAAAATTTTTTTTGACCTTTCGGTCGCAGCTTGGGTTGCGGAAAGCACGGCAAAAATTTCCGAGCCGCCAGATATCGCGGATTTGCCTGAAATTTATGAAAAATTACAAAAGCTTGCCAAAGAACGCGGGGTTGAAAAAGTTCTTTATGAAATTGAGTTTCCAATAATTCCAATTCTGGCCGAAATGGAGTATCGGGGCATTTCAATTGATCGGAAATTTTTGGAAAAATTTAAAAAAGAAACCCAAGCCAAGCTGGGCGAGCTTCAAGATAAAATTTTTAAATTCGCCGGCAGAGATTTTAATATCAACTCTCCAGCACAGTTGGGAAATATTTTAGTGGCAATGGGAATATTTTCCGCCGAAGGCGGATCCGCCTCCGGTGGAGAAGGAAAAATAAAAAAAACCAAAACCGGCAAAATTTCCACCAAAGAAAACGAGCTGGTAAAACTCCGCGGGAAATCTCCGATTATTGATTTAATTTTAGAGTTTCGTGAATTAAACAAACTTTTAAACACCTATATTAATCCGATTCTGAAGCTTTCATTTAAAGATGAAAAAATCCACACGACTTTAAAACAAACAGGAACCGTTACCGGCCGGCTTTCTTCGGAAGAACCAAATCTGCAAAATATTCCCATTAGGAGCGATTTTGGAGCGCGAATCAGGGACGCGTTCATCGCTTCGCCTGGCTTTACTTTCGCGGCGTTTGATTATTCACAAATTGAACTTCGGATTTTGGCCGCGGCGGCCAAGGACGCAAAAATGATTGAAGCTTTCAAAAAAGGGGTTGATATCCATAAATTTACCGCTGCCAATCTCAATAACTTGCCGATGGATCAAGTGACCGACAAAATGCGGAGCCGCGCCAAGACGATCAATTTCGGAATCGTCTACGGCATGGGCGTCAGGCAATTGGCGCAGTCAACCGGGATGAATTTGACGGAAGCCCAAAAATTTTATCACGAATATTTTAATGATTTTCCGGAAATCAAAAAATACATTGAGCATATTAAAAACGAAACTAAAAAAACCGGATACGCCGAGACACTTTTGGGGCGCAAGCGGTTTTTTGATTTGGAAGCTATTCGCGGAAACGGATTTTTAGAATCCCAGATGGAGCGCATGGCTGTAAACGCGGTGATACAGGGAACAGACGCGGACATAGTTAAATTGGCCATGGTAGCCGTCCATAAAGAGCTGGACTCACGAAAAATAAGGCCGATTTTGCAAGTTCATGATGAATTGTTATACGAAGTAGCGGATGATATAATAAAGGAAGCGGTACCTCGCATACGCTTTATTATGGAGAGCGTATATAAGCTTGCTGTTCCATTGTCGGTGGATGTTAAAATAGGGAAAAGATGGGGTTCGCTTGTAAAATATATTAAATAAAAATGAAAATAGATTTTCTTTCGGACATCAATAAGGATAATTATTACGTTCTCGATTACGATCGAGTTGACGCGTATATGGTAAAAACTGCTTGGTGTAGCTCGGTGTTCCTCGCGCTTTATTCTTGGGCGATATATTTTTGGGCGCCGGCTGCAAGTTATCCAAATCCGTTTTCTTGGCGCGTAGTAACATTCGGCGAAGTTATTTGGGTGACTGCGCTCGGTTTTTTGACGGCCATCGTGATTACAGTTTTCCGCGGCCGCCTCAAGAACCACTATGTATATCGTTTTATAGTAACAAACGCGCTAATGGCGTACTCATATCTTGTGGTGTTTATCAGTGGAGGTTCAATTGAATGGCATTTTCATTTTTTTGTGATGCTCGCGCTCATTACTCTTTATGCCGATTGGAGGCTGGGCTGGTGGGCGATTATCGCAGTGGCTCTGCATCATAATATTTTAAATTTTATATCTCCAGGTTGGGTGTATTTTTACGGGCGGAACGATGTAGCGTCCTTAGCCCACGCGTTCCTAGTGTTTTTTATGGCGATTATTACCACGAAGATTTGCGAACAGAACAGGCAGCTCGCGGATGCCAGCAGGCTTATCGGAAATGAGTTTGATAAGAATACCAAATAACGTTTTATCGCATACAAATGAATCAATTTCTTGAATATTGCAAAAAAATTTTAGCAAAGGCGAAAAATAAGTTTTGGTTAAAGGAAATTCCTGCTACGGACATCACAGAAGTTTTTTTATATCTAGCGGATTTAATAGTAATCAAACACGGAAATGAGCCAATTCGCGAAGATATTCGCAAGATTATTTCTCTTAAAGATCTTGCGCCTCCAGCGCGGGAAAGCGCCACGGAAGAAATATATATACATTTCGAAAATATTCTGTCAAAGGATTATAATATGGCAAAAGTACAAAGCGAAATTCGCGCGCGATTTAATCTTAATCTTTCCAAACTGTCGTTTGTCAGTAAATTTTTAACTAGAGACGAACGCGACCTTAGAGAACTTGAAAATCGGACGGAGGCGATCGTTACGAAATTGCTGCCAGTTATGGGGCGCGCCAACCTTGATAAGTTGATTAGAGATAAAACAAGCGTCACTCTTCTTAATGGAATCGCGCTAACCAATCAGGGCTCGCTTGATTTTTCTGCGGTTGAGCGCCGTTTATTCAACCTTCCTCCGCCTTGGTTAAAGCTTGGTATAAAGTTTTTGAGGTTGCTGATTCGAGATTTGAGTATGCTATAATTATAACATGAGCAATAAATCACTTATGACCACGTTGGCGCTTTTTCTTGTAATTGGAGGCGTGTCTGCCTATTTCTTGTATAACAACGCGCTTCCTAAGCCCAAAATCGTTGTTCCTAAGCGCATAGTTGTGCTTTTAGCCTCCGATTTGCAGATAACTGGCGTAGAGGGTTTAAGGGCCGGCTTAAAGGATCTAGGCTATATTGAAGGGGAGAATATAGTATTTGAAGTCAAAAATCCAAAGGGAGATAGAGATCTTACCAAAACAATGGCTAAAGAGATTATTGCTTCAAAGCCAGATCTTATTATTTCGCTTTCTACGAGCGCGTCCAGCGCAGTCAAAGATGCCAACAAAGACGCGGCGCTCCCGATCGTATTTGCCGATGTTGGAAATTTTCAGGAACTTGGCATAGAAAATATTCAGCGCCCCGGTGGGTTTATAACCGGCGTGGTTGTGGATAACGTGCCTGCCGCGCCAAAACGGATGGATATTCTAAAAATCCTTTTACCCGGCATAAAGAGCGTTGGTATTTTAGTGAACAATAAACACGTAAGTTACAATGAAATTTTAAAAACGCACGAGGAGGGCGCGAAAAAACTCGGAATAAAAATTCTTTGGTATAATGTAACCAAAAAAGAAGAAGTTCCGCCCGCCATGGAAAACTTAATTAAAGATCGTCCCGGCGCTTTTATGACGACTTCCGAAGCAACCATTTCTGGTAACGCGGATTTAATCGCGCCAATTTTGCGGAAGGCCAAAATTCCGTCTATAGATTTTAACCTTGAACGCGGTGTGAGCTCCGGTTATTTTATGGTTTACGGAGTTGCCAGGTTCGACACGGGCAAGCAAAGCGCGATAATGGCAGACAAAGTGTTAAAAGGCGAACAACCAGGCAATATTCCGATAGAATTTGATTCTTCTTTAAAATTTGAAATCAACGCCGCTTTGGCGAAAGAAATGAATATCAAAATACCCGATTCGCTTCTTTTACAAGCCAATAAAGTTTATCAAGAATAATTATATGAGTCTAAAAAAAGCAATTATAGTATTCTCGGCGGCACTAATATTAGTGACTGGGTTTATATTTTTCCAGTATACATATAACCAAACTAACGTAGAGCCACTTCGCAAGTATAAGATTGGTATTATTATTAACAACGATGTGCAGATGCCTAATGTTGATGGCTTTAAGTCAAAAATGAAGGAGCTTGGCTACATTGATGGCGCGAATACCGAGTATATTATCAAAAACGCGCAAAATAAGCCGGATCTACAGATTAAATATCCAGAGGAAATTATTGCCGCTAAGTCAGACATGATAGTAGTTTTATCGCCAGCCGTTGCAGTTAATTTAAGTAAGCAAAATCCCAGCGTACCCGTGCTATTTATGGATATAGATCCCGAAACGCTCATTAAAGACAAGGCTTATCCGGAGAAAAATATCACAGGAGTTTCCGCTGGGTTTTTGGATTTTGCCGGCAAAAGGGTGGAGGTGCTTAAAGAAATTTATCCTTCTATTAAAAAAATTATAATTCCATCGGATAAAAATCATCCTAATTATCCTAAATTTATAGAAAGTGTACGCGCGGCGGCGAGTCGCTTACAGATCGAAATAGTCGAAATTCAGACCAAAGACATAGGAGATTTTCTAAGCCGCCTTCCAGAAATTGTTAATAAAAAGAACGGCGACGCCTTGATATTTTATCCCGGTCCTAACAACATTTCGGCTGCGGGCGGAGCAGCAAACGCTCCAAAAAGAAAACTTATTGTGGATCAATTGATAAAAGAAAAGATGCCTGCGATTAATCATAATATGGAAATCGGTTGCGCTAGCGAAGGCGTTTTGGCGTGCTACGGAAACTACCGCGTTGACGTAGGCAAAGAGGGCGCAATTTTGGCCGATAAAATTTTGAAAGGCGTACCGATAAAGGATATACCAGTGGTCCCGCCAGTCAAAACTCTTGTCTTGGAAATAAATCTGAAAACCGCGAAAAGTATAGGCATCACGATTCCACAAGCAATTTTATCCAGGGCTAACAAAGTTTATCAAGAATAATTATTAGTTTAATTTATTAATTTATTAATTTATGAATTTTACGCTCAAACAGGCAATTTTCACGGTGTTGGCGGCAATTATTATCGTTGGCGGATATTTTTCTTGGCAATTTATTTCCAAGGAAACCCAGCCGACCGCGCCGCCAAAAAATTATAAAATAGGATTTTTAGCTTTAAGCGATAAAGACGTCCAAAGCGAAAACTATATAGCATTTAAAGCGCACATGGGAAAGCTTGGTTACGTAGAAGGTAAAAATGTAGAATATATTGTAAAACAGGGCGATAGAAATATAAAAGGCGACCTTGAAAAGAGCGCCAAAGAACTTAATGAATCAGGGTTAGACCTGATCTTGACCGGCGGCACAACCTCCACCGTTCCGCTGAAGGAATTAAAAGATCTAAAAACCTCGGTCTATTTTCTTTCGGCCGCAAGGCCAGAATTGGTGGTTGGCAACCTTGCCGCGCCGGAAGGGTTGATAACAGGCATATCCGAAGGGGTTGTTTCACTGGCAGGCAAACGCTTGGAATTTTTGAAAGAGATCGACCCTTCGATAAAAAAAGTAGCATCTATTATTGAAAAAGGGCACACGACTGCCGCCGCAGCGCAGGCAAAGATCGATGCCGCCGCGCAAGAATTGGGGATAAAAACCGTGGCCATTGAAATAGAGGCCGGTAAATATGAGCAGATTTTTGAAAAGCTAAAGACAATAACAAGGGCAAACGGAATAGACGGGTATATTGCATGCACGTGCTTAAGCAACGAGAAATATGCAAAGGAACTGGCGGACTATTTTCGTAAAGAAAAAATTCCGTCTATCAATGCTGAAGTAGGCATAGGAGCTAAACTTGGATGGTTGGCAACCTATTCCAATAACAGGACCAGAACAGGCGAACTGGCGGCTGAAAGCGTGGATAGAATCTTAAAAGGAACTCCAATCTCGCAAATTCCGGTTAAATTTGCCAGCGATGTTCTATTCGAGCTCAATCTCAAAACGGCCAAAGAAATAGGCATCACGATTCCACAAGCAATTTTATCCAGGGCTAACAAAGTTTATCAAGAATAATTATTAGTTTAATTTATTAATTTATTAATTTATGAATTTTACGCTCAAACAGGCAATTTTCACAGTGTTGGCAGCAATTATTATCGTCGGCGGATATTTTTCTTGGCAATTTATTTCCAAGGAAACCCAGCCGACCGCGCCGCCAAAAAATTATAAAATAGGATTTTTGGTTCTCACGGAGAAAGACGCTCAAAACGAGAATTTTAATGGGTTCAAGTCGCAAATGGGAAAACTCGGCTATAAAGAAGGAGTAAATATTGAATATATTATGAAGATAGCAACCAGAGATCCGGGCGCGTTAGATAAGGCGGCCGCGGAAGCAAACGAAGCCGGGTGGGATATTATACTTGTTGGCTCTACATCGGCCGGCGAGGCATTGAAAAAATTGCCGGATCTGAAAACCAAAGTTTTCTTCTTAGCCGCGGGAAGGCCAAAAGCGCTGGTTGAAAATTTTGTTGCGCCTGAAGGGCTTATTACTGGGATGGGAGAGCCCACCGCGGAGTTCGCGGGGAAGCGGCTTGAGTTTCTAAAAGAACTTATTCCTTCTCTTAAAAAAATTGTTTCTATTGTAGACCGCGGGCACGCAACAGGGTTGGCTTTTGTAAAATCTATGGAAGCCGCGGCGGCTCCTCTAGGTCTTAAAATAGAAATTATTACGGCGGAGAATCCGGGCGACTTGGTAAATAAAATCCCTTTAATTAAAAGAGACGGAGGCACGGTTGCTTATGTGGCTTGCTCTTGCCCGAGCAACACCCAGCATCCCAAAGAGCTTGCTGATTATTTTCTCAAAAATAAAATGCCGTCAATCAGCGACGAAGTAGAGATCGGAGCGAGAATAGGCTGGCTTGCTACTTATAGCAATGACCGCAGAAAGGCCGGAGAACGAGGCGCCGTATTAGTTGACCGGATTTTAAAAGGTACGCCAATTTCTAAAGTACCGGTGGAGATTGCAAACGATGTGTTGTTGGAAATAAATTTAAACACTGCCAAAACGCTGGGAATTACTTTCCCTCAATCTGTTCTTTCTCGGGCGAACAAAATATATCAGGAGTAAAAACAAATGAGAAGCTTTTCGGAGTTCTCCATAGCTAAACGCTCTCAATTATGGTTTCTAGGAGTAGTGGCTGTTTTGACTATAGTTTCCGCCAATATTGCTTGGCTTTTTCCCACGCGCGATGAGCTGTCGGAACAAGCGTATTTATTGCACCGAGTGATAGCTATTGATGTTAAGAATCAGTTATTCGCGTTTTTAAGCCGTTATGAACGATCCTTGAGCGACGGAGTGGATGTGCTTAATCAAATCAAAGAAAGAAAAGAAGATATTATTTCGCGTTTGCTAAAAGAAAACCAGCCGTTCGAATCCTTAACTCTTTTAGATAACAAAGGCAATGAGGTATTTAAAAACCACAGGTTCCTCTTGATTTCGGAATCAGACTTGAAAGACCGCTCCGAAGAAATTTTGTACAAAACTGTCAAAGAAGGCCGCGTTTATCGCGGTCCCGTAGAGATATCCGGCATTTCCGAACCCATTATAACTATCGCCGTGCCCGTAAATACAAATACGGGTTTTTCGGCGCTAGTGGCGGAGATTAATTTAAAATTTTTTTTAGACGTAGTGCGCAATGTGTCGGTTGGCAAAGAGGGCGTGGCTTATGTAGTTGACGAGAACGGGTATGTTATAGCGCACCCGAATTCTTCACTGGTGTTTGGCCGCGCGAATTTTATTGATAGAAAAATTATTGCTGAAGCGGTTTCTGGGCGCGAGGCGGATACGCGGGCGGCGGGTTTTAATTATACGAACGAAAGGGGTGAAAATATGCTTGCCGTGGCATTGCCTTTTGAGCTTATGGGTTGGGCCATAGTCGTTGAAGATCCTGATAGCGCGGCATTGGGCGCGTCTAGCAGGATATTGAATGTGGCGATCATATCTTTTATTTTGGAAATTTTACTTGTTATTCTGCTTATTTGGAACTATTTAAATCTTATCCGCGCCGCCGCGCTTTTTTACGGTGAAAGAAATCAGCGCGAAGCTATTTTAAACAGCCTCTCGGATGGAGTCATTGAATATGACAGCGAATTCCAGATCGTGCTTATGAATCCCAGGGCCGAGGAGCTTTTAGCCGTTCATTTTAAGGATATCGGCGGTATGGCCATAACTCCTGATTTTGCCAAAAACAATCCGCAGTATAAAAGCTTGGTGGAACTTATGTATCCGGCTTTGGCGCCATATTCTTCCAGCATCAAAGAAGTTCCGGGTACTCATGTTAAAACCATGGAAATTCACACATCAAGTCCGGAGCTAAAAATGATTGTGACTTTGACCCAGGTTATTGACCAAAACGGGAGCGTAAGGGGTTTTTTGAAAATTTTGCACGACATTTCCAGAGAGCGCCTTTTGGGTAGAATTAAATCTGAATTTGTCTCTATCGCCGCCCATCAATTACGGACGCCGCTTTCCGCGATTAAATGGACATTGAAACTGCTTTTGGACGGAGATGCCGGCGCCTTAAACAAAGAGCAGACGAGTTTTTTGGAAAGAGGCTATGATACCAATGAAAAGATGATCAAGCTAGTAAACGACCTGCTTTCGGTGGCGCGCATTGAAGAAGGAAGATTTGGCTATGATTTTCAGGATATAAATTTTAATGAATTTTTGGAAGCCGCCATCAAAAATTACGCGGATATCGTAAGCCGCAAATCCATAAATCTTAAATTTGAAAAAATAGACGGCGAGTTGCCCTTGGTTTACGCGGATTCGGAAAAATTATCTTTAGCCCTGAATAATTTATTGGACAATGCCGTAAAATATACGCCCGCTGGGGGAAAAGTCTTGGTAAAACTTGAGCGAAAAGGAAATTACGCGCTGGTGAGCATCATGGATACGGGAGTTGGCATACCTGATTCTGAACAGCCGAGAGTTTTTTCAAAATTTTTCCGCGCGTCCAATGTTATAAAGATGGAAACGGAAGGCACCGGTCTGGGACTTTTTATCGTGCATAATATTATCAAGCGCCACGGCGGAGATATTCATTTTACTTCCCATGAAAATCATGGCGCGACTTTTATTTTCACTTTACCGCTTAAAAAAGAACTTGTGCCCAAGGAGGAAGCTGAGCCCTTGGAGGAATTTTTAGAAAATGTTTAATATGCTATAATAGCGCTATGGCAAGATACAAGATAGTAATAATAGAAGACGAGCCGGTGCATCTTAATGTAATGAAGGCTAAGCTGGAATATGAGGGTTATGATGTTTTGGCGGCTGTGGACGGGGAAGCCGGCTATCAAATGGTTAAAGAAGAAAAGCCGGATTTGGTGCTTTTGGATATAATTTTGCCCAAATTAGACGGATTCGGGGTTTTAGAGAGATTGAAAAAAGACAAAATAAACATCCCGATTATAATCGTTTCCAACTCGGGTCAGCCAGTGGAAGTGGATAGGGCCATGGCAATGGGCGCGAAAGATTATTTGGTGAAAGCGGAATTCAACCCGACTGATGTTTTGGAAAAAGTTGAAAAAGTTTTAGGCGGGCCAGCCTCGACTAACGGGCTAGGCGGGCGTCCGAAAAAAAATGGAAATGGAAATGGCGCGAGCCCTTCAGCTATTAAAGCGCTCGCGGATAAGGCCGGCGGAGTCAACGAACGCGCGCGCGGAGGAACCAAGGTTTTAATAGTGGAAGATGATAAATTTTTGCGCGACCTCATCGTCCAAAAACTTAAAAGAGAGGGTTTTGTGACTTCCGAAGCGGTGGACGGCGAGGAGGGCTTAAAGATTACCAAAGAAAAACATCCCGACATAATTTTACTTGATTTAATTTTACCGGGCTCGGACGGCTTTGAGGTTTTGCGCCGAATCAAAAGCGATACTTCCACCGCTCAAATACCTGTTATAGTGCTCTCCAATCTCGGACAAAAAGAAGATATGGATAGAGCCATGTCCGGGGGCGCGGAGGATTTTATGGTGAAAGCCCATTTCACGCCGGGGGAAATTATCGCAAAAATAAAGTCAGTGCTTAAAAAAAAGTATTTTTAACCTAATCCGTGATTTATTTTCTTTACGGAGAAAATTCGTATCAGGCGCTCCGCAAAATCCGCGAATTCAAATCGGCTTTTTCCAAAAAATCTGCTGATTTTTTAATAGAAGAGTTCGACGGCGAGTTTTCCGCGCCGGGTCCTGCGGAATTCCATTCTGTTTTGGGCCAGATTAATTTTTTTTCCAAAATTCGGCTGGTAATTTTTAGAAATATTTTGGAATCTAATCCCAAAATTTTTGAAATTCTTAAAGAAAGCGGCGTTTTTTTGAAAAATTCAAATGACATTTTTGTTTTTTGGGAGAAAGATTTAACGAAGCATAAAGAAGTTTTATCGTTTTTTAAAAAATTCGCGGAAAAAACACAGGAAGTGAAAACGCTTGGTCCGAAAGAGCTGGACGCTTGGCTTTCAAAAAAAGCGCAAAGCTCGGAAATTCAATTAAGCAAAGAAGAGCGCGAGGTAATGATTGAGGAAGCGGGCGAGGGCGCCGAGTGGGCGCTGGAGAACGAGTTGGAAAAGGTGGCGTTGGGCGCGCCAGCCGGGAAGAAGTCGCTAGCCTCCTCGAAGTCCGACTTCAAATCCCCAAAGAAGTCGGACTTCTTCCCGGCTAGCGACTTCAAAGAAGGCGCTTCTCCCTTTTCTTTCATCGAAAAAATGTTCACCCCCACACCAAACCTTTTGGTGTGGGGGTTTAGCCCAAGAGCGCTTTTGGCTCTCAAAGAAATGAGTTTAATCGGCATTGAGCCACAAAAATTCATCTACGCTTTTTTATGGAAATTGAAACAAAAAAAAATGGCGGATGCTTATCTTAAGGGCATACTTGCGGAATCCCAAATGCGCAGAGACCCTAAAAACTCCGAAGAACATTTGGAGCGATTTATTTTTTCCCTGAAAGCTTAGCCAGCCTCGACTAGCGGGCCAGGCGGGATTTCATTCTCGAGGCTTTGTTTTTTTTGATGAGGCCTCTTTTGGCTGACTTGTCTATAATTTTATAGGCTTGTGACAACGCGGGCGCTGATTTTTCCAAAACCGCTTTCTTTACGGCTTCATTCAGTTTATTTTTCCAAGTCTGGTTTTTGACGCGCCTTTTGGCTGACTGTCGCAGGGCTTTTTTAGCAGATTTAATTATTGGCATATAAAAATAAGTCTATATTATTTTATATTTTTAATCAAATCCCTAAGTTCTGCCGCCTTTTCAAAATCCAGCGTTTTCGCGGCTTCCAGCATTTCTTCTTCCAATTCCTGTTTTAGTTTTTCTTTGGACATGGACTTGGACATTTTGGTCAAATCAAATTTTATTTTCTTTTCCGAAGTGCCGAAAATGTTTTCGTTGATTTCTCTGACAATCTGTTGGGGCGTGATGCCGTGTTTTTTATTAAATTCATCCTGCAAAACTCTCCGGCGGTCAGTTTCGGAAATAGCTTTTTTCATAGAGAGGGTCACCGCGTCGGCATACATTATAACTGTCCCGTGGGTATGCCTGGCGGCTCGGCCGATTGTTTGAATTAAAGTTTGCGCGTTCCGCAAAAATCCTTCCTTATCGGCGTCTAAAATTATAACCAAAGAAACCTCTGGCAGGTCAATACCTTCTCTTAAAAGATTTATTCCCACAATCACGTCATAATGTCCGCTTCTTAAATCATTTATAATTTTATGCCGCTCCAAAGTTTTAATGTCCGAATGCAAGTATTCGGCTTTTATGCCAGCTTCTTTTAAATAGTCGGCTAAGTCCTCCGCCATGCGCTTAGTAAGGGTTGTGATAATAACTCGCTGTTTTTCTTTTATTCTTTTTTTAACTTCAGAAATTACGTCTTTGATTTGATTTTTTGTGTTCCGCACTTCCACTTTCGGGTCCAAAAGGCCGGTGGGCCGGATTATTTGCTCCACCACCGCGCTTCCGCTTATTCGAAGTTCGTATTCAGCCGGAGTCGCCGAAACGTAAACAGTTTGCCCAACTTTTTTTAGAAACTCGCCAAATTTTAAAGGACGGTTATCCATGGCCGACGGAAGCCTGAAGCCATAATCCACTAAAACTTTTTTTCTAGCCTGGTCGCCCATGTACATACCGCGGATTTGGGGAATAGACATATGCGATTCGTCAATAATCGTAATAAAATCTTTTGGAAGATAATCCAAAAGAGTCGCGGGTGGCTCGCCGGATTTTCTGAATGAAAGCTGGCGCGAATAATTTTCTATTCCGTGGGTGTAGCCGGTTTCTTTTAGCATTTTTAAATCAAAATTTGTGCGTTGGGAAATTCGTTGGGCTTCCAAAAGCTTTCCCTCTTTCTTTAATTCTACCGCGCGGCTTTTTGATTCCAGTTCAATATTAGAAAGCGCGAGTTCAAGCTTATCATGCGGCGTGACGAAATGTTTGGCAGGAAAGATTTTTGCCGCGCCAGCCTCCTCGAAGTCCGACTTCAAATCCCCAAAGAAGTCGGACTTCTTCCCGGCTGGCGCTATTTCCGATATCTTCTCAATTCGGTTTCCATCCCATTCAATCCTGATAACCGAATTTCCTGATGGCGCGACGATTTCAACCGCTTCTCCTCTTGCCGAAAAAGTTCCTTGGCGCTTGTCGTAATCATTTCTTTCATATTGCATTTGGACTAATTTTCTTAAAAACATCCGTTGCGCGATGGCAGTACCTTTGCGAATTTCCAAAGAAGCTTTTTCATATTCTTCTGGGTCGCCAATGCCGTAGATACAAGAAACGGAAGCCACAATTATAAAATCCCTCCGCGTTAGCGCCGTCGCGGTAGTGGCGTGGCGCATTGCGTCAATAAAAGTATTGATTTTAGCGTCCTTTTCTATATAAGTGTCGGTTTGCGGAATATAAGCTTCGGGCTGGTAATAATCGTAATAAGAAACAAAATAATGCACGGCGTTTTCTGGAAAAAAAGTTTTAAATTCCTGATAAAGCTGGGCGGCTAGAGTTTTATTATGCGATATTACTAAGGCCGGGCGGCCTAAATTGGCGATGACATTCGCTATCGTAAAAGTTTTACCGGAACCGGTGACGCCCAAAAGCGTCTGGTTTTTATTTTCGGCTTTCAACAACTTGGAAAGCTCGGCAATCGCCTTCGGCTGGTCTCCGGCGGGCTGGTATGGTTGGTAAAGTTTAAATATTGACATAGTGAAATAAACGCGAACTTAGCTTATCAAAAATTATTTGATTTTGCAACTACTATGATATATCATAGTGGTTTGGGTGAGCGGTAGTCATTTTGAAGTCAGAAATATAGTTGCTATAATAAAGTCAATGATCGGACACTTAGAAGGCAAGGTGTTGTTTAAAGGCGAGCGATATGTTGTTTTGGATGTTGGCGGAGTGGGTTATAAAATTTTTGTCTCCGCCTCTTCTAAAAATTTATCTATAGGAGAGAGCGCCAAACTTTGGACGCATCTGCACGTAAAAGAAGACGCGTTGGAGCTTTATGGATTTTTGCACCAAGCCGAATTGGAATTTTTTGAATCTCTAATTTCAATCTCAGGCATCGGTCCAAGATCGGCTTTGGGTGTTCTTGCTTTGGCGCCGGTTGATTCTTTAAAACGCGCGATATCATCCGGCGATACCTCTTACCTTACAAAAATTTCCGGCATCGGCAGAAAAACCGCGGAAAAAATAGTTTTGGAATTGAAAGATAAAATGGGTTTTGGAAAAGCTTCATTCGGCGGAGAAGAATTTAAAGAAGACACGGATATTTTAGACGCCTTGATTGCTTTGGATTATTCCCAGCGCGAAGCCAGGGAGATGCTTCAGAAAATTCCGTCCAATATCCGTGGCCGTGAGAAGAGATTAAAAGAAGCTTTAAAAATGCGGGAAAAGTAACATGCTTGACGAAGCGCTAGCTTCAATAAAAAAAATCATTCCTAGGTCGGTTTTTAATTTTTTCCAACCCTACTATCATTGGTGTTTGGCATATCTCGCGGCGGCTGTTTATGGATTTCCGGCGCGCCGGTTAAAAATTGTGGGAGTTACCGGCACCAACGGCAAGTCTACGGTAGTACATTTGATAACTTCCATTTTGGAAGAGGCCGGAGAAAAAGTCGCGTCGGTTTCTTCTTTGCGTTTTAGGATAAATAAAAAGGAAGAAACAAATATTTTAAAAATGACCATGCCTGGGCGGTTTAAGCTCCAAAAATTTTTACGGGAGGCGATTGGGGCCGGTTGCAAATACGGAATTATAGAAATAACTTCCGAAGGCATCAAACAGCACCGGCACATAGGTATTGATTTTTATATGGCTGTGCTCACCAATGTGACGCCGGAGCATATTGAGTCGCACGGGACTTTTGAAAAGTACCGCGCGGCGAAAGCCCTGCTTTTTAAAAAAGCGAAAATCCATGTTTTAAACGGAGAAGACCCTTCCATTGATTATTTTCTTAAAATTCCAGCCCAAAACCGCATTATCTATTCAAAAAAAGATTTTCCTCCGAATATACATTTTAAACTTTTGGGTGATTTTAATTTGGAAAACGCCGTGGCGGCTTATCATGCCGCGAAACTTCTGGGAATAGAATTTGACGCCATCAAGCGCGCTTTGGAGGAAGTGAAGAGCATACCAGGCCGGCTGGAATTCGTCCAAAAAATGCCATTTTCCATAGTGGTGGATTACGCGCACACTCCGGACGCGTTGGAGAAAGTTTATCAAACGCTTCGTGATCCACGCTTCACGCTTCACGCTTCACGACTTCTTTGTGTTTTGGGTTCGGCCGGAGGAGGAAGGGATAAATGGAAGCGGCCGGAGATGGGGAAAATCGCCGCGAAATTTTGCGATGAAATTATTTTAACCAATGAAGACCCGTATGATGAAGACCCGCAAAAAATAATTGACGAAGTGGCGGGCGGCCGCAATTTCAAAAAAATTATAAACCGCCGCGAAGCCATCCGTGAAGCGATAAAATCCGCCCAATCAGGCGACACCGTAATCATCACAGGCAAAGGCGCCGAGCCCTGGCTCATGGGCCCTAACGGAACCAAAATACCATGGGACGATAGGGAAGTCACAATAGAAGAACTTGCTAAACTCAAAATATGATATTATTAATTTATGGACATAAACGAGTCAAAATATCTGCATATCAGGCCGCCGAAGGAGGCGCTGTGGGCGATGGTTGTATTTTTGGCGCTATCCAGCCTATTTATAGCCGTAAAAATCAATGGCGAATGGCGCGGCTACGGTAGGACTATCCCGCCTAACACCATTACGGTTTCTGGCGAAGGAAAGGTTTTGGCAAAACCAGACATCGCGGTGGTGAACATGGGCGTAATAAAAGAAGATGTTGATTTAGCTAAAGTTCAGCAAAATGCCGCCGGCATCATGGGACAACTGGCAAAATTTTTAAAAGAAAATAAAATTGATGACAAAGACATCAAAACAACTTCTTACAGCATCAGCCCGCGATATAACTATAGGGAAGGCGAGCAGAAATTGCGCGGTTATGAAGTTTTTCAAAATTTGGAAGTGAAAATAAGGGATCTCGGAAAAGTCGGCGCGATTCTTTCCGGCGCTGCTTCCCGCGGGGCGAATCAAGTCGGCTCTCTGACTTTTTCGGTGGACGACCCCAAAAAAGCCAAAGAGGAAGCAAGAGCTATGGCTATAAAAGAAGCCAAAGAAAAAGCAGATAATTTATCCAAAAATTTAGGAGTGAGCTTAAAAAAAATAGTTAGTTATAGTGAGTCCGGAGGCGATATGCCACCGATTTACGCCCAAGCTGATTTTGGATTTGGAAAAGGTGGAGTGTCTGCGCCCGTCCCAACACCTTCGGGAGAAAATGAAATCCGCGTTTCGGTCAACCTGACTTACGAAATAAAGTAGTGGATGAAAATTTTTGTTATTTTGCATAATATTCGGAGCTTGCATAATATTGGCTCCATTTTTCGGACGGCCGAAGGGTTGGGGGCTTCCAAAATTTATCTGACCGGTTATACTCCCGAGCCCTACGATTTTTTCGGCAAACTTCGCAAAGATTTTGCCAAAACCGCGCTTAGCGCGGAAAAATATATTTCATGGGAAAAACTACGATATATCGCAGTTTTGATGAAACGCTTAAAAAAAGAGGGGATTCAAATTGTGGCTTTGGAGCAATCAAAAAAATCAATAAATCTTAAAAAATTCAAATCTAAAAAATCTATAGCGCTAATTTTAGGCAACGAGGTTAAGGGCGTCCCAAAATCCATACTCACAAAATGCGATAAAATTTTAGAAATCAAAATGCGCGGCAAAAAAGAATCTCTAAATGTTTCTGTAGCGGCCGGAATTGCGATTTGGGAAATTACTAACCTCCCCCAACCCCCTCCTTATTAAGGAGGGGAGCTTAAGAAATAATTTTGTCTCTTGTGACTAAAATATATAACAAAAAATCTCAAACGCCTCGGAGAAAATTATTGCGCCGCAATTTATCAAAAGCGGAAATAATGCTTTGGTTGCAACTTAAAAATAAAAAAATAAACAACCATAAATTCCGCCGGCAATACAGCGTCGGCCGCTATGTAATTGATTTTTATTGTCCAATTCTAAAACTGGCCGTAGAAATTGATGGCGGATACCATTTTGCCGAAGGAGCGCCAGAGTATGATGAGGAAAGACAACGGCACATAGAATCTTACGGAATTAAATTCTTGCGATTTTCGGATAAGGAAGTTATTAACGACCTCCCAAAAGTTATAAAGCGCATTTCACAAATTGCTAAATAAACCCGCCAATTGTTCTGTACTTCCCATAACTCTTTTGGTATTTATTACCGTAGCCGCAGGATTTCACATTTCTTTGATCCATATTTCTGTTTCATCCATTTGGCACAATCTTCCTGTAGATATTTGCCGTGTCTGTTATCCGGAGCAATTACCAGATCAACAGACCAATTCTTGTTTTGCCTTCCATTTTTCGTTTTCAGCAAAACAATAAAATCAATATCGGCTGGTCGTCGCTTTTTTGATGCGAAACTACCCATCACATGCATCGAAGAAATCGGTAAGACTTTTTCGATCTTGTCCATCATCTCTAATACATTCTTCCACATTTCTTTTCTGTAGGAAGATTGCAATAGTTTTTTTGGCATTCTATTTATCACAACGCTTTTTATTTTTTTATCCCCTCCTTTACAAGGAGGGGCGAGGGGAGGTAATTAATAACTCGTTTCCATGATTAATTTTCCGCTTTGGTCGAACAGCTGGATGTTTTCGTGACGGTTGCCCCACATCTCAGCGTTTTTACCGAGAAAAATTCTCCATTCCGGCTGGTTGAAATCGGAATCATTTTTATGGTCGGCCAGGCATCCGGTATAACTCGCATGTTGCGAGACGAACTCGGCGCAATCGTTATTTATTCCGGTATCGGCGTTAATGTTGGGCGAAACGCAGGAGCTTAAGCTTTCAATATAATCTATGCATCGGTTATTTAAATTTCTCGGCAGAGCTGGATCGGATATTCGCGGGCAGGAAAAAGACATTGAGGGCGAAATATTTTTTCCTTGCGCCAGATAACCGGAGCATTTGTTTATTTTAAAATTTTTGCCGAATGGACTTTCGCCAGTGGCCACAATAGCGCGCTCGCCGTACTTCAATGAGATATTATTTCCATATTCATCTTTGCCGATAATTGCAGAAGCTCGGTCTCTATTTTGGAGTTTGAGACCGGAGATAATTGTGGTCTGCTTATTTTCATAATCAAAATTTTCCAAAGAAATATATTCCCGCGAAAAATCTCCATAAGTAGCTCCGCCGATATTTATGCGAAGGGGATTTTTTGGGGGGACGCTCACTGGCGCTGGCGGAGGCGGAGGAGATTGAGTCGCCGATTTTTTAATGGGATTTTGTATTATTGGTGGAGGCGTGGTTATGTTTGGTAAAGTAAAAAAAGAACTGTTTGTGGATTGGCTTGGAGGCATAGTTTCCGGCGCCGTGATGGAGCCAGAGGTGCCCGCGGAGCCATGCTCCGGAAATTGGCCCGGAACTTGCGTTTGCGAGCTTTTGGTGAAGAGATTTACGTTTTTTCTTTGAAAACTGAAAACTATGCCAATAATGATAAGCACGAATATCAGCCACATGACATCTTTATTCATATTGGCAATATTAGAACATTTTAAGGTATAATTAAACTATGCTAAGTATATTGCCACAACTTTTGGATTATCAATTTTATGGGTCGCTCCTTTTGAGGCTTGCTTTGGGAGCGGTTTTTTTAATTCACGGCTATCCGAAACTTTTTAAGGCTCGGTTGCGTCTTGCAGGTTTACTGGAATCCATAGCAGGCGCTTTACTTGTCATCGGACTTTTCACCCAAGCCGCCGCGGCTGTTTTGGCGGTTGAACTTTTAATTATTGTTATTTGGTTTAAGCGCGGGCAAAAATTTGTTGGGGGATGGGAATTTGATTTTGTTTTACTTGTTATGGCGCTGGCTCTTTTGGTTTTAGGCCCCGGCGCTTGGGCCATTGACTTGCCTTTATAATATGGATACCGGAGACATTGTTTTTGATATTGAAACCCAGAAATCTTTTGAAGAAGTTGGCCTGCCTCACGGCAAGGCGGGCGGACAGGGTAATTTTGAAAAACTTGGCGTGTCCGTGGTGGGCGCGTATCTTTACGGCGAGAATAAATATTTAACATACGAGGAGCATGAAATTCCAGCATTTGAAAAATTGCTTCAAAACGCCGGGCGGGTAATCGGTTTTAATATTCATCATTTTGATTTGGCGGTGCTTCAGCCCTATATTTCTTGGAATTTGAAAAATTTATCCACGCTGGATTTGATGGACGACGTAAAAAAAAGTTTAGGCCACCGGCTTTATTTGGACAGCTTGGCGGATGCGACCTTGGGCGTCCGTAAAAGCGGGGACGGCTTGCAGGCTCTGAGATGGTATAAAGAAGGTAAGATGGATGAAATTAAAAAATACTGCCTGAAAGATGTGGAAATTACAAAAAATCTTTATGAATTTGGCGTAAAGAACGGCCATGTGCTATTTTATTCAAGAGACGCGGGCGGCAAGGTGGCGATACCCGTGGCTTGGGAGAAGCCGATAAATCCTGCTTCACCAGCAGGCGGACCAATAACAAAAACAAATGTCCAACTCAAAATTTTTTAACATACTGGGCGTAGAATTAAACTTGGACGAAGTGGTTCGGGCTATTTACGATTTTGTTAAATTAAAACCGCAACGAAAATATAAAATAATAATCGGCACGGATTCTTCGGCGAGGAATGAAGTAGCTTTAATTACCGCTATAACCATTTGGCGGGTGGGGAACGGCGGAATTCATTTTTGGACAAAATCCGAAGTTATGAAATTCCACGGCTTGAGGGAGAGAATTTATAAAGAAGCCATCCAATCCATAACTTTGGCGCAGGAATTGCGCGGGCGGTTGAAAGACGCGCTTGGGGACGAATTTTTCTGGGACGACCAGATTCATATTGATGTCGGGCGCGTCGGCCCGACCAAAGAATTGATTGACACAGTTGTGGGCATGGCCAAAGGATATGGCTTTCACGTTGAAATTAAACCCAATGCGTTTGGCGCCTCAACCGTTGCGGATAGACACACTTAGACGTCCGACGTCTAAGTTATGTCCTCGTCGTCCAATGGATAGGACGCAAGCCTCCGAAGCTTGAAATCCGGGTTCGAATCCCAGCGAGGACAAAAAATAATATATGCCAGAGCTTCCGGAAGTAGAAACAACTGTTAGAAAATTAAGAAAGCTTATTTTGGGGAAGCGGATTTTACCTGCTCGCCAGCAAGGCAGGGATTTTGGCGGAAGAAAAATTTTAAAAATAGAACGCAGGGGCAAAGCGATTTTAATTTGGCTTTCCGGCGGTAAAATTTTAGGATTTCATCAAAGAATGACCGGAAAGCTTTTAATAGTTCCGCGGGGCTTTAAAGATAGGCACATCAGGCGAAGATTCGAGCTTTCTTCTGGTAAGGATTTAATTTTTCATGATGTGCGCAAGTTTGGCGTAGTTTGGTACGGCCCGGCAAAGAATGTTCTCGGCGATAATTATTTTAAATCGCTTGGGCTGGACGCACTTCTCGTTTCTTCTGCGGAGTTTAAAAGATTATTTGGCACGAAAAGGGTGAAGATAAAACCCCTTTTACTCAATCAAAAAAATCTTGCCGGAGTCGGCAATATTATGGCTGACGAAATTTTATGGCACGCGAAAATCCATCCCGAACGAAATATTACAACACTTCGATATATCGAAGTAAAAAAATTATATAAATCAACCAAATTTATTTTAAATAAGAGTATCAAAATGGGCGGTTCAACAATGCGCGATTGGCTGCATCCCGGCGGAGAAAAAGGCGGTTATTTTGAGAAGCGATTTATTTATGGCAGAGAAGGCCAAAAATGTTTTCGTTGTGGCGCAAAAATTTTGCGAAAAAAAATAGCCAGCCGCTCCAGCTATTTTTGCCCGAAATGCCAGATCTCGTTAGTAAATTAAAACACGCCGTATAACCCTTGGTATATCAGGTAAAAAGCGTAGGAAACCAGTGCGGCGACAAGAATGTAAGCTACCAGCGCTCTAGCGTTTCGCTTCCGTTGCCACAAAACATTGATCAGAAAATCCGCTTCAGGCACTATCATGAATTTCTCCTTTCGTAACTTTCTATCTTGTTTTATTATATCAGATTCGGATACAATTTAAAAGACGGGCCATCGGATAGTGGTAGTCCGCACCCTTGGGGTGGGTGTAGTGGCGGTTCGATTCCGCCTGGCCCGACCAATCAAAACTTAACGACTTTTCAGGATGAGAGGACTGCTCGCTCGCCCCGCCTTCGGCGGGTCTCGCTTCGCAAAAACCCTTTTGTTTGGCGATTAAATCAAACGGCGGGCGAAGCCCGACGAGAACTTGTTTGGAAAGCAGGCGGCGGTTCGTTCCAATTTTTTCCACCAACGATTTGATTTCATCAAATTCGTTGGACGAAGCCAGTTTTTCGGCGTGGTGAGCGGTTAAAATCCATTCGCGCAAGGGTTCGATCCAATTGTTTCCCTTTCGCCCAAAATCAGACTTCCTTCGCTGGAGGTCTGTTTTGGTTGTGATAAGTTCATCCTTTTTGGCGAGGTAGGTTTCTTTTTCAATGCTTCCGTCCAAAAAGGCGTTCACCAACCTATCGAGCTTTGTTTCCGTTTCCTTGATTTCCTTTCCCAGATTTTGGGCGAAAGATTGCGAAGACTGGATATTCTCTTTTTCCCACACTTCCACTTGCGCCAGCATCTTTTCTTTCCAGTCTTCGCACAGAGCGACTTTTGAAATTTCCGTTTTAAGTTGTTCGGTGAGTAAATCCTCGCGCAGATAACTTTGCGAACACGAACCAAGCCGCTTGGTGCAACGGTAGTATTTGTAAGTTCCGCCGTGTCCGTGCGCGTACTGGGCGGTAATGGCCGCGCCGCACTCGCCGCAAGTAAGCAGTCCGGTAAATGGGAAGTTGTGCCTCTTTTTGGAATGGCGCGGCTTGGCTCGGTTCTTTAATACCCCCTGTACTTTCTCAAAAGTCGCTCGGGAAACAATTGCCGGAAAACCGCCCTCATAAGTTTCGCCATTGTGGATAATCAAGCCGAGATACACTTTGTTCGTAAGCATTCTTTGTAGTGTTGCCTTACAAAGCGGTTTTCCGGTCCCGCTCACCACGCCCCAAAAACTCAGGCGTTCGCCTAAAGATAAAAGCGTATGGCGGCCTTGCGCGTATTCTTCAAACGTTTTTTTGATTACTCTGGCTTTTGTCGGGTCTGGTTCAATCGTTCGCGTTTTGGGATTGTTCACATAACCAAACGGCGCAAGGCCCGGCCACTCGCCCCGCCTGAGTTTTTGGCGAATCCCGCGTTTTACATTTTCCGACAAATTGTCCGAGTAATACTTTGATTGGCCAAAGGCGACTTGAAGCATGAAAAGCCCTTGCGGAGTGGGCTCAAACCAGAACGTGGGAAAGCGCAAAGAAGCGATTTTGGCGGTGTCTATTGAGTAGATAATCAAACCGCCATCAACGGAATTTCGGGCGAGACGATCTGGGTGCCACGCGAGCAGTCCCACCGGGGTTTTACTTTCCTGCACCTTGCGCATCATCTCGTTAAACACTTCTCGCCCGGGCTTCTTTGCGCTTTTGCTTTCAACAAAAGTTTCGGCAATCTCAATGTTTTCTCTCTTGGCAAATTCCGCCAACTCCGCGAGCTGGGCTTCAATGCTCATCACTTGGCGTTCTTCGTCCTCGGTGCTCTTGCGAGCGTATAGAAAGTATTTAGTGTTCATATTGTTGGTCGCCTTTGGCCGTAAAGCGCGGGATTAAAAACTGGCTTCGTATTTCGCCTTCGGCGGAAAGGAAAAAAATTGGATATCCCATATTTGCGGGATGAATTGCTTCGCAATTCCGAACCGCCGCCTGCTTTCCAAACAAGTTCTCGTCGGGCTTCGCCCGCCGTTTGATTTAATCGCCAAACAAAAGGGTTTTTGCGAAGCGAGACCCGCCGAAGGCGGGGCGAGCGAGCAGTCCTCTCATCCTGAAAAGTCGTTAAGTTTTGATTGGTCGCAATTACTGAACGCCGCTCGAACCTTTTTTGAACGAAACTCCGAATGATTGCCGCGCTTCGCGCGGCAGAAACTGAACGCTCGGGCGGGCAAAAAGGAAGGGGGTTGGGGGGAAGGAATTTTTGCCCGCCCTCGCTTTCCGATTCCGATTTTTCCGCCGCCGCCGAATTTCGTATTTCGCTTTGCGAAATGCGCCGCAGAAAAATTTGACAGGAATCTTTAATTTCATATACTTGCAATATATCATATATGCGAAACTCTGCAAATAGATACTTATGACCGATAAAAACTATCTAGACAAAAGAATTTTTGAGCTTCACGCCAAGGTGTGCAAAACCCTGTCTCATCCCAAGCGACTGGAGATTATTGATTTACTCCGTGATGAAAAAGAAATGGGCGTTTCCGAAATGGCTGAAAGGATTGGCATTACGAAAGCCAATGTTTCCCAACACTTGAGCTTAATGCGCCAACAAAATATCGTTAAAACTCGGCGAGATGGCATCGCTATTCTGTATTCTCTCGCCAATCCAAAAATTCTTTTGGCTTATGACGCTTTAAGAAAAGCCCTCAAAGAACAACTGGAAGTCGACGGTAAACTATTGAGGAAGTTTTAATAACTATAGAATTTATGAAACTCGGCATCATTTTACAATCCAACAAACCGGAACATGCGTGGAACACCTTTCGTCTAGGAATTATTGCGCTTAGAGCGAGCCATCAAGTGGAAATCTTTTTGATGAACGAGGGGTCGGAGCTTGATACTATCCCCGACAGCAAGGATTTTGATATTTCTGCAAGAGTGACAGAGTTCAAAGAATTAAAGGGTGAAATTTACACTTGCGGCACTTGTCTTAAAGTGCGCGGCAAGGAAGAAAACAAGATTTGCCCCGTTGCCACGATGTCCGATTTACTTAAAATGGTCGAGGGTTCAGATAAAGTTTTAGTTTTTGGATAATATGAAAAAAATTATTTTTAGCACAATCGGCATAATAGTATTTACGCTTTTTACTAGCAACTTTGTTTCTGCTCAAGGGATGATGGGGAATACCACAACTGTTTCAGATGGCCACACTGTTCGCGAAGAAGCCGAAGGAAAAGCGGTTTGGGAAAAACTGCAAACCAAAGAGCTGACATGCGAGGATTTATCCGATGACAATTTCGGAACACTCGGAGAATATTTTATGGGCCAAATGATGGGTGATTCCCACGAGGCAATGAATAATATGATGATTCAGATGATGGGCGAAAAAGGCGAGGAACAAATGCATGTGGTTATGGGTAAGCGTTTGAGTGGTTGCGACACGTCCGCCGCGTTCCCGTCGCAAGGCGAGGGCTTTATGCCCATGATGCAAATGATGATGGGAGGGTGGTCGTCTCCTCTTGGTTCTAATCAATCAAACAATTCTATGATGAACTTCGGATTTATGCCTTTTGGCGGATTCGGTTGGATTTTTATGATCCTTTGGTGGGTCTTAATCATCGCTGGTATTGTGGCCATTATTAAATGGCTTATGAGCCAATCTGATAGCAATCGCGGACATGAGAAGTCGCCACTCGAAATTCTGAAAGAACGATACGCCAAAGGCGAGATTGATAAAAAAGAATTTGAGGACAAGAAAAAAGATTTAACCTAAACCTACATTCTTTTCCTTTTATCCTCAATTAGTGCTAAAATAGCGATATGGAAAATTCCAAAAAAATTGAATGGATTCTGCGTGTTGCCGTTGCCGGTGAGTTTGTTGGTCACGGCGTTTTCGCGCTTCAAGGCAAGAAAGCATGGATTGATTGGATTCACCAGCTCACGGGCGCAGAAATCGGCACAGCGGCAACACTCCTGACGCTCATTGGTCTATTGGATTTGCTTGTTGCGCTGATTATCTTGGTACGCCCGATCCGCATAGCTGTTTTGTGGGCGGCGTTTTGGGGATTTTGGACCGCTCTTGTGCGTCCGATTGTAGGAGAGCCAATTTGGGACTTTGTGGAGCGCTGGGCAAACTGGGGAGCGCCACTTGCCTTGTTGTTACTTCTTGGCTGGCCAAAAAACTGGAGAGAATGGTTCAGTAGATAAAATTAGAGTGCGGCGCGCCAGTTTCACTGGCACGAAATTCGGCGGCGGCGGAAAAATCGGAATCGGAAAGCGAGGGCGGGCAAAAATTCCTTCCCCCCAACCCCCTTCCTTTTTGCCCGCCCGAGCGTTCAGTTTCTGCCGCGCGAAGCGCGGCAATCATTCGGAGTTTCGTTCAAAAAAGGTTCGAGCGGCGTTCAGTAATTGCGATAAGAGAGATTATTTTGTTTTGAGTTTTAAATGTTTGCCTGCTTTCATGCATCTTGTGCAGATTTTTATTCTACTGCCGGAAGGAAGCCGAGCCCATTGGAGGTTAGGATATTTTCTGGAGCGTTTTGTTGGATTATAATGACCGCGAAGCAGTATTCGCGTTCCCATTATTACAGACCCTTTTTTACAAATTGGACAAGTTTTTGCCATAAAAAATTATTAAACTTATGGTATCATTAATACAATCATGAATCAAGCCCTGCAGTTTATTTTTCAAATCGCCATTTTAATTTTTTCGGTGATAATCCACGAAGTTTCCCATGGCGCAGTGGCTTATGCTTTGGGCGATTCCACTGCCAAAGATGAAGGCCGGCTCACTCTAAACCCCGTGAACCACCTTGACCCTTTCGGATCTATTTTACTGCCGGTTTTAACTTATCTAATGGGAGGATTTATTTTCGGCTGGGCGAAACCGGTGCCTTATAATCCCTATAATTTAAAAAGACCTCGCTGGCTCGGACGGATTTCGCCAGATGCTTTGGTCGGCGTGGCGGGGCCTTTGAGTAATATTTTTTTGGCGGTTATTTTCGGTTTTTTCATCAGATTCAGCGGCGCTTACGCTTTTTTTCCGCCAGCTTTTTTTCAAATCGCTTCTTTTGTAGTTTTTTTAAATCTAGTGCTCGCGATTTTTAATTTGGCGCCGATTCCTCCTTTGGACGGTTCAAAAGTTCTTTTCGCGTTTCTTCCGGGCCGGGCTTATGAAATCCAGCGCTTTATGGAAAGATACGGCATTATTTTGTTTTTGGCATTTATTTTTCTTTTATCCGGCATAATAATTCCCATCGCCGATTTTCTTTTCCGCATTATCACCGGTTTGGGAGTTTGACGCCCTGTTTTTATTTTGTTAGCATGGTTTCTACAATGCCGACCATTAATCAATTGGTAAAAAGAGGCCGGAAGAAGATTCAATATAAAGCCAAGTCGGTTGCCTTAGCTAAAAGTTTTAACGCGCTTCAAAACCGGCCGAAATTTTATCCTTCGCCTTTCAAACGCGGGGTATGTTTGGCGGTAAAAACAATGACGCCCAAAAAACCCAACTCCGCTTTGCGGAAAGTCGCCCGGGTGCGCCTCACCAACGGCATGGAAGTCACCGCTTATATTCCGGGAGAGAAACATTCTTTGCAGGAGCACTCGGTTGTCGTAATCCGCGGAGGGCGCGTGAAAGATTTGCCTGGGGTGCAGTATCATATTGTGCGCGGAGTGCTGGATACGACCGGCGTTGAAGGCAGAAAACAGCAAAGGTCAAAATATGGAGCGAAACGCCCGAAATAATACCAATTACGAATTTTATACGAATATACAAATGAGGAGAAAAAAGAAAGAAAAACGAGAATTAGTTTTAGACGCTATTTATGATTCGTCTTTGGTTTCCAAATTGACGAATTATTTAATGTTTTCCGGAAAAAAATCCACCGCCCAAAAAGTAATCTGGGGCGCTTTAGAAGAAATAAAAAAAACCCTGTCTGCCAACAAGGCAGGAAAAAAAACGGATAACCCCGTGGCTGTTTTGGAGCTTGCCATGAAAAACATAACGCCGATGGTGGAAATCCGCCCGAGAAGAATAGGAGGAGCGACCTACCAAGTGCCTCGGGAAGTCCAGCAGGACCGCGGATTTTCTTTGGCTTCCAGATGGCTAATCGGCGCGGCTCGCGCCAAAAAAGGCAAGCCCATGGCGCAAAAACTGGCCGAGGAGATTCTTTTGGCGACAAAAAATGAGGGTGCCGCCATCAAGAAAAAATTAGACACGCATCGCATGGCCGAAGCCAACAGAGCGTTCGCGCACTTTGCATGGTAATTTATGGCACGGGAATATCCATTAGAAAGAGTCCGCGATATTGGAATTATCGCCCACATAGACGCCGGCAAAACCACCGTTTCCGAGCGGGTGCTTTTTTATACCGGAGTTTCGCATAAAATCGGCGAGGTGCATGAAGGCGAGGCGATTATGGATTGGATGGAGCAGGAGCAGGAGCGCGGAATTACCATAACAGCCGCCGCCACGACCTGTTTTTGGACACCGACTTATCTTGGCGCGCGGAGTGACGCGGACGAAAACGCAGAAAAACTCGGCAAAGAAAACGAATATCGCATTAACATAATTGACACGCCGGGGCACGTGGATTTTACGGTGGAGGTGGAACGCTCTTTGCGGGTTTTGGACGGAGGTGTGGTGGTTTTTGACGGCGTCGCCGGAGTTGAACCGCAATCGGAAACTGTCTGGCGTCAAGCCGACAAATACAATGTTCCCAGAATTTGCTTTATAAATAAATTGGATAGAATGGGCGCCTCTTTTGAAAATAGTTTCAAATCAATTTTGGATCGCCTGACTCCCAACGCCGTGGCTTTAAATATTCCAGTGGGTTTGGAGGCGGCGTTTTCCGGAGTGATTGACCTTATACGGATGAAATTTGTTAAATTTGAAGGCGATCACGGCGAAAAAATGGTCGTAGAAGAAATTCCGGCGGAGCGCAAAAAAGAAGCTGAAGACTGGCGCCACAAGCTTGTTGAAAAAATCGCCGAGCAGGACGACACTCTTACGGAAAAATATTTGGAAGGGAAAGAAATTTCGCAGGAAGAATTAAAAAAAGTTTTACGCGCGTCCTCTCTGGCCTACACTTTGGTGCCGGTTTTTTGCGGATCGGCTTTGAAAAATAAAGGAGTTCAACTGATGCTGGACGGCGTGGTGGATTATCTGCCAAGCCCCCAAGACCTTCCTCCGGTAAAAGGCACTGACCTTAAAACCGGCGAGGAAATTTTCCGCGAATCCAAAGATGACGCGCCTTTGGCCGCTTTAGCTTTCAAACTTCAGACCGACCCCTACGTCGGCCAGCTTACATATTTCAGAGTTTATTCAGGCACATTATCCTCCGGCTCCTACGTTTTTAATTCAACAAAAAATGAAAAAGAAAGAGTCGGGAGAATTTTGCGGATGCACGCCAATCACAGGGAGGAAGCGAAAGAAATGCAGGCCGGAGACATCGGAGCGATAGTCGGTTTAAAAAGCACAAAAACCGGCGACACGCTTTGCGATCCGGACAAGCCGATTATTTTGGAAAATATTATTTTCCCGGAGCCGGTGGTATCTTTGCGGATTGAGCCCAAAACCAAGGCCGACCAAGAGCGCATGGGTTTGGCTCTGCATAGGCTTAGCGAAGAGGACCCGACCTTCAGAATCAAAGGAGACGAAGAAACAATGGAGACGATTATTTCCGGAATGGGCGAACTCCATTTGGAAATAATAGTTGACCGGATGAAGCGCGAATTTAAAGTTGGGGCCAATGTCGGGCGCCCGCAGGTGGCTTACAAAGAAACCATTAAAAAAACGGCGGAAGCCGAAGGAAAATATATTAAACAATCCGGCGGGCACGGGCAATATGGTCATGTCTGGTTGAGAGTTGAACCGCAGGAGCGTGGCAAGGGATTTGAATTTGAAAGCGAAATCAGGGGAGGAGTAATTCCGCAGGAATTTATTCCGGCGGTTGAAAAGGGTGTTAAGGAGGCAGTTGAAAAAGGAGTGGTGGCGGGGTTTCCACTGGTAGACATAAAAGTCGCGCTTTACGACGGCTCTTACCACGACGTGGATTCGTCCGAATCAGCTTTTAAAATCGCTGGCTCCATTGCTTTGCAGGAAGCCGCAAAGCGAGCCCAAGCAATTCTTTTGGAACCGATTATGAAAGTTGAGGTGGTGACGCCGGAGCATTTTTTGGGGGATGTAACTGGCGACCTTTCTTCAAAACGCGGAAAAATTGAGCGTATGTTTGAACGCGGTACCGCGAAAGTCGTTGACGCCAAAGTCCCGCTTTCCGAAATGTTCGGCTATGTGACGAAACTTCGCTCAATGACCGAAGGCCGCGCTTCCTATACTATGGAATTCTCGCACTACGAAGAAGTCCCCACCAATATCGCGGAGTTAATTAAAGAAGGGAAGAAGTAAACCCCTCCCTTTTCTCGCCATGTTTTATGTCTATTTGATAAAAAATAATAATAAGCGCTGGTATATTGGGTCTACAAATGACTTAAAAAGAAGGATGACTGAGCATAATGCCGGCAAAAACTTTTCAACTAAATATGATAAAACATGGAAATTAATATACTACGAAGCTTACTTGGACGAACACATGGCTAGAATAAGAGAGAAAAAGTTGAAAAGTTTTGGAAGTGCTTTTGGACACCTGTTAAAGCGTTTAGATATGGGCAATAAAAAAAGGGAGGGGTAAATTTATGGAAAACGAAAAAATAGAAAAAGAAGATCAGCCCAAGGCTGACCAGCCTATGGCTGGAAAAATATTGTCCGATGAATTGCTCGCCGAAGATTTGGATTCGGAGCCGTCCCTTGACGATCTGCCGGTTTAATTCTAATCTTGGCGTAGAGGTAAAAGGAGGGGCTCTATGACAACAAAACCGAGGAATGGGAAAAATTTTCGGAGATTAATTATCGATACTATAAAGAAGGATGAAGACGCTATTCCAGGCAGGGCTGGAGAAACGCCGATTTCGGATCTCGCCTGTATGTTTAAAAAGCTTAAAGATAAAGAGGCTGACGAAGCGATCAAAACAATTGTTGACCTCATAAACACGCCGCCTGACCCACTTCTTGTTGCCGATCCAAAAAAATTCTGGTTCAACGTTATGTTTCTCTCACATTATCCTAAAGGCGAGAAAAATTCACTAAGAGATGCGTTTTTCGCTCGCTTGTTCGGGGAGAGGGCGCTGGATCGTAGTCTATTAATATGGATGTTTAATGGGTATATTGAAGCCGGAGGAATTTTTGATCAACCCATGCTTCTTGCATTATCGTTTCTTCGGGACGAATCTCCAATCGCATGGCTCAATGCGGCTGCCCGAAGCAGAGAATTTGATTTTGTAAAAAATGAAGCCGTTCAGCTACTCCGAGATGGGAAAATTTCTTCTAGGACAGGAAGTGTTTTCATTTACTTTCTCGATTTTTTAAAAAAACTTTGGCCGTCCGAAGAAGATTTTTTCAAAGTTGTTGAAGAATTCCACGACGCGGCACAAGATCAGGACACAAAAGAAAAGCTTCAAGGATGGATTGATAGGCACAAAAAGTAGAACAAATTTGATTCAGATAAAGGCGCTTCAGCGCCTATTTTTTTACGCAAAAAGGCGGAATTGAGGGGTGTTGACAGCGTTTTAACTATCATATAACATACTTCTATACGCTAAATCAGCGTATTGGCTTTTATAAGCGTTAATTTTTAAAACAATTTATGGCGGAAAAATTTGAGAGGACAAAGCCCCACTTGAATGTGGGCACAATCGGCCACGTTGACCACGGCAAGACCACTTTGACGGCGGCTATTTTACACGTGCTTAATTTGGCGGGGAAAAAGGTGCGCATTGAAAAAATTGAGGACATTGATAACGCTCCCGAAGAGAGGAAGCGCGGAATTACCATCGCCTTGCACCATTCTGAATACGAAACCGACAAGCGCCACTACGCGCACATTGATGCTCCGGGGCACGCCGACTATATTAAAAATATGATAACCGGAGCCGCGCAAATGGACGGCGCAATTTTGGTGGTTTCGGCTGCGGACGGCCCGATGCCTCAAACCAGAGAACACATTCTTTTGGCGCGCCAAGTAGGCGTTCCAGCAGTTATTGTTTTTTTAAACAAAGTTGACACGGTGGACGACAAAGAATTAGTTGATTTAGTGGAAACGGAAATCAGAGAACTTCTTACCAAATATGAATACCCCGGCGATAAAACTCCGATTATCCGCGGTTCGGCTTTAAAGGCTTTAGCGGCAAAATCCGCGGATGACGAATGGGCCAAGCCGATTTTGGAACTTGCCAAACAACTTGATGAATATATTCCCGAACCTGTTCGTGATATTGACATGCCTTTTCTTATGCCGGCTGAAGATGTTTTTTCAATTGAAGGCCGTGGCACCGTGGTTACCGGAAGAATTGAGCGCGGAAAAGTTAAATTAAACGATGAAGTTGAAATCGTGGGATTAAAAGATACCCAAAAAACCGTAGTCACCGGAATTGAAATGTTCAACAAACAATTGGATGAAGGCATGGCCGGAGACAACGCCGGGATTTTGCTAAGAGGAGTTAAAAAAGAAGACGTGGAGCGCGGGCAGGTAATCGCCAAGCCGGGGTCTATTACTCCGCATACCGATTTTGATTCCGAAGTTTATATTCTCACCAAAGAAGAAGGCGGACGGCACACGCCGTTTTTCACGGGCTATAAGCCGCAGTTCTACATCAGGACAACTGATGTGACTGGAGACGTAACCTTGCCAACGGGGACGGAAATGGTAATGCCCGGAGACACGATTAAATTTACTGTGAAGCTAATCGCGCCGGTTGCCATGGAAGAAAAATTGCGCTTCGCGATTCGCGAGGGAGGCAAGACGGTAGGCGCTGGAGTTGTCACAAAAATCAATAAATAAAAATGACCAAGGCGCTCGCAAAAGCGAAAGAAAAAGAAAAGGAGGCGGAGGAAAAGCAAAGGTTAAGAATCCGCGTGCGGGCTTATGACCATAAAATTTTGGACTCATCCGTAAAACAAATCGTGGACACGGCTTTGAGATACGGCTCGGAAATACAGGGGCCGGTGCCACTACCTACGGAGATAAAAAAATACACCGTAAACCGTTCTTCTTTCGTCCATAAAAACGCGCGTGAGCAGTTTGAGATGCGCGTGCACCGGCGCTTGATTGATGTTTTAAACCCCACGGCGAAAGTCGTGGAAGCAATGACTAATCTAAATCTTCCTGCCGGCGTGGATATTGAAATTAAGATGTAGCATAACAAAATAAAAAAATCGTTTTATTTTGTTTAAACTTATGAAATTCATACTCGCAAAAAAAGTTGAAATGTCGCAGGTTTTTGATGAAAATGGCCGGGTGCATCCGGTAACCTGGCTTTTGGCTGGGCCTATTTTTGTAACTCAAAAAAAATCAGCGGAAAAAGACGGCTATGTGTCGGTGCAAGTAGGTTTTGGTTCCAAAAAAGAAAAAAATGTTAAAAAGCCACAGAAAAAATTGGGAAATTTTGAGGGGTTCAGGGAATTTCGCGGAGAACACCCGATGAATGTCGGGGACAAAATTGATGTTTCGGTTTTTAAAGAGGGGGACATTGTAAATGTTTCAGGAACTTCCAAAGGAAAAGGTTTTCAAGGCGTGGTGAAAAGGCACGGCTTTGCCGGCGGTCCGCGCACTCATGGGCAGAAGCATTCGGAAAGAGAGCCCGGATCTATTGGGGCCACTTGGCCGCAAAGGGTGTTAAAAGGCAGGCGCATGCCCGGGCGAATGGGCAGCGACCGCGTTACAGTGCGAAATCTTAAAATAATAAAAATAATTCCCGAAAAAAATTTGATGGCCATAGAAGGCGCCATCCCCGGCAACCGCGGCAGTTTGGTGGAAATAAGAGGATAAAAGCTCCCTTGCGGGGGGTTTTTGGTTATGCTATCATCAAAATCACTTGTGGGAAGCGAACCAAAATACGATTTAGGAGGGTAAAAAGGATTAGAATCCAAGGTTTTTAACCGAGGGGGGTTCTGCCTCCTTGTTTTTGTTTTAAAAAAGATGAAAGTCAATACATATAATATAAAAGGAGAAAAAGCGGAGACTACGGAATTACCGGAGGGGATTTTTGGAGCGGCGTGGAAACCAGCACTAGTGAAGCAGGTTTTTGACGGCGAGATGGCAAATAAAAGACGCCCTTGGGCGCATACTAAAACCAGGGGCGAGGTCCGTGGCGGAGGCAGAAAGCCATGGCGGCAAAAAGGAACCGGACGCGCGAGGCATGGCTCAACCAGATCGCCATTGTGGGTTGGGGGAGGAATTGCTCACGGACCGAGAAATGAAAGGGATTATAGCGTAAAAATAAATAAAAAAATGAGGCGAGGGGCGCTGTTTTCTTTGCTTTCCAGAAAATTAAAAGACAAAGAAATTATTTTGATTGATAATTTTGAAATGGCTAAATCCAAAACTAGAGAAGCTTTTAATATTTTTAAAAATTTGAGGACAACGGGAGATATTTATAATTTAGGGATAAAAGGGGGGAAAGCGCTTCTGGCTTTGGCGAAAGGCGACGCTAAAAGGGCGGTCCATAATCTGCCTTTTGTAAATTTTATAGAGCCGAGAAATTTAAACGTCTCCGCGCTTTTGCAGAATAAATATTTAATTTTGGATAAGGCCAGCATTAAAGAATTAGAAAAAACTTATGCCAGGTAGTGAAAAAATCGATTGCTTTTCGGTGATATTACAAAATCCAGCAGCTATCCTGCAGCTTTACATTGGGTCGAAATTTGAGGTTATATTTACAAAAGCATTATCATTAATCGATTTTTCTACTACCTGGTATGCCGTTTAATTTATCGCAAATTTTCGGGGGATGGAGGAAGAAGAAAAATAAGGGGCGCAAGGCGCCTGAGAGCTCGCCTCATTCATTCCGTTCGCGCTTAACCCTCCCCGCAGAGCGGGGGGGCTCCGATGCGTCTCACGGTCCGAACGAGGCTCGCTCTTCTAAAGTCGCCACCCAAACTAAAAATAAAAGCGAACTGGCTTGGAAATTAATTATCGCGCCTCATATTTCTGAAAAATCAACTATGCTTGGCGAGGGTCGGTATGTTTTTAAAGTCGCCGGCTCCGCGAACAAGCCATCTCTCAAGCAAGCTATAGAAGCCAGATACGGCGTCACGGTTCTATCAATAAACATGCTCGCGGCAAGAAACAAAAAACGAAGGCGCGGCGTAATTTTGGGAATTAAGCCGGGATTTAAAAAAGCAATAGTGACATTAAAAGCAGGACAAAACATAACCGAATTTTAATTTATGAAAACTTTCGCTCCCACATCTCCGTCAAGAAGGCAGATGACCGGAATAAATTACCGGGAGTTTTTGACGCGCCATGACCCCGAAAAATCTTTGGTGTTTGGAAAGCATCGCGCAGTCGGCCGAAACAATTTGGGCCGCATCACTACGCGCCACAAGGGAGGCGGGGCGAAACGGCTTTTACGGATCGTTGATTTTCAATTTGATAAAAAAGATATCCCCGGGCGCGTGGATTCGGTTGAATACGACCCCAACCGCACGGCTTTTATCGGGCTGATTATTTATAAAGACGGCGAGAAACGCTACATGGTTTTGCCTAAAGATATCCGCCCCGGGCGCGAAATTTTAATATCCGAAAAAGCTCCTATCATAGCAGGCAATCGCTTGCCGTTGGGCGCTTTGCCGCCTGGAACGCTTATTTATAACATTGCTTTAGCTCCGGAAGGCAAAGCTGTTCTAGTGCGCTCCGCCGGAAGTTTTGCGGAAGTAGTGGCTCATGACGGCGGATATGCCACAATAAAATTGCCGTCCGGAGAAGTGAGAAAAATAAAAGACAACGCCTGGGCTTCGGTGGGGCAGGTTTCAAATGAAGAAAATAATCTGGTGGTTATCGGCAAAGCTGGCCGGTCGCGCCTTTTGGGCATCCGCCCCACGGTGAGAGGTTCGGCCATGAATCCGGTTGACCATCCTTACGGAGGAGGCGAGGGGCGCACGATGCGCGGAACAAGGCGCCCTAAAAATAAATGGGGCAAAGGAACTAGGGGTGTTAAAACCAGGAATCGCAACAAATATTCTTCCAAATTTATAATTAGCCGGAGGACCAAAAATTAATTTAAAATATGCCGCGAAGCTTAAAAAAAGGCCCATATACGGATCCGAAATTGCTTAAAAAATTAAGCAAGTTTAAATCCGGCGGGCGAGATATAATCAAAACTTGGTCCAGGAGGTCGCAAATCGCTCCGGAGATGATCGGATATACTTTTGGAGTGCATAATGGCAAGGATTTTATTTCGGTTGCGGTTTCCGAAGAAATGGTCGGACATCGTTTGGGCGAATTTTCTCCAACCCGTAAATTCGTGAAGCACGGAGGGAAAATGCAAAAAGAATTGGAAATGCAGGCCAAGGAAGCCGAAAAAACAAAAGCCGCCGCTTCAACCGCGACAGCATCGGCAGTTCCGGCCAAAAAATAAAAATTATGGAAGAAATAAAAGCACATTTGAGATATTTAAGAATGGCGCCAAGAAAAGTAAGATTGGCGGCTGATTTAATCCGCGGAAAATCGGCCGAAGAAGCTGAGGCGGCTTTGGGATTTCTCGCCCGCCGGTCCGCCGAACCTTTAAAAAAGCTTTTGCATTCTGCCATTGCCAACGCCAAGCATAATTTTAATCTTGAAAAAGAAAATTTGTTTGTAAAAAGCATCAGGGTTGACAAAGGGCCGACCTTAAAGCGCTTTATGCCGCGCGCCAGAGGAGTGGCTTCGCCCATCAGGAAGCGCGTCAGCCATGTTACCATTATACTTTCAGGAAAATAACATGACACACACATCGCATCCATATGCAATGAGGTTGGGAATTATCAGGCCGTGGAAATCACGCTGGTTTTCCGTTAAGAATTACCAGAAATTCCTGAAAGAAGATGTGTTGTTGAGAGAGCATCTTGAGGAAAAATTGCGCGGCATGCTGGTGGACGCCATTGAAATTGAAAGATCTCCTTCAACACTCAATGTAATTATAAAAACGGCCCGGCCGGGACTTTTGATCGGCAGGGGAGGCGAGGGCATAGAAAAATTAAAAAAAGAAGTTGACGCTTTTTTGAAAAAAAAGAGAAAAGGCCTCCGCCAGCCGGCTGATAGTCCGTCAAAATCTTCAGCTAAAACAGGTCTTAAGCTCACGGTTGAAGAAATAAAATCTCCCGAACAGCATTCTAGAGTAATGGCTGAAACAATCGCGCAGGATTTGGAAAAACGTCTGCCTTTCAGAAGGGTGCTCAAACATACCATCAGCAAAATAATGTCATCCAAGGGCGTTAAGGGCGCCAAAATCACGCTTTCGGGGAGACTGGACGGCGCGGAAATGGCGCGGTACGAATGGCTGAAAGAAGGTCAGATTCCTTTGCAGACACTGCGCGCCGATGTTGATTTTGCCAGAGGCCGCGCGCATTTGCCTTATGGAGATTTAGGAATAAAGGTTTGGATTTATAAGGGAGAAATTTTTAACAAAGAAAAAGATGTTGCTACCCAAAAGAGTAAAATTTAGGAAATGGCAGAGGCTGGCTACCAAAAGAAACCTCAAAGAAACCAGAGGCGTGTCTTTGGCTTTTGGGTCCTACGGCCTCAAAGCCGAGGAAGCTCTTTGGGTAAAATCAAAACAATTGGAGGCGGCCAGAAAAGCTATGACCAATTATATCCAGAGGGGCGGGAAAATCTGGATCCGCATTTTTCCCGACAAACCAATTACCCAAAAACCGCCGGAGGTGACCATGGGTGCCGGAAAGGGAGACGTGGCCGGATATGTTTTCCCGGTGCTTCCGGGAAGAATAATTTTTGAAATGGAAGGCGTGACAAAAGAAGTTGCCAAAGAAGCATTGCGCCGCGCTGGAGCCAAATTGCCGATTAGAACTAAATTTGTATCAAGATAATTTTATGGCAAAGCTTAAAATAAAAGATTTAAAAAATAAAGGCGGGACGGAGCTTGCGGAGCTTTTGTCGGAGGAGCGGGAAAAATTACTTACACTAAAAATGCGCGCCAGGGAATCCAAAGTAAAAAACGTGAAAGAAGCCAAAGAAATTAGAAAAAATATCGCCCGCATGCTTACAATTCTAAAAATAAACAAATAATATGCCAGGTAGTGAAAAAATCGATTGCTTTTCAGTGATATTACATAACCCGATAAATATCTGGCAATTTTACAGTTGGTCGAATTTTGCTATGTTTGGTTTATTAAAGCATTATCACTAATCGATTTTTCTACTACCTGGTATGGCGCAAGAATTAAAAGGGAAAATAGTTTCAAATAAAATGGCCAAGACTGTGGTCGTGGAAGTTTCGCGCCTAAAAAAGCACCGCCTTTACGGCAAATTCATGAAAATTTCCAAAAAATATAAAGCGCACGCCGATGAGCAAATTCCGGAAGGCGCCACGGTTATTATTAAATCCACCAAGCCGATATCAAAGGATAAAAAATGGCGAGTTTTTAAAATTTTATGATACAACACCGCACCATGCTAAACGTTGCCGACAATTCCGGAGCAAAACTGGTCCAGTGTATTAAGGTTTTGGGCGGAACTCGTCGCAGGTACGCCGGCATCGGTGATATTGTGGTTGTTTCGGTAAAAATCGCCGAGCCCAGAAAACCGGTTAAAAGAAAAGAGATTCACAAGGCGCTGGTTGTCAGGCAAAAAAACGCGCTAAGGCGCCAGGACGGATCCTACATCAGGTTTGACGACAACGCCGTGGTTATTTTGGACGGCAAGGAGCCGAAGGGAGGAAGAATTTTCGGGCCAATCCCCAGAGAAATAAAAGAAAAAGGTTTTAATAAAATAGTTTCCTTGGCGGAAGAAATTGTATAAATATATGAAAATAAAAAAAGGCGATAATATAATAATAATTTCTGGAAAAGACCGTGGCAAGCAAGGCAAGGTTCTTGGGGTCTTTCCTAAATCTGAAAAGATTTTGGTGGATGGCGTGGCGCTTCGCAAAAAACACCAGCGCTCGCGAAAGCAGGGCCAGAAAGGCGAGGTTGTAACTTTGCCGACTCCGTTCCATGTTTCCAATGCCATGCTCTTCTGTAAAAACTGCGGAAGGGGCGCGAGAGCCGGATATAAATTTTCCGGAGATATTAAAACCAGAATTTGCAAAAGATGCAAAAATGAAATTTAAATTTTATGCAATCTATCAAAGAAAAATATAAAGAAGCGGTGCCTAAAATAATGAAAGAATTCGGATTTAAATCGCCGATGGCTGTTCCATCTATTTTGAAAGTTGTGGTAAATGTTGGCACAGGCAAGATGCGTGAAAAAAAAGAAGCGGTGGAGACCGTGGAAAAGCATCTAGCGCTGATCACCGGCCAAAAAGCTTCTCCGCGCCCTGCCCGGGTAGCCATCGCTTCCTACAAAACCAGAGAAGGTATGGTGATCGGATACAAGGTTACGCTTCGTGGCGAGAGAATGTATGATTTTCTGGACCGCTTGATTAATTTTGCCATTCCCAGAACCAGGGACTTCCGCGGGATTCCTTTAAAATCGTTGGATGCCGGAGGCAATTTGACAGTAGGCATAAAAGAGCATATCATATTTCCTGAAATGATCGGAGAAGACGTAAGGAATATTTTCGGGCTGGAGGCGACAATTGTGACCAGCGCGAAAAAAAGAGAAGAAGCTTTGGCTCTTTTTAAATTACTGGGTGTGCCTTTTGAAAAAAACTAATATGGCTAAAACTTCAACATACGTAAGGTCTCTAAAACCGCCGAAATTTAAAAGCCGCGTGGTCAGGCGCTGTTTTAGATGCTGGCGCAAGCGCGGTTATATGCGCGATTTTGACCTTTGCCGGATTTGTTTTAGGGAATTGGCCAACGAAGGCCTAATACCGGGGATTAGAAAAAGTAGCTGGTAACGAGTAAAAATTAGTAATTAGTACTATGACTGACCCAATCGCGGATATGTTAGTAAGAATAAAAAATGCCCAAGCGGCCAAAAAAGAAACCGCTTCTTTTGAGCATTCCAATATTAAAATGGAAATCGCCAAAGTTTTGGAGCGCGCCGGCTATCTGGGAAGCATCGAGCGGAAAGGCAGAAAGGGCGGCAAGCAGATAGAAGTAAAGCTTTTATACGACGAATCCGGAGGCCCAAAAATTTCGGGCGGCAAAAGAGTTTCCAAGCCTTCGCAGAGAATCTACCGGGGATACCGCGAAATTTACGCTTTAAAAAACGGATTTGGAATCGCGATTTATTCCACGCCCAGAGGAATTATGACTGGCCGCGAGGCTAGAAAAAATAAATTAGGAGGCGAGGTTTTAATAGAATTATGGTAAAAAATTTATGAGCCGACTTGCTAAAAAACCAATAACTTTGCCGCCGGGCGTATTTGTAAAAAAAGAAGGCGACTTTTGGATTTTTAAGGGGCCGAAAGGGGAGCTTAGAAAATCTTTTTCTGATTACGTCAATATTGAAGAACGTGACGGCGCTTTTCTAATTTCTCTAAAAAACGATTCCATTAAAAACGCCTATGCTATGCTGGGCACGACCGCCGCGCTTTTTAAAAATTGCGTTGATGGCGTCCAAAACGGATTTGAAAAGAAACTGGAAATTGAAGGAGTGGGCTACCGCGCACAGATTGACGGCAAGGATTTAGTTTTATCTTTGGGGTTTTCGCATCCCGTAAAAATTCAGGCTCCGGAAGGCATAACTTTTAAAGTTGAAAAAAATACTATTACCATAAACGGCGTAGACAAAGAAAAAACAGGCCTGGTGGCAGCCAAAATCAGGGCGGAGAAAAAACCGGAGCCTTACAAGGGCAAGGGCATACATTACATGGGCGAAGTTATCAGGAGAAAGGCCGGCAAGAAAGCAGTTTCAACCGCATAGCAATTTACTATGGCTCAAAAAAGAAAAATCAGGCATAAGCGCGTAAGAGCAAAAATTTCCGGAACCACTCAAAAGCCGCGCCTTTCGGTTTACCGCTCAAACAAACATTTATTTTTACAATTGATTGACGACGAAAAAAATAAAACCTTGCTTTCCGTTTCCGACCGGGAATTTAAATCAAAAAAGAAAAATTTAAAGAAATCAGACGCCGCTTACGAAGCAGGCAAGCTTTTGGCAAAAAAAGCCAAAGAAAAAAATATTAAAAAAGCCGTTTTTGACAGGGGCGGTTACCAATATCACGGCCGGGTGCGCCGAGTAGCCGAAGGCGCGCGAGAAGGCGGATTAGAATTTTAACTATTTAACTAACATGGCAAGAATTCAAAAACCAAAAAGCGAATACGAGCAAAAATTAATTGACCTAAGGCGCGTGGCCCGCGTGATGGCGGGCGGCCGGCGGTTTACTTTTCGTGCGGCGATGGTCATCGGCAACCAAAGAGGACAGGTGGGCTTCGGCTTGGGTAAAGCCGCCGATACTTCGCAGGCAATTGAAAAAGCGGTGCGCCGGGCTAGGCAAAATTTGATTTCCGTGCCGCTGACTAAAGACCAGTCCATTCCGCATGAAATTTACGCGAAATTCGGCAGCGCCAGAGTGATTTTAAAGCCGGCCAAATCCGGCAAGGGGCTGGTGGCAGGGGGCTCGGCCCGCGCGGTGCTCGCCATGGCCGGAGTGAAAAACGTCAGCGCAAAAATTTTATCGCACACCAAAAACAAACTCACCAACGCCTTGGCGACTCTGGAAGCGCTGAAAAAATTAAAAACACTGAAATAAATAATTTTATGCAAGTTCATAATCTGTTAAAGTCAATCAATAAAAAGCAAAAAAGAATCGGCCGGGGGGGGAAGCGCGGGTCGTTTTCGGGCAGGGGAATTAAAGGGCAAAAAGCTCGTGCCGGCAGACGCGTCCGCCCGCAGATTCGTGATATTATAAAGAAGATACACAAGCGCCGGGGCTACGGTAGAAACCGGGCCCAGTCGGTAAACGCTGTTAAAGCCAAACCGGCGGTGGTAAATTTAGGCGCGTTGGACAAAACATTCAAAGGCGGCGAAAAAGTGACCGTAAAACTTTTAGTGGAGCGCGGATTGATTCAAGCTTCTGGCGGAAAAATTCCGCAAGTAAAAATTTTAGGCGATGGCGCGCTAACAAAAAAATTGATTTTTGATAAAAATCTTTTAATGTCAAAATCAGCCAAAGAAAAAATCGGCTAATATGTGGGAAAAATTCAAACTTATTTTAAGAGACACTGACCTTAGAAGAAAATTTCTTTATCTTTTGGGTTTTTTGGCGGTTTTTCGCCTGATTTCCTCCATTCCCATTCCGGGGATTGACGCTTTAAGACTCCGCCAATTTTTTGAGGCCAACCAATTTTTCGGGCTATTGAATCTTTTTTCGGGAGGCGCCCTGGGAAATCTTTCCATTATGATGCTGGGAGTCGGTCCTTATATCACTGGCTCCATTATCATGCAGCTTTTAACAATGATTTTCCCGCAGCTGAAAGAATTGCAGCAGGAAGAAGGCGAAGCCGGCAAACAAAAATTTAACCAGTATTCGCGCCTCTTAACCGTGCCTTTGGCTTTTGTCCAGGGGTTCGGATTACTCACCATTTTGGAACGGCAGGGGATTTTGCAGTTTCTGACTTTTTACGAAAAATTCGCCAATGTAATAATTGTCGCGGCCGGTTCTATATTGCTGATGTGGATAGGCGAGCTGATTTCCGAATACGCCTTGGGAAACGGCGTTTCTTTGCTTATTTTTGCCGGTATTGTAGCCAGCTTTCCTTCCGACCTACGGCAGACTTTTTTGGCTTTTGACGCCACGCAACTTCCAACACTCATCGCTTTTACGGCGATTGCGATTATAACCGTGGCGGCGGTTGTCTTTATATCGGAAGGCGATAGGCCGGTTCCGGTTTACTACGCCAAAAGAATTCGCGGCATGCGTATGTACGGCGGCACGACCACTTATCTTCCTTTGAAGGTGAACCAAGCAGGAGTTATTCCAATAATTTTCGCGCTTTCCATTTTGCTTTTACCTCAAATGATCGCCAGTTTTTTCGCCAATTCCGCTAACATCGTGTTAAAAGTTGTTTCGTCTTTCGTAATTAATTTTTTCGCGAGTCCATGGCCTTACGCAGCGGCTTATTTTCTTTTGGTTTTTCTTTTCACTTATTTTTACACCGCCGTCACCTTTGACCCGCAATCGGTTTCCAAAAATCTCCAGCAAAGCGGAGCTTTTGTGCCTGGAATCCGCCCGGGAAATTCCACGGCCGAATTTTTAAGCAAAATCGTCACGCGCATAACTTTCGTTGGCGCTTTATTTTTGGGCGCGGTGGCGGTTTTGCCGCTTATCTGGAGCGCCATGACCGGCATTTCAACTCTCACTATAGGTGGGACCGCTTTGCTGATTGTGGTCTCCGTGGTTTTGGAAACCGCCAAACAGGTTGAAGGCCAGCTCTCATTGCGGAGCTATGACTAGGTGTTTATGATAAATCAACCCTACAATTTTACTTTTATTGGACGGTCCGGCTGCGGCAAAGGTGCCCAATCGGAACTTCTTAAAAAATTATTGGAGGGAAAAAATGGCCCCGGCAGCGCGCTTTATATTTATACTGGCGCGCGTTTAAGAGAGCTCGCAGGCCACTCGGAGTTTTTTACAGCGAGATTGTTGAATGAAAAAAGTTTAAAATCCGGTGAGCTAACCCCAAATTCTTTAGCTATTTGGGCCTACACGACCGAATTTATTCACGGAGTGACGGAAAACAACCACATTATTGTAGACGGTTCTCCGCGCGCGGCGCTGGAAGCGCAAACGCTGGATGAAATGTTTGATTTTTATGGCAGAGAAAACGTTTTTCATGTTTGGCTGAATGTGAGCGAGGCATGGGCAAACGCGCGCATGAAAGAAAGGGGGCGATTCGATGACAGTCCTGAGAGCATTAAACACCGTTTCGCTTATTATGAAAGAGAAGTTGTTCCGACAATTGAATTTTACAAAAAAGATAAAAAACACAAGCTTATAGAAATCAATGGCGAGCAGACGATAGAAAAGGTTCACGAAGATATTGTAAAAGCGGCGGGATTATGACCAGGTAGTGAAAAACTTGATCGCTTTTTTAAAATTTGTTTGCGATATGGGTTTACTGGGTTATATTGTAGTGGTAGGTGTTTAGCGATAGACTATTGAAAGCAATAAATTTTTAATCAAGTTTTTTACTACCTGGTATGATTATTAAAAATAAAAAAGAGCTGGAAATTTTGCGGGAAGGCGGCAAGAGACTTGCCGCCGTTTTAAACAAGGCAGCCAATAACGCGATAGAAGGCGTCACGACCAGGGAGTTGAATGATTTGGCGGAAAGTTTAATTTTAAAATCCGGAGGCGCGCCGTCTTTTAAAGGATATAAAGCGCAGGGAGCTCCGCATCCTTACCCGGATGCGCTTTGTGTTTCAATAAACGAAGAGGTGGTGCATGGGTTGCCGGCTGGTCGCAAATTAAAAAATGGCGATATCGTTGGGTTGGACATAGGTATGTGGTATGAAGGCCTATGCACTGATACGGCTCTTACTGTTTTGGTTGGCGGAGGGAAAAATAAATTAATTGATGCCACAAAAAAATCTCTGGAGCTGGGGATTGCCGAAGTCCGCGCCGGCGCGCATGCCGGCGATATTGGTTTTGCGATTCAAAAATATTTGAAGAGTGAGGGTTTTGGCGTAGTGCGAGAATTGGTTGGGCATGGCGTTGGAAGAGCGGTTCACGAAGACCCGGAAATCCCAAATTGGGGAAAACGCGGCGTCGGACCGGAACTGGTTGAAAATATGATTATTGCTTTAGAGCCTATGGCCACTGAAGGCGGATATAAAGTAAAACTTTCCAAAGACGGTTGGACATGGCTCACTTGCGACGGCTCCCGCTCCGCGCATTTTGAGCATACTTTGGTGGTGACAAAAGGCGGGGCGGAGGTATTGACTCTACTTTAGATTTTGCTAGTATTACCTTATGAGGAAAATTGATCTACAAAACGTGATTTGGAAAGAGGGCAAATATTATGTTGCCCAATGTTTGAATGTTGATGTTTCTAGTTTCGGCAAAACCAAAAAGGACGCTTTAGCCAACCTGCAAGAAGCCCTGGAACTTTATTTTGACGGAGCTAAAATATCAGATTTACTGAAAGTGGAGCAACCGACTATCGTGAAGCGCCAACTTCAGTATGCCTAAATTTTATTCTTCGGATTATATCATCAAGGTCCTTCGCAGGAAGGGCTTTGTTTTTGTTTCTCAAAAAGGAAGCCATATGAAATTTCAAAAAGCAAGTTTGCCATTGACTGTGATCGTTCCGGCTAACCGTAAAGAAATTCCTATTGGCACTTTCCGCTCGATTTTACGGCAATCAAAATTAAAAGATGAAGATTTTAAATAATTTCCTCGACAGCTGGACATGAGTAACTCGCGACGGCTCCCGCTCCGCCAATTTTGAACATACAGTTGTGGTAACAAAAACCGGCGCGGAAGTTTTGACTATGCTAAAATAAAAGCATGCCCAAACCGGATATATATTTGTCTGTTATAGTTCCTGCATATAATGAAGCGGAGAAACTGCCTAAAACTTTAAAGCGTTTTCAAGAGTATCTGTTTCAACAGGCCTACTCCTATGAAATTATTGTCGTAAACGACGGCGCGAGGGATAATACCGCCGATGTCGTAAGAAATATGGAGCGAGATATTAAAAATTTGCGTTTTATTGACCGCAAAAAAAATATGGGCAAGGGCTACACGGTGCGCGAGGGGATGCTAGCGGCTTACGGCAGAATTCGGCTTTTTGCCGACGCCGATAATGCCACCGATATTTCACATTTTGATAAAATGCGCCCGTTTTTTGACAAGGGTTTTGACGCGGTGATTTGCTCAAGAGACCCCAAAGACGCCCTAGGCGCCAAACAAGCTGTAGCGCAAGCGTGGTGGAAGCGCGCGCTCGGCAATATGGGCAATTTATATATTCAATGGATGGCGGTTCCGGGGATTTGGGACACTCAATGCGGTTTTAAAGCGTTTCGCGATTACGCCGCCGAAAAAATTTTTTCCGCGACAAAAATAAACAGATGGGCTTTTGACGTGGAAGTTCTGGCACTGGCCAAGCGCTTCGGATATAAAATTGGGATTATTCCGGCAAACTGGGTTAATGACCCGCGCTCTAGCGTAAAATTTATGGCGTATTTTCACACCCTTTGGGAGGTTTTTAAAATCAGGAGGTTGTTAAATAAATTAAAAATTTAAAATGAAAAGCACCATAGAATTTCGCAAAGATATTGTTTCGGGAGACTGGGTTTTGATTTCTACGGATATTCAAAAAAAACCGGTATTTTTTAAAAAAGTGGAAAGCAAGCCCCTTCCAAAATCAAAATGCCCTTTTGACGGAATCCAAAAATCAAAACAAGAGAAAGTTTTGCTGTGGATGCCAAAGCCCGGCGGGAAGGATTTGAAAGACTGGTGGATTCAGATTTTGCCGAATAAATATCCGGTCGTGGCAAGCTCCAGAATTTGTCCACCGCTTACAAAATACGGCATACATGAGAAAAAAATCGGCGTCGGCTTTCAAGAGGTAATTGTGACACGGTCGCACGAAAAACATTTTGGGCTGATGGCCAAAAATGAAATTGAGTTGGTTATTGAGGCATATCAGTCAAGATTTCAGGCGCTTTCCGCCGAACCTTGCGTTGATTATATTTTAATAATTCATAATCACGGCTCGCGCGCTGGCGCCACAGTGCCCCACCCGCATTCGCAGATTTTCGCAATTCCCATAATCCCGCCTGATGTTAAAAGAAGTTTGGAGGGTTCCAGAAAATATTTTCATGAAAATAAAAAATGCGTCCACTGCGCTATTTTAAAAGATGAATTAAAAGAAAAAGAGCGCGTTATTTATCAAAACAAGCTTTTTGTTGTTTTGGCTCCATACGCTTCGCGGGTGGCGTATGAAGTCAGAATTTTTCCTAAACTTCATGAGTCGCGCTTTGAGGCGATTGATCAGGCGCAAAGGAATGATTTAGCCGATGCCTTAAAAATAATACTCTCTAAAATCTTTAAAAAATTAAAAAATCCGGATTACAATATGTTTATCCACACCGCGCCTCCCAAGGAGCGCCACGCAGAGCATTATCATTGGCATTTGGAAATTTTGCCAAGAATTGCCACTTGGGGCGGGTTGGAATTGGGCGCGGGGATTGATGTTGTAAAAATCTCTCCCGAGGAAACCGCTAAATTTTTCAGACAATGAACCAACAAATATGAAACGACTCATTATTGCAAATTGGAAGATGGCGCCGCAAACTTCTCGCGAGGCATTGCGCCTTGCGCAAGGAATTGCGCGCGGAGTTAAAGGTGTAAAAAATGTCGAAGTTGTCTTGACCCCACCTTTTATTTATTTGCTATTGCTTAAACTTGGCCTGCCTCGCCTGACGCGAGTCAAGGCGGGCGCGCAAGATGTTTTTTGGGAAAAGAACGGGGCTTACACGGGAGAAATTTCGACCAATCAACTTAAAGCCTCTGGCGTAAGGTTGGTGATTGTGGGTCATTCCGAGCGTAGGGCGTTGTGGGAAACCAATGAAATCGTAAATAAAAAATTAAAAGCGGTTTTGGGCGCGGGTATGCGGGCAGTGCTTTGCGTGGGGGAAGCGGAAAAACAAAAAGAAGTAGCCTTTCCAAAAATAATCAGGGACGAACTTCATGAAGGACTTGCGCGCATTAAAAAGTCATTGTTCCGGAATTTGATTATTGCTTATGAACCGATTTGGGCGGTTGGAACGGGAAGGGCTGACACGCCAAAAAACGTTTACGAAATTACGACGATTATCCGCCGAGAGCTTTACCGCATGGTTGGAAAAAGAATCGCTTCCAAAATCCCTGTGCTTTACGGCGGATCGGTGGACGAAAAAAATGCCCATGCTTTCGTGAAAGACGGTGCTGTCGACGGCTTGCTGGTTGGCGGGGCGAGTCTCAACGCCAAAAAATTTATAAACATAGTGAAAGCGGTGTCTGAAGTATGAAAAGAATAATTTTGCGCGTTGATTTTAACTGGCCGTATGAATATCGGATTGAAAAAACACTTCCTACTATACGCGCTCTTTTGAAAAATGGCGCGGCGAGTGTTGTTTTAATCACGCATTGCGAAAAAGACGGCAAAATCCCGCATTTAAACGGCCTTTATAAATATTTAAAAAAGTTTTTCAAAAATATTTTGTTTGTTGAGGGGCCGATAAAAAAAATGCCGGAAGATTTTTTTAACCGGCACAAAAATCGCGTTGTGCTTTTGGATAATTTAAGATTTGGTTCAGGAGAAAAAAATAATAGTTTGGCGTTCGCGAAGGTCTTGGCTTCTTGGGGCGACTGTTATATAAATGACGCTTTTGCCGAATCCCATCGCAATTATGCTTCCATTGTTTTACTGCCCAAATTACTGCCTCACGAGACCGGAACGTTATTTAAAGAAGAAATTAAAAATCTTTCCAGATTTTTCAAGCCCCAGCATCCATTTTTGGTGATTATCGCCGGGAAAAAATTCGCGACCAAAGAACCATTGGTATCGCGATTTTTAAAATCGGCGGATGCGGTATTTATCGGGGGCGCCATCGGCAATACTTTTTTGGCTAGGCGCGGAATTAGCGCAGGAAAATCAAAAATTGAGAGCGTAAAAATTCCCAAAAGCGTTATTTGGAACAATAAAATTTTACTGCCCGAGGATTGGGCTATGCGTAACAGCTTGATTTTAGACGCTGGGCCGAAAACTGTAGAAATTTTGGGCGAGCTTGCCAAAGCGTCCAAGTTTGTTTTATGGAATGGGACTTTGGGCCTTTGCGAAAAAGGATTTGAATATGGCACAAAAACTTTTGCCAAAGAGTTGGGAAAATCCAAGGCTTATAAAGTTGTGGGCGGAGGAGATACCGTCGCGGCTATCCGGAAATTCAAGCTTGAAAAAAACTTTGATTTTATTTCAACGGGCGGCGGCGCCATGCTGGAATTTTTGGCGAAAGGAACCCTCCCGGGGATTGAAGCATTGAAGGAGAAATAAAGTGCTATACTGATTTAATCTTATGCGCTACGACAATGCGGAACATTTTAAAAAAGAGAATGGCTACGAGGTGGGTGGGACTTGGTACCCTAGAGTCACCAGAATTTTGGAAGTGAAAGCCAAGCCGGGGCTTCAAGTTTTTTTTAAAGAGATGGGAAGTTTTGATGCCGCGGAAGATGTAAAAAACAAGTCGGCCGAGGAAGGTTCCGCGGTTCACGAAGCTATTCAGAAACTTTTGGTGGGCAAAAAAGTAGCGGTGCCTCGCGAGATTGAGCCCTCCGTAAATAAATTTTTGGAATTTAACCAATTAAAACAGATTTATTTTCATCCAGAGTATGTTGAACGGAGAATTTGGTCCGGCCTTCATAAATACGCCGGAACGGTTGACGCGCTTGCGACCATAGACGGCAAATTCGGCGTTTTAGACATTAAAACCTCAACCGGATTTTTTCCGGAATATAATCTCCAGACCGCGGCTTATATTCAGGCGCTTCAGGAACTGGAAATTAAAAAATCGCTGGCGTTGCCGAAAGAAATTCAAACCAGATGGATTTTGAGAATCAACCAGCACAAAGTTTGTAAAAAATGCAATTCAACGCTCCGCGAAAAAGGAGGGAGAAGTAAAACGCGGAACGGAAAATCCAACGGTACGCCGCGCTGTATAGACGCCGAACATGATTGGGGCGAACCAGAGGGCGACGTGGAGCTCAAGGAATTTCCGTATTATTTCAAGGACGTTCGCGCTTTCTTAGCCGCCAAAATCCTCTGGGAATGGGACAATGATTACTGGCTCCGTCAGATCGGGTATTCAAGATGAAGAAAAATAAAGAAATCGTAGTTTTGTATCATAAAGGGTGCAAGGATGGCTTTGGCGCCGCTTGGGCAGCTTGGAGAAAATTTGGCGCGCGCGCGAAATATATCGGAGTCAATCATGGCGATAAATTACCTGCTGGTTTAGCAAGAAAAGAGGTTTATATGGTTGATTTTACATATTCAGCGAAAGAAATGCAGTGGCTTCTTAAGATTTGCAAAAAGGTTGTAGCTCTAGACCATCATGTTAGTTCGATGGCTGCTACAATGTTGGCGCATGATTATCGTTATAATGTTTCTCATTCCGGAGCGACTCTCGCATGGTTATATTTTTTCCCTAACAAAAAAACACCACAAATTCTTCGTTATTTAGAGGACACAGATATTTGGCGCTTTAAAATGCAGCATACTCGTGAGATCATTGCGAGCATTCATACCTATGGTCAAGATTTTCGCATTTGGAGTAAATTAGCCAAAGAGATTGAGAAATTTTCTACTAGAAAAATTCATATCATGCGCGGGAAAGCGATTCTTCAATACCAGGGGCAACTTATTAAAAAAGCCGTTGATGAAGCAGAAGAAGTATTGTTTTTAAAACATCGAGTTTTAGTTTCTAATTCCTCAGTATTAATAAGTGTTATTGGGCATAAACTTGCGCAAAAAAAGAAATCATTTGGGATTGTTTGGCGAAGGTCCAAAGGGCTCATTTTGGTAAGTCTTCGCTCAATTCCATCGTTTAATGTATCAAAAATTGCCGCGCATTTTGGCGGTGGTGGCCATAAAAATGCTGCTGCTTTCACCCTTTCTGGTCACAAATCATTACCATGGAAAAGAATCAAAAAATAGTTTTTATAATTCACGGCTGGTGGGGGTATCCGAAAGAAGGGTGGTTTCCTTGGCTTAAGAAAGAGCTTGAAAAAAGAGGGTTTGAGGTTTTTATTCCAAAAATGCCGGATACTGGCAAGCCAAAAATAGATAGATGGGTTGGAAAACTCGCTAAAATTGCGGGGAGGGTGGATAAAAATACATATTTTGTCGGACACAGCATTGGCGCGCAGGCGATTATGAGATATTTGGAAAAATTGCCAAAAAATAAAAAAATCGGCGGAGCTATTTTTGTTGCCGGGTGGTTTAAATTGACAAATTTAGAGCCCAAAGAGAAACCAATTGCGAAACCTTGGCTGGAAACGCCGTTGAATTTTAAGAAAATAAAAAAGACCGACAATAAATTCGTTGCGATATTCTCCGATAATGATTTATATGTGCCGCTTAAGATAAACAGCGATATTTTTAGAAAAAAGCTTGGAGCAAAAATTATTATTCAGCATAAAAAAGGCCACTTTTCCGGAAGCGACGGAATCAAAAAATTACCCATTGTTTTAAATGAGTTATTAAAAATGGCTAATAAATAAATTATGCCAAAAAAAGAATCTGAAAAACTGATTGTCTATACCGACGGGGGCTCGCGGGGGAATCCGGGGCCGGCGGCGCTTGGGGTGGTAATTTCAGACCAAAAGGGAAATTTAATCAAAGAATATGGCGAAGCGCTGGGGGTAAAAACAAATAATGAAGCAGAATACGCGGCTGTAATTTTTGCGCTAAAAAAAATCAAAGCGCTATATGGGAAAGAAAAAACCAAAAAAATGCATATTGATATGAAAATGGACAGTGAGTTTGTGATGAAGCAATTAAACGGCGAATATAAAATTGAAGAAGAAAGAATGTTCCCGCTTTTTGTCGCCGTGTGGAATTTGAAGATGGATTTTGGTAAAGTTACTTTCAGCCATGTTCCCCGTGAAAAAAATCGCGCCGCCGACAGATTGGTGAACGCGGCGCTAGACCGGGAGCAGGGCAAATTGTGGTAACAAAATATACACCTTATTTACTCACAGCGTTTTTAGGCGGAGTACTTCTGCGCTCTTTTTTCAATATTCCGCAAAATTGGATTTTGGGAATATTAGGATTGGCGGGCGGAGTTTTATTTATTTTTTATTTTTTCAAACTTGGCGGCAGGTTTTTAATTTTTAGTCTTGTATTTTTGGGTTTTCTTCTTGGTATGCTCCGCTTTTCTATTTTTGAAAATAAAATCGCGGCCGATAAGCTTCACAATTATTACGGTCAAACTTTGATTTTGCGGGGCAAAGTTTTATCAAGCGTTCTTAAGCCAAACAGTTCCCGAATCACTTTAGAAACCGATTTGGGTAGGATTTTAATAATAAAAAGAATTTATCCGGAATATAAATACGGAGATGTTTTGGAAATTTCCGGAAAAGTGGCCGAACCCGAAAATTACGCCGGGTTTGACACGGCTAAATTTCTGGCAAAACAGCAAATTTATTCCCAGATGATTTTCCCTGAAATTAAAAAGACCGGCCACTCTCCCAATAAATTTTTAAACTCTCTATTTTTTATAAAAAATAAATTTGAAGAAAGCTTAAAAAGTATTTTGCCGGAGCCAGAGGCCTCACTAGCTTCCGGAATGCTTTTGGGGATTGAAGGCGTGATTCCCCAGGGTATTTTGGATAATTTTAGGAAAGCCGGCGTGATTCATATTTTGGTGCTTTCCGGATACAATATTACTGTTGTTGGCGCCTTTATTATGGCTTTTTTGGGGTTTATTTTTCCGAATTTTTTGGCATGGACCGGCTCTCTTTTTGGTATCTTGGTTTTTACTTTAATGACCGGCGGGGAGCCGGCGGCAATCAGAGCCGCGATTATGGCCGTAATCGGCCTTTTGGCCATGCGCACGGGCAGAAGCTACCTCGCGATACTCGGCCTTTTGTGGGCGGCATTTTTCATGGCTTTTTGGAATCCGATGTATGTCCGGTTTGATAGAGGTTTCCAGCTTTCTTTTTTGGCGACTTTGGGGCTGATACTTTTTTCTTCCTGGTTTATGAAAAAACTTTGGTTTTTGCCAAAATTTTTAGGTATTCGCGAATCAGCCGCTTCCACGCTTTCCGCCCAAATTTTTGTGACGCCCGTGCTTCTTTCTTGGGGCAATCTGGTTTCTTATCTAAGTCCATTGGCTAATGTCGTGATAGTCGGCTTTGTGCCGACTATCATGTTTTTTAGTTTCGCCGCCGGCATTTTGGGATTTTTCTCAAATTTTTTGGGGACAACGCTGGCTTTGGTCCCTTATTTTTTGATAAAATTTCAAATTTTGGCCGCCCAGTTTTTGGCGAGTTTTGACTGGGCCGTGATTTATTTTAATTTTTGAATATGAAAAATTTTTTAAAACTTCATAAAAATAAAATTTTATCCGGCGGGCTGTTGTTTTTAGCGGCGCTCATGGCGCTTACCGGATTATATGTTTGGAATCTGGAGCATAAGCCCGAACTCCAAATTTATTTTTTTGACGTAGGGCAGGGGGATTCCATTTTTATTGAAGCCAAAGATGGCACGCAGATTTTAATTGACGGCGGGCCCACGAATAAAATTCTTCCGCTTTTGGGCGGCGTTATGCCCTTTTACGACCATTCCATAGATGTCGTTATTTTAACCCACCCGCATGCCGATCATGTTTCTGGACTTATGGAGGTTTTAAAAAGATATAATGTAGAGATGATTTTTGAAAGCGGAGCAAGTTACCACACGGCCGAAGCCAAAGAATTTGAAAGTATGGTTATTGAAAAAAATATAAAAAAAATAATTATAGATAGGCCAGTTAAACTTTCTTTTTTTAAAAACGCCGCGCTGAATTTTTTATTTCCTGACAAATCTTTTGAGGGGCAAGTTTTAAAAAATGTTCATGATTCGGCTTTGATAAGTGAGCTGGATTTTGAAGGCAAAAAGATTTTGTTTATGTCGGACGCCGAAAAAAATTTGGAGCGCTATTTGCTTCAAAAAGGGGCTTTGGAGGACATTGATGTTTTGAAAGTTGGCCATCACGGCTCCAAAACTTCCAGCACCGCCGATTTTCTTAAAATCGTAAAACCGGAATACGCCGTTATTTCAGCTAGCGACAGAAATCGCTACGGGCATCCGCATCCCGATGTTCTTTCTCGCCTTTCCGCCATAGGAGCCCAAATTTTCCGCACGGATATTAACGGCACCATTATTTTAAATATCAACAACGGCCGGCTGACTTTGCAAAAAGAAAAATAATCTGCTATATTTTTGGAATATGCCAGGTAGTGAAATTTCGCATCACTACTTGGTAGTAATTAAAATTAATGCGAAATTCTACTACCTGGTATGAAAAAACCCAAAGATGAGAGGACATTGGTTCTGGTAAAACCCGATGGCGTGATCCGCGGTTTGGTCGGCGAGGTGATTATGCGTTTTGAAAAGCGCGGGCTTAAAATAATCGCGTTAAAGATGGTCTGGCCCACTTCGGAACACATTAACAAACACTATCCTTCGCACAATGAATGGTTTGAATCCGTTGGAAGCCGGACGAAGGAGTTTTTTCAGGGGAAAAATATTGATGTCAATGAACATTTTGGCACCGAAAATCCAGCCGAGATCGGTAAGCAGGTAAAGAGCTGGCTTTTGGACTATATGACTGTGGGTCCTGTTGTCGCGATGGTTATTGAGGGCATGCACGCGATAACGACTGTGAGAAAATTGGTCGGGCATACTTATCCAATAGAAGCGTTGCCGGGCAGTATCCGCGGGGATTTTTCCGTGGATACGCCTTCGGCGGCTAATGTTGAAAAAAGAGTAGTAAAAAATATTGTGCACGCTTCTGGAAATGACGCGGAAGCGTCCCATGAGATTGAACACTGGTTTTCTCCGGAAGAAATCAACGATTATAAGCGCTCCGATGAAGATATAATGTTTTAGTATGAAAAGATTTTTTGAATCGTGGGCGTTTATTTTATTATTTTTGATTTTTATTTTGGTCAATTTTGCTTTTGCACTTTACTTTAGGCTTTATTATCTGTTTTGGTGGCTGGATATAACGCATCATTTTCTGGGCGGGTTTTGGCTGGCCTTTTTACTTAATTTTTATCTGAAAAAAACCGGTTTTACTGTCTTTAACTTCCCGCTTTTATTATTATTATTTTTAGGTTTCGTGGCGCTAGTCGGAGTTTTGTGGGAATTTTTTGAGTTTGGCTTGAATCGTTACATTGTGCATATTGGTTTTATAAACTATGAAGATACTCTTTTGGATCTGTTTTTTGACTTATTGGGCGGAGCTGTGGGATTTATTTTAATTTTATGATTAAACTTTCATTTTACGGCGCATCGCAGGAAGTTACCGGAAGCTGTTTTTTACTGGATGATGGCAAGAATAAAATTTTAATAGACTGCGGGCTTTTCCAGTGCCCGAAATTTTGCGATATCCGAAGCCGCGAATCTCTGCCTTTTGATCCAAAAAATATATCCGCTCTTTTTGTGACCCATCCGCACATTGACCACACCGGGCGCATTCCTAAATTGGTAAAAGACGGTTTCGCGGGGAAAATTTATTCAACTTACCCTGCGCGCGATCTGGCGGAGCTGATGCTGAAAGACAGCACCGGAGTTATGATGAAAGAAGCAAAGCGGGAAGGTGTGCCGGCGCTTTACACGGAGGAGGATGTTGACCGCGCCATGGCTCTTTGGGAAGGGAAAAATTATCATGAGAAAATATCGGTGGGTAATTTTAACGTAACTCTTTACGACGCCGGCCATGTTTTGGGTTCAGCCATGATTTTGGTAAATAACAAAATTCTATTCAGCGGCGATTTGGGGAATCCTTCCAACCCATTACTTTCCGGTTTTGAGGAAGTGGCGGGAGTGAACACCTTAATTGTTGAATCCACTTATGGCGACAGGGGGCATGAAGACGCAAAGGAAAAAAAAATAAAATTGGAGCGTGTGATTGAACAAAGCGTCGCCAGAGGAGGGGCTCTCATGATTCCGGCTTTTTCTTTGGAAAGAACCCAAGAGCTTCTTTGGGAAATTTCCGGCATGCTGAAAAACAAGCAGATTCCCAACGTGCCGATTTTTTTGGACAGCCCCTTGGCTATACGCGCCACGGAAGTTTACCAAAAATATTATTCATATCTTAACCGCGCCTATGTTGACCAAAAAACTTTTTCTTTTTTGAATCTGCCAAATGTGCATCCGACTTTGGCCACGGAAGAATCCAAAAAAATAAATGGTGTCCCAAATCCCAAAATAATTATCGCGGGCTCCGGCATGTCCACTGGCGGAAGAATTTTGCACCATGAAAGAAGATATTTGCAAGATCCTAAAAGCACAATTTTATTCATCGGCTATCAGGCGCCAGGGTCTTTGGGGCGCAGAATAGAAGACGGCGCGGAGAGCGTGACGCTTTTTGGCGAAGAGATTCCAATAAGGTGCCACAAGGAAATTATTTACGGTTATTCGGCCCATCCAGACGAGGCGACGCTTTTTGAATTTGTGAGAGACAAATCCGACACTTTAAAAAAAGTTTACGCGGTTCACGGCGAACCGAAATCTTCTCTGGCTCTTATCCAAAAAATCCGCGACTATCTGGGCATTCCCGCCTTCGCCCCAAAATACGGCGAGAGTGTTATAATATAACCCATGGACGGACAGCATATACATTTGAAGTATAAAATTTGCGTGTCGGGGGCGGCGGAGATCGGGCTTGATTTTCTTTTAAATTGAATTATAATTAAGATATTATGAAATATTTTGAGCGGATAGAAGTAAATCCAAAGATTATGATGGGTAAGCCCGTAATTAGAGGCACGCGCATTCCAGTGTACGTTATTTTAAATTTGCTGGCTGAAGGATACAACGAAAAAGAGGTACAAAAAGAGTACCCAGATCTTGGAAAAGCAGATATTTTGGCGGCCTTGCGGTTTGCTGCGCTTACAACGCAGTTTGAGGAACTTCGAAAAGAACCGCAATTTGCGAGATAAACATGACGCTCTTTCTTTTGGACGAAAACTTATCTCCGCATTTGGCAATTTGGTTAAGACATTTAGGTTACGCGGCTAAAGCGGCGCGAGAAACAAATCTTAAAGGAAGAAGTGACGAAGATGTTGTAAGATGGGCGCAAAAACATAAAGCTGTTATTTTAACCTCCGATTTGGATTTCGGAGAATTTTTTTACGGGAAAAGCTTAGGAGCTTTCGGCGTTATTATTTTAAGAAGCAGATCTCAAGGCATAGATTCGTTTAAAAAAATACTTAAAACGCTTCACGCCGGCAAGGTCTTAAAAGATAAGAGGCTTATTAGCTCTCTATTGGTGGCTGATGAAAACAATTATCGTTGGCGGAAATTCAATATAGAATGATATAATATAATAATGGACGGGAAGCATATACATTTGAAGTATAAAATTTGCGTGTCTGGGGCGGCGGAGACGGGACATTGCGCCCCGGGCACTTTGGAAAAGGCCAAAATTTTGGGTGAAGAAATCGCTAAACATAAAGCAATTTTAGTGAACGGCGCTACAACCGGGTTTCCAATGTGGGCGGCAATCGGCGCCAAAGAGGCCGGCGGTTTTACCATCGGGCTTTCTCCGGCAAGTACAGAAAAAGAGCATGTTGAAGCTTACCATCTGCCGGTTGATTATATGGATATAATACTTTACACCGGCTTTGGATACTCCGGAAGGAATTTGTTTTTGACGCGCTCGGCCGACGCTGTGATCGTGGGCTGCGGCCGTTGGGGGACGATTAACGAGTTTACCATCGCTTTGGAAGACGGCAAACCCATCGGCGTTTTGGAGGGAGCTGGCGGGAGCACGGATGTGATAAAAGATATTATAGAAAAATCCGCCCGCGGCCCGGGAAATATTGTTTATGACGCCGATCCAAAAAAATTGGTTGAAAAAGTTTTGGAGCTAGTCAAAAAAGAAAAAATTATTAAAGTTTAATGATATTTCGGATATCTCCATTTTGGGAGGCGATAGGAATTACAGGAAGCGTGATTATTGGCTCCGGCATATTTATACTGCCTTATGCGGTGAGCATCTCCGGCCTTTGGGCGGCATTAGGCATGGGAGCGCTCGCGCTGTTTTTGGTGCTTTCAATTCATTTGGCCTACGGAGAAATAGTATCCAATACGGAGGAGCGGCACCGGCTTCCCGGATACGCGCGGCTGTATTTAGGGAAATTTGCCGGCAATTTATCCAAAGCCACCGAACTTTTGCTGTTTAACGCCGTGCTTTTGACTTACGGCATTTTAGGAGGTAAATTTCTTTCCGTGGTTTTCGGGGGGAACTCCACGGCTTGGTCGCTTCTTTTTTTTGCGGCCGCCGCTTTGGTCTTGCTCTATTCACACGTAGAGCGCATCGGCTCAATAAATTTTTTAATTATGAGCGTGGTTATATTAATGGAATTGGCCATCGCGTTTTTATCTTTTAAGGCGGGCTCTTTTTCTAATCTGCCTTTATCCGGGCGCGACCCGTTTTTTTCTTTTGGCGTGTTTGTGTTCGCGTTGGCGGGCCTTTCTATTATTGCCGACGCTAGAGAAATTTTTAGGCGGGGCAATATTGAGCATAAACTTAAATCAGTGATTATTTTAATCACATCTCTCCCGCTTTTGCTTTATTTTATTTTTATAGTGTCAGTGCTGATGGCAACCGGCATGGACGCGACCAAGGATGTTTTTTCCGGCTTGGCCAAGGTCTTAGGCAGCCGCGTCATCATGGCCGGCGCGTTTATCGGCGCGTTTTCAATGTTTTCTTCTTTTTTGGCTTTGGGGTATGACCTTAAAAAAATCTACGAGCTGGACATTGCCTTACCGAAGCTTATGTCTTGGGCTTTGGCGGCGCTGCTTCCCGCGGCAGTTTTTATTTTAATCAGGATTGACTTTGTGAAATTGGTGTCTATTGTTGGCGGAATATTTATCGCAATTGATGGCATCTTGGTTTTTTTTATTTTAAGAAAAATGCGCGCGCAGGGCCTCTCGCGCGTCAAATTTCTCCCATTCGGGTTTTTACAAAGGGCGCTTCTCCTGCCCATTTTGGTTTTGAGCATAGTTTATGAAATTATTTATCAGATTTTTTAAATATGAATCAGTGGCACGCCAAAACAATTCCCGAAATTCTTGATGCGCTTCATTCGCGCGAACAGGGCTTAACAAAAGAAGAAGCAACGAAACGTCTCAAAGAATATGGCCAGAATTATCTTCCCGAAGGTAAGGTAACGAGCCTCCACATTATTTTTCTGCGCCAGTTCCAAAGTCCGCTGATTTACATTCTTCTTGCGGCAAGCATAATTGTTTTTGCGATGGGAGAAACAATAGACGGCTCAATCATTCTCACAGTTCTTATTTTCAATGCCATTGTCGGGACCATCCAAGAGGGCAAGGCGCAAAACACGCTTCGGGCGCTCAAGAAATTCGTAGAGACGAAAGCAACCGTGCTTCGCGAAGGAAAAGAGCTTATTATCTCTGACAGCGAAGTGGTGCCAGGCGATATTATTATTCTGCAGGAAGGCGATAAAGCGCCAGCGGACGCGCGAATCATCGCGGCCGCGAACCTCAAAATTGACGAAGCGGCTCTTACGGGCGAATCAGAGCCGGTGCATAAAATTGCCGATACTCTGGAGAGAGATGGCTTGCCAATTACGGAGCAGAAAAACATGATTTTCAAAGGGACGCATGTTCTTGCCGGAAACGGCAGAGCGATTGTGGTGGCAACTGGCATTGAGACAGTCATTGGAAAAATTTCAAAGGAGATTGCGGCGATTGATACCGAAATTCCTCTCAAGACAAACATCCGTTATCTTTCACGGCTTATTATTATCACAGTCGCAGGTATCAGCGCTCTCTTGTTTTTTCTCGGCATTGTTTCGGGAAAATCGGTAAAAGAAATGTTTACTACTATAGTTTCGCTTTCTGTTTCTATCATCCCCGAAGGGCTGCCTATTGTGATGACATTAATACTCGCCACTGGCGTATGGAGAATGTCAAAGCGAAATGCTCTGGTAAAAAAACTTCAGGCGGTAGAAGCATTGGGGCAAGCACGCGTGATTGCGGTTGATAAAACCGGAACCATCACCAAAAACGAGATGGTAATCCAGAAAGTGTACCTGGACGGCAAATTTTTCGAAATAGGCGGCATCGGCTACGAACCGAAAGGAGCAATTCAATTAAACGGGAATGTGGTTGATTCGGTTAATCACCCAGAACTTCTTTTTGCGGGGAAAATCGCCGCTTTTTGCGCAAGCGCCCACGTGATGTTTTCTGAAGAAGAGAAAGTATGGCGCGTTGCCGGCGACCCAACTGAAGCGGCAATGCTCGTGCTCGCCCAAAAGCTCGGTTTTTACAAGGATGATTTAGAGCGGGAGTCGCCGCTTGTTGGCGAGATTCCGTTTGATTACAAACTCAAGTATCACGCGACGATTCACCGATTTGACGGCCAAAAGTTTTTAGCCGTTGTTGGCGCGCCGGAAGTAATTTTAAACCTTTCTCAAATATCAAAAGAAGAAAAACAAAAATTGGAATCTGTTTTTCTCTCTATGTCGCAAGAAGGGTTGCGGATTATCGCGTTAGCTGAAACTCGCGACGCGCCGGAAATACTTGCGCCAGAAGAAATTAAATCACTTACTTTTGTAGGATTTTTCGGCATGAAAGACGCGCTTCGGCCAGAGGTGGCGGGAGCTATGCAAAAAGCGGTTTCTGCCGGCATCCGAGTGGTAATGATAACAGGAGATCATAAAGTTACGGCGCGGGCGATCGCCAAAGAGGCCGGCATTTATCAAGATGGCGATACTATTCTTACAGGACAAGACATTGACGCTTTTTCCGACAACGAGCTTTCCGAAAAATTGGCCGGAACCTCGGTATTCGCGCGAGTAACGCCGGAACACAAATTGAGAATTATCAAGGCGTATAAGGCGCGCGGGGAAATTGTCGCCATGACCGGAGACGGCGTAAATGACGCCCCCTCGCTCGTTGCCGCCGACCTTGGCGTGGCAATGGGAAAGATCGGCACGGAGGTGGCAAAAGAAGCTTCGGATATAGTGCTTCTTGACGACAACTTTGGAAGCATTGTTTCTGCAGTAGAAGAAGGGCGAAGTATTTACAAAACAATTAAAAAAGTAATCCTCTATCTCTTCTCCACCAGCTTGGGAGAAGCGTTGACCATCACAGGCGCGCTTCTCTTGGGTTATCCTCTCCCTCTTTTGCCGGCGCAGATTATTTGGCTCAACTTTGTTACCGATGGTTTCCTTGATGTGGCGCTTGCCATGGAGCCGAAAGAAGAAGGACTGCTTCGCGGCAACTTCGAGCGGCCCAAAAAGTATCTGGTAGACAAACTTATGGCGCAGAGAATGTTTATCATGGCTATACCTATGATGATTGGAACACTGTTTCTTTTTCAGAAATATTTTTCCGCCGGAGGCGGATCCGCCTTTGGCGGAGAAAACGATCTTGCCAAGGCTTGGACAATTTCGCTCACCACACTCGCGGTATTTCAATGGTTCAACGCCTGGAACTGCCGGCACGAATCAAAATCCATTTTCCAAATGAATCCCTTTTCCAACAAATTCTTGGTGGGGGCAACGCTTATCATTATCTCCTTGCAGCTTTTAGTGATTTATAATCCGCTCATGCAAAAAATTCTCCGAACCATCGAACTCTCTTTTTCAGAATGGGCGATTATTATTCCGATTGCCGCTTCTATCGTTCTTGTCGAGGAAATAAGAAAATTCTTTTATCGGAGAAAAATGGTAACATGAATATAAAAATCACGATCAAAAAAATAATCGGTGTTCTCTTAATCGTTATTGGTTTGCTTGCCCTTATAACTCCTTTTACGCCGGGCTCGTGGCTTATTTTTATAGGTTTAGAGTTTTTTGGCTTTCGCGTTTTGTTTTGGGATAGATTAAAGGCATGGTTTAGCAACAAACAAAAACATGATTGATTTACTAATTGGTTTTGATCTCGTTGCGATTATAAAATCGGTTGGATATATCGGCCTTTTTACCATAATTTTTGCGGAGTCGGGTCTCTTTATCGGATTTTTCCTGCCGGGCGATTCTTTACTTTTTACTGCGGGTTTCTTGGCCTCGCAGGGTTTCTTGAATATCTGGCTTCTTTCTTTGCTCACTTTTTTTGGGGCCATTTTAGGAGATAATTTCGGCTATGCTTTCGGGAAAAAAGTTGGGCCGGCGATTTTTAAGCGCGAAGATTCGTGGTTTTTCCATAAAGACCACTTGGAGCGCGCTAGGATTTTTTATGAAAAGCATGGAGCAAAAACTTTGGTGCTTGCCCGTTTTTTGCCGATTATCCGCACTTTCGCACCGATTTTGGCCGGAGTCGGCCAGATGCATTATCGGACATTCTTTTTTTATAATGTTTTTGGTGGCTTTCTTTGGGCGATTGGAATGACCTGGCTGGGCTATTTCTTGGGCGCCACAGTTCCTAACATAGACAAATATCTTATCCCGATAATTTTAGCGATTATTATTGTTTCTGTTTTGCCAACACTAATTCATATTTTAAGAAATAGAAATTACACACGGAAATAAAATTGATGTTTACAGAAACCAAACTAAACAATATTAACCGATCGGCACAATTGTTTAGTATAGATATATGAAATCAAATAGGAAGATTTTAAAGAGAAATCCTGTTTTTATAAGGCCGACCATAGCCGCTCTTATTCTTAAAAAGCTTACCGAGGTTGGCTACGGCACAATAAATGCATTTTTTCCGGCAAAATATCCAGAAGCTAGAATATGGAGGCGGATTTTGGGGCTGGATAAAACTTACAAGTTTTCCAAACAAACTTTCCATTCCGTACTATGGCGTCTTCAAAAACAAAAACTTGTTGAACGCGATATTAAAGGATGGAATATTACGGAGTTGGGGCGAAAATTGGTTGGCAAGGTAAAATATACTCCGCAAGCCGCTTTGCCAAAAGAGGATGGTATTATTCGGCTTGTAATTTTTGATATACCAGAATATGAGAGAAAGAAACGTGTTTGGCTGCGGTTGGAATTGATTGCCCACAGATTTAAGATTTTACAAAAAAGCGTGTGGATAGGTTATCGCCCTTTACCGCAGGAATTATTAGAATCTTTGGAAGATTTAAGTCTGCAAAAATTTGTTCACATTATCAGTATTGAGCACTCTGGCACCTTAGAAAATGCTGACTAAACATTTATAACGATCGGACAAAAATGTTTAGTAGTTATTTTTTAATAAACTAAGTTGTTTTTTGGCTTGGGCGGTGATAAAGTAGCAATATGATCAGAATCCTCATTATAAATGCGTCTCCTAAAATTAAAGGACATACCAGTGGACTTCTGGAAATTTTTAAACGGGAAGCTCAAAAAAGAGGAGCAAAAATTGATGTGCTGTTTCTTTATCATGAAAAAGTTAAGCCGATTAGCGGAAAATTAGGCAAAAAATTTGATTCGATCCCAAAATTCTTGAAAAAAGTTTTAGATGCCGACGGTGTAGTTATTGGAACACCAACTTATTGGTTTAACGTGCCGGGGACTTTGAAAAATTTTATTGATCAACTTACTATTTTAGAAGAAAGCGGATTTTTGTTAGAAGGGAAAGTTGCTGGATTTATAGTTTATGCCCCTCAGGGTGGCAGTACGAATGTGCTTTCCGGTCTCGCGCTCACCGCTTCTCATATGGGTATGGTTCTCCCGCCCTATTCGCTAATTTTTGATGATGGCAGAAAGGACAAATGGGTTAAAGACGATATTAAACTTTTGGCAAAGAATATGCTTTTGCAGATTAAAGCTCAAAAAGATTTTGATATTAACTAAGGTTATGGAAAATAAAAAGGAGGCGTTAGATAAATTAAAAAAAGAAATGGAGGACGATAAAGAACTGCCGCTTTATGGCCAAGCCAATTTGGTTTTTGGGGAAGGAAACTCGGAAGCGGAGGTAATGTTTATCGGAGAAGCCCCTGGGTTTCATGAGGACAAATTTATGCGCCCGTTTGTGGGGCAAGCCGGAAAACTTTTGGATAAGCTTTTTGTTTTGATTAACTGGCCGCGCGAGTCGGTTTATATTACCAATATCGTAAAACGGCGTCCGCCGGAAAACCGCGACCCTTTACCGGAGGAAATTGAGGCCTATAAATCTTATTTAAAAAAACAAATCCAAGTTATCAACCCAAAGATTATCGCAACCTTGGGAAGATTTTCAATGAATTATTTTCTGCCTGATTTTAAAATCTCTCAAAGCCATGGAAAGGGCGTCATATTGCGCGGAAAAATTATTTATCCTTTATATCATCCCGCCGCCGCTTTGCGCGCCACGGCTATTCTTAAAGAATTAGAGGCGGATTTTAAAAAACTACCTACATTACTAAAAAATTACGATAATGTTAAAGCGGAGGCAAAGATAGAATAACCAACAAAACAGACTTCACTTTTCTAGTTTTATCGGTTATTATGGGCTATATGCCAACATTAACCATTACATTACCGCCCGCATATTCGGAAAAAGCAAAAGAGCAGGCAAAAAGGGAGGGGTTTAAAAGCCCTGCCCTTTGGTTGCGGTTTTTAGTTGAAAGTCGCGTTAGCTTTGAAGAATCTCCAAAACTTAAACCGTCACGAGTTATTTCTGAAATGCAAAAGGCCGGCCTTTATAAGGCAAACTTTCTGCGCGAATTAAAAAAATCTTTGGAGTATGCAGATAAGACCTATAAATGAGCTTGTTAAGAAACAGCTTGCAAAATGGAAGCTCTCCAGAAAATTTGAAAAGCAAATCAGAATTTTTGAGGTTGACCCATCTCATACCAGTTTAAATACAGAAAAATTAGAGCCCAAATCAGTCGGGCTTTATTCTTTTAGAATAGATAAAAAATACCGCGCAATGTTTAGAATTAGAGATGGCATTGCCGAGATAGTGCATATAACAAAACATTATCAGCAATAAAATTTGATATAATTTAAAGATGCGCATCAAAATCAATATCACCGTAAACCGTGCCGTGCAGATTTTGCTTTTGTATCTGTTTTTCGTGGTGACATCCACCGCTCTTTTTGTGCCGATTTTTGCGGTATTCGTCACAGATTTTATCGGCGGCGCAACTTTAAAAACTGTGGGTTTCGCGCTCGGGCTTTATGCGGTTGCGAAGTCCGTTTTGCAAGTTCCTCTGGCGAGATTTTTAGATAAACACAATGGCGAACGCGACGATTTTTACGCTTTAATCACCGGCGCGATTGTCGCGGTCATTTATCCATTCGCGCTTCTGGGCGTTTCTAAAGTCTGGCATCTTTACGCGCTGGAAGCCTTTGTGGGCTTGGGAGACGCGGCGCTTATGGCCGCATATTATTCTTTGTTTGCGCGCCATGTGGATAAAGGAGCGGAGGGATTTGAATGGAGTTTATTTAGCGTAGGCGGGCTGACAATTTCCAGCGCTATCGGAGGAGCGATTGGCGGAGTTTTGGCCGACGCTTTCGGATTTAAATTATTGTTTTTGATAAGCGGTATTGTGAATCTCGCGGTGCTTTTTTTGTTGATTCGTCTCTATCCCTTGCTTGACGGCGCCCGCCCAGTATCTTTGCCGCCGTTTACGCCGATTCCAAAAAATCCGATAACAAAACATTAAAGCAAAACTCCCTGTGCTATGACAGGGGTTGCGAGATTGATTATGGTTTGTTGTTTAAGAACAAATTATTTCGGTGCGAGCAAATGGCACACTGGTGCTCGATCGGAGCGCGTTTTGGCTTTAAAAAGCCATGTTTTAATACGCTATTTGCTTGCGCCAGCTCGATAAACAAGCGAAAATAAATCTACTTTCATTATCCCAACAAATGAAAACTCGCGCAACATGGGGCTGTGGATAACATACAACCCTCGCTTTTTGGTGTTAAAATAATCTTATGACCAATCAGGAAATCGCTAAAATTTTGCGGGAGATGGCGGAGCTCTATGAAATGGAGGATGTGCTTTTCAAGCCGCGCGCTTATGAAAAAGCCGCTTCTGGCGTGGAAGCTTTGGACAAGGAAATTAAAGAAATTTTCAAAGCAGAGGGCGAAAAAAGTTTGCTCAAAATTCCTGGCGTTGGGCAAGGGATCGCCTTTCATATTTCGGAGCTTTTAAAAAAGGGACATTTTCAAGAATACGACCGGCTCAAGAAAAAAACTCCTGTAAATATTTCGGAACTATCCACGATTGAGGGTGTTGGCCCAAAAATGATAAAAATTTTATACCAAAAATTAAAAATAAAAAATTTAAAAGATTTAGAACGCGCAGCTCAAGCCGGCAAAATCGCGAAGCTCTCCCGTTTCGGCAAAAAATCAGAAGAGAAAATTTTAAAAGGCATAGAATTTTTGAAAAAATCCGGCGACCGGCAAGTTTTAGGGTTTTTACTTCCGGAAATCAGGGCTTTGGAAAAAATGATTCAAAATTTTCCTGAAGTTGAGGAGGCGATCGTGGCCGGCTCTGTCAGAAGAAGAAAAGAGACAATCGGCGATATTGATATTTTGGCGATTTCCAAAAAACCGGAGAAAGTAATGGAGCGCTTTATAACTTTGCCTCAAGTGGCGCATGTTTATGCCAAAGGCAAAACTAAAACAATGATTAAATTAAAAAACGATTTGGACGCGGATTTACGCGTCGTACCCAAAGAATCATACGGGGCGGCGCTTAATTATTTTACCGGTTCCAAAGATCACAATGTGGCTTTGAGAGAGACGGCAATTAAACGAGGATGGAAATTAAACGAATATGGGCTGTGGCGCGGCAAAAAACAGGTCGCCGGTCGCACGGAGGAAGAAATTTATAAAGCGCTGGGGTTCCATTATATTGAACCGGAGATGAGAGAAAATAATGGCGAGTTGGCATTAGCCAAGGCCGGCAAATTGCCGAAACTGATTGGCTACGGAGATTTACTGGGAGATTTACAAACGCAGACAAATTGGACCGACGGCGAGGACTCAATTGAAAAAATGGCTGAGGAAGCCGAAAAGTTTGGCTTGGAATATATTGTGATAACCGACCACACAAAATCTTTGGCAATGACCGGCGGCGCGGACGAAAAAAAATTGCTGAAGCAGATGGCGGAGATTGATAAAATTAATCTTAAATTGAAAATTAAAAATTGTAAATTGAAAATTCTTAAGGGCGCGGAGGTGAATATCGGAAAAGACGGCTCTTTGGATATTAAAGATGAGGTTTTGAAAAAATTAGATGTGGTCGGGGCGGCTGTGCACAGCCATTTTAAGCTTTCTCGTAATGAGGAGACCAAGCGCGTAATCCGGGCGATGGAAAATCCCAATGTGGACATAATTTTTCACCTGACCGGCAGGATTATAAACCGCCGGGAGCCGATTGAAATTGATATTGATGAAATTATAAAAGCCGCCAAGCGCACCGGCACGGTTTTGGAAATTGACGCTTTTCCTGACAGGTTAGACATTAAGGATGATTATATAAAAAAGTGCGTGGAAGCGGGCGTGAAAATGTCCATTGATTCCGACGCGCATTCAGCCGCGCATTTTAAATTTTTAGAAATCGGCATTGCTCAAGCTCGCCGCGGCTGGGCGGAGAAAAGCGACATAATAAACGCCTGGCCGTTGGAAAAAATGCTGAAAATGCTAAAGTAGAAACAATGCCTATCTTGGAAGTAAAAAATTTAAAAGTGCGCCTTGCCGACCAAATTGTTTTGGAAAACACCGATTTTGTTTTAGGAAAAGGCGACACCTTAGCCGTCATTGGCCCCAATGGTTCCGGCAAAACCACATTGCTCCGCGCCATTTTAGGAGCGCTATCTTATGAGGGCGAAATTATACTTGCTCCCGAAACGCGCATAGGATACGTGCCCCAAAAAATTGATTTGGAAAGGGATTTGCCCATCACCGTCCAAGAATTTCTTCTGCTTAAATCAATGCAAGGCGAATCCTCGGCCTACTCTCCGCGCCAAGCTTTGGAGCTGGTGAACCTTTCGGCGGATTTTTTAAAAAAAAGAATCGGAGAACTTTCCGCCGGCGAGTTTCAGCGCGCGCTGATTGCATGGGCTGTGATTGACCGACCGAATCTTTTGCTTTTTGACGAGCCCACGGCTAGCGTGGACGTGGCTGGGCAAGAAACAGTCTACGAGCTATTGCACCGGCTTCATGATAAATACGATCTCACTTTGATTTTGATTTCACACGACCTTACCGTGGTTTATCGCTACGCAAATAAAGTGCTTTGCTTAAATCGCGCCCAGGTTTGCTTCGGCGCGCCCAGCGAAGTTTTAACTCCGCAGGAATTGGAAAAACTTTACGGCGGGGGACATAAATTTTATCATCATACTCACGAAAAAACTTAAAATATATGGATGCAAATTTATTAAAAATTTTTATCGCAGCTGGCTTGATTGCCGCTTCGGGCGGCATGCTGGGATCTTTGGCGCTTTTAAGGCGCATGGCTTTGGTTGGGGACGCGCTTTCCCACGTGGCACTTCCGGGTGTGGCTTTGGGGATTTTATTTCATTTTAATCCATTTTTGGGCGCTTTAATTTTTCTGGTTTTTGGCACCTTTGTGATTTGGGCGGTGGAGCATAAAACAAAACTGCCAGTGGACACTTTAGTTGGCGTAATGTTTACTCTGGCTTTGGCAGTGGGGGCTTTACTTACCCCCAAAGAAGATATTTTAGATGCCTTGTTTGGGGATATTTCCAACATCAGTTCGTTGGATTTTTGGCTGGCTTCTATTACCTCAATCGTGATCATTATTTTGCTTTTGATGTTTTATAAAAAATTCACGCTGTCTTTAATTTCTCCCGACCTAGCCTTGGCGGCGGGACAAAAACCGCATATGCTTGAGCTTTTATTTCTTATGATTTTCGCTTTCGCCGTGGCTGTGGGTATAAAATTTACAGGCGCGCTTCTTATGGGCTCGCTTATCATTATTCCCGCGGCGACCTCCAGGAATATTTCCAAAAGCATGAACCAATACCTAACGCTTTCCGCTCTTTTGGGCGTTTTGGGAGCGGTTTTAGGGGTTTTGGTTTCCTATTTTTACGGATTCTCTCCCGGCCCTACTTTTGTCCTTTTCTCCGGCGCCATTTTTTTTATTTCAATCTTTTTCAGGAGATGAAAAAGCCCTCACGGATGTGGGGCTTTGTTTCGATTGACTCGCCCTTTTTTAGGCAGAGCAGTTCGGGCTTTCACCAATTGAGGGTTAAGCAAGCGACGAATACGTGGAGTCATTATCAATCTCTGGTGCTGATATTGGTTCCCGCTCATCCCCATATCCATACTCATGCCGTGTTTACTCATTATTCATTCCTCCTATTTTGATATTAGCACCTTGTTAAATATTGTAAAGCTGCTTTAAACTATCGGAATGCATCTCATAAAAATTATTAAGAGTCGTTACGCTTGAATTTGCAGCCATCCAAGCCGCTACTGCAAAATTAAATTTCGCATCTTTTTTATTTTTTTCTTTCAAAACATTTTTTTCTACAAATGCTTCCAAATGTGCTGGATATTTTCTTAATGTTTCATCGAGATATTTTTCTTCGCCAGTCATTTCATAAAGCCGGAAAAGGTATCGAGAATCACCACCGCCGATTTCTATATATTGTTTATAAGAATCTTTTTTAAGATCTTCGTCCTTCATTTCTTGAGCGATGCCCCATAATAAAGAATATGCTTCTCGATTTTCAGACCAAAGTTTTAAAGCTTTGGCGCATAGTTCTTTTAAATATGCCCTATCATATTTTCTTGATACAAGAATATCTCTAGCTTGTTGCAAATAAATATGGCTTGCTAAAGCTTCGAATGTCGCCGGAATTCTTGATTCGGCTTCAGGCGACCATCTAGGATTTTCTTCTATGTCATCTAAATTTGTGGTTTCAAATGTTTTCCTGTCTAGAATAAGATTCGGGTGTTGAATTGGCATAAAGCGATAAAGCGGATGCTCGGCTTGGTCGCTTATTTTTGGAAGCATTGGTTTATCATAATCAAAATGATCGCCTCGCAAAAGCTCTTCAAAGATTTCTTTCTCTTTCTCAAACACCGCGTCTTTCGGAGTTGTAATAATTTCATATTGCGGCTTGAATCCGCGCTCATAAAGAAGGGAACCGATCATTAGGCTAAGGCCAAGGCAATTCCCGCTTTTTTCGCGAATCATATCCTGCAGTTTGAAAACGCGCTCGTCGTAAACGAAGCCGGTTTTTATAAGAAAATGCCTAATAGCTACCGCGGCTTGAAATGCGTCTTGGGGTAGCTCTGGCAAATCTTTAAAATATTCTTGTGTTTTTTCTATATCCGAAACGTTAGCTCCGGATACTTCTTGGAATAACTGATAGTATTTATTCTTTTCACCAATTGGTTTGTTTTCTAGATTTTCCATCATATTTTACTTCAAATCAATGCATTTTGGATTACCGCGTTTCTTTCACTATATGTTGAAAAACCGCGGGATATTTTTCGGCGAGTTCGGCGAGCATTTTGCGGTTGATTTCCACGCCGGATTTTTTTAGTTGAAATATCAGCTTGCTGTAAGATAATCCATTCTCGCGCGAGGCAGCGTTTATTTTTATATTCCAAAGTTTTCGGAAATTTCTTTTCTTTTTTCTGCGGTCGTGGAAAGCGTGCACGCCAGCGTGGAGCAACGCCTCTTTAGCGGCGCGCTCTTTGGATTTTCTTTGCCACCTAAAACCCTTGGTTTGCCCAAGAACTTTATGCCGCCTTTTTAACGCGATTTTAGCCCGTTTAACTCTGGTCATATCAGTGTTTTAAATAAGCGATAATCATGCGCTTTTGGATTTGGCTCAAATCCGAGGCACGCTTTTTTGGAAGCTGTTTCTCGCGGCTTTTTTTTGCTTGAAAGTGGTTGATGCCGCTTCCGTGTTTTAAAATTTTTCCGGAAGAGGTAATGCGCATTCTTTTTAATATTGATTTTCTTGTTTTTGCCATTGGTCTGAATAATGTATCATTTTTTAGGCCCGATAGTCAAGGAGAGCCCCCGAGGTCCCTTTTTGATTACGTCTTTTTCAAAACCGTGCGAGATAATGCTCAAAACGCGCTCAATACGGCCCTCCAAAAATTTTCTGTCCAAATATTTTTCCCGCCCCCGCAAAGCAAGATCTATTTTTATTTTATTGCCCTCTTTTAAAAATTCGTCGGCTTGCTGGGCTTTCATTTCCAGATCGTGCGGAGACGTTCCGATGCCGATGCGCACGCTTTTTATTTCAACATCTTTTTGTTTTTTAGCAGCAGCCCTCCGCTTTTTTTCCTGCTCGTAAAAATATTTCCCGCGGTCCATTATTTTGGCCACGGGGGGATTTGCGGCGGGGGAAATTTCTATAAGGTCCATCCCGACCTCGCGGGCGAGCCGCAGGGCTTCCTCCGTAGCCAAAACTCCGAGGTTTTTCCCCTCTTGGTCTATTACCCGCAATTCCCGCGCGCTTATTTGATTATTGATTCTTGATCGTTGGATAGGATTATCTTAGCAGATTTCACGCGCTTTGGCTATACTTAGCTTATGGCAACCTTGGCGGAAAATAGGAAAGCGAGATTTGAGTTTGAGATAATGGAAGCTTTTGAAGCGGGGCTGGAGCTTTTTGGTTTTGAAGTGAAAGCAATAAAATCGCGCAAGATGAGTTTGGAGGGTTCCTATGTTTTTCCGCGTCTAGGCGAATTTTATTTAGTTGGAGCGACCGTTGCGCCGTATCAGCCGAAAAATACGCCCAAGGATTATGACCAGGCACGCGAGCGCCGGCTATTATTGCATAAAAAAGAGATAGATTATTTAATTGGCAAGGCCGCCGCCAGAAGCTTGACGATATTGCCCCTTCGGGTATATACTAAGGGTTCTATAATTAAGCTGGAAATCGCGGTTGCCCGAAGGTTGAAACAACGCGACCAAAGAGCGAAAATTATGGAAAGGGAAGACAAAAGAAAAATTGAGAGAACATTGAAAGAAATTTAAGGGGATGATCGGCCTCGAGGGAGAGCGATTGATCATGCGTTCAGGCACCCCGCCAGGGCGGGGTTAAATCTCACCCCTGGGAAATCAATAAGTGCAAACTTATTTTCTAAAGTAACCGCTGCTTTTGGCGCTTTGCGTCCAATGCAGTTGGCAACTTCTTACGCTTAACCGCGTAGGCATCCGTCCTTGATTCTCGCTAAAGGGTCGCGGGTGTTATAAGCGAGAAAAACTCTATCAAGAGTATAACTTGAAAAAATTTTTCCCGAGAGCAATCGAGGGAATAAGCCTGTAAACCGTAGATCATGATTTTTTCCGACCCGGGTTCAATTCCCGGCATCTCCACATCTTGGGTTTTTTAAGCTAAAGTTAACTTATGTTTCGCGCCGAAATTAAGGAAGAGATAAAAAAGATTGTTAAAAAAATTTTTCTCGCCCAAGGCGGGCCAACCTTAGGCTGGTCGGTTGAAAGAAGTGAATCCGCCAGCTGGCGGACGGAGCATGGAGATTATTCCAGCAACGCGGCTCTGGTTTTAGCAAAAAGAGAGACGAAAAATCCTAGAGAAGTTGCGGAGGAAATTAAACAACAGTTACTTAGACGTCCGACATCTAAGTCCGAGAAGACGTTCGACGTCTTGAAATTTATCGAGCGGGTTGAAATCGCAGGACCGGGATTTTTGAATTTTTTTATTTCGCGCTCCGCGCTAACCGCAGAGCTCCAAGGTATTTTAAAAAATAAGAAATCTATTTTTAAATCCAATAATGATAAATTGCGAATAAATCTTGAATTTGTTTCGGCAAACCCAACTGGACCGTTAACCATGGCCAATAGCAGAGGCGGTTTTTACGGCGACGCGCTGGCAAATATTTTAAAGGCGGTTGGCCACAAGGTCACGCGAGAATATTTTATTAATGACGCAGGCAACCAAATAAAACTTTTGGGCGAAAGTATTTTAGCGGCTGAAGGCAATCTGCCAGCTGGCGGACCCGTAAAAGAAGAATATTATAAGGGCGCGTATATAAAAAAATTAAAAGGCAAGACCGCGGACGAGGCTGTAAAAATTTTGCTTTCTGGAATCAAAAAGTCTTTAAAAAAAGCAGGAATAAAATTTGATGTTTGGTTTTCGGAAGAAAAGAATTTGCGAAAAAAAGGGGAACTAAAAAAAGTTTTAGAGCTTTTAAATAAAAAAAAGTTATTAAAAGAGAGGGGGGGAGCGTTATGGCTTGGGGATGCCGTAGCTGTCAAATCAAATCAGGAATATACTTATTTTTTGGCGGATTTGGCGTACCACTATGATAAATTTATAAAAAGAAAATTTGATTTGGTTATTAATATTTGGGGAGCGGATCACCATGGCTATGTCGCGCGGATGCAAAAAGGAGCCGAAGCTCTAAGCGTTAATCCGGCGCGCCTTAAAATTATTATTATGCAGTTGGTGCGCTTGATAAGCCAGGGAAAAGAAGTAAAAATGTCCAAGCGCGCTGGGGAATTCATAACTTTGGACGATTTATTAAAAGAAGTTGGGCTTGACGCCGCTCGTTGGTTTTTTTTAGAGCGCTCGCCGGACACCCATATGGATTTTGATTTGGATTTGGCGAAAGAGCGTTCTAAAAAAAATCCGGTTTATTACGTCCAGTACGCGCACGCGAGAGCATGCAGTATTTTACGAAAAGGCAAGGCGGGGAAAAAGCCCAATCTTCAATTATTAATTCAACCAGAAGAATTTACTCTCATCAAAAAAATTCTGCAACTTTCTGAAATTATTGAAGATATCACTGGCGATTTTCAGGTTCATCGGCTTACCCGCTATGTCTATGAGCTTGCGCAGGCCTTTACGAATTTTTATGAAAAACAACATGTAATTGATAAAGAAAATAAAGAGCTAACACAAGCCCGCTTAGCATTAGTTTCGGCAACGCAAAAAACCATAAAAAACGGTCTGAATCTTCTGGGTATTTCCGCTCCGGAGAAAATGTGATAGATTTGAGTTAGATAAAAAGATACACAAAGAGAGGAGGCTGTTATGCAAAAATATATCGCAATTGCTTTTTTATTTTTTCTTTGGTCATTTTCAATCGGGCTTGCCCAAGATAGGCCGGCGGAATTCAAAGAATTCGAGGAAATAGTTTCATGGGTTCTTAGATTTTCTGATGGATACGCGATTCCTAATCAAAGGCAAGCATGGATTAAGCAAGCAGAACGATATGAAGCTTTTGCTGCAAAATATCCGAAATCACCGCTTGTCGCTGAAGCAAAACTGCAGGCAGCTTCCATTTACCGGACGATAGAAACTCCGGAAGTCGGCGATTTGCGCATAGAAGCGGAAAATTGCGTCGCCAGAGCTCCCAGAAAAACATACATAGAGATTTGCGAAATTCTGTTTAATTTGAAAATTCGCGGGATGGAAAAAGATAAATTTTTCTTAGACAAGGCCAACAAAATGTTCTTGGAAATTGCGGAAAAATTTGGGCACGAGAAAAGATATGTAATGTCCAGTCAACGCGCGGGCCGCTTCGAATTTGTGGATGAAGACGTTGGCGCTTACGCCCTTATGATATTTGTGGAGAGTATTTCTGACAAGCAAACACATCGTAGTTTGATGAGTATAATTTTGAAGCATTTCAAAATAAATGATCAAATTAAAGAAGCCCTTGAGAGTTATTTGAAAAACAATTAACATTTTTCCGTGGTTTGCGCGGAAAAAGACTGCCCCGCCTTTCATTAGGCGGGTTTTTTTGTTATACTTTTTTTATACCAGGCAGTGAAACTTCGCGTTGCTGCTTGGCAGTTATTAAACTTAACGCGAAGTTCTACTACCTGGTATGTTTGATGAAAAGGAGATTTTGAATTTTTGGGAGAAAAATAAGATTTTTGAGCGCAGTGTAAATAACAGAAAAGGCAAGAAACCGTTTATTTTTTATGAGGGCCCGCCGACGGCCAATAATGTCCCGCATATGGGGCATTTTGAAACGCGCGTTTTTAAAGATGTAGTTTTAAGGTATAAAACAATGCGTGGGTTCTACGCGCCCCGCCGAGCGGGGTGGGACACGCACGGTCTGCCGGTGGAGGTGGAGGTTGAAAAAACCTTGGGGCTGAAAAATAAAAAAGATATAGAAAAATATGGCATTGCGGCTTTTAACAAAAAGTGCAGAGAATCGGTTTGGAAATATAAGGAGCTTTGGGAAAGGATGACACATCGCATGGGTTTTTGGATAGATATGGAACGCCCCTATATCACTTATGGAAATTCTTACATAGAATCTCTTTGGGGAATAATAAAAAAATTCGCGGATAAAAATTTGCTTTATGAAGATTACAAAGTAATGCCCTGGTGCGCGAGGTGTGGCACGGCATTATCCAGCCATGAATTGGCACAAGGATATGAGAAAATCAACGAAAACTCTATTTTCGTTAAATTTCCAATTCGCCTGCCGGACGGACAGGTTTCCAATTCACAATTTTCAAACTCATATTTTCTAGTTTGGACAACAACTCCCTGGACATTGCCTGGAAACGTTGCCTTGGCTGTGAATCCAAAAATTGATTATGTCTTTGCAAAAAAAGATGATTCAGACGAAACGCTGATTTTAGCGGAATCGCGAGTATCTGCTTTGGGAGAAGAATTTAAAATTTTAAAAAAAGCGCGCGGATCAGAATTTGTCGGCAATAAATATGAACCATTATATTCAAATAACGCTCCATATAAAGTAGTCGGTGGCGATTTTGTTTCTGCGGAAGAGGGCACGGGCATTGTTCATATCGCTCCAGCTTTTGGCGAAGACGATTTTCAACTTTCCAAAAAATTTAATTTGCCGGTTCTTGCGACAACGGATGAGCGTGGTCTGATGCGCGCGCCGGGAAAACCATGGAATGGCGAGTGGTTTTCCGCCCTAGGCGGACCCGCCTCTGGCGGGAAAAAAGCGAACGAATTAATTATTGAAGACCTAAAATCACGCGGACTTTTATTTAAAACTGAACTTTACGAACACGATTATCCATTTTGCTGGAGATGCAAAACGCCCTTGATGTATTTCGCCAGAAAATCTTGGTGGGTGGACGTAAATAAAGTGAGAAAAAATCTGATAGCCAATAACCGCTCCATAAATTGGTATCCCGAGCATACTAAAGAGGGCCGGATGGGCGAGTGGCTGAAGGAAGAAAAAAATTGGGCGTTTTCTAGAGAACGTTATTGGGGCACACCTTTGCCGATTTGGCGGTGCGAAAAGTGCAAGAAATGGGAAACATTCGGTTCAATAGAAGAATTAAAAAAACGCAACGCAACTTCAGGAAATAAATATTTTATAATGCGCCACGGAGAGGCGGAGAGCAACATAAAAAATATTGTGAACGGGGACATAAATAAAAATCACTACCCGCTTACACCGAGAGGCAAAAAACAAGTTGAGGTCTCGGTTAAAAATTTGCTTAAGAAAAAAATAAAACCCGATTTAATTTTTTCTTCCCCGTTTTTGCGCGCAGAAGAAACAGCAGAACTCATCGGGCAAAAATTAAGCATTGATAAGCAAAATATAAAAATTGATCCGCGATTTGGGGAAGTATATTGGGGTATTTTTGATGATACTGACCCTGCCAAATATCACGCTTATTATAAAAATCCGTTGGAGAAATTCGAGAAAGCTCCGCCGGAAGGCGAATCATTTTTGGATGTTAAAAAAAGAGTTTGGGACGCGCTTTCAGAGATTGAAGCGAGATACAAAAATAAAACCGTTTTAATAATAAGCCATGAAGACCCTATTTGGATGCTTTGGGCGGCCGCGGAAGGCAAAAACAATACGGAGTCGCTTTTGGAAAACAAAAAGCGAGATCAGTTTATAAAAACCGCAGAGTTTATCGAATTAAATCCTAATTTCCCGGCGCTTCCGCGCGACGAGAGTCTGATTTTGAATTTACACAAGCCGTATATTGATGAAATTAAATTAAAATGCCAATGCGGAGGCCAAATGCGAAGAGTGTCGGAGGTTTGCGATGTTTGGTTTGATTCGGGGGCAATGCCATTTGCGGCCAAGTATTATCCCAAATTGTATCCATCGGACTACATAACAGAAGGAGTTGATATGACTCGCGGATGGTTTTACACGCTTTTGGCCGTGGCTACTTTGCTTGGTAAAAAAGCGCCTTACAAAAATATAATTTCATTAGGGCATGTTTTGGATGAAAAAGGGAAGAAGCTTTCCAAATCTTTGGGAAATTTTGTGGACCCGATGATTTTGATTGAAAAATACGGCGCGGAGCCGGCTCGGTGGTATTTTCTTACGGTAAACCAGCCGTGGGATTCCAAGCTTTTCAGGGAAGCAGACATCAAAGACGCCTCGCGCAGATTCCTCGTGATTCTGTGGAATGTTTTGCAATTTTGGAAAATATATGGAGGGAAATCTGGGAAAATTATTAGGTCCAAACTTCTAATCAATAAATGGGTTTTGGCGAAACTATCTGAAACCGCAAATGCTATCACAAAAAAACTAGACAATTATGATATTGTCGGCGCCGCGCGCGAGCTGGAAAATTTTGTGACGGAGGATATTTCCCGTTGGTATATTCGCCGGATTCGCGACGTGATGAAAGAAAATTCCTCCGTATCCAAAGAGACAAGTGCGGTTTTGCGCCATGTGCTTTTGGAAATTTCAAAACTTCTCGCCCCCTTCGCGCCGTTTATTTCGGAAAAAATTTGGTTGGAACTCGGAAATAAAAATAGCGTTCATCTGGAAGATTGGCCTCGCGGCCTGGAAATACAGCGAGGCAGTATTTTGAAATTCATGCAAGAAACCAGAAGGATAGTTGGTCTTGCGCTGGAGGAGAGAGCCAAAGTAGGTATTAAAGTTAGACAGCCGCTCGCGCTTTTAAAATTAAATAAAACTTATTCAAAACTCACCGCGGACTTTTTAGCGTTAATTAAAGCCGAGGTCAATGTTAAAGATATTGTTTTTGATTCTACATTGAAGGACGAAGTCCGGTTAGATACAAATATTACACCAAAATTAAAAGAAGAAGGCCTGCTCCGCGATCTTATCCGCGAAATCCAATCGGCTAGAAAAACGGCTGGTTTGAAGCCCAAAGACAAAGTAGCCGCCCAAATCTTCCTACCAAAAGAAATTTTAGAAATCGCCGAAAAATATGAAAAAGACTTAATGAAAGAGACAGGTTTAAAATCTCTCCACCTTTCCGAATCTCCCGCAATAAAAATTTCATTGAAATAAAAAAATAGGGGCGACTTCGCCCCAATTCGGGACCAGATTGATTCCAAAACCTAATTTGGCCATAGCGCGAGCAATTTTATCAGCCCGCCATCAAAAATGAACAGGAACAGCCAGTGCCCGGCTGAGATTGCTATGACAAACGGCCAGGCAATCTGTATCAGTCTCCATTGCCACATTGCCATTTCTTCTCCGCCGCAAAACAGATATACGCCATTCCCCATGACTGTTTCCACTAGCCCTGAGCCGACCATGTTTTTGCAGGCTCGCTCAATGTCGCCCGCGATCAAATATCCGACATTGAGATAGATTGCCGCGATAAACAGAAGTATTAAGATTCCTACTACTAGCTTCTTCTTGCGATATTTGGCATTTACTGCCTCCGCCATTTTTTGGCCGTCAATCCTGCTATCATCCCTGCTAATACTACTTTCCATAAAATACCCCTCCTTTTGGGTTGTTTTTGAGCCTAAATAAGGCTAGTTTTTATTGTTCTCTGCTTCTATTATACACCCAAAGGAGGTGGTTGTCAATAGTGACAATTCGGACAGATGATATAAGCTTTAGATATGGCTAACGGTACTATAACAATAATTCCTAAAAAAATTACCGGTGGAGTTGAAGATTTGGTCATGTTGCCGCGCGGTGAATTTGAGGAAATGCAGGAGCGCCTGCGCCAAGTGCCGGTCCTGAAAAGATACGAAATTGTACATCATCAAAAAAAACAATACCAAGTTCCAGTATATCAATTGATTGGAAAAGCAGCTTCGCGTCTTGATAGAAGAGTCAAAGCGGCTCTGAGAGAATTTAAGGCTGGCAGAACAAAGCCGCTTAAGTCTTTGGCGGAGCTTAGGTAATAATTTTGAAGTAGATGAATATCTATAAATTGCCGCGGTTTGATCGCAGATATAAAAAATTACCTGCTAAAATTAAAGACCGCGCAGAAGAACGCGAGGCAATTTTTAAATTAAACCCATTCGATCTTAGACTAGAAACGCACAAGCTTCATGGCAAACAAAAAGACGAATGGTCGTATTCCATCGGCTATGATTACCGCATTATGTTTATATTCCTAAAAAACGGCGATGTTATATATACCGATGTCGGGACACACGACGAAGTTTATATTTGAATAAAAAAACTTTGGCCAAAGAAACCAATCTAAAATCCCTATACCCCCCGAATCCATGGAAACAAAAATTTCACTGAAATAATGCCCAGCGCGTATTTTAAAACCGAAGGTTTAATTATTAAAAAGATGCCTTTTGCGGAGGCGGATTTTTTGGTGAGAGTTTTTACGAAAGATTTCGGCAAAATGGACGCGCTGGCGAAAGGCGCGAGGAAAACCGCTTCAAAACTCAATCCGCATCTGGATATTTTAAACCATATCCGCATGCAGTTTGTGAAAAACGGCGAGCGGATTTCGACATTAATGGACGCCGAGATTATCTCTAAATACGATGATTGGTTTTTGACCGCGGATAAACTCTCTGTCGCGGGAAGAATTTTACAGGTAATTGATATGGTTATTCTGCCCGGCGCCAAAGACGGAAAATTATTTTTTATGTTACTGGATTTTTTTTCCGCCCGAGGCGGATCCGCCTTTGGCGGAGGATCTTTTGAGACTGTGGCAATAAATTTCCTCCGCAATTTTTTTAAGCACGAGGGCTACGGCGACACTTTGCCGGGTAGTGAAGCGCAGCTCTACTACCCGGCTTTGCCAGATTATTGTAGAGAAGCTATTATTAAACTTTGGCCTCAATTAAAAAATTGATATGAAGTTTTATTATGTTTATCTTTTAGAAAGCATTAAGAATGGCAATTTATATATTGGCTATACTAAGGATTTACTTAGGCGTATTAAAGAACATAATCAGGGTTTAAATTTTTCTACTAAACCTTATCGTCCTTGGCGTTTAATTTATTACGAGGCATGTCTTAACGAGAAGGACGCGGAGAGAAGAGAAAAATATTTAAAGACAAATCAAGACGCCAGGCTCATTAAGCGCAGAATAAAAGAATATCTTTATTTAAAGCGCATTCAGGAGTAATATAAAAATATGAAGCCAGAATCAATTAATCACATACTGCTTATGGTTAGTAATGTGAAAAAAACCGAGAAGTTTTATGTCAAAATTTTGGGCAAACCAATACATAAAGACAAAGATTCTGTGGCATGGAAAATTAGGGACACAAAATTATTTTTCGGTTTGCCATTTAAGAAATTGAGAGGCAATGTGTTTAATCGAAATCACATTGGTCTCAATCATTTGGCTTTCGCGGTTCGTACTTTGAACGAATTGAAGAAATGGGAGAAAAAATTAAATGACTCAGGAATTAAAAACAGTGGGATAATTAAAGATAAATACAAAAATCAAGATTATATTTGGTTTGATGACCCAGATAATATAAGACAGGAATTTTATCTACATCCACCTAATGAGGAATGAAACTAAAAACTATGCCAGGTAGTGAAATTTCGCATCGTCGCTACGCGACGCGCTTTTATTGAGTGTGGCAGGCGCATTATTTTAAGGTATAATGGTTTTATGTTCAACAACGTCAAAACAATTACTAGCAATGCGAAATTCTACTACCTGGTATGGCCAATCTTGAAGAGCTGAAAAAACGGCTTTATAAAGAAAAAGAAGCATTTGGCGAGCGTATGATCTCGCCGGAACTTGCCCGCTCGAAAAGAGCGAAGGCTTTTTTTTGGCACGAAACCGCGAGGGAAGTCAGCCGTAATGGATGGTTTTTGTGGGCGCTGGTTTTAGTTTTTATTTTAATTTTTTTGGGATTCCTATTTTTTATTTTCGGTTCGCCCACGATTTTTAAATCACAAAAAGTTGAGTTAAAAATTGAGGGAGCCAAGGAAATAAAAAGCGGAGATAGGATAACTTGGCAGGTGAAAGTAACCAACAACAATAGCGACACTTTAGAGGGCGCGGCTTTGGTTTTTAATTTTCCGGACGGAGCCATGCCGGCGGTTGGCGCCAAGCCCGCGGGAATTTTTAGGGAACGGCGCTCTTTGGGGAAAATCCTCCCGGGCGAGAGCGCCTCGGAAAATTTTGACGCCTTTGTTTTTGGCGGCCGGGGCGCCTTAAAAGAAGCTTCTGCGGTTTTGGAATACCGCCCGGCTGGAGGAAGCGCGGTTTTTGCCACTGACACGTCTTTTCAATTTTCCGTCGCCAGCGCGCCGGTCACGGTTTCGTTTAAGATGCCGGGGGATCTTCGCATAGGCCAGAGGGTGGAAATAGAAGTGGATTACGGTTCGCAGGCTGCCGAAATTGTCCCCGGCCTTTCGCTGATGCTCACATTGCCGGACGGTTTTGAATTTATTTCCGCTTCGCCCGCAGCTTCGGCGCAAAATAAAAATATTTGGCCGGTAGGAAACCTGAAACCCTCTCAAACCGGGTCCATAAAAATAAAGGGCATTGTGAGAGGCGCCAATCTTGAATCAAAAGTTTTTAAAGCGGCTTTGGGGATTCTTAATGAAGCCGACAATTCTTTTTTGGCTTACGATGAAATTATGGAGCCCGCTATATTGCACGCGCCGTTTTTGGAAGCCGATATTTTGGTGAATGACCAGCAGAAATACATCGCTTTTCCCGGGGACACGCTTTCTTTTGAGATAAGATTAAAAAATAATTTGCCGACCGAGGTTAAAAACGCGAGCCTGGAGGCAAAAATAGAAAGCGCGGACGGCGCGGCCGACTTGGGCTCCATCAGAGTAGAAGGCGGATCATACAGTGAGTCGTCCAAAAGTATTTTATGGAACGCTTCCACTCACGGCGCATTTAAAGTGTTAGCTCCGGACGCGGAGGACAGAGTGACTTTCTCGGTTAAAGTAAAAAATAATTTGCCGCTTTCAAGCGAGTCTTTGCGCCCGTCAATAAAATTAAGCGTCACGTTTAATCCTGGCGGAGAGGTGGCCGGATTTTCTGGCACGGACGTGTCCGGGTCGGTGGCGCTGGAAATTAAAGTTTCTTCCAAACTGCAAGCGGCGGCCAGCGCGCTTTATGCGAATTCCATCATTTCCAACAGCGGCCCTCTGCCACCCAAGACGGGGCAAGAAACAACTTACACAGTTTTCTGGTCGCTGGCCAATATGGCAAATGACGTTGATAATGTCGTGGTGAAATCTTCTCTGCCGCCGTATATTAATTTTAAAAATGTGATTATGCCTGCGGATGCCGATATTTCTTTTGATAAAGCCAGCAATGAAATTATTTGGAAGGTTGGAAGAATTCCGGCCGGAATCGGTTTTTTGCGCCCCGCCATCCAGGTAGCTTTTCAAGTGGGGCTTACGCCTTCTCAAAATCAGGTGGATACGGCGCCGGTTATTTTAAACGCCACGGAAGTTTCTGGCCGCGATACTTATACCGACCAAATTTTGAATTCCGGCGACGGCCCGATCTCCACCGACCTTCCGGACGACCCCAATATTGGATTTAGCCAGAAAAAAGTAGTACCATAAAAAATCAAATGGAAAATCAAATGGAAAAAATAGTAAGCTTAGCCAAACGGCGCGGATTTGTGTTCCCGGGCTCGGAGATTTACGGCGGTTTTGCCGGAACATACGACTACGGGCCCTTGGGCGCGGAATTGGCGCATAACATCAAGGAACTTTGGTGGAACCATTTTGTAAGAAATCATGAAGAGATGTTTGGGCTCGCAAGCAGTATTTTAATGCCGGAAGCGGTATGGAAAGCCAGCGGACACTTAGAAGGTTTCGCCGATCCATTCGGTGAAGGCCAGCGCTTTAATTTGATGTTTAAAACCGAAGTTGGGGCGACCAAACCCGAAAATGCTTATTTGCGACCGGAAATCGCGCAAGGGATGTTTACTAATTTTAAAAATGTTTTAAATACAATGTGCCCAGAATTGCCTTTCGGCATTGCCCAGATCGGCAAAGCTTTCAGAAACGAAATCGCGCCTAGGGATTTTCTTTTCAGAGTCCGCGAGTTTGATCTGATGGAATTTGAGTATTTTGTAAAAGAGTCGGAGTGGGAAAAATATTTTGAAAAATGGCGCAAGGAAATGTGGGCTTGGATAGAACGCGTCGGAATTGATAAAGAAAAAGTGAACGAGCTTGAAGTGCCTAAAGAAGACCGGGCGCATTATTCAAAAAGAACTATTGATTTTGAGTTTGAATATCCCTTCGGCAAGAAGGAACTTTACGGCTTGGCTTACCGCGCCGATTTTGACCTCTCTAATCATATGAAGCATTCTGGGGTTGATTTGAGATATACCGACCCTGCCTCAGGAGAAAAATTTATTCCGCACGTGATTGAGCCGACTTTCGGATTGGGGCGCACGGTGCTTGCGGTTTTACTTTCGGCTTACCGCGAAGACGAACTAGGAGGAGAAAAGCGCGTATATTTGGCATTCAAGCCGCAAATTGCCCCGGTTACTGCCGCTGTGTTTCCGCTTGTTAAAAACAAGCCGGATTTGATCGCGAAAGCAAGAGAAATTTATCAAAATCTTAAACGTTCCATGCTTTATGTTTCAAGTTTTACGATTGCCTGGGACGACAACGGCAACATTGGCAAGCGCTACCGCAGGCAAGATGAAATCGGCACGCCCTGGTGCGTGACGATTGACTACCAAACTTTGGGAGACGATACCGTCACCATCCGCGACAGAGATACTGGAAAACAAGAACGGCATCCAGTTGCCGAGCTTGATAAGTATTTTAAGGAGATGTTAAAATAGAAGAAGAAAATACAGGAGGAACATATGAAAGATATAAATAATCGCTTGCATGAGATTTTGCGATTGGAATCAGAAGCGCTCAAAAGATGCGTAGATCTTGGCGAGCAGATAGAGTTGCTCCAAAAAGCCGATAAAGTGGCGATGGCCATGCGGGGGGTTGCCAAATTCAATGTGATAAAGGCGGTTTATAGGGAAGCCATCAATAAAGGCAAATAAACAACAGCGGCTCGTTTCTAAAAAATGAGCCCATTTTTATTTTTGAAAAAGTGTGTTAAATTAAATCGTGGCGAAATTGAAGAAGGAAAATTTAATCGCGGGATGGCGCATCATCCTAAAATATTTGAAGCCACATAAAGAGGCCGTTTTTGTTTTGGGCGTTTTTAGTGTAATTTCCGCGGTTGCCGACGCCAGCGTGCCGTATTTGGCGGGGAAAATAGTAGACAATATAAAAACGCCGGTGGCTTTTTATTTTATTGGCACATGGGTTTTGGTGAGAATATTAGGCGACGCGATAGATTGGAGATCCACATTGTTCAATAACAAGCTACAAGGAAATTTAGAAAGCGAATATTTGGCGCATGGGCACGGTAAACTTTTAGAACTTTCGATGCCTTTTCATAAAACTCACAAGATGGGCGAGGTTGCCAATCGAATTTCTCGCGCTTCCAATTGGCTCAATAGTATTATTGGCGACGTGATAATTAATTTAGCCCCTCGGTTTTTGAGTATTATTTTCGCATTAGCTTTTGCTTTCTATATTAAGCCGGTGCTGGCGCTGGCCTTGATAGCGGGAGTTTTAATATATTGCTTTATTTTAACCAAAACCGCTCCCCAGATTGCTGAGATGTCCCTAAAAATGCATCGCGCTTACAATATTGCCTATGGAGACGCGTATGATGCGGTTCTCAATGTACAGTCCGTAAAACAGGCTACGGCTGAAAATTATGAAAAGAAAAAAATGTATAGGAATTTTTTTACTCGAGCGTATGGTATTTGGTTTAACATGGAAAAACTCTGGAGCATGCTCGATATCTCGCAAAGAATTCTTGTAATTTTAGTACAGCTTTCGATTTTTATATTTTCCGTCGCTTTCGTACAAAATGGAACAATGACTATCGGTGAGTTGGTTATGTTTAATGGATACGCCGCAATGTTTTTCGGCCCGTTTGTCGTTTTGGGAAACAATTGGAGGACAATTCAAAATGGGGTTGTAGCGCTAGAACGGGCCGAAAAAATTTTAAATTTGCCCACTGAACCGTATGTTCCGCAAAATGCAATAATTTTAGAAAAAGTTAGCGGCGGCGTAGAATTTCAAAATTTAAACTTTTCTTACAACAAAAAACAAGGAGAAATTTTAAAAAATATCTCTTTTAAAGTTTCGCCCGGGGAGAGTGTGGCTTTGGTCGGGGAATCTGGTGTCGGTAAAAGCACTCTGGTGGACTTGATTTCCTATTATTATAAACCGACTTCAGGAAAAATATTGATTGATGGGCACAATCTGAAAAATTTTGACCTTAAATTTTTGCGTTCGCAGATCGCGGTTGTGCCGCAGGAGATTCTGCTTTTTAACGATACCGTGAAAAACAATATCAGCTACGGAAGCTTTGGCGCGTCCGACACAAAAATACAAAATGCGGCCCGCCTTGCGCACGCCGATGAATTTATTGAAAATTTTCCCAAAAAATACGAACAGATGGTGGGAGAGCGCGGAATCAAGCTTTCCATGGGGCAGAAGCAGCGCGTTGCTTTGGCGCGGGCGTTTTTGAGGAATCCGAAAATTTTAATTTTGGACGAGCCGACCTCGGCTTTGGATGCAAAATCCGAGCGCTATATTCAGGACTCTTTCAAAGAGCTTATGCGTGGGCGCACGACTTTTATCATCGCGCATCGCTTAAGCACTGTGCGCGAAGTTGATGAAATTTTAGTTTTAGATCAAGGCGCTATTGTGGAACGAGGTTCGCATGACGCGCTTATCAAAAAGAAAGATGGAATTTACCGCAAGCTCTACGAACTCCAGCTTGGTTTCTCTTAGATAACGTGTTAAAATTCTAAAATGAAGTTTGAGAAGAGAACTTTTAAGAACGGCTTACGGTGCGTGGTAGCGCCGATGAAAGATACCCAGGTGGCGACTTTGTGGGCGCTTTTCGGGACGGGTTCAAAATACGAAATTAAAAAAACTAACGGCATTTCGCATTTTCTGGAGCATTTATTTTTTAAGGGCACAAAAAGCCGCCCTAAACCAGGACAAGTTTGGGAGGAACTTGATAGAATCGGCGCCCAAAAAAACGCTTTTACTTCTAAAGAATACACCGGTTATTACGTGAAAGCGGCTGCCAAGCATTTTGATATCGGACTGGATGTTGTCTCGGATATTTTATTGGAGCCGTTGTTTAAAAAAGAAGAAATTGAAAAAGAAAGAGGAGTAATTTTGCAGGAAATCGCGATGTATGAAGATAACCCGCAACGCCAGGCCTATGATCTTTTTGAAGATTTAATGTATGGCGACCAGCCGGCAGGCTGGGATACTGCGGGGACGCCTGAAACGGTTAATAACATAAAACGCGATGATATTTTAAAATATAAAAACAGCCACTACCATGCTTCCAACGCAGTAGTCGCAGTTGCCGGGAACATTGACCCCGAAGTTGCTTTTTCCAAGGTTGAGCGGGCTTTTAAAAACATGTCCGACGGCAGAAAAATTACGAAACTCAAAGTAAGGGAACGCCAAAAAAATCCCAGAGTTAAATTTAAGAAAAAAGATTTGGACCAAACTCATCTTAGATTGGGAGCGCGCTCCTATGAAATGTATGACGAAAGGCGCTACGCGCTTCAGGTTCTGGCTACGATTTTAGGAGGCAATTGTTCAAGTTATCTATGGAGAGAAATAAGAGAAAAACGCGGGCTGGCTTATTATGTGGGCGCATCTGCCGAAGAATACACCGATTCTGGCTATCTTTTAGCAACCGCCGGCGTGGCTCATGAAAATTTGCCTAAAGCCGTAAAAAAAATTGTTGAAATTATGCGTCATCTTCGGACCAAAGGCGTGTCGGACAAAGAAATTAATTTTGCTAAGGAATATATCCGCGGTTCAATGGCTCTGGCTTTTGAAACAACCGACGAAGTCGCGACATTTTTATCTTCCCAGGAGCTTTTTTATAAAAAAATAATGGCTCCGGAAGACATTTTAAGAAAGATTGAAGCCGTGAAAAGAAGTGATATTATAAAGGTAGCCAAGGATATCTTCAGGCCGGAGAAAATCAACCTGGCGGCTATAGGTCCGCACGAAGAAGGCCAAGTTTATGAAAAAATATTAGCCCAAATTTAATTATGCCAAACCGCGAACAATTGATAGAAATTTCTTTCTGGACGATGCTTAAAGCGGCGCTTTTGGTGTTTTTGATATGGGCGCTTTGGGAGCTCCGCGATTTTATGGCGGTGATGCTGCTTTCCATTGTCATTGCTTCGGCCATTGAGCCGGCTAATCATTTTTTCGCCAGATACCGCATTCCGAGAGCGCTTTCTGTAATTTTTATTTATCTGGCCGCGTTTTTGATTTTTGCTTTGGTATTTTATTTAATAATCCCGCCGCTTTTTGGCGACGTGCTGGATTTTCTTTCATTTCTGCCTTCTTACATTGATCAGGCCGTTGGTCCGCGAGGGTCGCTATTTTTACTGTTTCCGGAAATTCCAAAAGAACTTAATGGAATTATAAAACAAGGCGCGATTTCTTTGGAAAAATATGTTGTTGATGTTTCTCCGGGGCTTTTTTCGGTTGGTACGACTTTATTCGGAGGAATTGCGTCCTTTGTTTTACTTATCGTGATATCTTTTTATTTGTCGGTACAAGAACACGGTATAGAAAATTTCTTGCGCATCGTAACGCCCTTAGAGCATGAGGCCTATATCTTGGATCTCTGGCAAAGATCTCAGAGAAAACTTGGCAGATGGTTCCAGGGGCAGATTTTGCTCGGCGTTTTGGTCGGGGTTATGGTGTTTTTAGGGCTTACCATTTTAAACATCAAATATGCGATTTCTCTGGCTATATTGGCGGCCATTTTTGAGATTATTCCTGTATTCGGCCCTATAATGGCTGCCATACCAGCCGTTGTCATAGCTTTTATCCAAGCGCCTCTTTCCGGGCTTATGGTTTTGGGGCTTTTTATAATCGTCCAACAATTTGAAAATCATCTGATTTATCCCTTGGTGGTGAGAAAAACTATCGGTGTGCCTCCTTTGTTGGTGGTGATTTCTTTGGTGATCGGCGGAACTTTGGGAGGATTTTACGGCATAATCCTTTCGGTGCCAACAGCCGCTGTTTTGGTTGAATTTTTAAATGACATCGCTTCCCGAAAAGCGCGAGTAAAATAAAAAAATAGGGCAGCGTTTGATTTCCGCTACCCAATTTAGGGCAAGAGATGTTAAGTCAGTCCCAGCCAACTTGCTATGGACGCTGCTAGGACTGTGGCATTCTCAATTTGTACACCCACCCACATCATGGCGGTCCCGCCAATGTAATAAATTGGCCACAATATCACGGCAAAAATTCTCACTTGTTTATCTCTTTTTCCGATTACCGGAATTGTATTATTGGCTGTTACAACTTTTTCCAAAAAACCATGTGGTTCTTGCACAAAAGGAAACACTGAATAAAATTCTTTTAATCATAATAATTCCTTCCTTTTGGGTTTATTTGGTTGCTGAGCCTATTTTATCTAAGATCATCTAGCCAAAGTATACACCCAAAAAAGGCCATTGTCAAGCCCTAGATTTAGCTTTAATTTTGAGATAAAATTGCGGGATGGCGAAGAAAGAAAGATGCGAATATCGTTGTTGATTTTTAGTAGAGCGTTTGCTATGATAGATTTATGAACGGCGTATCAATTTTAGAAAAGACAAAAGATTATGTAACACTACGGTTTCCAAGGCGAATAGCGGATTCTTTGGACCTGGAAAAATTTGCCCAAAAACGGGCAAAAACCGAGGATGAAATTTTACGGAAATTAGAGGTTGGGATGGCGGAATATCATGCCGGGAAAACAAGGAAACTTAAGTCATTTCGCGATTTACGATGAAGCGGAAGATCAATGTAGAATATTCTAGCGGCTTTAAACGCGCTTATGGGAAGTTAGATAACATTATAAAAAAGAAAACAGAGCGCAGGATTAGTATTTTTCTACAAGATCTATTTGATAAGAGGTTGGATACTCACAAGCTTCACGGAAAGCTCCAAAACTTTTGGGCTTTTTCTATTGATGATAAATACCGCGTTGTTTTTGGTTTTGTGAATGATATGCAAGCAGTGCTTTTAGACATAGATGATCATGACTTGTATCGTTAAATAAAAAACAACATGGCAGAAAAATTTTATATTACAACTTCCATCCCTTATTTAAACGCCCCGCCGCATCTGGGGCATGCTTTGGAATATTTGCAGGCGGATGTTTTGGCGAGACACCAGCGACTTTTGGGCAAAGATGTTTTTTTTCTTTCTGGAACGGATGAGCACGGAGCAAAAGTCGCGCGCACAGCGGAGACCGCCGGGAAAACGCCCAAAGAATTTGTTGATAACCTTGCCAAAATTTTTCAGGATTTGCTGGGAAAGCTTAGTATTTCCAATGATGACTTTCTCCGCACTTCCGACCAAGCGCGTCATTGGCCCGGCGCTCAGCTTCTTTGGGAAAAACTGGCCGCTTCCGGAGATATTTACAAAGGTTTATACAAAGGTCTTTACTGCGTGGGGCATGAAGCTTTTATCACTGAAAAAGATATGGAGGGAGGCATTTGTGTTCTCCATAAAAAATCGCCCGAAGCCGTGGAAGAAGAAAACTATTTTTTTAAACTTTCAAAATACACTAACCGCCTCAAAGAGGCTCTAATGAAAGGCGAGTTTCAAATTTTACCAGAGTGGCGAAAAACGGAAACATTAAATATGTTGAAAGAAATCGGCGATGTAAGTTTTTCTCGCCCCGCCAAAGATATTTCTTGGGGGGTGCCTGTGCCAGGAGATGCCACGCAAACAATTTATGTTTGGTCAGACGCGCTTGCTAATTACTTGACCGGAATTGGTTTTGGAACTGAATGGACAGAATTTTCCGCCAAAGGCGGATCCGCCTCTGGCGGAAAAAAATACTGGCCGGCAGATGTGCATGTGGTCGGCAAGGATATTATGAAATTTCATACGATTTTTTGGCCGGCGATGCTGATGTCGGCAGGACTACCGCTCCCCAAAATTATTTTCGTGCACGGATTTATCAATATGAAAGGGGAAAAAATGTCCAAATCTTTGGGAAATGTCGCCGACCCTTTTCAGCTTTTGGAAAAATACGGCGCGGACGCGGTAAGATTTTATTTGGCGCACGAAGTTCCAGCTTTCGGGGACTCCGATTATTCCCTAGAACATTTTCATGAGGTTTACGAAGGGTTTTTAATGAATGGCTTGGGAAATCTTTTGAGCCGCACTGTGAAAATGATGTCTGTTTTGGGCGCCATTTCCCGGCCGGAGGAATCAGCTTTAGCCAGATATCCCATTAAAAAAAGTTTTAATTTTTTAATGAGCGAAGGAAAATCATGGTCTTTTGAGGAAGCCTCGCCTATGTCTTTGGCGGACGGCGCGCTTTGGCCGGCTTATCAAAAAGCAATGGATTCCTATGACATATCTTCCGCCATAAAAAATGTCTGGATTTTTTTGGGAAGGCTGGACGAATATATTGAGGGTTACAAAGTTTACAAAATGGCAAAATCTAATCCCGAAGAAGCTAAAATTATTTTATGGCATCTGGCATATTCTTTGGCTTCCGTGGCTTGGATGATTAAGCCGTTTATGCCGGATACGGCAGATAAAATTTTATCGGTTTTGGGAGTGACAGCTAATTCACGCGAGCCTTGGATAAAATTTTCAGCTAAAGAATCCGCGCATCTTTTTCCAAGAGTTAAATAATGAAACCGAGATTAATAGATGTTCATACTCATACGCAGTTTGCGGAATTTGATATTGATAGAGACGCTGTGATTTGCCGCGCGCTGGATGCCGGCATTTGGATGATTAATGTCGGCACGGACCGGCGCATGTCAGAAAGCGCCATCGGACTGGCTTCTAAATATGAAATTGGGGTTTTCGCGACAGCGGGGCTTCATCCGACCGAAATTCATAAGAAGTTTGACTATGATTTTTATAAAAAGTTGGCGGAGGCTCCAAAGGTCGTGGCGATAGGAGAGTGCGGGCTGGATTATTACAGGGTCGCGAAACATAAAACGCGCAACTTGAAACAAAAAAAGGCGTTTGAGGCACAAATAGAATTAGCTCATAAACTTAAAAAACCATTGATGATACATTGTAGAGAAGCATTTACTGATTTAATTAAAATGCTTCAAGTTTCGCGTTCCAAGCTCCGCGATAACAATCCCGGAGTTTGCCATTTCTTTTCGGGCTCAATAGAAGACGCTCAAAAGCTCATGGATTTGGGTTTTTCATTTTCTTTTGGAGGAGTAATAACATTTGCTAGAGAGTATGAAAAATTAATAAAATTTATTTCGCTGGACCGCATTTTACTAGAGACAGACGCACCTTATGTCGCGCCCGCACTTTATCGCGGAAAAAGAAACGAACCCTTGTATGTTGAAGAAATCGCCAAAAAACTCGCCAAAATTTTGGACAAAGATTTTGAAGAAATTGCCGAAGCTACCACTAAAAATGCAATAAGAATTTTTGGGCTTGCGTAGTCACATATTCTTTGCTAACTTTATTCTAGAAAAAGGAGGGCTTGATATGGCGCGAATATTCCTAATAGCAAGCGGATTTTTTACAGATAACGTTGTTTCAAGTGAACTCAAGCGGAATGGGCATGAAGTGTTTTTACCGGATCTAGAAGAGTCCACGGTTAGAGAATATATTTTGCGATTTTCAGAGACTAGAAATATCGATTTGGCGGTGGCGTTTAATTATCGTTACACCAGAGAGATCGATATAATGGATTTTGCGCGAGAAGTTAGAAAACAGTCTCCGAGTTGCCGCACTCTTTTGGTTATTAGTGGCATAACCGAAGCGATTGAAAATGAAGCAAAAGAGATGGGAATAAAAATCGTGGACATGAATGAGGTTTTTTATACTTTAATGCCAGCAATCAAAGAGGCGCTATCTAGTTGATATTACCTGTTGCCAAATTGGTGGCGGGTTTTTTATTTGAGAAATAATTCAAAAAATGTTATTTTATAAGAATCCATAGATTTTTATGAAAAATTACGATCATAAAAAAATAGAGAAGAAATGGCAGAAGGAATGGGAAAAATCGGGGATTTATAAAACGCCTGACGAAAAAAGGGGCGCGGAAAATTTTTATACTTTGGTTGAATTTCCGTATCCTTCGGGCAATCTCCACACCGGCCATTGGTACGCTTTTTCGGTGCCTGATATTTTCGCGCGCAAAAAAAGGATGGAAGGGAAAAATGTTCTTTTCCCGATCGGTTTTGACGCTTTTGGCCTTCCGGCGGAAAACGCGGCGATTCAGCGGAAAATAAACCCCAAAAAATGGACTTACGAAAATATTGATTACATGCGAAAGCAAATCAAATCCATGGGTGCTTCTTTTGACTGGACGAGAGAAGTGATAACTGCGGATCCGGAATATTACAAATGGACGCAATGGATTTTTTTGAAACTTTTTAAAAAAGGGCTGGCTTATCAGGCAGAGACGCCGGTCAATTGGTGCCCTAAAGATAAAACCGTTTTGGCAAATGAACAGGTTGCCAGCGGAAAATGCGAAAGATGCGGAACGGAGGTGGAGCAGAGGCAAATGAAACAATGGATGCTTAAAATTACCGCCTACGCCGAGCAGCTGCTCTCAGGTTTAGAAAAATTAAACTGGAAAGAAGAAATAAAAGAAGCGCAAAGAAATTGGATAGGGAAGTCAGATGGAGTACTAATAAAATTTTCAATTTCCAATTCTCAATTTTCAATTGAGGTATTTACCACGCGGCCTGATACGCTTTTTGGGGCGACTTATATGGTGTTGGCGCCGGAGCATCCGTTGATTAAAACTTTAAAAAATAAAATTAAAAACTGGGCGGAGGTTGAAAGATACGCTAAAGAGGCTAAGAAAAAAACTCAACTACAAAGGCAAAAAGAGGAAAAAGATAAAACCGGAGTGGAGCTAAAAGGGATTAAAGTAATAAATCCCGCGAACAAGGAAGAAATACCGATTTGGATCGCCGATTATGTTTTAGGCGGATATGGTACAGGCGCGATTATGGCTGTTCCAGCGCACGACGAACGCGATAGGGCTTTTGCTGAAAAATTTAAATTGCCGATTGTTGACAGATCTTTAGTTGATAAAGACGAAATTATCAAAAAAGTTGACGGTCAAAAACAAACGCAATATCGCCTTAAGGATTGGGTAGTTTCTCGCCAGCGCTATTGGGGAGCGCCGATTCCGATAATTCATTGCGAAAAATGTGGCACGCAAACAGTGCCGGAAAAAGATTTGCCGGTGCTTTTACCCGAAATAAAAGATTATAAACCGCGTGATGACGGAAAATCGCCTTTGGCCAAAGCCGAAAAATGGGTAAACGTAAAATGCCCCAAATGCGGCGGCGATGCGGAGCGGGAGACCGATACACTGGATACTTTCGTGGATTCTTCCTGGTATTTTCTCCGATATTGCGATCCGAGAAACGCAAACGCGTTCGCAGAAAAGGCGAAAATTAAAAATTGGATTCCTGTTGATTTATATTCCGGAGGCGTGGAACATACCACAATGCATCTCTTATACTCCAGGTTTTTTTATAAGGCGATGTATGATTGCGGCTTACTTGCCCTGCCGTTACGGGGCAAGTTGGAAGATGAACCGTATCAAGAAAGAAGAAACCGAGGAATAATTTTGGGGCCGGACGGGCAAAAAATGTCCAAATCTAAAAGCAATGTGATTAATCCAGACGAGTATATAGCCAAATTCGGCGCGGACACAGTGCGAATGTATCTTGCTTTCATCGGCCCATATAATGAAGCCGGCTCTTATCCTTGGGACCCGCATGGGATTTTAGGCATCAAAAGATTTTTGGATAGGGTGTGGGTGCTCGCGGCATCCAAATTTTTCGCGCTTAACCCGCAAGCGGGCTCCGACGCGTCTCAAAATTTAAATGCCGCTCGCACCTTGCATAAAACCATCAAAAAAGTCGGCAAAGATATTGATGAATTTAAATTCAATACCGCAATTTCTGCGCTGATGATTCTAGTTAATGAAATAGAAAGAAATTGGAAATTGGAAATTGGAAATTGGAAATTATTTCTCAAACTCCTCGCTCCTTTCGCTCCTCATCTTACCGAAGAAATTTGGGAGAAGCTCGGAAATAAAAATTCAATTCATTTGGAAGCGTGGCCGAAATACGATCAGAAATTAATTGAAGAAACAACTTTTGAGCTCATTATTCAAATAAACGGCAAGATGCGCGACAAATTTGAGGTGCCCGCGGGGATTTCTGAAGCAGAAGCTACCGGCTTGACATTGTCGCGCGAAAAAGTTAAATCTATTTTGGGCAATAAAAAGCCCAGCAAAATTATTTTTGTCCCTAAGCGGCTTATCAATTTTGTGATATGAAAGATAAAGAAATAGAGAATTTAATAAAATTGGAGGAAAAACGCCAAAATAGCGTGATCAATTTAATCGCGTCTGAAAATTATGTTTCAAAAGACGTTTTACGGGCGCTCGGCTCTGTTTTTACTAATAAATATGCCGAGGGCTATCCGGGCGCGCGTTATTACGGCGGAAATGAGGTTGTAGATAAAGTTGAAAATTTGGCAAAAACTCGCGCGCTTAAACTTTTTATCCGCCAGCCGGCGGATCGTAAAAAATGGGGCGTGAACGTTCAGCCATATTCCGGCTCGCCAGCAAATTTTGCGGTTTATTTGGCGCTTGTGCCGCTTGGCCAGAAAATGATGGGCATGTCTTTGGGTATGGGAGGGCATTTGACGCACGGGCATAAAGTAAGCGCCACAAGCAAACTTTGGAAGTGGGCACATTTTGGAGTGGACAAAAAAACTGAACTTTTGGATTACGATGAAATTCGCAAAATGGCGCGAAAAGAAAAGCCGAAATTAATTGTGGCTGGATTTACGGCTTACTCCAGAATTATTGATTTTCCGAAATTCCGGCGGATCGCGGACGAAATCGGAGCTATTTTTATGGTAGATATGTCGCATTTCGCGGGATTGGTTGCTGGAGGCGTTTACCCATCGCCATTCAAATATGCCGATGTTATTACAACCACAACTCATAAAACGCTTCGCGGACCGCGCGTGGCGATTATTTTTTCAAAAAAAGAATTTTCGCAGGCGATAGATAAAACTGTTTTCCCTGGGCTTCAAGGTGGCCCGCACGCCAACCAAATTGCTGCGGTAGCAGTTTGTTTAAAAGAAGCGATGAGCCCAGCGTTTAAAAACTATGCCAAGCAAGTTGTTAAAAATGCTAGAGCGCTTGCGTTGAGCTTGTCGAAGCGAGGCTGGCGGATAATTTCCGGCGGCACGGATTCGCATTTATTTCTAGTGGACACTTGGGCGAGGGGGCTCTCGGGAAAAACTGCGCAAGAACTTTTGGAAACACAAAAAATTATCGTAAATAAAAATACAATTCCATACGACACTCGCCCTCCATTTGACCCCTCCGGCATCCGCCTTGGTACTCCAGCCGTCACGACGCAAGGATTGAAAGAAAAAGATATGATAAAAATCGCGGAAAAAATAGATAAAATTTTAAAGAGACATGCCAATCATTGATAGCTAAAACACCTTATAAAATAAGGGTTTTTCTTGTTCTAGGCACGAACATTTTGCACTCATAGCCCAAGGACTTCATTTGGCGTTCGACCTTTGAGCCCGCAATGCTCTAAATCATTGTAATACATATTCCAGAGCCGCAGTTTCAGTTGCAATTCTTCAAATGTTCTGAAATCAACCTCATCATAGAATGTTTCCTGATCTGATCTGTGCGATCTTTCAACCCTCCCGTTTTGCGCAGGCTTCCCCGGATCAATCAGGTAATGTTTGATTCTCATTTTCTCGCACAGCTTGTCAAAAGCATGTAGCCTTGGACGGGAAGGATCGCTTGATTTGAAATATCCGGTATATCGATTCGTGAAAGAGGAATCGTTATCAGTTTTGATTGCGCGAATTCGGAACTTGGTCTTTGCCGCGAGGGTCCTGAGAAATTCCATGGCGCTCGTGCTCGATTTACTGTCATATGCCTCAAGATATCTCCAACGGCTTTGGCAATCAATGGCAGTGAATTGATAATACCTTGCCGCTTTAATTCGTTTTGGCACGTATTTGATGTCAATTTCTATTAACTCTCCCACCTGAAACCTTCTTTCCGGCTTCTATATTTTCTGGTCAAACCCTCCCGCTTCAGGATTTTTCCGATGGTTCGGGGATGAATATGTATATACTCCCTTTCCAATTTCCAATGCAATTTCAATGCAGATAATTTTGTCTTTTTTCGAAGATCAATAACATTTTCTTTTATGCGAATCGGTGTTTCCCGAGGATGACTTTTCGGTCTCGTTGATTTGTTTTCCAGCCCGTCTATTCCGCATGTTCGATATGCCGCCAACCAGTATTTCAAAGTCCGTTCGGCAAACGGGCTCACTTTCACCATGTCTTTTATGGCTGCCTCTCTGTCCAAAATTGGCCTTATCCATCTAAATTTTTCGTCTTTCGTTGAATTGGGCATAGTTTTCATATGCCCTTAGGCTACTTTTTCAAAAGTGCAAAAAGTATGTGCACATTACCTTAAGCTATTGACTTTTATAACTTTTGGGTGTATAATAGAACAAGAAAATTAAAACCCCTTAATAACTGGTTGTAGGCTTCTAGGAGCCGAATAACTTGCCCGCGATAACCGGGCAGAAAGGTAAAAGGTGTTCTATGGCCGCTAATACCGACCAAAAAGCGAGGCTGTTTGATCTACAGACAACTGTGTCCGAGCTTCTGTTGGAGCTAGTCGGGACGACAAAAATCCCCGCGACCGCCGGAAGGTTTGTCGTCAGCGAGAAATTCGTTAGGGACACTTCCCAAAATGCCCCGGTGAAAATCGGCTTCATCGGAAGTAACTTCTCCAAGTGGTTTTTTGGGAAAGTGGAGGAGCCGCAGGAAGAAACAGAACTTCGCTACCAGAAGCTCCGCAAATCCTCGCGAGATATTCCCATCATCAACGAGCTTGGTGGCGAGGAGAAAGCGGAAACCTCTCTTACCGAAATCTACGCCATTATGGAGCGGCAGAAATCCGGCGAAAAAGGCGTCCTACTAACCGACGGCCACGCGAACATTTTCTACGCCCGCGACATTAACGGAATTCTTCGCGCGGTGGACGTGTTCTGGGATGACTGGCGCGGCCTCTGGCATGTGCGCGCCGACGGTGTTGGGAGCCCGGACGGGTGGAGCGGCGGCAGCCGGGTTTTCTCCCGCAACTCTTGACCCTTTGTCCCCTTGTCCCTTTGAATAACGCTAGGCGTTCTTACACGCCTAGCGTATTCTTTTTTATTTTGATACCATATTAATGAATTTTTCCGGAACCCCCGGCTACGGCTTGGGGTGGCAAGATTCTGGAGAGTATTTAAAAATACTATCCAAAAAAACAAAGAGTTGGTACGGCATGCTAGGAAACATTAAGGTTTCAAATACGATACAGCCCCGAGAGCATTCTAAGGGCGGTGGCATTGGTGGCATGGCGCATAAAACGACTTCGCGCGGTGAACGTGAACTGGAATGACTGGAACGGCAACTGGCATGTGAGCGCCGACGGTGTTGAGAACCCGGACGGGTGGAACGACGGCAACCAGGTTTTCTCCCGAAACTATTTGTTTTCTCCCGTCTTTGTTGCGGGAGTTTTTAAAACCTGATTTTTCCATCCGTAAAGCATTTTGCCTATCTCATCTAAAGGTTTAGATAAGGCAATATATTTTTTGTTATCAAGCATTTTTATCTCCCAACTTATTTGCAAAAAGAATTTCAAAAGATCCAGTTGCTTAGTGGCGCTGTCAAGATAAGGAAGTTTATCTTGCCTTGGTAAATAACCCGCTATGAATAAGGATTCAATTATCTTAATGAAAAGCGAATCAATTTTCGCGCCCAGAGTATCGCGCGACGTTTTAGAAATATGGTTAAGAAACTCATGCCAAAGTTTATAGACAAAAATCAGATTCCGAATGACCGACAAAATCCGTGGGGGGGGGCGTAATGGGAAGAATTAAATTCACTCATAGTTTTGAGAATATCATTTCTTTGGAGAACTTGTTAGCGGCATGGAGGGAGTTTTTACGTGGTAAAAGTAAACGCAAAGACATGGAGCAATTCTATTTAAAACTTATTCATAATTTATTTTGTCTGCATGATGAACTTTCAAATAAAACCTACAAGCATGGCGAGTATGCGGCCTTCCATATTTTTGACCCTAAGCCGAGGCATATTCACAAAGCCAGCGTTCGCGACCGGCTTTTACACCACGCGATATACCGAGTTCTTTACCCGTTTTTCGATAAAGTTTTTATCGCCGACTCCTATTCTTGTCAAATCGGGAAAGGGACGCATCGGGCGCTTAACCGTTTTAAGGAGTTTGGGTACAAAGTCGGCAAAAACAACACTAAAACCTGTTGGGTTTTGAAATGCGACATCAGAAAGTTTTTTACTAACATTGACCATAAAATTTTAATGACAATTTTGCAGCAATATATTCCGGATACAGGTATTTTATGGCTTCTTCGGCAAATTATAAATAGTTTTTCTTCAACTCGTCCGGGCGTCGGCTTGCCGTTGGGCAATCTAACCTCGCAGTTATTCGTCAATATCTATATGAATGAGTTTGATCAGTTTGTGAAGCATAAACTTAAAGCTAGATATTATCTCCGCTATGCGGATGACTTTATGATTTTTTCTGACGACCGCGTATGGCTAGAAAAGCAAATTTTGCCTATCCAGAAATTTTTGAGAAACGAATTAAAACTTGATTTGCATCCAGACAAACTTTTTATTAAAACTTTAGCTTCCAGCGTCGACTTTCTTGGCTGGGTTCATTTTTCGGATCACCGTGTTTTGCGGACTGCCACAAAAAGGCGTATGCTGAAAAGAATAAAAGAAAATTCAAAGCAAGAAACACTAAGTTCGTATTTAGGACTTATAAAGCACGGCAATACACATAAGTTGCGTAATAAAATTTTATCAAAATGATTATTGACGGGAAAAAAATGGCAGAGGAAATTAAGAACTCATTAAAAGATGAGGTTTCAAAAATTGGCAAGAAAATCAGACTGGCTGTGATTCAGGTCGGGAAAAATCCTGTCACAGAAAAGTTTTTGGAGCAAAAAAAACTTTTTGGCGGCGCGGTTGGAATTGATGTCAGAATGTACGAATTGCCGGAGAATGTTTCCACAAATCAATTACGGGAAAAATTGGCGGAAATTGTCCATATTAAAGAAAATACAGGCGTGATTATCCAGCTTCCGTTGCCGAAGCAAATAAACCCCCACACCAAACTTTTTGGTGTGGGGGTAAATACCCAATATATTTTAGACGGTATTATCCCGGAAAAAGATCCGGACATGCTTTCTTCAAAAAGTATCGGATTATTTTCATCCGGCCGCTCTAAAATTTTGCCGCCTATTGTCGGAGCAATTAAATATATTTTTGATAGAAATAATGTAGATGTGAAAGGTAAACAGGTTACTGTAATCGGGGCTGGTAAGTTGGTGGGCAAACCTGTAGCAACTTGGCTTATAAATCAGGGCGCGGCCGTAACCATTATTGACGAAAACACTATTGACCCGACATTGCATACAATGGGCGCGGATATTTTAATTTCCGGAGTCGGAGAGCCCAACTTAATTACGGCGGACATGATAAAAGACGGCGTGATAGCAATTGATTGCGGGACATCCGAAGCTAATGGTAAAGTTGTCGGTGACCTAGATCCAAAAATTGCAGATAAAGCATCTCTTTTCACCCCAGTCCCCGGAGGAGTGGGCCCTTTAACTGTCGCTATGCTGTTTAAGAATTTAGTAGAGTTGGCTAAAAAGAGCTAAACTGGTTTTATGGACGCGCTTATTATTTTCAGCTCGGAATATCTGCCGTGGTGGGCAGGCATCGGAGTTTTGGCGTTTTACGTTTTGGGTCGTGACAAAAAAAGAGAGCTTTTAATGATCATTCATGCCCTTGTAGGCGCTGTTTTAGCGCGGTTCGTTTTCACGGAAATTATTAGATATTTTTACGACCGCCCGCGACCGTTTGAGGTTTTAGACAACGTTTATCAGCTGGTTCAGCATTCTCCGGGCGGGTCTTTTCCTTCGGGGCATGCCGCATTTTTCTTCGCTCTTGCGACTGGAGTGTTTTTTTACCGCAAATGGTGGGGAGTTTTATTTTATGCCTTAGCTATAACAATAAGCTTTGGCCGCGTGGCTGCTGGCCTTCACTGGCTATCGGATATTTTAGGCGGAGCGATTGTCGGAATTTTAAGCGCAATGTTTCTGCGCTGGCTATTTAAAAAATTTCAGAACCAAAAAATTTAAATGTCTATTTTGCCCGAGGTGGGAGCCCCGCACAAGTGGTGGGAGAGGAGGGAGTTGAACCCTCACGGATTTCTCCACACGATTTTGAGTCGTGCGCGTCTGCCAGTTCCGCCACTCTCCCACCAGCTATGCGGGGTAAATTGAACCAATCCACGATTTTGCCTGCCCCGTACCAAACTTTGTTTCGGTGCGGGGAGTCGTATGCGTATGCTAATTCCGCCACCTAGGCGCGCGTATTTACAAATTTCTTTGTTTTGTTATTTTAAACATAATGGACGAAAAAATCAATCAGCCCGCAAAAATTAAAGAAAGCGTCTTTTGGATTGAATTGGATAAGATAAAACCCAATTCCATGCAGCCAAGGCGCGAATTTGATGAATCGGCGCTTTCGGAACTCGCCCAATCCATTCGCGAATACGGGGTGCTTCAGCCGATTGTGATTACGAGAAAAGAGATAATTGGTCCCGACGCGCAGTCGGGACTCGCAGTCGAGTACGAACTGCTCGCCGGAGAAAGGAGATTAAGGGCTTCAAAACTCGCCGGCCTTTCTCAAATCCCGGCGATAATAAAGGAAGCCCAGCCAGACAAAGTAAAATTGGAAATCGCGCTGATTGAAAACCTCCAACGAGCCGATTTAAATCCCATAGAAAAAGCCAGAGCTTTCAAAAAATTAATTGATGAATTTGGCATGCTTCAGCGGGAAGTCGCGGAAAAGGTTGGCAAGTCCCGTGAAGTCGTGGCCAATACTTTGCGCCTTCTGACTTTGCCGGAGGATATGCAGCAGGCCGTGGCTGTGGGAAAAATTACCGAAGGACATACCAGACCGTTGCTTATGCTTTCAGGGCATCCCGAAGACCAAAAACAGCTTTACGAAAATATTTTGATCAATAATCTTTCGGTAAGAGACGCCGAACGGAGAGCCAGATATATCGCTCAGGACCGCGCCCGCGTTTTGCTTGATCCTGAAACAAGGGCGTTACAGGAAAAGTTGGAAAACATTTTAGGTACTAGAGTGCATATTGATAAAAAAGGGCCTAAAGGAAAAATTTCTATAGAATTTTTTTCGGAAGAAGAGCTTAAATCCATCTCCGAGAAAATCGTCCCAGCATCGCCATCGGCTTTTATTTAACTTCTTTTTAGCCGGAGGCTGATTCGCCTTTGGCGGATATCACCACGGCCTCCACGTCTTTAATTTGTTTCAAAGCCATGAGCAGTTTAGAATTGGGCAGGCCTTTTTTTGGATGAAAATAGAAAATCGTTTTCGGATAGATTTTGTTTTTGGCGTCCAATTTTACGTCCAAAATGTTGATGCCGAATTTCGCGAAAACTTCCGAAAAATCTTTTAAGAGCCCAACCCGGTCGCGGGCTGTGGCCACGGCTTCCAATTTCTCTTTTTCTTTTTTGAGCAGGGGGCTGGCGCCGGCCTTTTTCAAGTAAGAGCGGATATGCTGGCGCGCTATGGAAGTTTTGACAAAATCCAGCCAATCGGAAGTGGGCTTTTTGTTTTTTTGCGTGAGTATTTCAACAGTATCGCCTGATTTAAGAGAGTATAAAAACGGCACCATTTTGCCGTTGACTTTCGCCCCGGACATATGATCTCCGACGTCGGAGTGAATGTGGTAGGCGAAATCTACGGGAGTGGCGCTTTCCGGCAAATCTATGACGTCTCCCTTAGGAGTTAGCGCAAATACGCGATCTTTAAAAAAATCAATTTTGAGCGCCGAGAGTGTTTCGGCGTGGGATGTTTCAGAATGCGCTTTTTGCCAATCCTGGAGCTGGCGCACCCAGGCGAATCTACGGTCATCCAATTTTTTAGTCACGGATTTTTTCCCTTCGGATTCGTAGAACCAATGGGCGGCGATGCCATGCTCGGCTTCCTTTTCCATTTCCTTGGTTCTTATTTGAATATCAATTTTTTTTCCGTCTGGCCCGAAAACGGTTGTGTGTAGGCTCCGGTAGCCATTGGACTTGGGAAGCGCAATATAATCCTTGATTTTTCCGGGGAGCGGCCGCCAAAGTTTGTGGATTATACCCAAAGTCCGGTAGCAATCTTCATTATTTTTTAAAATTATTCTCATGGCTACCAAGTCGGTGATTCTGTCAAAATTCATTTCGTATTTTTTTACCAATTTTTTCCAGATGCTGTACAGATGCTTGGCGCGGTAAATTATTTGCAGGGGGTCCACGCTGTCTTTTTTCAGCTCTGCTTCAATCACCGGCTTTAAATTTCCCAAATATTTTTCTTCTTCCTCTCTCCGGTGTTTTATCTGCGTCAGCATCCATTTATGCTCATCCGGATAAACATAGGGGAAAGCCAGGTCCTCCAGGCGCGCTTTGATTTCCCACATTCCTAAACGGTCGGCTAGAGGGGCGTAAAGCTCCAAAGTTTCCAATGCGATTCTTTTTTGTTTTTCCGGAAGCAGATAGGAAAGTGTTTCCATATTGTGTAATCGGTCCATCAGTTTTATTATTACCACGCGGATATCCTCCGCCAAAGCTAAAAACATTTTTCGGAGCGATTCCACGGCCCGCTCCACTCCGCGGTATTGCACTTTTTCGGCTTTAGTTAAGGAGCCCACTAAAAAAGCGATTTCGTCTCCGAATCGCTTTTTTAGTTCCTCAATTTTTATTCCCTGACTTTCCACGACGTCGTGTAAAAGTGCGGCCGCAATGGCGCTGGCGTCTATTTTTAAACTGGCCACATTCAGAGAAACCGCAATGGGATGTGTGATGTAAGGTTCGCCCGAGGCGCGTTTTTCGCCAGCGTGTATTTTTTGCGCGAATTCAAAAGCCGGCTTGATGATGGTCAGAGCATCCTCTTTATACCCCAGCTCACGTAATTTTTTTTCATAATCTTCCCAGTTCATATAGTTTTTTATTTTTCGGCGGTTTTAATTGCCATTGTATAAGCGCTTCATCCAGTTCAGTTTGACTTTCCGGTTTTTTACCCATTAAAAACGCGCAATCGGGGAAACGTGAGCAGGCGTAAAAAACCTTGCCTCGGCCCCGAGATTTTTTCTCAACAACGTCGCCAATTTTACAGGCGGGGCATTTAAAGCCGGTTTTATTGTGGATTTTCTTAATGCCTTTGCATTTCGGATAATCAACGCAGCCGAGGAAATATCCGAATCGGCCGCGCTTTACTTCTAGCGACTTACCGCAGATAGAGCATAATTCCCCCATAGTTTTTTCTTGAAGCTGTTTAATCTTGGCGGCTTCTTCCGGCAATGGAAGCGATACTTTGCTGCCAGGCTCCGGGCAGGCTAAAAATTTGCCCAACCGGCCGAATTTAATAAGCATCATTTTACCACAGTGGGGGCAGGGCGTGTCAGATATCTCCGTCAGTTGCTCCACGCTCTCCATTTTTTCTTTCAGATTTTTGCTGAATGGCGCGTAAAATTCCTGAATCACTGGCACCCAGCCCATTTTACCTTCGGCGATATCGTCGAACTCTTCTTCAATATGGGAAGTAAAATTAATATCAATCACTTCCGGAAAATTTTCAACCAGCATGTCGTTGACGGAAAAACCGATTTCAGTGGGTTTGTATTTTTTATCTTCTTTTTCCACATATCCGCGGTCTTGAATGGTAGCCAGCGTCGGAGCGTATGTGGACGGCCGGCCAACGCCGTAGCTTTCAAGCGTTTTAATAAGTGATGCGTCAGTGTAGCGTGGCGGCGGTTCCGTGAAATGCTGACCTTTAATTAAACCAATGAAGTTCAGCAATTCTTTGGCCGATAATTCCGGAAGCCGGCCTTCCTCGTAATCGCTGTCGTCGTCTTTCTCATCATCTTCCTTTGTTTCGGTGTAGACCTTGATGAACCCGTCAAATTTGATGACTTGTCCATTGGCGCGAAACATATATTTAGGGCCAGCCGATATATCTACGGCGGTTTGGTCTAAAATCGCGGCTTGCATTTGGCAGGCGAGCGTACGTTTCCAGATTAAGTCGTAGAGTTTTAATTGGCCGGCGTCTAGCGCGCTTAGACTTTCCGGCATTCGCGAAAAATCAGTCGGCCGGACGGCTTCGTGGGCTTCCTGGGCGCCTTTTGATTTATTTTGAAAATAGCGCGGTTTGTCCAGGCAATATTCTTTTCCGAAATTATTTTTGATTACTTCTTGGGCTTGGGCCAAAGCGCTCTCCGCGATGTTTAAGCTATCTGTACGCATGTAGGTAATTATGCCGGTTTCGTAAAGCCGTTGGGCGAAAATCATTGTTTGCTTAGCCGAAAAACCTAGTTTTTTGGCTGATTCCTGCTGGAGGGTGGATGTGGTAAATGGCGGCGCCGGTGCGCGGCGGACTTCTTTTTTTGTCACTTCAATGACCTTATATTCAGCTCCCGCCAGCTCATCGGTTATTTTTTTTGCCTCATCCGCGTTTTTAATTGCCAATCGTCCAATCGCCTCATCGCCGATTTTAACCAGCCGGGCTTTGAATTTTTTATCCTCGCTTTTTTTTGAGAGTTCAGCTTCCACAGACCAATATTCTTGGGCGACGAATTTTTGGATTTCTCTCTCGCGCTCTACAACCAAGCGCACGGCTACGGATTGCACGCGGCCCGCCGAAAGCCCAGAGCGTATTTTTTTCCATAAAAACGGCGAGAGCTTGTAGCCCACCAGGCGGTCCAAAATTCTCCGCGCCTGCTGGGCGTCCACTAGATGCATATCCAAGTTTCTCGGATTTTTGAGCGCCTCTTTTATGGCGCGCTCCGTAATTTCATGAAAAACGATTCTTTCAATATTGTCTTTCGGCTTATCTTCCATGCCGAGGGCCGAAATCAAATGCCAGGCGATAGCTTCACCTTCGCGGTCTTCATCCGTTGCCAGAATTATTTTTTCCGCCTTAGCCGCTATTTTCTTTAAGGCGCTTACATTTTTTCGGGCTTTTAATGGGATGATATATTTTGGCGTAAAATTATTTTCCACATCCACTCCTAACTGAGATTTTGGCAAGTCCCGCACATGCCCATAGCTTGATTCAATAACAAAATCTTTTCCGAGAAATCTGGAAATTGTTTTTGCTTTCGTTGGCGATTCTACTATCACTAATTTCATTTAAATATTTTTTACGTATTCATTTCCGATTTTTTTAATAATACCACGGATTTCCAAAAGCCCGATTATCGCTTGCGCGGTATGGGAAGCCATTTTACTCTTTCTAATCAGCGTGTCAATATCCGCGGGTTCGATTAATATTTCTAAAATTTTATTTTCTTCCGGCGACAAATCCAACTTGGCGGTTAAACCGCCAAGTTGGGCATTTTCTACTTCAATGCCATAAGCGCGCAGAACATCCTCCGCAGATTCTATCAGCGCCGCGCCCTGTTTTATAAGTTTATGCGTGCCATAGGCGTTTTGGGAAAACACGGAATTTGGTATGGCTAAAATATCCCTATTTTGATCCAAAGCAAATCTGGCGGTAATCATTGACCCACTTTTTTCAGGAGCTTCAACTACCAGTGTTGCGCGCGACAACCCGGAAATAATCCGGTTTCTTTGTGGAAAGCTCCAAAGGGTCGCTTTCATATCATAATCGTATTCCGATATTACCGCCCCGCCCGAGGAGACGATTTCTTCGGCCATTCTTAAATTTTGTTTCGGGTAAAGCGCCGCGGGCGAAATACCAGAACCCAAAACGGCCACCGTCTGAATTTTATTTTCCAAAGCGGATTTGTGGGCGATGGTATCAATGCCAGTGGCCATTCCGCTGACAATCGTGAAATCATGCCTCGCCAAACCCGCTATTATTTTTCTTAAAATTTCTTCTCCATAGGCGGAGTTCCGGCGCGTGCCGACTATGGATAAATAATGTTTGGTTTTCGGCAAACCGCCGTTTTTTGACCAGACCGAAATTTTTTTGGGTGGAAATGGAATTTCCCGTAAAACCGCCGGATATTCCGCGCTCCCCAATTTAATTTCATTTATATTTTCCGCCATGAGTTTTATCTAAACATAAAAAATATTATTTGACAAATCAAATGAAAGGAGTATAATGGGAATAGAACTAGACTTTCAGCAAGAAGGAGCAATATATGATAAGAGGAAAAGGAGAAGTAAGAATTTTTAATTGGAAAACCGGCGAAGGGATTTTTCACTTAGGGCTCGAATGTCCCAAAGATTGCGACAAGTCAGCACATTTCGCTCCATTTACTTGGAGGGACGCGATTGATAAACAAATGGTTGAAACTGGCGCGATCTTGGCTTACGTAGCTCGTCCCAAAGAAGAAGAGGAGCTGCCACATATTAAGACACTAAATCTTACTTGGGGAATCTAAAGCCAAAATAAGTAAATAAAAATTCTGGCAACAAGAAAGGGGAGTATTGCTCCCCTTATTTCTTTTTCACAAAACCAATGCCCTCACGCCGCTGCTTGTTTGCTTCCGCCATTTAATTCGGCAATTTTTTGAGCGAGCTGGATAATCGGCTTGGCAAAATTTCTAAACGCGCTCTTTTCTATCCGCACGCGAAGAAATTTTACCAAAAGCTCTTCATTACATTTCGGTTGCCATGAGATACCGACCAAATCAAACTCTTGGCTGTAACTTTTTTCGTGGATTTCCAAGAGAAGCTCTTGGCTGTCTGGATCATAGCTCTTGTTTGCTACGTGCACATCCGCGATAATCTTGTCGCCACTAACCTTAACCGTGAGAACAAGACCATCTGGCCTTAAAACCATCAAACAAGTCAAATTTTTCATTTCGTCCTCCTATGGGTTGGATTGCCATTTATATTAGAAAATCTACCCCCATTATAGCTGAAAAATAACCCCTTGTCAAGTTTATTTTTAATCCAAGTATGAAGAAAGGGGAGCCAAGCTTGGCTCCCCTTATATAATTGCTCTCCGACGATGCGGAAAGCGGTAGGATTAGGCGGTGGCGGATTGGACTAGCTTGGAGCTAGGGAGCAGTTCCTCAATTGCCAAAGCGATGGCTTTTGAGAATTTCCGAAAGGTCGCACTGGGCTTCCTCTGTTCGGAGTTATCCGGGTCAGGAATCTGAATCCGGATTTTCTCTTTAAGGTCCCTTTCATCCTCATACTCCGGGATCAAGAGCTCCTGCTCAAAAGGGGATTCCACTATCAACCAGACCCCTTTATCCCGGTTGTCCACCACATGTTGCGGACCTTGCAACCGCAAGCTGATTTTTTTGGCTTCAACCGAGATTCGGTTTTCGTCGGCCAGCTTGGTTACCAACACGAAGTGTCCTCCCTGAAAATCAGAATGGAACCTTCTGTGAGTGGGCCCGCCATTAAAATCTGTGCCCATAACACAAACTCCAGGGGTTGAGACGAGGGCATTAGGAAGCTCCACTTCAAGAACCAAGCCTTTGATCCGGTCTATCATTCCCGGCCGATCCACGTAGTACGCGTAGACGTTGCCGTTGTGATAATCCCAGGGGTGAGGTTCTCCGAATTGCGGAGCCGAGATGTTTCCATCTCTATCAACCAGAAGGGCGAGAGCTCGCGGAATGGATTTGAAACGAGGATTCGCTGTTCCTTGCCGCTTGATCGGGTTGGGGTAATCCAGGCGATGAACATTCAGAGCATCTGGGAGAAGAGGACGATCCGGATTGTGTGCCAGCTCGAACTCTATTTTCTCGCCTACGGTCAGAGACCGAAAACCGGTCCCATGCTCTTCTATTTTAGAAAAATGGATAAGGTAATCCCGTCCATCTTTCCCAGTTCCCCTCCCATAACAACGGCCATTATTGAACCACTTCACCTTTCCCTCAATCCTTTTTTGTGCCATTTTGGCACCTCCTTTATTAAATTTGAGCCTATCCGACTCTGCCCCCATTATACACCCACGCAATAAAAAAGTCAATAGCTTGACATTTATTTTAAAAGGAGTATAATGGGGGGAGAATTTACAACTTAATATAAACTCGGAAAGGAGGCGTTTTAGGCATAACGGCTGGGGCTTAGGCCCCAAATCAACCGGGCGAGGAGCCCAATGAATGGAGGATAGTGTTATGGGAAAGGCAGATAAAAGAAGCGTAAGGAGTTTGAAAGAAGTGTCAGAGCTACTCCATGTTGTCAAATCAGGAGATTCTGGTCTTCAGAGTCTGCTGGATTTCGATCCGGATAAGATGATTGAGGATGACCAGAATTACTTCGATGATTTTGTTGAGCGGTTTGAGATCGCCGAAAAGAGCACGAAGAACTTGGAAAAAGCTCGTGAGACGCTGAAGACTCTGAAAGCGAGGAATGAAAAGCGTTGCCGCGAACTTAACATCCCAGTGAAAGATACGCCGCAGATTATGACGCTCCAAAAGTTGATTGAGACCGCTAAAGACCTTGAGAAGCGCGTCGGAGCCGATACATTGGCTCTCCTGGGTTTCCGCGAGACCCACAATCAGATCAAGGCGTTGGCGGATGGAGGAGAAGCGATTCTCAAGGATTTGAAACGCGGCGAAAAGATAGCGGATGAAGAAATCGCCAAGCCGGGGAAAGGTTATGCAGACCACTTTCACTGCCTTGTAAGGGAGGGTAAAGTGGAGCGTATCCCGCGCGAGCAATTGAAGGAATGGGACAAACGCGGTGAAAAGTTCCACAAATTCGGCTTCAGTTGGACTTATAAGGAGCGCCAGTCCAATGGTTCGTACGAGGAATATTGCCCAGACGGAGACAAGTGCTCGGAGCACTGGTTTTGGGGCAAGAGCGGAGATGACCAAAGCACCGCTTTGTCAAAAGCGATGATTAGGTTATCCAAGGTTCTTTGGGACATCCGCAGTTTCCAAAAGAGAAGCAGTTCAAGCCCTGCTTCTAAGTCCGAGTAAGGGCTAAAAATGGTTCTAGAAAGTATTTGCTGAAAACAGCAGATGGCTTTCGGCCCCCGATCTCAAACGAGACGGGGGCTTTGACTTTTTAAAAATTTATTGTAGTATTGAATTTATAAGAATATGGCAAATATTAAAGTTATTGTTTTGCCTGTGAGGCCCCAGCCCGATACGCTGGTGGCAATTTTCCTTTTAAAAAGATTTGGTAAGGAAAAGTTCCCGGGCGTGGAGGACGCCGCTTTGGAAATTTGGCAGACTATGCCGGTTGGCAAGTCCGCCGAAGTTTTGGAAGAAGAAGGCCATATTTTAATTGACATTGGCGGAGGAAAATTTGACCATCATAATCAAAAAGGGAAAACAACCGCTTCACAGTTGGTCGCGGATTATTTGGGAATTTCGGAGGACGCTAGTATCGCGAAACTTTTAGAGTACGCGTATAGAGACGATATTTTCGGCAAAGGCACTGTTTCTGAAGATTCGATTGACCGCGCTTTCGGCCTTTCAGCAATTATCTACACGCTCAATAAAAATTTGCCAAAAAATCCCCAAAAAGTTATGGATATAATTCTCCCAATTTTAATTTCGCATCATAATGAGGAGTTGAAGCGGACAAAGGAATTACCCGAAGAGTTTAATAAAAAAATGGAAGATGGAACGGTGCGGACACTGGAAGTGAAACAGCGCGGCAAAAAATTAAAAGTTATTTTCATTGATTCCGAAAGTCCAAGTATGTCAGGATATTTGAGATCTCAAAATGGCGGAAAATTTGATGTGGTCGCGCAGAGGTCTCAAACCGGACACGTGAATATTTTAACTAGGCAGGCCAAACATATTGACCTCCGCTCTTTGGCCGTTGTTTTAAGACTTGAAGAAATTTCCGCTAGGGGACGCAATTTAGAGTTTAGCGCGGCCGACTTGTCTCGCACGGGGCGCGTAAAAGAGGTGCCGGAATGGTATTATGACCGCGCTACCAACACAATACAGAACGGCGGGGTAAATCCTAAGGAAGTGGAACCCACAGCCATTTTCTGGGAGAAAATGCCCCAGCTTTTAACAGTCGGCCTTTCTGAAGAGATTTGGAGCCCTATTGAATCAAAATAAAAATCATACTAAAATATAAATCTATGCAATTGCTTTCAAAAAATATCGTAGGGGCGCTTTTAATACTGATGATGCTGGCGTTTTTGTATACTTCTTTGATGGGGGCTTTTAAGGAGGTTAAAGAAATCTCACTTTCGGATTTAGTCGGGAAAATCAACGGGGGAGAGGTCATAAAAATCGTAGTCAGGGATTCTGATTTAGACATCACTTTAAAAGACAACACGGAGCTTAAATCCAAAAAAGAAAACGAAGCGGCGCTTTCCGAAACTTTCAAAAATTACGGAGTGGCGGAGGATAAATTGCGCGCCGTGGCACTTGGCGTGGAAAATCCGGACGGGGCTCTTTACTGGGTTGGAGTAAGTTTGCCGTTTTTACTGCCCTTTCTTTTGATTGTGGCATTTTTTTGGCTGACCGCTCGACAGGTCCAGCGCGCCAACATCCAGGCTTTTACTTTTGGCCAATCCAGAGCGCGGATAATTTATCCAAATAACGCCAAGGAGCGCGTTTTATTTAAAGATGTCGCCGGCGCCAAAGAAGCCAAGGAAGAATTGGTGGAGATTGTTGATTTTTTGAAATCGCCCAAAAAGTTTTTGGATATCGGCGCGAGAATTCCCAAGGGCGTACTTTTGATGGGCGCGCCTGGGACGGGTAAAACCATGCTGGCTAAAGCCGTGGCGGGGGAGGCGGGCGTGCCATTTTTCCATATGTCGGCTTCGGAATTTGTTGAAATGTTCGTGGGCGTGGGTGCTTCGCGCGTGAGGGATTTATTTAAAATGGCAAAAAAATCCGCGCCCGCGATTATTTTTATTGACGAAATTGACGCCGTGGGCAGACACCGCGGAGCGGGCTTGGGTGGAGGGCACGACGAAAGAGAACAAACCTTAAACCAAATTTTGGTTGAGCTGGACGGTTTTGAGACAAATGAATCAGTAATTGTCATGGCGGCGACCAACCGGCCGGATGTTTTGGACCCCGCGCTTTTGCGCCCGGGGCGTTTTGACCGCAGGGTGATTTTGGATTTGCCGGACATCAACGATAGGGAAGATATTTTAAAAATTCATTCAAAGACAAAGCCGTTAGATGATAGCGTTAATTTAAGAAGAATCGCCGAGCGTACGCCTGGATTTTCCGGCGCCGATTTGGCCAATTTGGTGAACGAGTCCGCCATTTTGGCCGCCCGTGAAAACAGAAAACAAGTTATGCAACTAGACCTTATAAATTCAATAGAAAAAGTTTTATTGGGGCCGGAAAGAAGAAGCCATATTCTTTCGGACGACGAGAAGAAAATTTCGGCTTACCACGAGGCGGGGCACGCTTTGGTGGCGGCGTCTTTGCCGGAGGTGGACCCCGTCCACAAAATTTCAATTATTGCCCGCGGTCGCGCGGCCGGTTTCACTATGAAGCTTCCGACCGAAGACCGGCACTTGTATTCCAAAACGCATTTTCTTTCGGAGCTCGCGGTTTCTTTGGGCGGTTACGCGGCGGAATTGGTTTCTTTCGGCGAGCTTACAACGGGCGCCTCCGATGATTTGAAAAAAGCCACGGACTTAGCGCGCGCCTTGGTTACAAAATACGGCATGTCCGAAAAAGTCGGCCCACTGGCTTTCGGCGGGCGCGAGGATTATGTGTTTTTAGGAAAAGATTTTTCGGCAACGAATGATTATTCTGAAACCCTGGCCACTTTGATAGACAGTGAAGTGTCAGCTTTTATGAAAAACGCTTTAAAGCGCGCCAAGGACATCTTGACTCGCCACAAAAAATCTCTGGACGCCTTGGCGCAAAAATTAATCAAAGAGGAAACCGTGGAGAGGGACGAATTTACTAAATTCATCCACGCCCACGGCGTGGCTTAAATAAATTTTACTTTGTCGGCCCGGTAGGACTCGAACCTACAACCCCCGAGGTATAAGCTCGGTGCTCCGCCGTTGAGCTACGGGCCGTTTTTAATTTATAGCACAAAAGAAAAATTTTTAAAACTCAAAAACCCTCCGACAGATATATATGAAAATTGGAGGGTTTTTGGCATTTTGTTTTCGCCCAAAGGATATTCAAGCTGGCGCAAGTTTTTCCCTTAGGCCGGCGGAATGCGAATCCCGCCTTTTGCCAAACGCCGATTAGGCGTTTTTATACGCGGTTCGTATTAAATTGTCGGTAGCAAAGTATGAAAATTAGCACTAACTGGGGTTCCTACCATATATAACCTCCAGCGCGGGAAAAGGTGTCAGGGTTTAAACTTCAGCCAGCCAACAAGTTTTTTCCTGGTCCGCGATAAAACAAGTTTTATGGCGTTCGTGCTTTTTTTTGTGAGCTCGGCGATCTCTTTCACCGAGCGCCCTTCGCGGTATTTTAAAAGAATAATATTTTTTTCCGCCTCCGGAAGTTTTTCAATGGCCTGCCAAAGAAGTTCGGCCGTTTCCTTGACTTCAGATTTATCGGGAGCGCTTTCTTCGGCAATATCTCCAATTTCTTCCAGCGATGCCGTTTTCGGCTTTTTATAATATTTTACGAGCGTATTGTGGGCGATGGTTTTAAGATAAGAAAAATAGGAATAGGCGCGCAGGCGGAAATTGGGCAGTTTTTGGTAGGCTTTTACGAACGTTTCCTGTGCCAAGTCCTCGGCCACTTCTTTTACCCGCCCCGCCCGGTACCAAAAGTAATTATAAACGCGCTTGCCGTATTTTTTATAGAGCGCTTCATAGGCCTCGGGGCTCTCCTGGGCCTTTTTTACCAAAATCTCATCCTCCTCTGCTTCATTTTTTTCTTTAACCTCTTTCATAGCGCCTATACTTATAATACTCCTTTTATTTTGATAAAGTTATATAAATGCCCAGTGAAAAACATTATCTGAAAATCGGATTTTCGCCGGAGCTTGAAGGGAGCGACCGGCTGATTTATAGGGCGCTGGAAATTTTCCCTGGGGCGTTGGCTTGGGCGACGCTCTTGGGAATGGTCGTGGCGTCTTATTTTTTGCCGGTGTGGGCGGCTTTTTTTATAATTATTTTTGACCTTTACTGGCTGATTAAAACCATTTTTTTATCTTTGCATCTTCGAGCCAACGCCAAACGCATGAAGGAAAATTTACAGCTTGATTGGGGCGAGCGACTATCCAAGCTTAAATGGGAACATCTGTGGCATCTGGTGATATTGCCAATGTCTCGGGAGCATTTGGCGGTGGTGGAGGGGACAATTCGCGCCATTTTAAAAAGCCCTTGGCCCAAAGAAAGGATGATTGTGATTTTATCCTACGAGGAGCGCTATCGGGAGCATGGAGAAAAAATTACCGAAAAAATAAAAAAGGAATTTAAAGAGAAATTTCCGAATTTTTTAATCACCATGCACCCCGAAAGAATTGAGGGGGAAATTCCAGGAAAAGGCGCGAACGAATCTTGGGCGGCCAAGGAAGCCAAGAAACTTTTTATTGATTCCAAAAATATTCCTTACGAAGATATTTTAGTTTCCTCGTTTGACGTTGACACACAGATTTACCAGAAATATTTTGAGGTTTTGGCCTGGAATTTTCTTACAGCCAAAAATTCCGTCCAATCTTCTTATCAGCCTGTGCCGGTTTACAACAATAATATCTGGGACGCTCCGGCGCTATCCCGCGTGATGGCGACCTCCGGCACTTTTTGGCAGATGATGCAGCAGGAGCGGCCGGAGCGGCTCACCACTTTTTCTTCGCACTCCATGAGTTTTAAAACTTTGGTGGCTCTGGATTTTTGGCAAACCAATATGGTTTCGGAAGATTCGCGGATTTTTTGGAACTCGCTCCTTCACTACGACGGCGCTTATACATCGATTCCGCTTTCATACCCTGTTTCAATGGACGCCAATCTGGCGGAAACTTTCTGGCACACGGTAAAAAATGTCTATCGCCAACAGAGGCGCTGGGCTTGGGGCGTGGAGAATTTTCCTTACACCGCTTTCGGATTTTTGAAAAATTCCGCCAAAGGCGGAAAAATGCCATTCAAAACAAAACTTTATTACATTTTTAATATGATAGAGGGGTATTGGTCTTGGTCCACTAACGCTATTTTTATTTTTGCTTTGGGTTGGCTCCCGATAATTTTGGGGGGGAGGGAATTTAATAATCTGGTTTTGGCGTATAATTTGCCGACAATTACACGTTTAATTATGATTTTCGCCATGGTGGGGCTGGTAACCTCCGCAATAATTTCCATGCAGCTTCTTCCGCCCCGACCGGCGCATTACGGCAAACTCCGCACGGCGAGCATGATTTTGCAATGGGTTTTGGTTCCGGTCACAATAATTTTATTCGGTTCTATTCCCGCCTTGGACGCCCAAACCCGCCTGATGCTTGGCAAATATATGGGCTTCTGGATTACGCCGAAGTACAGGTTAAAAACCAACACACCTTGATTTTTATATATTTCCATGTATTCTTAAACAAGATAGGAGGTAAAGTATGAAAAGAAAAGAGCGGATACCGGTGATTTTTGATGATCACTCTGAAATTGCTTCTATGGCGATTTTAAAACTTCATCGAGCTAGGTTAGCATTTGTTTCTGTGCCTTGTGATTCCAGCGGAGCAGACGCAAAAGTTCTTTTTATGACGAATTGGCGCACAGTGCAAGATCTGGCCGGAGTGGAAAGATATATAAAAGAAAAATCTTAAAACATGTTTTACTCAAAACGCTGGGGCTCCTTCCGGAGCCCTTTTATTTTACTGCTATTAACCAAATTGATAGTCGACACTTTTGAACGATCGTGATAAAGTGTCGTATATATGCGCAGGGTTATAACCTATGAGCCAACGACAACGGAATTATTGCTTTTAGCTTTAAAAAGGGTCGGCAATGCTTCACTTGATATTTTATTAGGCGGTAAAGTTGTAGATAAAAAATTTAGAAAAGTAACGGAACGATTAAGGAGGCGCAATTTAATTTTTGGCGAACGCCAAGGCAAACGCATTACTTTTGAGCTTACGGATGAAGGCAGGGTTGAAGCTGATAAAATAAAATTGAAGTTGGAAATGGCAAAACGCAAGCGCTGGGATGGTAAATGGCGGATAATAATTTTTGACGTGCCGGAAAAAATGAGAGGAAAGAGGGATCTGCTACGCAAAGAACTCATCGCTTTTGGATTTATGCAATTGCAAAAAAGTGTTTGGGCTTATCCGTATAAGTTGCCAGAAGAGTTTATTGATTTATGGAAAAATGCCGGCATTCTATCTTACTGCGTTATCATAGAAGCCGTGAAGATAATAAATAACGCAACTCTCCAAAAATTTTATTTTCCCAAAATCAAATAGGCGACATATCTATACGATCGGATGAAAATGTCGCATTTGATTAAGATTAAGTTTAATTGAGCTATTCAAAATGCAAGGGCTCTCGCGAGAGGGCTTTTATTTTTTCTGAAAGTAGAGGATATTTGCCCAAAGATTTTTCTTCAATTATATTTTTGGCCTCAAGGCGGGCGGCTTCAACCATTTTTAAATTGCGGAGCGCCTCCATGCCAATGTCGGAGATACCCCATTGCCTGCGGCCGGTAAGCTCGCCGGCTCCGCGGAACTCCAAATCGTATTCAGCAAGCTGAAATCCGCTTTTAGCTTGGGTAAGAGCTTTCAATCTTTTAAAAACCTGCGCCGAATACGCGCTTGGGAAAATAAAACAGTAAGACTGTTTTTCGCTCCTGCCGACGCGCCCGCGGAATTGATGCAACTGCGCCAAACCGAATCTCTCCGCTCCCTCTATCATCATAATCGTGGCGTTGGGCACATCCACCCCGACTTCTATTACTGAAGTGGAAACCAGAATTTTAATTTTGCCGTCTTTAAAGCGCCGCATAGTTTCTTCTTTTTCTTTGGGTTTAAGGCGCCCATGCATAATGCCGATTTCAAACTCCTGGAAGATTTTTTCTTTTAATTTTTTATGCTCTTCTTTAACGGATTTCATCTCTGCTTTGAGCCACCCCGCTTTTGACGGATCTTTTGGCTCTATCCTCGGGCAGATCACAAATGCTTGCTCGCCATCCGAAATTTTTGATCTTAAAAATTCGTAAGCCAAGTTTCTTTCCTTGGGGGGGACGATTTTTGTCTCAATTTTTTTTCTCCCCGGGGGCATTTCGTCCAAAATAGAAACATCCAGGTCGGCGTAGATGGTAAGCGCCAAGGTGCGAGGGATGGGCGTTGCAGTCATGGTAAGAAAATGTGGCAGTGCCTTATTTTTTTTAAGAAGCCGCGAGCGTTGCATGACTCCGAAGCGGTGCTGTTCGTCCACCATGGCCAGCGCGAGATTTTTGAAAGCGACTTTATTTTCAATTAAAGAATGCGTGCCGATTAGTATCGGGATTTCTCCGTTGGCCACCCAACGCAAAAGCTGGCTTTTTGAAATATGAGTGGAGAGCGCTGGATTCACCTTGGAAGGAAATTTATCGGAAATGGAAGAAGTTAAAAGGCCGATTTTTATTCCAGAATTTTTAAAAAGTTTAGTGAAAGTTTCAAAGTGCTGCCTCGCCAATATTTCGGTGGGCGCCATATAGGTCGCTTCCATGCCGTTTTTGGCGACCATATACGCCGCAGCAGCCGCGACCGCGGTTTTGCCGGAGCCCACATCGCCCTCCAAAAGCCGGTTCATGGGATGCCCCGACTCAAAATCCTTAATCACGTCGTCTATGGCGCGAAGCTGCGCTTTGGTCGGCTGAAAATTAAAGAGGCCCAAAAATTCTTCTTTTAATTTTTTTAAATTTTTAAATCCGACGCCCGCGGTTTTTTTAATTTCTTCTTTTTGCGTAATTCTCAAAAGCTGCATCAAAAAAACTTCTTCAAATGCGAATCTTTTTTTGGCGGCCGAGGCGTGCTCCGCGGTTTTGGGAATATGAACCCAGCGGAGCGCTTTCCCAAGCTCCGGCAGATGATATTTATCTATGATTTCTTTGGGCAGAAATTCATTTATTTTAATTTGTGAAAGAATTTTAGAAACAGCTTTTGAAATCCAAAGAGAAGAGAGGCCAGCTGTGGTGGGGTAAAGCGGTTGGAGAGACGGCGTTATTGTTGCAGAAAAATTCGGCACTAAGCTACAAGGAACTATGTCATAAAGCGGGTTGGCGATGTATTTTTCTCTGCCATTTGCGGATTTTCTTAAAGCGACTCTCCCGGAAAATATCGCGCAAGAGCTCTCGGGAAGCATTTTGGCGATGTAGGGTTGGCGGAACCAAACAAGTTTAATGCGCCCCGTTGCGTCTTCAATCGTGGCATAGGCAATATTTAATTTTTTCTTCCAGGTTTTTTCGTAGTCAATTTTTTTTACTTTGCCCCAGATGCGGACTTGCTCTCCCTCAAAAACCTCATTGATTCTTTTTAAGTCCGCCGGATTTTCGTACCTGAAAGGAAAATGCCACAATAAATCTTCAGCGGTCAAAATGCATAAATTTTTCAGCGCGCTTTTCTGCTTCGGCGCCAGTTTGGTAAAAATTTCTTCAAGTTTAGTTTCCGGAGTCATATTGACAAGTTTAGCGGATTTGCTAAACTTGGGCTAGATTTCTAATAGGAAGGAGCCAAAGATGAAAGATCAAATGCATAAGCTGTTTACAAAAGAGCTTGCCAAGCGTTTACGAAAAGCTACGAAAGTTATCTGGTGGCGATGCAACAAAGAAGCGGTGATGCAACTGATTGAGAATAATGGAGATCGTCTCACCCGGTTTATTGTTTCTTGCGAAAGTTCTGCTTCTAAGTGCTTCCTGGCTATACATATTGGTGGAATCGGACCGAAAAAAATCTCACTTTTTTACGAAAAAGGTAATTTCTATCGCTGTTTAGAAAAATCCCAAGCTAGCCAAGATGAAGCTCCCTTGGTTGAGTCGTGCTCATTTGAGGTGGCGTGGGTTTCGCCCATCCTTAAATTTTTGGAGGATAAAACTTTTCTTCAAAGCAACGAACCCGGGTTTGTTGCTCCAAAAGAAGCCAGGATTTAGGACGCCGCACGGCGTTCTTTTTTATGTCCCCAAGAGGAATCGGACCTCCATCCCGGGTTCCGCAAACCCGTACTCTATCCATTGAGCTATGGGGACTCGTTTAAGTGTACATTTTAAACTTTTTCAAAAATTTGCACAAGCCTATCGTCTTTTTTGTATTCACGTTCAAACTGTTTCATAGCGGGCCCAAGTGAATATAAAGCGTCGCTATTTATACCGAATACTATACCGCCCTTTTTTGTAGTGCGAACCAACTCTTTAGCTAAAGCATAATGATACTCGGGGTCTTCTATGACGAGTGAATCTATGCCGTTTAAGTTAAAATTGGCAAAATTATCCGGCAATCTAGAAATGAAATCCAACATATCCGCTTGAACTACTAAAATCTGCATATTTTCAGGTTGGTCCACAAATTTTTCACTCAAGTCTTTAAATGGATCAACTGGCAGGTCCTTGCTGAGATACCGCTCAACATCTATGTAGGTCCTGACGCCAAAAGTTCTTGCAAAATACTTCATATTGGTTCCTCTGCCGCCACCTAGATCTATAAGAATATCTCCTTTTAATTTTTCTTGGAAGAATCTATAATCTTCTGGATATTTTTCAATTTTTTCTGCAAACATAAGAAAACGCATCCACTCTTCAGAGTATTCATCAGGCGGAGAGCCGAAAGGGTTTCTAGCAACTCTGGCCTCCAAGCTCTTAATTATTTCTTGATATTTTCCTCTATTAGGATTTTCGTATACAAGAATGTCTGGTAAGGAGATTTTACTGCTTCTTTCAGGCGTTGAAGTTGTTTCTCTATCTTTATTTTTAAATTCTTCAACCATTGTTCTATACTTAATAGTGCGTCGGCTTTGAACGACGATGGCTTATATTTCAATTAACTTTAAACCTTTAATTTTTTTAAAGTCACGAATATTTCTTGTGACTAAAATTGAGCCAACCAGCATTGATGACGCCGCGATTATAGCATCATCAAGTTTGATTTTATAGTTTCGTTTTATTGCCGCCGCCAATTCTGCTGACGAAAAATCTAAATTTAATATTATAGCTTGAGATGTGAATTGCTTAAAAGCCGCCATTGCCTCTGGAGTTAGCGATGGGTAAGAAAGATATTCCGCAACTACTATGCTAGGCACATACAATAATGAGTTTTCGTGCGTATCAAAAAAATGCACAGCTACTTTATCGCCAGTAGTGTAATAGATTAAGGCGTTTGTGTCTAGAACAAACATGATAATTCAAAATAAGTGTTCTTTAGGGCCGATTTATCTCCATTTCGGCTCTTATTTTTCTCTGCCATTTTATGGGGTCTATCGCTTTTTTGCCTTTTAATATTCCTCGTAGCGCCCTGAATGCTTGCAAATTTCTTTTAACTACTAAATTGCCATTTTTCTTTTGTATGATTAGCGGCTGATTTTTGATTATTTTAGTCATAATGGTATGGTAACAATTTTTTTAAAACTTAGCAAGATGGGAAAGATTGTCAATCAAGGACTCTTCTTGCTCCACTTCAGGGAGAAATTTTTTCATAATCTCGCGGACTTGGGAAGGGTCGGTTTTCCCTAAAGCGATTTTAATCCGTGGCATGAAAGCCTTTTTGGATTCCAGGGCCAAATCTTTGTGGAGCGGGGGATTATAAAAAATCCAAAACGACTGGAGATTTTGCCAAGGGTAGAGCGTTTTTTCAATCAAGACGCCTCGTTCGGCGATGGCGAATTTTATCAGTCTAGGGGGACGGACGGCGTAAAGCACGATGGTAAACCAACCGATCAGCACCAAGACGCCGGATAAAAACGAATGCTGCCAGATGGCCAGGCCCAAAAGGACCATGGCCGCAAGGCCCGTCCACCAATACCAGTCAGTTGAATGGTCATGGTGAAAATACTCGTGCGCTTCCCAACTCAACAAAACCTTTCCTGTTTGTTGCTCGTTTGGTTCCATAGAGTTATTGTAGCAAATTTAATAAGTTACAAAAACTCATCCAGAATTTTTGCGGTAAAGAACATGTTGCACAAGAGTGACGCCCCACATAATAATTCCGACGAAAAAAGAGGTGAGTGGTAAATATGCCCCAGTCGCGATAAAGAATGCAATTTGAGAAGCGTAGAAACCAATAGCAATAAGGATAGTAAGTAGGGGTTGCCCGGAACGTTTTTCGCGATAATTTTTTACGATTTGGGCTGGTATGCCAACCAACACAAGAGCAAGTGAAAAAACGCTTACTAAAATGCTAAGAAAAAATATTAAATCCATAATTATTTACCTAATTATAAAAAATTTTTTATTTTCGGTGCCTTTTGGAAATAGCTCGAACGGAATTCTGCCCTCGCCGCGTGGAGCGCGGCTCGGGTGTGGCGGGGCAAAATGTGCGGCTCCGCCGCGCACACTGACAATTTTAAGTTTTTCTTTGGCGGAATGCTCTTGCAGCTCTGCGAGCTGCGCTTCAATACTCAAAATCTGTCTTTCCTCACTTTCACTCGATTTTCTTGCGTAAATTACGTATCGCATAGTGTTATGAATTTATGAAAAAATTTCTTTTGCCCTTATTGATAAATCCGTTTCTTTTTCGCCAAAAATCCAATACAAATTAGCCGCCGAGCGAAGCGAGGCGCACAACTCGCATTTGCAAAATCCTTTCTGGCGGTGTGTATTATACAAAGTTCGAATGTATTTTGGACAAAATCCGCAGGATTTTGATGAATGACACTTGCGCCTCGGCCGCGCTCGACAAGCTCGCGCGGGGCAAAACCCAAAAATTTCCTATCATTTTTATTTGCGGCTCCCCCCACACCCCCCGCCGCGAAGCGGAACATTTGAAAGGAAGGAAATTTTTGGTTTTGCTGCCGCCGCTTCACTCCTCCAAAAAGGCTTATAAGTGTAGTTTAACATTTTTGCCCGTTTTGCGCCCGCCTTTTCTCCGTCGTTTGCGTCGGCCCGAGGCGCTCCCGTCTCCACGCTTTGTGGTAGTTTGGTAGTCCGCTCACACTTCGCAAACACCTCTCACTGGCCGCTCACATTCGTTCGCGATGCCTGCTCGGTGTTGCTTCGTGTTCGCTCGGTAGCTTCGGCGGTGTCCGTGATATCTTACAAAATCGATCTACCAACATAAGCAAAGTATTCTCTACCGAATAATTCCGTAAAGTCAAAGCCTGTGAGAGAAAGTGGGAATTCCGTATTCTTTATTTGTGAGCTATGTTTGCCAAGAGCTTTTCTCTTTAATTTTATTTGTGTAGAATTTAATGAATAGAAATAATTAATCTCTTTGTTTTTTAATCCGAATTCTGCAGACCAGTAATTTAGTTTTGGTAAATATGATTCGGGAACATCTTTTCTCTTTCTTTCGAGCCAACACAAATATAAATCTCTTGGAATTGTCATTTCAAATAGTAAACTAGACGGTGACGAATTTTCGAATAACAACCTACCCATCTTATGTACTACGAGGTGGTCTTTGTTGCCGTATCCGCCATTTTCATCGTATGAAAAAAGTGTATAACTTTTTATCTCTCTCTTTTCAAGAGTTGTCTTTATCATGTTTGAAACTTCTTTTATTGATTGCTGGAAAAGAGGTTTACCGTTTTTTGTATATTTAGGTTCACAATACTCAAGAAAATCTACATTTTTTACACCTAAGACTTTCAAGGCTTTGGTAAGCTCCTTCCGTCTGATCACCGTTTCTTCTTCTTCCTTAATAAGACCTGTAGCCAGATAGACTAATAAAACATTGTAGTTGCGTCCTATGAACTCATTTATAACGCCAGCAGACAAAAAAGACTCATCGTCGGCATGAGCATGAAGCATCACGATAACATTCTCTTTTGGAAAAATTCTCTCAAAATTATTATTTATTTCTTTCATAATTCTTAATTATCTCATTGAATAGCATAAGATCATCTTTTGCCACCGTTTTGGAACCACCTTTTTTCTTTATGTATTCTATAGAATAACGACTTACGACAGATTTTCTTTTAAATAGATTCACAGCCACTGAGGCCAGATGTTCAACATTAAAAGGAGCAGCTACGGATACAGACTTTATGTCAAAATAGTTAACTTTGTAAAAAATATTATCCCACATTGCCACAGGCAAGCCATGTGCCATGGCTTCATTAACCACGGTCGGAAAAGTATCGTAAATTGACGGATAAATAAAACAACCACTCTTACCCAATACTTCAGCTTTAGTTTTATCATCAGCCCAGCCAAAAAAACGAATGGAAAAAAATTTACTTTCATTTTCAAGCAACCTCCCAAGCTCTTTTTCGGAGTACTCATCATCAGCTCTACCCATGATTGCCACTCTAATTTTTCTATCCAATCTGATTGAAATTTTTCTGAACAAATCTTTTAGATATTCTACCCCTTTCCCTTTTTCCATCCTCGCCATATAACAAAAATCATAATCAATATTCAAAGGTTTAGACGTTTGAAGGGGATCAACCGTAACATGCGGTACTTGTTCCCAAAACAATGACTTGGGGAAATAATGTTTGAAATAAAAAGAAACCGTTGCATTATTTGCAACGAGCAGACTAGAATTTATAATTTTAGGAAATTCTTTGTAATGCTTGACAATGTAGTCTTTTCTGTATTTTAGCGATTGCTTATTAGCAAATTTTCTTACATCTGATTCAAATGATTTTACTGGATTTAAGGGTGAACCCAAAAATGGCATTGCGTGGCATATAGCACAAAACACTACTTCATCAGATATTTTTTTCTGTAACCCTAAGATTAAATCCCAGACCTCAATACATAAAATAACAATATCTGGATTACAAAACTTAATTCTTTTATTTATCCGCTCTAAAGTGTGCGCCAGATTATCGACCTTCCAGCCATCAAATTTAATCGGCAAAGCATAAAAATTCACATCTGGATATTTATTAATGAAGGATTGATCAAGCTCATCTGTCAAAGACAAAATTGAAATATCCGCCATCTTGCTAATATCCTTTAACTCATAGCGTAATCGCGCTGTGTGGCCAGAGTTACTTGATAATTTGCCCAGATGTATAAAGAATAGTTTCCTTTTCTTTTTCATATAAATACATATTACCGTAAACACTCATACCATGCTCATCAAGGATAAGACCGGAATTTTCAGGAAGCGCGGCTATCATTAGGGGATAATTACTACAAATTTTTCTAATGATATCTTTCTGCTCCTCACTATCTGAAAAATGTGGAAATATAGAAAGATTATTAATAAGATTCATACCATCATGCTTTGAATAATTGTTTAAATTTTCTTCCTCCACTGTCCGCAAGCTTTTGCCGACAATTACAGCGCCAGCACTACCACCATAATAGATACCCCCATTTTTGATATATTTTTTTAGAACATCAAGCATTCCTAGTTTTTCTAACACCATCAAGAGTCTATACGTATTGCCACCACCAACATATACAGCATCGTAATTATGTAAGTTAGGTAAAACATCTCCAGCATTCCACATAGTAAAATCTAGGTGTTTATCGCTGTTTGAATGACTTGAGATCAACTTTGAAAACCAGTCGAGAGATGCTTCCGTTCTAGCCATGGTGGTTGCCATTGCAACGGGAATATAAAGAATATTTGCGCTCTGTGGCAATGAATCGAAAAATAGACTGTCGAACGAATATGATATCTCTATATCGCCGCCACCGCTTAAAAAAAGTTTACTCATATCTTTTTAAATTAATACTTTTTACTATACTAATAATCTCTTCTGGAGAAGAAGAATAGATTCTTTTAAGAAATTCATCTGTACTCAAGTTCACGTCAACCTTAATTTTTTTACCTGTGTCTCTCTCGACACGGCTCACGATATGTACATTTTGAGCACGTGTCATTTCTTTCTTCAACAATTCACGAACTTCGACCTTACCAGCAATCCCTTCAACGCTATTTCCTAACCAAAAATCATATGATAAATCTAAAAGTCTACCTTCAGAAAAAGAAGCCTCGGCATTTCTTTCCACGAATCTTTTGACCAGCTGTCTTAATCTAAACCCAGGATCCTTATGGGATGGAGTAACTCCTTGCATTAGCATCAATGTAGCTGTTCTGATAGGATCTATAATTCTTGCGACATCATCTTTATTATCAGGATGGTAGAATTCTTCAAAACCAATAAAATATGATTGGTCTCTATTTTCTCTGTGAATCCAATTAAATCTTTCGGCACTGTGAGTTGTTTCGGCAACGGAAACAATCTGCCCATCAATTTTAGGAAATTTATCTATATACACACCCTCCGATATTTCGTTCCCGTCATAATATAAAGTAACGACTAATTTTGTGAATTTTTTTTGACCCCAGCGATCATCTTGAGTCTCAATTATTAAATAGTATTTTTGTATATCTGCATCATGATTTAACGAATCGACCACCATTTGCTTACACATACTAAAAAAATCTTCATCAGTTACTCCAAGTTGAGTGACGGCCTCATCTATAAAAGCTGTCGAATAACCCTCTTTGATCTTATCCATAAACTGACTGCGAATAACTGGTTGTGCAATTTTAAACTTCTCATTTTCTAAATTAATTTTGTTACGTTCAAGAGTTTCAAGATGTTGAATACCAGCCGAAGTAAAAATAGTCGTGTCTCCTTCGGGTCTAAGCACCCCATCTGGTCTAATTGTCGGTATATGTTCTAATGAACTTTCATTTTGAATATCCTCCGAATACACGCTTTCAGTAAGTAAATATTTTCCGTCGGGGTTTCTAACCAAACCAATGTTGGCAGTCAAATATTCCAATCTTGATATCTCTTTTTCTTGATTAGGTATCTTTTCCATAGTATCAATATTTAAAAGAGTCTTAGTTTATGTCCTAACAAGTCTTTGGTTATTTCCGGGATATTTTTTAACTCATTTTCAACAAAAATCCGAACTTGTTCTTCTTGGTTCATATCTGAACTGTCTGAATTGTACAAAGAAACAAATGTCTTCCATGGATCGAGCAAGTCTCGACCACTTTGACTAATCAAAGAGACTTCATTTGCGATTCCGAATTTTTCAAATATTTTTTTACTGATCTCGTGAGCAGCCACGTAGTAAATCTTACCGATATGATAAACAGGATTTTTACCACAAGCTCCTTCCATGCTCATAAGTCTTGTAGGTGAGATTATCCCATTAACTCTATTCCCTCTACCAACCAAACCCTCATCGCCACTTTCTATCGATGAACCAATTGCCGTAAGATAAAGTTCTTTTGTTTCTAAATTATCACGAGTATTACATGATAACTCGAGATTATTTATTCCAATATTTTGAGAAATCTTGAAAATAACTTGTTTAGCCTGTTCTAAATTTTGTTTATATTCATCAACTGAATGTACATAGTTGGCTATTTGCGGTATACATAAAGTCACACCAAACTGCTGATCATGCCTTGTGCCCATTATTTTGATATCAGACCCAATCCATTGATGATCCTTTTTAAAAATCTCAGAGTTTAGAGTTTCCTCAATATCTAAAACAAGTTTCTCTAATTTAGAGTAGGGGGCATAGCCGACACCCAAGGAGGTGTCATTGGAAAATAATTTTTTAATTTCTGGAAGATCATCAAAATTTCTTGGTTCGAACCAAAATTTTCGAGGAGTATTCGTAGACTTAAAGTCTTCGGTTTTTCCAGGACTGCTTTGGGTACTTAAATTATAATGAATTTCCAAATCACTTTCTTTTATTAGATTTCTAAATTTGTTTAACAGAAATTCACTAGCCCAAGATTTTAACAAATCTTCAACTGGTATATTTTTATCTCCGAATTTTGTTGAAGCGCGACCATTAATTAATACTCTTATGGGTTTTGTTAAGTATCCCTCACCAAATTTTACGAATGAAGCACCACCAAGTAACCCAACCTTATCAAAATTATGATGTAAGACCGCACCGAAATTCTTCAGAGTATAGTTTGAATAGTTAACTGATAAAAACTCGGCTAGAGCATCAGATAAGGTGTCTGGATGTCCAAGACCTTTACGTTCGACAAACTCATACTCGGGCTCTGATGATTCTTTTTTATGTATATAAATCATAAAATCTTATTACTTAAAATTGATGAAGTCTTCAACCATTGTTCTGGCTATATCATCTCTATATTGAACTTCTGGTGACTTAAAATAGTATGCGCTTATTGCTTCTAAGTTTCCCGAAATTCCACGATCAATAGCAACCCTCATGGCCCTAATAACATCTACCATAACCCCAGCGCTATTCGGGCTATCTTCAACACTTAATTTAATATCTAATTCAAAAGGTAATCCTCCAAACTGTTTACCTTTAACATTTATATAGCAAATTTTATTGTCATTCAGATGTGGTATGTAATCACTAGGACCAATTCGAACCCCAAACTCTTTTTCTTCAAGTATTGAAGTCACCGCATTCGTTTTTGATAATCTCTTTGAAGCCAGCCGACTTTCATCTTTCATATTTAAAAAATCTGTATTCCCGCCGATATTTAATTGATATGTGTTATCAATCTTATGTCCACGATCTGCAATAAATCTTGTTATAATCCTGTGCAGGATAGTCGCGCCAAATTGTGATTTTATATCATCGCCAGCACAAGGTATCCCTTTTTCTTTAAATTTAGTAATCCATTCTGGTTTGGAGCAAATAAATTCAGGGATAGCGTTAATAAATCCTACTCCAGCCCTTATCGCCTCGTTAGCATAAAATCTTGACGCTTCAGCACTACCCACAGGTAAATAAGAGATGAGCATTTCTGCGCCGCTTTTGTGTAATTCCTGCGCAATGTCAACTGGTTTTTGTTCATCATCAACAATAAAATATTCTTGCATATGGGGCGCTACACCATCTAAAACATACCCCTTCAGTACCTTGATATTTAATAGTTCAACCCCTTGAAATTTCTTGGCGCAATTAGGCTCTTGAAATATTGCTTCTGCGAGATCTCTTCCTACTTTTCTTTTATCGACATCAAACGCGGCGACAAACTCAATATCGGACACATTAAATCCAGCAAAATTGTGGTGCATTAATCCGACTCCCGCATTCTCTGATTTTGAATAAAATGAAACACCTTGGACAAGAGAACTTGCACAATTTCCTATACCAACAAGCGCAACTTTTATTTTTTTAGATTTATTCATAAATTTTATTTTATTAAGTCATCTACACTAACGCCGAGCGCTTTAGCAATTTTCAAAAGTGTATCAATAGTCGGATTCTGACTTCCGCCCGATTCAATCTTGATAATTGTATTATAAGTAACATCGGCCATTTTGGAGAGGCGATCTTGAGAAATACCGAGCTTAAGTCGGTATTTCTTGATGTTACCGGCTATTGTTGATTTTTTGCTTGCAGACATTGTAATATATTACTATAATTGAAGTAATGGTTTTCGGGATTGGTTAATTTATTACTATGGTAGCAAAAAACAACGAAAAGGTAAATATGAAGCGGCGGCAGCAAAACCAAAAATTTCCTTCCTTTCAAATGTTCCGCTTCGCGGCGGGGGGTGTGGGGGGAGCCGCAAATAAAAATGATAGGAAATTTTTGGGTTTTGCCCCGCGCGAGCTTGTCGAGCGCGGCCGAGGCGCAAGTGTCATTCATCAAAATCCTGCGGATTTTGTCCAAAATACATTCGAACTTTGTATAATACACACCGCCAAAATTCGGAATTCAAATTTCCGCCAAAAATATGGTCGGCGCGAAGCGCCGTCTGTTCTGCATTCCCCCCACAAAATCCTGATTCTGCAAGGATTCGCCACGCTCCGCGTGACTCCTCGTTTGCCAATACAAAATTATGATTGATCACACCAGAAAATTCTTCATCTACACTCGCAAATCTACCGATACGGAAGATCGGCAAGTGAGAAGCATTTCGGATCAACTGGCCGAGTTAAAGGAGTTAGCGGTTAAAGAACAGATTGAGGTTATAGATATTTTTGTTGAGAAACAAACTGCTAAAGCTCCGGGTCGGCCAATATTCAATGAAATGCTTTTGCGCGTAGAAGCTGGCGAAGCGTCGGGAATTTTAGCTTGGCACCCTGATCGTCTTGCTCGTAATTCTGTTGATGGTGGAAAAATAATTTATCTTTTGGATACTGGCAAAATAACCGAGCTAAAATTTCCGACTTTCTGGTGTGATCCGACACCGCAAGGAAAATTTATGCTCTCAATCGCTTTTTCTCAATCCAAGTATTATGTCGATAACCTAAGTGAGAATATAAAACGAGGTCATCGTAACAAAGTGAAAGAAGGAATATGGCCTCAAATGTCTCCGCTCGGATATGTGAATGTAAAAGGTAAAGGTATTGTTCCTGATATTGAAACTGCAAAATTGATTAAAAAGACATTTGAGGCCTATTCGTCTGGGTCTTTCACTTTGCGACAACTCCGCGACAAATTTAACGAGCTTGGATTGAAGAGAAAAAGCGGTAGAGAGCTTGCGGTGTCTAACTATCAACAAATACTCAAAAACCCTATCTACACGGGTTTAATGAGGTATAACGGCGAAATACACGAAGGCAAGCACAAACCGATTATCACAAAGAAACTTTTTGATTCCGTTCAAGAAGTGATGATGAGAAAGAGTAAGCCACACTCCAAAGGTTTGAAACCATTTTTGTACAGAGGATTTTTCCGTTGTGGAGAATGTGGGTGTTTTATAACTACCGAAACACAGAAAGGTCATAACTATTTGCGATGTACTAAACGGAAAAATCCTTGTGAACAAAAATATGTCCGCGAGGAAATCATCACTTCTCAAGTCAGAACGGAAATTCAAAAAGTTTCTTTGCCACTCGATTGGGCAAATTGGATGATTGCCGAAAACGAGAAAGATCGGCAATCAGAAACCCAATCGAGTGAGATTTTTTCTCAAAAAACAAAAGATGAAATTTCTCTTTTGGATTCAAAGATCGAGAAGCTGATGACAGCGTATTTAGAGAACGCACTTTCACTAGACGAATATCGTGATGCTAAGAACACGCTAGTTGCCTCAAAACAGCTTCTCAAAGAGAAATTATCGGCTTTTGAGAAAAAATCTCATAATCGGTTCGAACTTACCGACAAGTTTCTAAAAGCCAGTATAAACAATATGGAATTGGCAAACGAGGGAATTCCCGAAGAATTTTTACGGGAATTCAAAAAAGTCGGTTCGAACTTTAAAATTTTAGATCGAACCGTACTTTTTGAGCCACGCGGAGCGTGGAAAACCCTTTTGGATTCTGAATTCGGCGGGGGGAATGCATTAGTGTCGCGCCTTCGGCGCGACCCAATTTCGGCTCTAAAATCCGATTTCGTTTTTTGGCGGTGAAATTGTATCTTTTGCGCGAACCTTTTTCCAGAAGAAGTTCTGACCGCACCCCGCCTCATTTTTCTGGGGGAATGGTGGCGGGGTGCGGAATTCGGTTTCGCCCGCGCGGAGGAGGGGTCT